>VFSW01001905.1_pt1 | contig 31620 bp, 33 predicted proteins | sample 5358111 | NCBI WGS metagenome assembly VFSW01 (sample SAMN11554181, study PRJNA540505) | mine drainage metagenome | isolation source: sediment from site ElyBrook_90M | place: USA: Ely Copper Mine, Vershire, VT | collected 2017 | reverse complement strand
CCGGTGGTGTCGTCGTCATCCTGGGCAGCGTCGGGCGAAACCTTGCCGCGGGCATGTCGGGCGGCACGCTCTATCTCTACGACCCGAGCCAGAGCGTCTATGACCATTTGAGCGCCGGCGTCTACGAGATCGACCCGCTGGAGTTCGAGGACGACGAACGCCTTCGCGCGATCTTAACGCGATTCGTCGACGAGACGCAGTCGGCCAAGGCGACGCGGATCCTCGCTGACTGGCGCGTCGAGCGGATGCACTTCGTGCGAATTGAGACGTCGGAGTACCAGCGCGTGCGCGACGAGATGCGTAATGGGTAAGGTCACCGGCTTCCTCGAGTATTCGCGCAAAGGTCCCGCGCACCGCCCGGTCGCGGTGCGACTGCGCGATTGGCGTGAGGTCTACGAACCCCAGAGCGATGACGCCGTTCGCGAGCAGGGTGCGCGCTGTATGGACTGCGGCATCCCTTTTTGCATGCAGGGTTGCCCGCTGGGCAATCGGATCCCCACATTCAATGACCACGTCTATCGCTCGCACTGGTCGCTGGCGGCCGAACAACTCTTCGACACCAACAACTTCCCAGAGTTCACCGGACGACTCTGTCCGGCTCCGTGCGAGTCGGCGTGCGTCCTCGGCATCGCCGACAAACCGGTCACGATCGAACGTATCGAATACGAGGTCGCGGAACACGCGTTCGCCCACGGCTTCGAGGTCGCGCATTCGACCACCGTGCGCACGGGCAAGCGGGTCGCGGTGGTCGGTTCAGGCCCCGCCGGCCTCGCCGCCGCCGCGCAGCTCGCGAGTGTCGGACACGACGTGGACGTCTTCGAGCGAAGTGACGCCATTGGCGGACTTCTCCGCTACGGCATCCCCGAGTTCAAACTGGAGAAGTCAGTGCTCGACCGTCGACTCGAGATCATGACGAAAAGCGGCGTGACGTTCCATCCGAACGTCACCGTCGGCGCGTCGGGCACGACGCTCGAGTCGCTTCGTGAGTCCTTCGACGCTGTCGTGCTCGCCCTCGGCTCGACGCGACCGCGACTCATACCGGTCCCCGGTGCGAACCTCGAAGGCGTGTACCCGGCCATGACCTATCTCGAGGCGGCGAATCGGGCGGTACGCGACGGCGTGACGTCACCCATCGACGCCAAAGGTCGCCACGTGATCATCCTCGGGGGCGGCGACACCGGCGCCGACTGCCTCGGCACCGTCCATCGCCAAGGCGCCGCCTCGGTCGTGCAAATCGAGATCCTCGATCGACCCCCCGACGAACGCCCCAGTGATCAGCCCTGGCCGACGATGGCCCGACTCTTCAAGTCCTCGCCGGCGCACGAGGAGGGTGGTGAACGACAGTTCTCCACCGAAACACTGGAGTTCCTCGGCGAGAACACCGTGACCGACATCACGGTGCGCGACGCTTCGAGCGGTGCGACCCATTCGATGCCCGCACATCTCGTCCTCATCGCTGCCGGTTTCGTCGGACCCGAGCTCGACGACCTGGCGTTGGCGTCCGTGCCGTTCGTCACACCGCGAGCCACGCTGAGCGTCGACGAGCAGTGGCGCGTCGCGTCGCTCGAAGGGCCGGTGCCGGTCTTCGCGTGCGGTGACGCCGTGCGCGGCCAGAGTTTGATCGTCTGGGCCATCGCCGAGGGTCGTAGCGCCGGGGCCGCGATCGACGCCGTCCTGATGGAGACCCCGAGCGTCCTGCCGGCGCCCGTTGCTCCCTACAGCGTCTCCTGGTAGGTGCGCGGGGCGCGAGCCCGAGAGTTTTGTAGCATCGAGCCAACGACGGAAGAGGGGGAACCGTGCACAGCACGATGCAAGACGCGCCACTGCTCATCAAAGGCATAGTTCAACACGGCGAGTTCGTGTACGCGCAGAAGAAGGTCTTCACCGTGTCGCCTGACGGGGTCAAAGAGGCCACCTTCTTCGAGATCTCCAAGCGCGCGGAGCGCCTCGCGGCGGCCCTGGCGAAGCTCGGCGTCGAGCAGGGCGATCGAGTCGCCACGTTCATGTGGAACAACCAGACGCACATGGAGGCGTACATCGCCGTTCCCTGTATGGGCGCCGTCTTGCACACGCTCAATATCCGGCTCTTTCCCGAGCAGTTGGCCTACATCATCAACCACGCGCAGGACAAGGTCATCATCGTCGACGCGACGCTCATCCCCGCGCTCGCCAAGGTACGTGACCAGATCCCCACCGTCGAGCACATCATCGTCAACGGTCCCGACGAGTCGGGTCTGTTGGGCGACACGATCGACTACGAGGCGTTCATCATGGCGGAGAGGACCGGCTTCGAATGGCCCACGCTCGACGAGCGTTCGGGCGCGATCATGTGTTACACGTCGGGAACGACCGGCAACCCCAAGGGCGTCGTCTACTCGCATCGATCGACCTGGTTACACTCCATGGCGTCCACGACGGCCAACTCCGTGGGCTTCTCCGAACGCGACCGGTGCCTCGTGATCGTGCCCATGTTCCACGCGAACGCGTGGGGTGCGGTCTACACCGCGTTGTTCGCCGGGTCCGAGTTGATCATGCCCCAGATGCTCTTGCAGGGCGAGCCCCTCGTCAAGATGATCCGCGAACTGCGCCCGACGCTCTCCCTCGGCGTACCCGCGGTCTGGAACGACGTGCTGCGCACCGCCGCGAGCGACCCCGAGGCCGACCTCTCGAGTCTGCGCGGCGTGCTCGCCGGTGGCTCGGCGGTGCCCCGCGTCATGATCGAGGCATTCCGCGACCGCTACGGCATCGACATGATCCAAGGATGGGGCATGACCGAGACGAGCCCGCTCGCGGCGGTCTCGATCCCTCCGTCAGGCACGCCTCGTGACCAGGAGATTGACTACCGAGTGAAGGCCGGACGCGTGGTCGCGGGCGTGGAAGTACGCATCACGGACGACGACGGCACGGTCCTCGCGAGGGACGGCAAGTCGGTCGGCGAGATCGAGATTCGTGGTCCGTGGATCACCGCCTCGTACTACGGCGTCGACGACCCCGAGAAGTTCCACGACGGCTGGCTGCGAACGGGCGACATCGGCACGCTCGACGGCGAGGGCTTCTTGACCGTCAGCGACCGGACCAAGGACGTCATCAAGTCCGGCGGCGAGTGGATCAGTTCGGTGGAACTTGAGGGAGCGGTGATGGCCCATCCCGCCGTCTTCGAAGCGGCGGTCGTCGCGGTGCCCGATGACCGTTGGCAGGAGCGACCGTTGTGTTGCGTCGTGCTTCGACCCGATCACGGCGCAAGCGCCGAAGAGCTCCGCGATTTCTTGTCGACGAAGGTGGCGAAGTGGTGGTTGCCCGAACGTTGGGCGTTCATTGAGAGCGTCCCCAAGACCAGCGTGGGCAAATTTGACAAGAAGGTCCTCCGCGCGCAGTACGGCGCGGGTGAGCTCGACTACGCCAAGCTCGACGAGTGACGGCCTTCGACGACCTCGCCGACGAGGTGGCGGCCGTGGAGAGCCGTGTCGCGGACGCCATCTTCGACTCCGTGCGGGCCCAGATGCGCGATGACGACGCCGAGGCCGCGAAGGTGCTCGAACGCCGCCTGTCGAAGGTCCGGCGGAGCCTCCAAAAGGCTGAGCACTTGCTTCGAGGAGCGAGCGAGGACTAGGTCCAGCCGTTCAACTCGTCGATCACGAGTCGAAGGTTCACGTAGTTGCGACCATCGAAACTGAACGAGATCGTCCGGTCGTCTTCGAGCACGTAGCCGGCGCCCCCGGCGAAACGTGGCACGGTCAGCGCCAGTTGTGCCAGCTGTTCGGGCGATGGCGCACGTTTCACCGTGACGAACGCCCGGTCGCCGCGAACCTCGAAACGAACGTAGTTGGAGAAGAAGTGCTCGATCTCGCCGACGGCGTCCGCGACCGACGCACAGATGCGCACGAGGCACAGGTCGCGCTCGTCGATGTAGTTACCTGCGACGATCGCCCCCTCGACGAAAGAGCGCCACTGCGTCCAGTAGGTGCCCTCGGGCGTGTCGATGAGGACGACCGGCGCGGGCGAGGTCTTGCCGGTGTGCAACAACGTGAGCACCTCGAAGGCCTCGTCCATGGTGCCGAGTCCCCCGGGGAAGATGGCGAACGCGTTCGAGGGGCGCGTCATGGCGACCTTGCGAGTGAAGAAGTACTGCATGGCGACGAGCATCGTCTCGGCGTCGATGTAGGGGTTGGCGAACTGCTCGAAGGGGAGTTCGATGTTGACGCCGAGCGTGTGCGAACGTCCGGCGCCCATCGCGGAGGCCTCCATGATCCCCGGACCGGCCCCCGAGACGATCATCCAGTCGCGCCGGGCCATCTCGGCACCGAGTTGACGGGCCATCTCGAGCAGCGTCGCGTCGATATTCGTTCGCGCCGATCCGAAGACTGCCAACTTGGGCACGTCGCGCCATGCGGCGAACATCGCCGAGGCCTCGACGAGTTCGTCGAGGGCGTTGACCGCCACTCGCAAGTCACCGATGTCACCGTCGACGGTCGCCAGTTCGACGAAACGGACGAGCAGACCGCGAAGGACGTCGATCCGTTCGGGTGAGAGCGGTGACGATCGCTGAAGGTCGTCCAGGAACGCTTCGATCATCTGGTCCATTGCTACAACGTCTGGTAGAGGGTGCTGCGTTGCACGAGGCGCCGCCCGAGGGGCTCCACGAGCGCTTCGAGCGTGTCGACGTCCATCTCTTGACCGTGGGTCGCACCGGCGGCGCGTGAGATGTTCTCATCCATCAAGGTACCGCCCACGTCGTTCGCCCCCGCCTGGAGGATCCGACGAGAGCCCTCGATACCCATTTTCACCCAGCTGACCTGGATGTTGTCGATGAGGGTGGCGTAGTGCAGACGCGCGACCGCGTGCATCAGGACCGCTTCGCGGAACGTCGGTCCACGCCGGGCGCGGCCCTTCAAGAAGATGGGCGTCGCCATGTGCACGAAGGGAAGTGGCACGAATTCGGTGAAGCCGCCGGTCTCCTTCTGCAGGTCGCGGGTGCGCAGCAGGTGCGTGGCCCAGCTGTCGACACCCTCCACGGCACCGAACATGATGGTGATGTTCGAGCGCAGCCCGACGCTGTGGGCGGCGCGGTGCACGTCGAGCCACTGCTGGGAGTTGATCTTGTCGGGGCAGAGTTCGACACGGATGTCGTCGTCGAGGATCTCGGCGGCCGTGCCAGGAAGCGTCTTCAGTCCCGCGTCCTTCAGCCGGGTGAGGTATGTGACGAGATCGACCTCGGAACGCCGGGCTCCCTCGAAGACCTCGAGCGCGCTGAAGGCGTGGATGTGGATCCTCGGCGACCCGGCGCGTACCGCCGCGACCACATCGATGTAGTAGTCACCGTCGAATTTCGGATGGATACCACCCTGCAGACAGACTTCGGTCGCACCCTTCGCCTCCGCCTCGCGGACGCGTTCGCTGATCTCGTCCAATGTCAAGAGGTACGGGTCGCCTCGGAGGTTGAGTGACAGCGGGCCCTTGGAGAAAGCGCAGAAACGACACTTGAAGGTGCAGACGTTCGTGTAGTTGATGTTGCGATTGATGACGAACGTGACGTCGTCGCCCACCAGGTCCCGACGCAGAGTGTCCGCGGCGTCCACCACGGCGTTGAAGTCGGCACCGCGAGCGTTGAAGAGCGTCGTCAACTCTTCGCGGTCCAAGTCGTAGCCGGGGACGTAGCGCGCCAACAGTGCTGACACGGCGCTCGTTCGTGCGCGCGAGGTCGGGGCGCTCGGCGGGGTTTCGTCCGAACCCGACGCCCACGTGTCGTTTCGAGCGAGGAACGACGAATCGGCGTGCGACAAGACGTACGGTCGTACCTTGGCGTCGAGGAAACCGCGATCGCCTTCGATGAACTCGGGGTAGACCGTGAGCCGGGGCTCGAGGTTGAAGCCCCGGTCGTCGCACTCACTCGCGAGCGCCGCGACCGCGGGCCACGCCCGTTCGGGGTTCACGTGGTCGGCGGTGACTGGTGAGATGCCGCCGAAATCGTCAATGCCAAAGGCCAGCAATCGTGTCGGGTCGTCACTCAAATTGGGCGGCGCCTGCAGGTGGACGCTGTCGGGAAGCATCAGACGAGCGACGGCGATCGTCCAGTGGAACTCCTCGTGCGACGCGGGCGGTTCCTTCGCCATGGCCGTTCGGGGCTTGGGCAGGAAGTTCTGAATGATCACTTCTTGGACGTGGCCGAACTCCTCGTGCGACGCCACGATGGCATCGAGTGTCGCGAGGCGCTCTTCACGACTCTCGCCGATGCCCACGAGCAGACCCGCGTGAAGGGGATGTGGAGTTCGCCGGCGAAGCGAAGCGTGTCGAGTCGACGCTGCGGCTCCTTGTCGGGGGCGAGACGATGTGCCGCCAAGTCCGCGATCGACTCGATCATCATGCCCTTGGAGGCGGCGACGCAGCGCAGTTGCGCGAGTTCATTTCGATAGAGAGCGCCGGCGTTGGCGTGGGGGAGCAGACCCGTGCTCTCGAGCACCATCTGTGCGGCGTTCGCGACATAGTCAACCGTCGACTGGTAGCCGCGCGCCGCCAGCCACCGGGCCGCTTCGTCGTAACGCAACTCGGGCCGCTCACCGAGCGTGAACAGCGCCTCGGTGCAGCCGGCGTCGCGACCGGCCTGTGCGACACCCATCACCTCGTCGAGGCTCATGTACGGCGAGTCGACGTGCGCGGGAGCTTGGGCGAAGGTGCAGTAGCCGCATCGGTCGCGACAGAGTTTGGTCAACGGAATGAAGACCTTGGGTGAGTATGTGACGACCCAACCATGGGCGCCACGCGCTTTGTCGAACGCGCGCTGCGCGAGCTCTTCGAGCGGGGAGTTGAGCAGATCGCGGTGGGTGGCGGTTTCCCGCAGCGTCGTCATCGCGCCATCCTATGTCGGCCGGTCAAAAAGTCGACACTGTTGTCGACATGATCGACGACCGATTGGCGCGCGGCGCTGGGTCTAGATCGAACCCTGCTGCTTCTTGGCAACCGTCGCGAGCAGATCCTCATAGGAGGCGACGAACGCGGCGACGCCATCGATTTCGAGCTTCTCCGTCGCACCCGAGAGCGAGACGCTGTGGGGAAGTTCGTCGATCGCCGAAGCCAGCGCTCGCGTACTCGTCTCGTCGAGCAACTTCGACTTCTTGAAATCACCATGATCGAGAACCGCCTCCAGGGTGGCGTCGGGCATGGTGTTCACCGTCTCGTCGGCGACAATCGTGTCGACGTAGAGCAGATCGGGGTAGTCGGGATTCTTCGTCGAGGTCGAGGCCCACAACGGACGCTGCACCTGCGCACCGGCCGCCAGGAGCGCCTGCGCGCGTTCGGAAGCCATCCGTCGACGGTAGAGCTCGTAGGCGCCCGCGGCCTGGGCGTTGGCGACGTTGCCACGTAACGGGTCTCCCTCGGGCAACTGCGGGTCGATCAACACGTCGACACGGGACAAGAAGAAGGAGGCGACGCTCGCAATCGAGGCGATGTCACTTCGGCGGGTGAGCGCGAGCTCGAGCCCTTCCATCCACGCGGTGATCACCTCGTTGTAGCGCTCGAGTGAGAAGATGAGCGTCACGTTGACGTTGATCCCGGCGCCGAGCACCTCGGTGATCGCGGGGAGACCTTCCTTGGTCGCCGGAATCTTGATCATGACGTTCGGACGACCCACCTCTGCGGCGAGGCGCGTCGCGCCCGTGACCGGCTCGACCGTGTCGCGCGCGAGACGCGGGGAGACCTCGAGCGAGACGAATCCGTCGCAGTAGCGACGAACGCCGCCGGCGAATTGGGCGATCGACATCGTGTTCACTTCGGCGAGCACGTCGCAGGCGTCGCGGACGTCGCGCACCGCAATCTCCTCGAACAGGACTTCGGGATCGATGTCCTTCTTCCCGACGAGCTGCTCGTCATAGGCCGATGATGTGGCGAGTGTCTTTTGGAAGATCGACGGATTGGACGTCACGCCGCGCACGCCTTCCTCCACGAGTCCGGCCAGTGTGCCGTCATTCAGCCAATCACGACGAATGTTGTCGATCCACGGGCTCTGGCCGTAGTCGTCAAAGAGTTGGTTGAGCTTGGTGCCCGCCGCCCACGTAGCCTCTTGCTTCTCTTTTCGTCGTCTCTCGAGATAGAGACCGAGACCTACACCGCTCATTTCTCGCCTCCTAATGTGTCACGCACATGTGCAACCACCGTAGCGGCGTTGATGTTGAAGTAGTCCAGGACGTACGCGCTCGGCGCCGACATGCCGAACGTGTCGATGCCCAACGCCTCATCGACATACTTCGACCACCCGAGTGTGGCACCGGCCTCGAGTGAGACCGAAGGGATCGTGCGACGAAGAACGTCCTTTCGATAGTCGAGCGGTTGGGCGTCGAAACAACGCCAGCAGGGGAGAGCGACCACACGCGTCACGATGCCATCCTTGGCCAGCTCATCACAGGCGCTGAGGGCCACGCCGACCTCCGAGCCGGTCGCGACCAACGTGAAGACGGCGTCGGGTGCCTCGCGCACGACGTAGCCGCCACGACGCGCACCGGCGGCCGATGCCTTCGCGTCGTCGCTCAAGAAGACGGGCACGTCCTGGCGCGACAGCACCATGGCAGTGGGCGGAGGCTCATTCGCAGTGAGGAACTGTTCGACGAGGTCGAGGGTCTCATTCGCGTCCGATGGTCGCACGACGTGGAGGTTGGGCATGGCCCTCAGCGCCATCAGGTGTTCGACCGGTTCATGGGTCGGTCCGTCCTCGCCGACTCCCACGGAGTCGTGGGTGTAGACGAACATGACGCCCGCTTCGCTCAGGGCCGCCAGACGAACCGCGGGGCGCGCATAGTCGCTGAAGACGAAGAACGTCGAGCCGAGAGGTCGAAATCCACCGTGGCACGCCTGCCCGATCATGGTCGCGCTCATGGCGAACTCACGAATGCCGTAGTGGAACTGACGGCCACCGGGATTCGCCACACTCTGCACCGACAACTTGGTCAGGGTCATACCCGTGTTGTCGGTCAGGTCAGCCGAACCGGCCGTGATGCCAGGCGTCTGGACTGCGTAGACGTCCATCGCGCGCTGCATCGCCTTTCGAGTAGCGACCTTCGAGCCAGCCTCGAACAGCTCTGCCTTCGTCGTAATACTCGCGGCGCCGTCACTGTCGAGCTGTTCGAGCAACTCAACGCCCTTGGCCCCCGCGGCGCTGACGCGCGCCTCCCAAGCGGCCCGGGCCTCTCGTTGAGCTCCCAACGTCGCGATCACCTGACTCGGGGTGTCGGGATCGAAGTGGAAGGCCTCGTCGGGCACACCGAGCAACTTCTTCGCCTCACTGATGTTTGCCGCGCTGAAGGGAGAACCGTGCGCCTCGCGAGTGTCCATCATCTCGGGGGAGGGGAAGCCAATATGGGAACGAACGACGACCAACGTGGGGCGCGAGGTCTCGGCGATCGCGTCGCGCATCGCTGCCTCGAGGACGTCGAGGTCATTGGCCTTTTCGCCGACGTCGATGACGTGCCATCCGTACGCGGCGAAGCGTGCTGACGCGTCGTCGTCGTACGCGAGCTCGGTCGCCCCGTCGATCGTGATGTGGTTGTTGTCGTAGAAGACGGTCAGGCGGTCGAGGCCGAGCGAGCCCGCGAGCGAGGCCGCCTCGTGGCTCACGCCCTCTTCGAGACACCCGTCGCCCGCGATCACCCAGGTGCGGTGATCGACGAGGTCACTGCCGAAGTCGGTTCGGAGGATCCGTTCGGCGATGGCCATGCCCACCCCGTTGGCGATGCCTTGGCCGAGCGGGCCGGTCGTTACTTCGACCGTGGGAGCGACGCCGCGCTCGGGATGTCCGGGCGTGCGCGAGTGCGGCTGGCGAAACGCGCGCAGGTCGTCCACGCTCAGGTCGTAGCCGAACTCGTGGGCGAGCGCGTACTGCAGGATGCAGCTGTGACCGTTGCTCAAGATGAATCGGTCGCGGTCACTCCACAGCGGGTCCGTCGGGTCGTGCCGCATCACGCGACCCCAGAGCGTGACGCCGAGCGCCGCGAGCGCCATCGCGGTGCCGCTGTGACCGGACTTCGCCGCCGCGGGGGCGTCCATGGCCACCGCGATGATCTCGCGAATGACCTTTCCTTCGAGATCGGTTGCGCCGTGGAACATGGTGTCAGTCATGGCTATGACAGTAGTGAATGGCCAGGCGCGAACGAGCGGGGTGATGCCGGTATCCTCTGGCCATGGCCCTGCAAGTTCCGCCTAACTGTGACCTGACGCTCGGTCTCTCGTGTCTCGCCAAAGGCGAGGACTACTCAACGGTGTGGCGGATGCGCGTCGACGAACGTTTCCTCAATCCCGCCGGTCTCGTCCAGGGTGGATTCCTCGCAGCGATGATGGACTCGGCCATGGGTGCTTCGGCCGTGCTCAGCGTCACGGGGCGAAAGGTGTTCGTCGTCAACACCGAGATGAAGACGTCATTCCTTCGTCCGGTGCGCGCCGGTGCCGAGTTGACCTGCACCGCGACCGTCCTCAAACCGGGCTCGGTGGTGGCATTTCTCGGCGCGCAGATCGTCGATGAAGGCGAAGAACTCGTGGCGACGGGCAGTTCCACCTACCTCATCAAAGAACGTCAAGGGTAGGGTGGAGTCATGAAAAGGGCCGCCTGGCGCAAGTTTGTTCGCGGGTCGACGATCCAGCGCGACCTCCAGGAGATCAAGGACCTGGCCGTGCAGTACATCAAAGAAGAGACGGTCCAGCCTTTGAAGGACCTCGGTCGATTCGTCGCCTGGGGCGCCGCCGGCAGCGTGCTGGTGGGCTTTGGCGTGACCTTGATGTTGCTCGGCGCACTGCGCTTCCTCCAAGAACAGTTTCCCGTGCTCGACGGCACCCTGTCGTGGCTGCCGTACCTGATCGTGGTGGTCTTGGCGGCGCTCATCGTCCTCCTGACCGTCTGGCGGATCGTGAGCGGGACGGCGAAGAAGCGGATCAAGGACTCCAAGTGACATCGAATGTGCGCGTCCAGTCTGAGACCCGGCGCCGGCTCGAGGCATCCATCCGAGCCCTCTTACCGAGCGAGAGCGAGCTCAACGAGCTCACCCCGTCGAAGAACACCACGGTGTCGGCCGTCGGCGTGGGAGGCATCATGACCGGTTACGTCTGGGGACGGTTTCGGGGCCGCCAGATACGCAAACGCCGCAAGAAGTGATGTTGCGCCGACTGTTCAGTCTGGTGACTGCGAGCGCCGTGGCCAAGGCGTGGGAGACCAAGTCCAAGAAGTGGCTGGGCGTCGCCGGAGCGCTCGTACTCTTCCGGTTCCTCGATTCGCGAGCCGCACGCAAGCCGGCGTCGAAGAAGTCCGCTACGTGAGCGCCGCCGAACTGAGACTCGGCGAGCGGGTGATGTTGATCGATGCCAAGGATCGCCACTACTTGATCACCTTGCGCGCCGATGCGGAGTTCCATACACACGCCGGCATCGTCCAACACAATGACATCATTGGATCGCTCGAGGGCTCATTGATCCGCGGCAGCACGGAGCGCAGTTTCCTGGTGCTGCGTCCGACGCTTTCCGACGTCGTCTTGAAGATGCCGCGCGGAGCGCAGGTGATCTATCCCAAGGACCTCGGGGCGATCCTGCTCCAGGCTGACATCGGTCCGGGCATGCGCGTCCTCGAGGCCGGCGTCGGGTCTGGGGCACTTTCGATGACGTTGCTGAGGGCAGGAGCCCTCATCACCGGGTACGAACTCCGTGAGGATTTCGCACAACAGGCGAAGAAGAACGTCCACGACATGCTGGGCTCCGACGTCCCTTACGACGTACAGATTCGTGACGTCACCCACGGCATCGATGAAGTCGACCTCGACCGGATCGTCCTCGACATGCCCGAGCCGTGGGATGTGGTCAAACACGCCGAGGGTGCGTTGCGCCCTGGCGGCATCCTGCTCTGCTACCTGCCGACGATCAACCAGACCCAACTCTTGCGTGAGACACTCCGTCACCACTCTTTCGGACTCGAGGAGACCGTCGAGGTTCTTCGCCGGACGTGGCACATCGATGGTCGCTCGGTGCGCCCCGATCATCGGATGGTCGCGCACACCGGCTTTCTCACGTCGGCGCGACGGCTCGTTCGACGACTAGAGGGTGATTAGTCGCTCTCGATGAAAATGCACTCGCCCGGGCACTCCTCGGAAGCCTCGGTGACCGCATCCTCCATACCTGCTGGTACGACCGCCACACCCTCGGCGCCGCCGGGGGCACTCTTCACCTCGGTGCCCTCCTTCACGTAGGCGAGGCCGTCGTCGAGCAGCGTGAACACCGAGGGACAGATCTCTTCGCAGAGACCGTCACCGGTGCACAAGTCCTGGTCGATCCAAACCTTCATGAACGTGCCCTCCGTGGTGCGATGTGTCCTGTAACACTAGCGGGGGAGTCGGATTCCTTGTGACTTCCACAAGTGCGCCTCGCTCCCCTAGGGTGAAGTTATGGACCGTTCCACGCCATTTGACGACGACGACAACTCGCTGGCTGACGACCAGATCGTCGTCTCCTCTCCGCGCGATTCTTCGATTGGTGACGTCGAGCACGCCACCCGGCGCATCGAGATGCTTGAAGAGAAGTTGCTCGAGGCGAGGGGGCAGCTCGCGCAGAGTCGCTCCAACAACGAGAAGCTGACGATCACCATCCAACAGACGCGCGATCAGATCGCGGCCCTGCGTGACGAGGTCGAAAAACTGACCCAGCCACCCGCCGTCTACGGCACGTTCATCGACTTCAACGACGACGGCACGGTCGACATCTTCGCCTCCGGACGCAAGATGCGCGTCGCGCTCCATCCGGGCCTTGACCCGGGCCAGATCGACCGCGGCAACGAGGTCGTACTCAACGAGTCCTTCACCGTCATCGGCGTGCGCGAGTCCGACGGCCAGGGCGAGGTCGTCACGGTCAAGGAGGTCCTCGACGAGCGGCGTGTCCTCGTCTACGGTCGGGCCGACGAGGAACGCGTCGTCGACCTCGCCGATTCGCTGTCCGACGTCAAACTACGAAGCGGTGACGCCTTGCTCCTCGACTTGCGCAGCAATCTGCTCGTCGAGAAGTTGCTCCGCCAAGAGGCCGAAGAGCTCATCCTCGAAGAGGTGCCCGACATCACCTACGCCGACGTCGGGGGACTCGACGCGCAGATCGAGGCCATCACCGACGCCGTCGAGTTGCCCTACCTGCACCGTGCGCTGTTCAACGACTACGACCTGCCCGCGCCCAAGGGGATCTTGCTCTACGGGCCGCCGGGGTGCGGCAAGACCCTCATTGCCAAGGCCGTGGCGAACTCGCTCAGCCAGAAGGTCGCCGAACTCACCGGCAACCGCAACGTGCGCTCCTACTTCTTGAACATCAAGGGACCGGAGTTGTTGAACAAGTACGTCGGCGAGACCGAGCGTCAGATCCGTGTCGTCTTCCAGCGCGCGCGAGAGAAGGCCGAAGAGGGCGTGCCGGTCATCATCTTCTTCGACGAGATGGACTCGCTGTTTCGAACCCGTGGCACCGGCATCAGCTCGGACATGGAGTCGACCATCGTGCCCCAACTGCTCGCCGAGATCGACGGCGTCGAGTCCCTTCGCGACGTGATCGTGATCGGTGCCACCAACCGCGAGGACCTCATCGACCCGGCCATCCTTCGCCCCGGTCGCCTTGACGTGAAGATAAAGATCGAACGACCTGACGAGAGCGCCGCCGCCCAGATCTTCTCGCGCTACCTGCACGCGGAACTCCCCATCGCCGACGCGGCGATTCGCGACCTCGGCGGAGGCGACCGGGCCAAGGCCATTCAAGTGATGATCGAAGAGACCGTGGCGGACATGTACCGCGTGCACGACGAGAACCGGTTCCTCGAGGTGACCTACCAGGGTGGGGATAAAGAGGTCCTCTACTTCAAGGACTTCGCCAGCGGCGCGATGATCGAGAACATCGTGCGTCGCGCGAAGAAGCTCGCCGTGAAGCGCGAGATCGCGGGCAAGGGTCGCGGTCTCACTGGCGAGGATCTCATCCAGTCGATCCGCCAGGAGTACCGCGAGAACGAAGACCTCCCCAACACGACGAACCCCGACGACTGGGCTCGTGTCTCGGGGAAGAAGGGCGAGCGGATCATCTTCATTCGAACGCTCGTCAATCGCGAAGAGACCGACGTCAAGGGCGGTCGTTCGATTCAACACGTCGGCACCGGCCAGTACCTCTAAGGCGATGTCCGTCGCGAAGGTCCTTGGGATCGAGACCGAATACGGCATCGCGGGCGGTCCCGAATTCGACCAGATCGTGGCATCGAGCATCATCGTCAACGCCTACGCCCAGCAGGGCCGCACCCGCATCAACTGGGACTTCGAGGGGGAGACCCCCGACATGGATGCGCGGGGTCTGCCCGACCTCACCTCGTACGCGCCCGTCGTGGAGACGCACCTCGCCAATACCGTGCTCACCAACGGCGCCCGGCTCTACGTTGACCACGCCCACCCCGAGTACTCCTCACCGGAGTGCCGCACGCCGCTCGAAGCGACCCTCTACGACGTCGCCGGCGAAGAGATCATGCGACGTGCGCTGATCGTCGCCAACGAGATGCTCGACGCGCATCAGGCGATCACGCTGTACAAGAACAACTCGGACGGCAAGGGGAACTCCTACGGCACGCACGAGAACTATCTCGTCGCGCGCGAGGTCGAATTCGCGCACGTCGTCCGGGCCATGGTGCCCCACTTCGTATCGCGCCAGATCATCGTGGGCGCCGGCAAGGTCGGTGCGGAGACCGAACCGGGCATGGAACGTGACCCGGCGTTCCAACTCAGCTCGCGATCGGAGTTCTTCGAAGAGGTCGTGGGACTCGAGACGACACTGAAGCGTCCGATCATCAATACCCGCGACGAGCCGCACAGCGACGCCGAGCGCTTTCGACGACTCCACGTGATCATCGGCGACGCCAACATGAGCCAAGTCGCCACGTTCGTGAAGCTCGGTTCGACCGCCTTGTTGTTAGCCGCACTCGAAGCGCGTGGCCTCGCAGGCTTCGCGAGCATGCCTCAGTACCCGGTCGCCGCGGTGCGCGCCTTCGCCCTCGACACGACGCTTCGCATCGCGGTCGCCTGCGAGGACGACCGCACGCGCACCGCGTGGGACTTTCAAGATGAACTGTGGACGCTCGCGAATGACTTCGTGGCACGAAGTGGCGCCGAAGAGGTGGCGCCACCCGACGAGGTCGCGAAGATTCTGCGTGAATGGCGCGAGCTCATTGACGGCGTGCGTGACAATCCCCCGTCCGTCGCGGACCGCATTGATTGGGTCGCGAAGTTCCGAATGGTCAACGGGTACCAGGAGCGCCACGAACTCGCGAACGGTGACGCGCGGTTGCGTGCGATCGACCTTCAATACCATGACCTTCGCGCGGAACGCTCACTGTCCCAGCGAGTGGGACTTCGCGAACTGCACACCGAGGAGTCGGTTCGTGAAGCCGTTCACAACCCTCCCGACACGACACGGGCTTACTTTCGAGGTCAATGCGTCGCGCGCTATCCCGACGAGATCGTTGCCGCCAATTGGGATTCGGTCGTCTTCGATGTCGGTGAAGGGCCGCTGCAACGCGTCCCGATGTTGGATCCGTTGAGGGGTACCAAAGATCTGACCGAAGAGTTGCTAGAAACGAGTGCGACGGCAAAAGCGCTTCTCGACGCACTAGACAGGTAGAACAGACGTATGACAGAACAAGAGCGAATCCAAAAACAGCGCACGGAGCGCACGAGCGAGACGGCTCCCGAGGTGTCGGTCGACGCCACGAAGGGCGACCAACTGAAGGCGGACCTCGACGACCTGCTCGACGAAATCGACGAAGTACTCGAAGAGAACGCCGAGGAGTTCGTTCGTAACTACGTCCAAAAGGGCGGCGAGTAGATGGGTTTACCGCTGTTCAGCGCCTCGGACGATCCAGGGCCATCGTTCTTCCACTTCGCCCAGGGCGCCGGTCTCACCTCGCCGCCCGGTCCCGAGAGCGCCCTCTCGCCGCACGCCACCACCGTCATCGCGGTGCGCTACGACGCGGGGGTCGTCATGGTGGGGGACCGTCAGGCGACAGGCAACTACATCGCGAGTCGCGACGTGCGCAAGATCGAACCGGCCGACCGCTTCACGGGGATCGCCATCTCGGGCGGCGCGGCGAGGGGCATCGAGTTCATCCGCATGGCCCAGCTCTCGTTCGAGCACTACGAGAAGATGACCGACACCGCACTCAGCCTCGAGGGGAAGGCGAACTATCTCTCACCGATCATCCAGCGCAATAACCTCACGTCGCCGCTCTTCGTCCTTCCGCTCCTCGCGGGTTGGGATTCGAGCCAACAGATCGGCCGGATCTTCGAGTACGACGGAGCGGGCGGCTGCTACGAACGACTCGACTTCGCCACGATCGGTTCGGGCACGCCCTTCGCGGAGAACACGCTTCGTCTCGGCTTCAGTGCCGATCTCGACCGCGACGCCGCGCTCACCCTCGGCGCACTGGCGCTCTACGAGGCCGGTGACAACGATCCGAGCACCGGAGGACCGGACTTCGTCCGCAACATCTATCCGATGATGGTCACGATCTCGGCCAACGGCTTCCAGGAACTCGACAACGAGGACGTGGGGGAGCGCTTCCGGGTGATCAACGAACGTCGCACCGAGAGCGGTGGCGTCGCGGGCGGTTCGTTGCGGTGAGCAACTACTTCTACGTCGCGCCCGAGCAGCTAATCCGCGACCGCGCGGAGTTCGCACAGAAGGGCATCGCCCGCGGGCGTTCGATCATCGGTGCGATCTTCGAGACCGGCGTCGTGATGGTGGCGGAGAACCCGTCGGCATCCCTCTTCAAGATCTCCGAGGTCTATGACCGCATCGCCTTCGCCGGCGTCGGCAAGTACAACGAGTTCGACCGGCTGCGAGAGGCCGGCATCCGTTGGGCCGACGGGACCGGCTTCACCTACTCGAGGGGCGACGTCGACGCGAGGGCGCTGGCGAACTTCTACGCGCAACACCTCGGCGACATGTTCACCGAGGGCCAAAAGCCACTGGAGGTCGAGATCCTCGTCGCCCAACTGGGCAATCGCACGCGACCAACGAAGCTCTATCGCATTGCGTATGAGGGGACGATCTCGGACGAGCCGCACTTCGCCGTGCTCGGGGGCGACGCCGAGACGATCAAGGCCCGTTTCGCCGCGTCCGAGGACACGCTCGAACCGTTGACGACGACACTGAAGAACGCGGTGGCGGCGCTCGCCGGACCGGACCGCACGATCGAGGTGAGCGACCTTGAGGTCGGGATCCTCGAGGACCGCGGCGATCGCCGAACGTTCCTTCGACTCAACGACGACCAGGTCAGCGAGCTCCTTCGCTGAGATCGGCGAGGGCCACGTCATGCTGCGGCGAATTTACGGCATTGAGACCGAATACGGAATCACCTTCTCACTCCGGGGCCAGCGCCGCCTGAGCCCCGACGAAGTCTCTCGCTTCCTCTTTCGAAAGGTCGTCGCGTGGGGACGATCGAGCAACGTGTTCCTCGAGAACGGCAGTCGCCTGTACCTAGACGTCGGCAGTCACCCCGAGTACGCGACCGCCGAATGCGACTCGCTGCGCGATGCCGTCGCCCAGGACAAGGCGGGCGAGTCGATCCTGCGCGAGCTCGTCGAGTACGCACAGGGACCGCTGCGTGACGAGGGCATCCGCGGCGACATCTACCTCTTCAAGAACAACACCGACTCGACCGGCAACTCCTACGGCTGTCACGAGAACTACTGCATCGAACGCATCGACGACCTGTCGCGGCTCGAGCAGGTGTTCATTCCCTACCTCATCAGCCGCCAGATCTTCACCGGCGCCGGCAAGGTGGTGACGAACGCGAAGGGCACCCAGTATTCGATGAGCCAGCGCGCGGAGCACATCTGGGAAGCCATCTCCTCGGCGACCACGAGGTCGCGACCCATCATCAACACGCGCGACGAGCCCCACGCCGATCCCGAGAAGTACCGACGACTGCACGTCATCGTGGGCGACTCCAATATGAGCGAGTTCGCCACGTACCTGAAGCTCGGCACGGCCGCCGTCGTGCTCGCGATGATCGAAGACCGTACGACGGTGCTGCGCGACTACAACATGGCGTCGCCGATCAACGCGCTGCGCGACATCTCCTACGACCTGTGGAGCAAGGAACCGGTCAAGCTGAGCAACGGTCGCGACTTGACCGCGCTCGAGATCCAAGACGACCTCTGCGAACGGGCCGAACTGTTCCTCCAGACGCACGCCCTGCCCGATGACCAGGTCCACGCGGTCACCCTCTGGCGCGAGGTCATCGAGCAGTACCGCAACGACCCGATGGGGCTCGCGGACCGCGTCGATTGGATCGCGAAACTCCAGATCATCGAGCGCGAGCGCGAGCGCTCGGGCGTCGAGTTGAGCGATCCAAAGATCGCCCTCATCGACCTGCTCTATCACGACACGAGTTTCGAACGCGGTCTCTACTACCGGCGCCAGGCCCGTGGTCACTATCAGCGCATAGTGAGCGATGACGACGTCGCAACTGCGACGCACACACCGCCAGCGAGCACACGCGCCCACATGCGCGGCACGTTCATCAAGGCCGCCAAGGAGTGGCGACGTGACTACACCGTGGACTGGGTGCACCTTAAACTCAACGACGAGATGCAGCGCACCGTGTTGTTGAAGGATCCGTTCAAGAGCACCGACGACCGCTTCCAGAAACTCCTCCTCTCTCTCGAGCGTCACGGTTGACGCGACTAAACTTGCAGAGTGCCTGACGAGACCCCCATGGAACCCGTGGCACTCCTCACGAGCGAAGAGCCACCGCCACCCGTGGCGCCTCCGGTCGTTCGCAAACGTCGACGTCGAGCTCTCATCGAATGGACGGCGATCATCATCGTCGCGGTCCTGGTGTCGTTCCTTCTTCGCACGTTCGCGTTTCAGACCTTCTTCATTCCCTCGGGATCGATGGAGCCCACCCTGCAGATCGGTGACCGCATCATCGTCAACAAACTCAGCGTGACCTTCGGCACGATCCACATCGGCGACATCGTCGTCTTCAAGGCGCCGCCCGCCGAAAACTGCGGCGAACCGGTCACTGACCTCGTGAAGCGTGTCATTGGCCTGCCCGGTGACCACCTCACGTCCAAGGGCAACACGATCTACGTGAATGGGAAGGCCCTGCATGAGAACTGGCCCCACACCGAGCCGCTCGGCCAGGCGATCGGTCACGTGACGGTGCCCAAGAACTCCTACTTCATGATGGGTGACAACCACTCGGATTCCTGCGATAGTCGAATGTGGGGCTCGGTGCCACGCAGCGACATCATCGGCAAGGCGTTCGTGCGAATCTGGCCCCTTTCGCGAATAGGATTTATCTAAACCGGCTCTACAATGGGCTGATGTTCCTCAGTCCCGTGAAGGTCTTGGTGATCGTGGCGGTGGTGATGCTCTTGCTCGGCCCCGACAAACTTCCTGAGGTGGCGCATCGCCTGGGATCGAGTTGGCGCGCACTCAAGCGCATCCAGGAGCGGGTCGAATCAGAGGTCCGTGAGGCGATTCCCGACCTGCCGAGCGCGGGGGACATCGCGCGCATCGTTCGAAGCCCCGTCAACCTTTTGAACACACTGTCCGACCAGGTCGACGCCCGCGAGGCCGCCGACAAGAGGCCGGCGAGTGATCCGGCGTCCACCGAGGCACCACCCCTCATCACCCCTGCGAACCGACCCGCTCCCGTGCGGACGGAGAATCCGACACTGCCCCCCGATCCGTCGCTGAATTAGGTAGAGCGTGTCGCGTTTTTCCAAAGCTCAGTCCGGCATGACGCTGGCCGAACACCTAGCCGAGATCCGCCACCGATTCCTCGTGTGCGCGATCACGGTCGTGCTCTTTGGCGTACTGGCCTTCCTCTTCTATCCCCACATCCTTCACTTCCTCCAGGAGCCGTACTGCGCCGCGCGCAGCGCCGCACACAAGGGATGCCAGTTCCTGGTGACGAACCCGCTCGATGGATTGACCTTGCGCATCAAGATCGGGTTCTTCGGCGGCCTCCTCGCCGGATCGCCGGTGATCTTCTGGCAACTCTGGCGCTTCATCACGCCGGGCCTGAAGGCTCGCGAGCGCCGCTACATCGTCCCCTTCGTCGCGTGCTCGGTGACCTTCTTCGTCGCCGGCATGGCGGTCGCGTACGTGAGCTTCGCGCACGCGATCCAGTTCCTCGAGTCGATCGGTGGCAAGACGCTGTTGACCGAGTACAACCCCAACCAGTACCTCACGTTGTTCCTTTTGATGATGTTCATCTTCGGCATCACGTTCGAGTTCCCCGTCGTCCTCGTCGCCATGGAACTGGTCGGCATCGTCACGCCCAAGCAACTCCTGCACTACTGGCGATACGCACTCATCGGCATCACGATCGCGTCGGCGGTCTTCACGCCCAGTGGTGACCCCCTCTCGATGATGGCGCTCGCGCTCCCGCTCACGCTCTTCTACTTCGTGGCCATCGGTGTGGGTAAGTTGCTCAAGAAGTGAGCAACGACTACCGGCAGCGCTTTTTGAGCGGACTCGCCTTCGACCTCGCCCGATTCCAGGTAGAGGCGATCGCCGCGGTCGACGACCCCGTCAACGTCCTCGTCAGTGCGCCGACCGGTTCGGGCAAGACGCTCATCGCCAACTACGCGATCGGCCGCATCCTCGAGCGCGGGGAGCGGGCCTTCTACACCACACCACTGAAGGCCCTGTCGAACCAGAAGTACAACGAACTCTGCGCCCTCTACGGCGAGCGACGGGTCGGACTGCTCACCGGGGACATCTCGCTCAACGGGCACGGCGACATCGTGGTCATGACAACCGAAGTCCTGCGCAATATGCTCCTCACCGAATCTGACCAACTGCGAACGCTCGGACTCGTCATCCTTGACGAGGTCCACTATCTCCAAGACCCCTTCCGAGGGGGCGTCTGGGAGGAGGTCATCATTCTCACACCTTCGGCCGTTCGGTTCGTCGCGCTGTCAGCGACCGTCGGCAACGCCGACTTCATCGGCGAGTGGTTCGCTGAGGTCCGAGGTCCCACGGCGATCGTCGTGGAACGTGAACGTCCAATCCAGTTGCACAATCACCTCGCGGTCGTACGTCGCGGCCAGACCGGTGCCGACATCGTCGATCTCCTCGACGGGCAGCGGCTCTCCGACGAGGCCCGTCGGATCGACAACCAGATGAAGGCGACGCGCAAGTTTCGTCCCGGTCCCAAGTGGAAAGGCCCGAAATCGAGCGCCCCGCCGGCGCCCTTTCGCGCACCGCGACGAAGCGAACTTCTCATGGCGCTCGAGCGAGAGGATCTCCTGCCCGTCATCGTCTTCATCTTCTCGCGCGCCGCCTGCGACGACGCCGCCCACCAGTGTCGCCGCGACGGTCTGATGTTCACGTCGCCCGACGAGCGTCGTGAGATCGAGGCGATCGCCCACGCCCGGCTGGCGGGCTTCAGCGACGAGGACCTCAAGGCGCTCGAATTCGACGACTTCATCGACTGCGTACGTCGAGGCCTCGCGATGCACCACGCGGGGATGGTGCCGGCCTTTCGAGAGATCGTCGAGGCCTGTTTCGAACTCAACCTGCTCGGCGTCGTCTTCGCGACCGAGACGTTGGCGCTCGGCGTCAACATGCCGGCACGTTCCGTGGCGCTCGAGAAGTTCTCCAAGTACTCCGACGCCGGTCGCAAGTTCCTTACGAGCGCTGAGTTCTCCCAGATGACCGGTCGGGCCGGGCGCCGAGGCCTCGACGACGAGGGCCACGCCATTGTCTGCTTCGCCAACGAGGTGGCGCTCTCAGACGTCGGCCGTGTCGCCACCGCACCGCCCTCGGACCTCCACTCGTCCTTTCGACCGACGTACAACTTCACGGCAAACCTGATCAATCACTTCGAGTACGAGACCGCGCTCGAAGTCGTGCAACGATCCTTCGCCCAGTTCGAGACGGACCATCGGCCCTCGGGCAACAAACGTCCCCTGGGTGACCAAATGGTCGCGCGCCACCACGTCCTCGAGGAGCTCGGCTACGCCGACGGCTGGAAGCTCACGCCCCAAGGGCAGCTCCTGCGATCGATCTATCACGAGTGCGACCTGCTTATCGCCGAATCGATCACGTTGGGCGTCTTCGAGGGTCTCGAACCGGCGCAACTCGCCGGACTCTTGTCGTGCTTCGTCTTCGAGTCGAAGCGGGCGAGTCGTCTCCCCAACGCGTCGCGACAAGTGACGACGAAGAAGAGACGTGTGTTGAACGATCGTCTCGGCCAGCAACGCCGGGGGAGTCTGAACGACCGAATGGCCGAGATCACCCTGGCCTCGATCACGCTCCAAGAGATCGAGAATCGGTTCAAGGTCCCGACGGCCAAGGAACCTGATGGCAAATTTGCCACGACCATCGCGGCCTGGGCCCGTGGCGCCTCGCTCGGTACCGTCTTGGACTTGGCCGACGTCGAGATCGGTCAGACCTCGCCCGGCGACTTCGTGCGCAACGCCAAGCAGGTGGCCGATCTCTGTGAACAGTTGGCCCGCATGAGCGACCTGACGGACGTGGCCGAGGTGGCCGCCCAGGCCCGTGACGCCGTCCTTCGAAGTGTCGTGGCCGGTTCGTCGAGCGTCCACCCGCAGACCTGATTTCGCCCCTAACCTCGATATTCCATGCATTCCTATGTCGCCGAAGAGTTCACCGACGCCGAAATCGCCGTCTTGCGTCGTTACTTCACGAACCTCGAAGGTCCGGTCTTCGCCCTCGTCAACCTGCCCGAGGTCGTCAAGGGCGCACTCTTCGCGCGCTACTCGCGGTCCTCGAAGAGTCTTCGACGCCTCTTCCTCGATGAGTTCGTCGGTGACCTCGACCTTACCGGCGACGCTTCCATCGACGCGACCGTGGGACTCGACCGCGCCGACGAGCTCTACCAGCGGATCTTCTACGAGTACGGCGACGACTCCGTCGCCCAACTCGGCGGCGTGCACCTCGCCTGCGAGCAGGCGAGCAACCTGTTGACCAAGGTCCTCGAGTGGGGCCGTCTGATGAGTTACCTCGAGCAATCGACCCGGTACCTCGGCTACGACAAACGACTCGGCAACGGTCACTACCGCTTCTATCGCGACCACGACGTGCTCGAGTCACGTTATGGCGCTCGCTACGTCGGCGAGATGGACCGGATGTTCGACACGTACGGCGAACTGCTGCCGGTACTGACGGAGTGGCTCGCGAAGAAGTACCCCAAGACCCCCGACGACACCGACTTCGTCTACCGACAGGCCATCCGGGCCAAGGCCCTCGACGCGACACGTGGACTGCTCCCCGCGAGTGCACTCTCGAACCTCGGGATCTACGCGTCCGGGCAGGCGTACGAGTCACTTTTGTTGCACATGCGCGCGCACCCGCTGCCCGAAGTGCGCACCTACGCACAGTTGATGCTCGACGAACTCGTAAAGGTCATTCCCTCGTTCCTTCGTCGACTCGACGTACCCGATCGAGGCGTCGCGTGGTCGACGTACATGGCGAACACGAAGAGCGCGACGCGCGACCTATTGGACTCGATGTGGACGAAGCTCGAAGAGGACGAGCCCGTCGAGCAAGTCAGCCTCGTCGCGTACGACCCCGAAGGCGAGACCCGCATCCTCGAGGCGATCATCTTCTCTAACTCGACGATGTCCCACGACGAGGCCCGCCTGCGGGTCAGTTCGATGCCGCCCGACGACCGTGCGGCCCTCCTGTCGACGTACGTGGGGGAGCGCAAGAATCGACGACACCGGCCCGGGAGGGCGTTCGAGCGCACCGACTACCGATTCGAGCTCGTCACCGACTACGGGGCATTTCGCGACCTGCAGCGCCACCGTCTCCTCACCATCGAGTGGCAACCACTCACCACCGAACTCGGCTTTGACGTGCCCGACGTGATCCGCGAAGCCGGTCTCGCCGAGCGCTACGAGGAGTCGCTGCTGCGCTCGGCCGATCTCTATCGTGACATGCGCGACGAGTTCCCCGAACAGGCGCAGTACTGCGTGGCCCTGGCCTTTCGGATTCGTTATGTAATGCAGATGAATGCCCGAGAGGCAATGCATCTGATCGAGCTGCGTTCAAGTCCCCAGGGGCATCCCAGTTACCGCCGGGTCGCCCAAGAGATGGCCAGGTTGATACGCGACGTCGCGGGTCACCACGCCATCGCCGACGCTATGAAATATGTCGATTTCTCCGACACCGACCTGGAACGACTCGAAGCGGAACGCCACGCGGAAAGAAATCGCCTGAATCGCTAGGTTTTCGCATCTTTAGGCATTCTTTATTCCAAATGACGTCATCTGCCCGTTAAAAGGCTCTACACTTCCAGCGCTACAGAAGAGGACTTTATGGCAAGTGATGGAAATAGTGATGAGGTATTCGACGAGGAAGAGCTCGCCGAAGGCTTTGACGAAGAGATTATTAGTGAGGACGATCTAGAGGACGTCATTGACGTCGAAGACGTTGAAGATGTCGAAGATGTTGAGGACGTCTTGGACGTCGAAGCCGATGACGTGGTGGACGTCGATGACGTAGAAGACGTCGAGGATGACGATGTAGTGGCCGCCGTGGTGGTGGTCGAGGATGACGACGTCGTGGACGACGCGGACATCGAATTGGCGCTTGACGAGGTGCTGGCTGAGACCATTCGCCGCACGTCGACGCCCGAGGACGACGAAGAGATTCCCGGCGAGGTTGACACGCTCGTCGACCCCGCGGAGACCATCCTGCCCAAACAGGACGATGAGTTCCGGTGCAGTTCGTGCCGACTTCTAAAGAAGATGAGCCAACTCTCGAACCGTGATCAGATGCTCTGTCGAGACTGTGTCTGAGGACGCACACGCGTCTCGCACACCGCGGTGCGTCGCATCGCGATGAAGGTACAGCAGGCGACCAGGACGACCGACGAACTCCTCGCACTTTGGGAGCTCGCGTGCAAACGCCTCCTCAGCCATCGTGGGGGAGTGGAGTTGTACTCGTCAATCCGACGAGACCTGCCCTCGGGCGAACTGCTCGAGACACTCGTCGACGCCGGTCACGTGTGGACCGTGGACGTCGAGGGCACATTGCTCGGCTTCGCCGTGGTGCGTGATCACGTCGTCGAGGCGATCTTCGTTCACCACGACCGTCGTCGTCAGAAGGTTGCGACGACACTCCTGTCGGCTCTCGTGCTCTCTTCGGCCGCGCCAAAGGACGGCTTCGCGCTGCCCGGTGACCGAGGGATGAAGTCGCTGTACGAGTCCTTCGGCTGGAAGGCTCGACTACTTACGATGCGTGGCGAGTAGGCGGACGACGCGTCGTCGCACGACGCGGTAGGCGCGTCGGCGGAGGCGGCGGCGGGACCTTCATGCCGAGAAGTTTCGCCAATTCTGGAATCGCACCGGCGTTGTGTATTGCGACGGCTTTGCATGACTCGTCATCGGGGATGCCGAGCGGCTTGACGTTGCGTCGAATGGACGTGTCGACCGTCAAGGCGACGATCTCCTTCCACAGCGTCGGGTCCTGCTCGGCCGTCAGCGCCTCGGACGTGATCGTCACGACCTTGTGCGCCACTTCCGCGCTGACGCGCGTCGACATGTCGGGCGGGCGCGCGACGAGGGTGAGCGCCTCTTTCACGTTGCCTGATGCGATCGCGGCTTCGAGTTTTTCGTTCCATTGCGTGCGAAGATGCTCGAGACGCGCCGTGAGTGCAGTCTGCAACTCCTTCAACTGCGCTCGCGCTTCTTCGTCGAGCGACACGGTCTTGGCCGAGGTGACCACGGCGCGCAGGTCGCGGAGGCGAAGTTCGCGACCGGCACCGATCGCGCCCGCCGCTCGGTCCTTCCAGAGCGCGACGGTCGTCTTGCCCAAGAGCTCTTCAGCGATTCGGTCAATGGTGGCGGGGTCGATGGTTGGGCGGCCCTGAGCGGTCGCGTTCTTGTTCTGCTCGGCGACCGCGGCGCGGACCGACGGCATCCCGCCACGCAGCAGTTGCTCGGCCACTGGCAACTGTTCGGGCGACAGCGTCGCGAGTAGTGCGTTGCGGTGAGTCGTCGTCATCGGCGGTTGCGCGGGACCGGCGGGTCGTTCGGTGCGCGGCGGGCGCGCCCCTCGTGTGGGACGCTCGGAGCGCGGGCCGCGCGTCGGCCGCTCGCCGTCAGGGGTCGGTGTCCGCTCCCGGTCGACCGGACCGCGGGCCGGGCGTTTTGCGCGGTCGGGGCGGGGTGCGGCGTCTTCTCGGGCCGCGCCTTCGGCGCGCGCCGGTCCATTCTCGCGGCGACCAGGGCTGGACTCGCGACGACCGGGACCGCCCTCACGACGGCTCGGGCCGCCTTCGCGGCGTCCGGCGGCACCTTCGCGACGAGGACCTCCACGGCCCTTGGGGGCGTAGGTGACGACGACGTCGGGGCCCTGTTTCACACTCGGTATGAGTTCGATGCGTTCGTTTCGCGGATCGACGGGGGAGGCCGTCTTCGGTGCCATCACCGAAAGAATCTCAATGCCTTCCATGTACTGCTCGACATCGGCGCGATACACGTTACCGACCACGGGACCGCCGGGAACCAGCGAGGCACTCAACACACCCTTCGGGAGTTTGGCGCCCGCGGCGCGCCATGTTGCCACGTCGCCGTTCAGGCTCGTGATTTCGATCTCAATGCGACGCGACATAGGGTCTCCAATCTAGCCGGTCCCCTGAAAACAAACATTTCGGTCGGATTTAGGTCAAATTTAGTTTGAGTGCCTAGCATGAACGCATGACCGATGCGCCTCATGACGGGACCGAACCAACGCCCACGAAGTCGACAGGCGAACACTCCCTCACTGGGACACCCGCTTCTGGCTCACCATTCGAAGTGAACGATCAGCCACACGCGAGCACCGAAGAACCGGTCGTCGACGTGGCGAGCATGCCTTTGCCGATGGAGCCGACGTACGTGTCGCCGCCGATCGTGGACGCCGTGCCACTCGCATCGCAACCATCGCCGGCCCCCGCCAAGCGAACTCTCTGGTCAACCCGCCTTTCCCTTCTCCTGGTCGCGGCGCTGGTGGGGGGTCTCGCCGGTCACTACGCCTCGAACACTTCGAATTCGGCGAGTGGGGGAGTGACCATTGACGCCGTCACCAACAAACCCGGTGCGGCGTATCTGCCCAATGGGATGAGCATCCCCAAACTCATCGACAAGGCGCTGCCCTCGATCGTCTCCATCGATGTCAAAGGTTCGGGCCAGGAGGATCAAGGCACCGGGATGATCATCACCAAGGACGGTCTCGTCGTCACGAATAATCACGTGATCGCCGCCGCCGTCAGTAGTGGCACGATCACGGTGACGCGCTCGGGCTCGACCAAAGCGCTGCCCGCCACGTTGATCGGCACGAATCCGATCGATGACGTCGCACTGATTCGCATCGACAACATCTCGGGGTTGACGCCGGTCACGTTCGGCAACTCCAACGGTCTCCAGGTTGGCGACGCCGTCGTCGCGATCGGCAACGCGCTCGGCCTCGCAGCCGGGACGCCGACCGTGACCTCGGGCATCGTCTCAGCGCTTGGGCGCACCGTCACCGCCGGCGGCGCGACGACGAGCGAGACGCTCAACAACATGATCCAGACCGATGCCGCCATTAACCCCGGTAACTCGGGTGGTCCGCTTCTCGACTCGAGCGGCGACGTCGTGGGAATGAACACCGCGGTCGCGGGCACGTTGCCCGACGGCACCAGCGCACAGAACATCGGCTTCGCGATCCCCGACGCGACGATTGAATCGCTCTTGAAGCAACTGAAGGCGGGCGAGAGCGTGGTGAATCACGGAGCCTTCATCGGCGTCGAGATCACGACCGAGACTCCCTCGCTGAAGGCCGAATACCACTTCACGGTCTCGACGGGCGCGGTCGTCATGAGCGTCATCTCGGGCACGGGCGCCGCAACCGCGGGCGTGAAGCAGGGTGACATCATCGTCGGCATCAATGGGACGTCGATCGGCGGTGCTCAGGACGTCAGCAGTGTCACGTCAGCCCTTCGTCCGGGCGACGTCATCACGCTGCACATCGTGCGCGGCGCGAAACATCTCGACATCAAGGTAACCCTCGGCCCCGCGCCGAAGAGTTAGGCCAACGTCGCGAGACCACCATCGACGGGAAGGATCGCGCCCGTGATGTAACTGGCGGCGGGTGACGCCAGGAAGATCGCCGCGCCGGCCATGTCCGATGGTTGGCCGATCCGTTTCATTGGCGCGGCGCGAGCGATGTCGTCACCAAAGTGCTCGAGCGTCGCTCGCATCATCTTGGACGGGAACGGTCCGGGAGCGATGGCGTTGACCGTCACGTTGGGTGCCAATTCCTTTGCGAGGTGGCGGGTCAACTGATGGACCGCAGCCTTCGACGCGGAGTACGCGAAGGTGCTCATGGTCGGAGCGCGAAGTCCGTCAATGGATCCAATGTTGATGACGCGCGACGGACTCTCCGCACTGCCCTTGGCTTCAAGGAGCGGACGAAGCGCCTTCGTGAGATGAAAGACCCCCTTCACGTTGAGCGAAAGGACTCGCTCCCACGCCGCTTCGTCGTACTCGCTCATGGGGGCACCCCACGTGGCGCCGGCGTTGTTCACGAGGACGTCAAGGTGATCCTCGCGCGACGCGACCTCACCGGCCAAACGGATGCACTCCGCTTCGCTTGAGAGGTTCGCGGGTAGCGCGACGCACGTTCCACTGGCACTGAGCTCCTGCGCGAGCGCTTCACAGACGTCGGCTTTTCGCGACGAAATGTACACCTTGGCTCCCGCGTCGATAAAGCCCCGAACCATCATCTCGCCGATGCCGCTGCTGCCACCCGTCACGAGCACGACCTTGTCCTTCACGTCAAAGAGAGAGTTCATGAGCGAAGTGTAAGCCGAAGCGAACAGGATGACGAGGTCTGACGTCCGCGTACGCACACGCGGGCCAAGCGCGCCGGTTCGCGCTCGCCATCAGAGTTATTGATTGAGACGGTGTGAAGCTCCACGAAACACTTGATCATGGCATTGCAAGGCAACGCGGGGACGGGGGAGTTCAGGGTGTCGCTCGTGCGCAAGCGTCAGTGCCTCGTCCGGGTCCCAGGCGGTCACAAGATCCTGGGTCAAACCGCGAAAAGGATCGCCCCAAATCACTCGAAATGTGACTGGAGTCACCGCGCGAACTAGTTGTTGACGCGCAGATTCGTGACGGCGACACCGACGACGTCGGTCTGGGGTGCGGAGATGTACTGCGCGTGGATGGCCCAGACGCCGTTGTACGGGAAGTTGAACGCACATTCGACTTGGCTCTTGCTGATCCATTGGAAGCGACAGACAAGATTGGAATCGTTCTTGTCCGCCGGCGCGACCGCGAACATGCGAACGAGACCTGTGGCCGATTCTGGCAAGACGTTAACGATCACGTTGAACGCTCCATTGCTGGCCGACGCCGGAGCGGAGTTATCGCTGTAGTCAAAGGAGAGGACAACCTTGTTGGGGTTGGAAGGGTCAGCTGTAGCCGGAATCGCAAAGATTCCCACCGTAGAACCCACTAAAAGGGCAGCACAAAGGAGCCGACGCATGCGAGACACTATAACAGCGAAATCTAAGCATAACGCCGATAATGTACGTTATGTAAAGTTGCAACCAAATTCGGCTACGCACTCGACTCACATCGCACATGAGTAATCCCCTGCGTCGAATCACCAGGCACACAAAGTAGTTTCGTTGTGCACATGCCAAGTCATCTCACGCTTTCTCCAAAGCAATTCCTCGTTGCGCTGGGTTTAGTTGCCGTTGGTGGCGGTGTCGGCACGTTGTTGCGAGATCTCCTCGTCAAACTTGATCCGACCAAGGTGTTGACGCATGGCTCCAACATCGGATCAGCGAGCTGGCTGGATGCCGTCCCGTGGATGCTGTTAGCGATCAATACGGTTGGTGTGTTCATCGCAACCGACCTGCTCCGTCGTCGTCTCCATCACCGAGATCCCAACAGTCCCTTCCGTTTACTGATGATTACTGGTTTCCTTGGCGGCCTGACGTCCTATTCGGGCCTCTTCGTCGATTTGGCCACTCTCTGGCACCTCTCTATAGGCGGCTGTCTTTTGACCGCCGTAGGAGCGATCCTGGCGGGCGTTTTTGCGGCGTGGCTGGGACTAGGTCGAAAGCGTCGTCGAGTATGACACTTTTGTTTATTTCGCTCTTCGGGGCTCTCGGCTGTTGCGTCCGCTACGTGTTCGAGTACGTCGTGCGTCGAAAGCACCCTACGAGTCGCCCTTGGGCCACCGTTGCCGCCAATGCACTCGGTACCGGCGTCGCTGGCTACGCCGCGTATCGCCTCATCGGGACGACCGACGCGCAATTGCGCTCAATCGTGCTTACTGGATTCTGCGGGGGATTGACGACGTTCTCATCAGCGCTCGCGGTGCCAGTGATTCTTCAACGTGAACACCACAGGGGATACTCAATCGCACTGATCACCATCACTCCCCTGCTTTGTTCGGGAATGTTTGTCCTTGGTATGTCGCTTGCCCACTAGCGCAACTCGATTGGATATGTGAAGTTACTCCCCCGCACTTCGAGTGCGGGTTCTTGTCGGCCCTCCGACACCAACAATCTCCGACTCCTTGAGTCCAACCTCTCCGAGGCGAACATTCAAAGAAGGAGCACCGACCACTGAGACCTCCAGGTGGTCCGGAAAGACCGTTACCCACTCCAAGAACTCCTCAACCAAGACGCGGCGCTCGGAGTCCTCAGCGGCGCTCCAGACCGCTTTGATGTCAAGGTTTGAGAGCATCTCCGCGACACGTTCGAACCGCCGCACTAACTCGCTTTGCGACTTTTCCTCGGACGCCCTCTGCGCCGCTTGCGTTCGGGCTACTTCAATGGTGGCGAGGAGGCGATTCTCCTCCTCCTGGAAGCCATCAGCGCTGATCTTGCCGCTGTAGTGGAGTTGCAATAGTGCCCTGCGCTCATCGGACAGCCTCGCCAGATCGACCGATGTAGGCGCCGGGCGGTTCGCGCGATCCCCTTCGGGTGCCCCGCGCGTCCCGCCCGAAATCCTCCGACGGATTGCGTCCTGCAATTGCGGATCAGACCCGAGCAACGACATTCCTAACACCGCCGCACGTGAGAGACCCTTGGTACTCCGTGCAGGCTGACTGCAACCCTGGCCACGATGCCAGCACCGATAGAAGGTGGACCCCTGACCAATTTGTGCGACCGCCATGCGCCTGCCACAAATGCCACATCGAACGCGACTCGAAAGCACATCCCTCGCCGGTTGAACTCCCTTCGCGAGACCAATGTGTGCTGCTCGCCACTCTTCTTGCGTGATGATTGCCTCGTGTTTGCCGGGAAACCAATCTCCCTTGTGCGGCACACGTCCCAGGTAGATCTCTGACCTCAAAATCGACCCCACCGTCGAGTAGTTAAGACCCGTCCTCTCGGAGATGGCTCGATGGCTAAACCGTTGACCTCGAAGGCGAAAGACCTCCCGAACCCGAACGGCATCAGCGTTTGGAACCAATACACCGTTGACCATGTCGTAACCCGTCTTTGGGCGATTGACATAGTTACCTTCCTTAATCGCTCGCTCAATGCCAATGCGAGGGGGGTCGGGGTGGGGTGGGGGGGGGGGGGGGGGGGGGGGGGGGGGGGGGGGGGGTGGGGGG
>VFSW01001904.1_pt1 | contig 31623 bp, 20 predicted proteins | sample 5358111 | NCBI WGS metagenome assembly VFSW01 (sample SAMN11554181, study PRJNA540505) | mine drainage metagenome | isolation source: sediment from site ElyBrook_90M | place: USA: Ely Copper Mine, Vershire, VT | collected 2017 | reverse complement strand
AGTTTGGCACCGTCGGGGAAGCTGTCGTAGTGCGTCAGGCGGGCCCGCAGGCGCTGCTCAAAGCCCTGCAGAACGGCTTGCAGACGGGCGTCGATGGCTGCTTGGGGAAGCTCCAACGAGGTGCTGGCCCGGTAAAAGGTAGCTGGCTTGCCCTCAGGCAGCAGCATTACCCGCTGAAAGTCAGCGTGTATCTGCGGTGCGGAGGCGGCACGGCCAGCCTCCAGAAATGGCAAGGCTTGCGCAGCGGCTACGTCGGGCAGCATCAACCCAACACCGACCGTAACCTTGCCCACGGTGTCGCGGTACATCCACGGCACACAGCCTTCAAACTGCTTCAGCATGACCAGCGATTGCTCAAGATAAGTCGCCATGGTTTGTAGAACATAGCATGGTTTGGTCGAGTAACCTACTGTTCACTTGACGGAATGAATAGTCATTCAGTATGCTCCTCGCGTTCGGGATTAATGCCCGCCGGAGCCTGCTCGATGTCGTCCAGCACCACTGCCACCAGACAGATTCGCAAAGTCGCCGTACTCGGAGCCGGAACCATGGGCTCACGCATTGCCGCCCACATCGCCAACGCCGGGCTGCCGGTGGTGCTGTTGGATATGGTCCCGCCCGGCACGCCCGCTGAGGCCAGTAAGGCCGAACGCAACAAGATCGTGGCGAGTGCGCTCGATGGGTTGAAAAAGTCGAAGCCAGCGGCGTTCTACACTCAGGAGAGCGCCCGACTGCTGACCCTGGGCAACTTTGACGACGATCTGGCGCTGATCGCCGACTGCGACTGGATCATCGAAGTGGTGGCGGAGAACCTGGAGATCAAGCGTACGCTGCTGACCAGGGCGATGCAGCATCGGCGGCCAGGCTCGATCATGACCAGCAATACCAGCGGTCTGCCCATCCACAAGATAGTGGAGGGCATGGACGAGGAGTTGCGCCGCCATTGGTTTGGCACACACTTCTTCAATCCGCCGCGGTACATGCGGCTGCTGGAGATTATTGCCACGCCGGACACGGACCCGGCTGATATTGCTGCGATTGCGCGGTTCTGCGATCAGCGACTGGGCAAGGCTATCGTCCACTCGCACGATACGCCGAACTTTATCGCCAACCGCATTGGTACCTTCAGCATGATGAATGCGGTGCGCCTGATGATGGCGCAAGGTCTCTCGGTCGAAGAGGTAGATGCGCTCACCGGCTCCGCGCTGGGCTGGCCCAAGACGGGCACCTTCCGGCTGGCGGATATGGTGGGCGTCGATATTCTGGCGCATGTTTCGGCGAACTTCTCAGCGCAGGCGGAGACCATCAAGGACGAGCGCGCCGAGGTGCGACTGCCAGATTTTATCCGGCAGATGCTGGAGAAGAAGTGGCTGGGCGACAAAGCCAAACAGGGCTTCTACAAGAAGGAAGGTAAGGACGAGCAGGGCCGCGATCTGCGCCTGGTGCTCGACTGGCAGACGCTGGAGTACAAGCCCAGCAGCCGTCCCAAATTCCCTGCGCTGGAGATGGCGAAGAACGTTGAATCCACCGGAGCGCGCGTGGCTCAACTGCTGCATGCCGACCCGCGTACCGATAAGGCTGCGGCTTTCTACTGGCCGCTGCTGACCGAGCTGTTTACCTATGCGGCCAACCGCGTTCCAGAGATTGCGGACAGCATCGTCGAGATCGACACGGCCATGCGCACAGGCTTCAACTGGGAGATGGGGCCGTTTGAGCTGATGGATGCTGCCGGCGTGCGCGCCACTGCGGACAAGATGCGCGCAGCCGGAGCTGCCATTTCAGCAAACGTCGAGAAGCTGCTGGCAGTGGGCGAGTGCTGGTACAAGGACGACCCGAATACGCCCAGTGGCCGCCAGTACTTCGACCCGATCACCGGGACGTACAAGGCTGTGCCCGTGGCGGAAGGCATCACTTCGCTGGCGACGATCAAGAAGTCGCGCGGGGTGGTGAAGAAGAATCCCGGAGCGTCGGTCATCGATCTGGGCGATGGGGTTGCTGCGATTGAGCTGCACTCCAAGATGAATGCGTTAGGCGACGATATTGTGAATCTGATCACGCAGACGTTGAAGCCGAGCAGTCAGCAGGTGGCGGACTTTGAGGCCTTCGTGATCACGGGCGACTCGGCAAACTTCTCGGTGGGCGCCAACCTGATGCAACTGCTGCTGGGCATTCAGGAAGAGGAGTGGGACGAGGTGGAGATGGCCATCCGCGCCTTCCAGAATATGACTCAGGCGATCAAGTTCTGCCCTCGCCCGGTGGTGGTTGCGCCCTATGGGATGTGTCTTGGTGGCGGCGTGGAGATATCGTTGCATGCCGCGGCACGCCAGCCCCATGCGGAGCTGTACATGGGTCTGGTCGAGGCAGGGGTCGGCCTGATTCCCGGTGGCGGCGGCTGCAAGGAGATGGTGCTGCGGTCGATCGAGGCCGGAACCAGTATCCGTCCGGATGCACGCGGCGAGGGAGTTGAGATCTTCGAGGCGATCAAGAAGAACTTCGAGACGATTGCCAAGGCTGCCGTCTCCACCAGTGCGGCAGAGGCTCGGTCACTCGGCTTTCTGCGACCGTCGGATGCGATCACGCTGAACCGTGAGCGGCTCGTGATGGACGCCAAACTAAAGGCGCGCAGCCTGGCGGATGCAGGATACGCCGCGCCGGTTCCACGCACGGATATTCCCGCGCCGGGCGAGTCTGTGCTGGCTACGTTGAAGCTGGCGGTATGGACCATGCGCGAAGGGCAGTACATCTCCGACCACGATGCGAAGGTGGCGAACTGGGTAGCCTACGCGCTGGCGGGCGGCAATGTGACCCCCGGCACGCTGGTCAGCGAACAGTATCTGCTGGACCTGGAGCGCGAGGCCTTCCTGTCGCTGTGCGGAGAAAAGAAGACCCAGGAGCGCATCGCCTTCACCCTTAAGACCGGCAAGCCACTGCGCAATTAACCGCAGGCAGGCGTCAAACCAACATGCGGAGCTTCGCTCCGGCCATTTACCCCGCACCACTGAGGTTCCCATGAACGAAGTCATCATCGCATCCGCAGTACGAACTGCAATTGGCAAGGCTCCCCGCGGCACGCTGCGCACCACGCGCCCGGATGACCTGGCCGCCATCGCCATCAACGGCGCGTTGAGCCGCATTCCGCAGTTGGACAAGGCTGAGGTGGAAGACGTGATTCTCGGCTGTGCCATGCCGGAGGGCGAGCAGGGGATGAATGTGGCTCGGGTAGCCAGCTTTCGTGCTGGTCTGCCGGTAACGGCCTCGGCGATGACGATCAATCGCTACTGCGCCTCTGGGCTGCAGTCCATTGCGCTGGCTGCGGACCGCATCGCTGGCGGTGGCGCAGAGGTCATCGTCGCCGGTGGCACGGAGTCGATGTCCTATGTGCCTTTTGGCGGCAACAAGATCTCCATGAACCCGTGGCTGGTGGACAACTATCCCGGCAGTTATATGTCCATGGGTCTGACGGCGGAGCGAGTGGCGGCACACTACGGTATTACGCGGGAGGCTATGGACGAGTTCTCCTACCAGTCGCACCAGAAGGCGCTGGCAGCAATTACTGCGGGCCGGTTCGCGGATGAGATTGTGCCGGTAACGGTTACAACCACGACGCCGAACGGCAAGGGACGACCGAAGTCGGTCGAGAACAGCTTCCAGCAGGATGAGGGGCCGCGCGCCGATACCTCGCTCGAAGCGCTGGCCAGGCTCAAGCCGGTCTTCCATGCCAAGGGCACGGTGACCGCAGGCAACTCGTCGCAGACCTCCGATGGCGCGGCGGCAGCGGTAGTGATGTCCGCCAGTCGTGCTGCAGCCCTGGGCATCCCGGCGATGGCACGCTTTGTGGCCTTTGCTTATGCCGGCTGCGACCCGGAAGAGATGGGTATCGGCCCTGTCTTTGCCATCCCCAAGGTGCTGAAGATGGCTGGCCTGTCGCTCGACCAGATCGACCTGTTTGAGCTGAACGAAGCGTTTGCAGCCCAGTCGCTGGCAGTGCTGAAGGTGTTGGGCATCGACCCGGCCAAGGTCAACGTCAACGGAGGAGCCATCGCACTCGGCCACCCGCTGGGCTGTACCGGAGCCAAGCTGACCGCAACCCTGCTGCGCGAGATGCCACGCCGCAAGGCAAAGTACGGCATCGTAACCATGTGTGTCGGCGGAGGCATGGGCGCTGCAGGCATCTTCGAGGCGGTGTGAGGCTCGCGGCTGTAGCGTGATTGTTCCGTCACTCCTTTCGATTACAGGCAAGCATAGTTAGCGTATGAACTTACTCATCCAACCCGGTCGCAGCATCTACACCCTCGTTCTGTTATTGGCGACAGCCGGTGCCGCCGCAGTCGTGTACCTCGGCGTGCTGTTTCGCGTGGGTAACTGGATTCTGGCGACGGGCACGGTCTTCGGGGCGGCTGCTTGCGTTGGCTTGTTAGTGGCTACGGTATTTTCCTTCACGGATAGGCCTGCTGCCGTGCTGGCGGCGACGCGTTCGGCTGCGGTCGTTTTGCTGCTTTGCCTGCTGTGCGAGATTGCCATTGTCCGGCCGTTCTCGCCGCTCAACGCCTTTGTGATCAAGCTCTCCGGCACATCGGCACCCCACCGTCTTCCGTTTTCTTTCTGGGTTGGCATTCCCACGCTCGCGAATGCGGCGGCCCTGCTGATCTCGAACCGCAAGCTTCAACAACTCCGTTCCGTGAGGTAATTCCATGGCTACTATGACTCCCGTTCCGCCCGTCCGCAGCACCGCCCGCATTGCCGGCGGCAGCTTCCTGATCGCCAACCCCACCGCGGCGGAGTGCTTCTTCCCGGAAGACTTTACCGAGGAGCACAAGCAGATCGCGCAGACCACGGCGGAGTTTGCCACCAACGAGATCATGCCGGTCTCCGACGCCATCGAGGCCAAGGACTTTGCGGTGACGCGCCGCCTGATCAAAGAAGCAGCCGAACTGGGATTGACCTCCGCCGATATTCCCGAGGAGTACGGAGGCTTGGAGATGGACAAGGCCACCTCCGCGATCATTGCCGAGAATATCTCCAAGCAGGGCAGCTTTTCGGTGGCGTTCTCAGCCCACACCGGCATCGGTACGCTGCCGCTGGTCTGGTACGGCACCCCGGCGCAGAAGCAGAAGTACCTGCCCAAGCTGGCAGATGGCACGTTTGTGGGCGCGTACGCACTGTCGGAGTCGACCAGCGGCTCCGATGCGGTGAATGCCCGCTGCCGGGCCGTGCTCTCGGAGGATGGCCAGCACTACATCCTGAATGGCGAGAAGATGTGGATTACCAACGCCGGGTTCGCTGACATCTTTACGGTGTTCGCGAAGTGCGAGGTGAAAGAGGGCAAGGACGCTGGCAAAGAGAAGCTGACTGCGTTCCTGATCGAGAAGGGAACCCCTGGCTTTGCGCCCGGCAAGGAGGAACATAAGCTGGGCATTCGCGGCAGCAGCACCTGTCCGCTGATCCTGACGGACTGCAGGATTCCGGTGGCGAACCTGCTCGGCGAGGTGGGCAAGGGCCATCACATCGCGTTCAACATTTTGAATGTAGGCCGCTACAAGCTGGGCAATGCTGCGGTGGGTGGGGCGCGGATGGCGTTGAACAACGGCATCAAGTACGCCAAGGAGCGCAAGGCCTTCGGCAAATCGATCAGCGAGTTTGGGCTGATCCAGGAGAAGCTGGCCGATATGGCGACCGGCATCTTTGCCGGCGAGGCCGTCTGCTACCGGACCGTCGGGCTGATCGACGATGCACTGCGCGGCGTGGACAAGAACGACACCGCCGAGATTCAGAAGCGTATCGAGGAGTATGCCGTGGAGTGCTCGATCGTGAAGGTGTGGGCGTCCGAGATGCTGGATATGGTCGTCGACCAGAACCTGCAGATCTTCGCCGGCTACGGCTATGTGGAGGAGTATCCGGCCGAGCGTGCCTACCGCGATGCCCGCATCAACCGGATCTTCGAAGGCACCAATGAGATCAATCGGCTGATCATCACCGGCTGGCTGATGAAGTCGGCGATGTCGGGCAAGCTGGCGCTGATGCCCGCGATCAAGGCGCTGATGGATGAGGTGATGGCCGGACCGTCTCCGCGTGGCGACGAGTCGGACGGGCCGCTGTCGGCGGAGTTGAACCTGCTGGCCCAGGCCAAGAAGTTGACCCTCTTTGCCGCCGGTGCCGCAACCCAGAAGTACATGGCCAAGCTGGCCGATGAGCAGGAGGTGATGGGTGCCATCGCCGACATGATCATCGAGGTCTATGCGATGGAGTCGACCATCCTGCGCGCACTGAAGATCTCCACCGGCAGGGGGAATAGCGAGATCCCGGTAGCGATGGCCAGTATTTATACCTCTGGTGCGTTTGAGAAGGTTGAGCTGGCGGCGCGCAAAATCATCTCCGCCGTGGCTGAAGGGGATATGCTGCGGACGCAACTGACCATCCTGCGGCGGCTCTCCAAACACGACGGCACGGACACCATCCGTCTGCGGCGACAGGTTGCCCAGCACGTGATCCAGGCAGGGAAGTACGCCCTGTAATCACACGCCAGGCGTACCACCTTCGCCACTCCAGATAGCACAAAAGGACCAGCTAAAGCACCCCCAGGCTGGTCCTTTTCCATTGCCTTTTAACTACCCCAATGTAACCATCGCGTTAGCATATGTTCACCACTCCACGTGTACGTCCAGGCCTTCGCCGTTTTGCATCGTTTGCGGTGTCGTCCGTTGTATCGCTCTTGCCGCTGATTTGCCCGGCCGCTGACGCACAGATCGAGCGTGCCAACATTGCCAGCCATGCGCTAAGCATCAGTTCCACCACGTCCACGGTCGATCTGGGTCCGCTGCCGGTGTCTCAACCGCTATCCGTAACTCTGCGCCTGGCCCCTTCGGCCCAGCAGGCGGCAGCCCTCGATCAACTGCTCACGGAGCAGGCCACACCCAACTCTCCCCAATACCACCAGTGGCTCACGCCGCAGGAGTACGCTACACAATTTGGCGCCAGCGACGAGCAGATCGCCACCATCAGCACCTGGGCGCAGTCGCAGGGGCTCAGCGTCGCGCATATCTCTCCGGCGAAGAATCGCATCATGCTCGCCGGAACCTCAGGCCAGTTTCAGCGTGCGTTCGCGGTGACACTGCACAGCTACTCGATCAGTGGTGGCACGCATTTTGCCAGCAGCACCCAGCCGTCTGTGCCGCTTTCCCTGGCTCCCATGGTCGCCAGCGTGGCAGGCCTGGACAACCTTCCCGCAGCGCAGCCGATGTCGCTGACCACGACCAGCATTGCCGGCCAGACCAAGGCGATCGCCGCTGCCAGTACCGACCCCCTCAGTGCGACCGCCGATGTAGTCGATAGCAATCTTGCGCCGCTGTTGACCCTGACGACCTCTGCCTGCTCCACCGACTATGCCCCGTCCGACATCGCGGCCTACCGTGCCCTCTTTCAGCAGGCCAATGCACAGGGGATTACGGTGCTGGCGACCAGTGCTTGCGGAACTCGCAGTACGGGCAGCTTCCCGGCCAGCCTGCCGGAGGTGACGGCGCTGACGATCAGCCCGACAACATCGCCGTTCACCGCGATTGCACCCCGTCCCACATGGCAGGCGGCGGTTGGGTTGCCAGCCGATGGCAATCGCTACGAACCCGACCTGACCACTAGCTCCGTGGCGGACTTTGCCCGGACCATGACCTCGATTCTGCAACAGACCGGGACGCGCCAGGGCAATATCAATGCGACCCTGTACCGTCTGGCCACAACGCCCGATCTCTACACCCAGCCGGATGCTGCACCTCTGGGCACCTGGGAGCCCGCAACCGGGCTGGGTACGGTCAACCTGGCGGTGCTTGCCAAGGTCTTTCCGCGTGCGACCTCCAGCATCTCCACCACCACCTCGCTTACCTCCAATAGCTATGCGGTCACCTACGGCCAGCCGTTGACCCTGACCTCCAAGGTGCTGGCCAGTTCGTACGGGGCAACCAACCCTTCGGGCACGGTGACGTTTGTCTCCTCCACTCAGGGCACCCTCGGCAGTGCGTCGATCGACAGCACCGGCCTCGCGGTGTTGAATATGACCACCCCGCTCAACGTGGGGTCCTATAGCATCACCGCAAACTACTCCGGCGATGCGAACTACGCCGCCAGCAGCAGTGCCCCGCCGATCATCGTTACTGTGAGCATCGCCAATGCGACGATAACCGCAAGCATCTCGCCGACCAGCAACGTGCCATACGGCAGTACCGCCACCGTCACGGCCACCGTCACGCTACCCTCGTCAGGGGGCAACCCCAGCGGAACAGTCTCCGCTGCTGTGCAGGGAATCACCTCTGCCGTGTACACCGCCACCCTGAGTCCAAATCCCGGTGGCAACAGTGCCACGGCCAATATCGTGGTTGCAGCTCCTCCTCCCGGGTCCTATCAAGTTCAGGTGAGCTGCGCCGGTAATACGAATTATCTTTGCCAATCGCCAGTACCAGTAACGCTGGCTACCGCGAAGGGCAATACCCTGACCGCAGTGACTACCGTCCCAGCCGCGCCGCAAGCAGGTCAGCCAGTCACGATCACCGCGACCATTACCGACAACGGCAACGGTCCCGGACCATACAGCTTTACCGGAAATGTGACCTTCTACGACAATGGCAAGATCATCGCGACGGCAGCGGTAGGCAGCAATCAGGCTTCGGCCAGTGCCACGCTCTCGGGCAATGTCTCCCACAATATTGTCGCTTCGTACAGTGGCGATACCTTCTGGAACCCCAGTACCTCCACCCCGCAGGTGGTCAATCCAACTCTGCTGCCGTCCACCCTGTCGCTGACCTCGAACTTCTCCACAGCCTTGGCGGGCGTCAATATCGTCTTCACGGCGACCGTCTACACCACGGTTGCCAATACGGTGGGGCCCACGGGTACGGTCAGCTTCTACGACACGTTCAACGGCAGCATCGTGCAACTTGGTGGCACGGGCAATGTCGTCACACTCACTCCCAATGGACCCAACCAGTCCATCGCCCGGTTTACCACCACCGGACTGCTCGCCGGAACGCACAGTATCTACGCCATCTATAACGGTGATGCCAACTTTGCGACCTCCACCTCGTCACCGCTCTCACTGAATCTGACCGACTACAACGTGACCATGATTCCGCAGACCTTGACTCTCAACGCGGGACAGACGGGTCAGGTCGTGATGCTGGTCGGGCTGGTGGGTGGGTTTAGCGGAACCATCAGCTTTGGCTGTACGCCGCCGGGTAGCTCCGAGATGACCTGCGGCTTCACGAACCCGACGCTGCAGGGCGGCGGTACCACCACCATGACCATCACAACCACTGCACCGCACAACAAAACCAGCCATCAGGCCAGTAACCGTCCTTTATGGGGTGGAGCAGCCGGAGCGACCCTGGCGACCTTGTTCTGTTTTGTGCTGCCGCGCCGACGCAGACTGGTTCCAGTGCTGCTGATGTCGCTGTTTGCCGTGTCCTTGTTCCCCGGGCTAGGCTGCGGTTTGAGCAATCTGGGCACACTTCCGACCTCGGGCGGAACGACCCCGCCAACCACCTCGACGCCTCCCACCGATCCTGGTACCCCGCTGGGGACGCAGGTCTTCACCATTACGACTGCCGGAAGCGATGGCGTCAGCACCGTCCGACACACGTATCAGTACCAGGTAACCATCCAGTAAGTGCAGCCGGAGAGGGCAGCGTGTGGGTGCGCTGCACAATCTCCGACACTCCGCTCCATTCCGTGAAATCCCGTTCGCAACATTTTGTGTCCGGTGAGGTCTAAACTGTATAAGTTCGTTGAGCCTGTCTCACGACTTGGCAGGCAGATTTCACCGGGGGCGATACCAATCTTGAACGTCCGACGTCTCACCACCACAACCTTTTCTTGTCAGGGATACTCCATGCGCAGCCGTCTGCTTTCTCTCTTTGCCTTCCTGGTACTCGCCGCCATCCCCAGCCATGCCGTCGTCCAGAGCCGAATCGCCGCCATCAATACGTCCAGCCGAGTGGCGCTGCCGCATAGCGTTCCCGCGCTGGCCAAGGCCTCTGCCGATCTCGGCGCAGCTTCGGCAAACCTGAAGCTGGATACGCTGACCATGTTCTTCAACATCACGGCTGCCCAGCAGGCAGCGCTCACCCAGTTACTGATCGATCAGCAAAATCCCAGCTCGCCACGGTACCACCAGTGGTTGACGCCGGAGCAGTTTGGCGCGGAGTTCGGACTCAGCAGCCAGGATCTAGCCAAGGTCTCGCAGTGGCTCACCAGCCAGGGTTTCACCGTCACCGGCACGGCGCGCAGTTCCAACTTCCTCACCTTCACCGGCAGCGTCGCGCAGGTGGAGCAGGCGTTCGGCACCAGCATCCACACTGTCTCCTACAACGGCGAGCAGCACTACTCCAACCTGACCGATCCGGTACTGCCTGAATCGATTGCCGCAGTGGTTGGCGATATCGCCGGACTCAATAACTTCAAGCTCCGTGCCCGTGCCCGCACCCGCGTGGTGCCAGCCAACCCCTCGCCGGATGCGCTGCATCCTCAGTTCACCTCGGCCACCTCGGGCAATAACTTTGTGGCTCCGGGCGACTTCTACAAGATCTACGACATCAATACCAGCTCATTGAACGGTACCGGCGTGACCATCGCTGTGATGGGCCAGACCGATATCAGCCTGACCGATGTCACTGCGTTCCGCACGTCATCGGGCTTCACCGGGACTACACTCTCAAACCTCCCCAAGGTTAAGCTGTTTGGGACGGATCCTGGAACGGTGACCGCAGATGTGGCCGAGGCCCAGTTAGATGTGGAGTGGTCGGGTGCTGTGGCACCCATGGCCAACATCCTCTATGTGCTTTCGAACAATGTGATCTCAGGCTCGTTAGCCAACGCGATTGCCAGTAACGTGGCGCCCATCATCACCATCAGCTACGGCGACTGCGAATCGAACTTTGGCCTCTCCACCATTACCAGTTTGAACGTGCTGCTACAGCAGGCCAACGCGCAGGGCCAGACAGTCGTCGGCCCCGCCGGTGACTCCGGTGCGACGGACTGCGACTACAACACCTATCCCGCGGCCAATGGTCTGGCGGTCGACTACCCGGCCAGCTCGCCCTACGCGACGGCGGCCGGTGGCAGCATGTTCAACGAGGGCACCGGTGCCTACTGGCTCACCGCCAGCGGTACGGACGTGCTCACCTCCGCGACGGGCTACATTCCGGAGACCGTCTGGAACGAGTCCAGTGCCACCAACGGTCTGGGAGCCGGTGGCGGCGGCGCCAGTGCCTTCTTCACCAAACCCTACTGGCAGACCGGCACAGGAGTGCCCGCCGACTCGGCCCGCGACGTTCCGGATATCTCGCTCAACGCCGCCTCCGGCCACGATGGCTACCTGTACTGTGCGTCCGGCTTCTGCACCAATGGTTTTCGTAACTCGTCCGGCAACCTGGATGTAGTCGGTGGCACTTCGGTCGCTGCCCCCAGCTTTGCCGGTATGCTGGCCCTGGTGGAGCAGAAGGTCGGGCCTTCGCTCGGCAACGTAAACCCGATGCTCTACGCCCTGGCGAAGAGCTCGTACAGCGCGAACGTCTTCCACGACATCACCACAGGCAATAACGCCAGTGCATGCGTAGCCGGTAGCCAGGACTGCCCGCTGGGTGGAACCATCGGCTACAGCGCCGGCGTTGGGTACGACCTGGCCACCGGCTGGGGCAGCATCGACGCAACCAACCTGGCCACCTACTGGTCGCAGGTCACGCCGCTCATCAACACCACCGGAATCGGCACCAAGATTTCGACCACCACGGTGACGACCACCGGAGCCCTCTGCGGCGCAGCGAACGGCACCATCGTGCTCAATATATCGGTGGCAGACGCCAACAGTTCTAGTCTGATGCCCTCCGGCACAGTCCAGGTTCTGGTCGATAACGTGCCCAACGGTGCGCCGATCGCCCTGGTCAACGGAGCCGCCAGCTACAGTCTGAAGACGGCTGGGCTGGCCTCGGGCGGACACGTGATCTCGGCGGTCTACTCTGGCGACGGCACCTACTCTGGCTCGAAGAACACGGTCGATTCCGACGTGGTCTCCTCCACCGCGGCAGACTTTGCCTTTACGCCCTGCACCGCTACCACCTCGGCGACCTCTGGCTCCAACGCAGCGGGCATCACCCTGACGGTTGCGCCGGTCAACGGCTTCTCCGGTGCGGTCACCTTCTCGGCAATATCCAACGACTCCACGCTCTCCTCCCAGTACACCTTTACGCCAACCACGGTCACCGCCAGCGGAACCACCACCTTTGTGCTCTCCGCCTACAAGACCAGCGTGAAGGGTGCCACCGGCAGGATCAAGGCCGATGCTGGCAACACGCCGTTTGGTCACACGTCCTTCGGTAAGGCCCCGTGGTACGCCGCTGGCTCTGGTGCCACCCTGGCCTGCATGTTGCTGCTGACCGTGCCACGCCGCCGCCGCTGGACCGGGCTGCTGGTGCTGGTGCTGTCTGTCGGTGCCATGGGAGCGTTGGGTTGCGGCGGTAACTCCGCCATCACCAACACCACAGGCGGCGGCACCACGCCGGTGACCACCAACGCCACGCCAGGAACCTACAACATACGCGTGACGGCTACCTCAGGAACACTGGTACACAGCGTCAACGTCACCTTTACCGTGCAGTAGCAGTCCGCTGGAAGCAGGGGCCGCGCCACCCAGGCGCGGCCTTTTTTCTGGCTACCACTTTTGGGGCATCTACTCCGTCAACCTATTGTCTTGACTGCACTTGGTACGCCAGAGAGAATCGTTACACTTGGTCTCTGTGCAACGAGGCTGGGCTGGTCATGCCGTCCTTGTGCGGCGGGATACTTTCTGATGTGCTGCCGTCCTTTTTTCTGCCGTGTTCTTACTGGCTTCTTGCTTCTTCTTTCGTTGTCGCTGGCGGCGGCCTCCGCACAGCAAGGACTGCCCTCGCCTCGTTCGCGCATCCTATCCGCAATCGACGACACGCACGTCACTCCGCTCACCGGCAACACCCATCCGCTTGCGCGACCTGAGTTCGATCAGGGCACGCTCGATGCGAACACGCCGCTGCATCGGGTCCTGCTGGTGCTGCAGCGCAGCGCGGAGCAGGAGACCGCACTCCGCCGCCTCCTCGACCAGCAACAGGACCGCTCCTCCTCGGCCTACCACCAGTGGCTTACGCCAGAGGCCTTCGGTGCCTCGTTCGGCCCCTCGGATCGCGATCTCTCGCTGCTGACCGACTGGCTCTCGTCGCGCGGATTTACCGGCGTCCAGATCAACTCCGGACGCACGCTGGTGGAGTTCTCTGGCACCGTCGGCACCGTCAACGCCGCATTCCATACCAGCATCCATCGCTACCTGGTCGACGGCCAACCGCACTACGCCAACGCCGCCGATCCGAAGATCCCCGCTGCGCTGGCACCCGTCCTCTCAGGGATTCTCTCGCTTAACAACTTCCCCCGTCTGCCCGCCAGCGTCAAGGCTGGTAACTTCCGCCGCAACACCGCCACCGGCGCCGTCACCCAGATTCCGGACAGCACTCTCACCTCCGGCAGCGGACCCGCCGCCACGACCGGTGTGCATCCCAGCTTTACCTACACCCAGCAGACCACCAACTTTTACGCGGTTACGCCGTACGACTTCGCCACCATCTACAACGTGCTGCCGTTGTGGAACGCAGCTACCCCCATCGATGGCACAGGGCAGACGATTGCCATCGTGGGCCAGACCGATATCAACCCGGCGGACTTCGTCAACTTTCGCAAGCTCTTTGGTCTGCCCTTGGGCAACACGGCCACGCCTACCGGCACCCAGTATCTGAACATCATCTACAACGGCCCCAACCCCGGCGTGCTGGCCGACGAGGGCGAGGCTAACATCGATACCCAGTGGTCCAGCGCAGTCGCCAGGGGCGCCACCATCGACTATGTCGTCTCCGCCAGCACCGAGGTCACGCAGGGCACCGACCTCTCTGCTGCATACATCATCAACAACAATTTGGCCCCGGTCATGAGCTACAGCTACGGCCAGTGCGAACTCTTCCTGGGCGCTTCCGGCAATGCGTTCTATAACAATCTGTGGCAGCAGGCCTCGGCGCAGGGCATCACCGTATTGCTGGCCAGTGGCGACTCCGGTGCGGCAGGCTGTGACGCCGGCAAGGTGAAGGATGCAACCTACGGACTCGCCGTCAGTGGACTGGGCAGCACGCCCTACAACGTCTCCGTCGGTGGCACGGACTTCAACATGTCCTCCGGCGGCACGGCGTACTGGAACCCGACCAACGACCCCACCACCCAGGCCTCCGCGAAGGGCTACATCCCGGAGACCACCTGGAATGACAGTTGCACCAATACCACCCTGCCCCTACAGTCGCCCTTTCAAGGCCAGTCCGCAGAGCAGATCTGCAACAGCACCGCACGTCCAAGCCTGTTGACCGTCAGCGGTGGAGGCGGTGGCCGCAGTAGCTGCATCAGTGCGACCGGAACCACCTCCGCCAGTTGCAGCAACGGCTATCCGAAACCTGCGTGGCAGACCGGACCGGGCGTACCTTCCGATGGCGTGCGCGACGTACCCGATGTCTCCTTCTTCGCCAGTAACGGATTCAACGGTGCGTTCTACCTCGTGTGCCAGCAGAGCGCGAATCCTGATGGTCAGCCCTGCAGTCTGGCTGCACCTGCCTACGACTTCGTGGGCTATGGTGGCACCTCGGTGGCGACTCCGGCGTTTGCCGGCATCCTCTCGCTGGTCAACCAGAAGACCGGCAGCCGTCAGGGCAATGCCAACTACGTGCTCTACACCTTGGCCCAGCATCAGTCTGCGGTTGGCCTTGGCTGTAACGCAGCCACCGGTGCTCCGGCCTCTGGCTGCATCTTCAACGACCTCACCGACAACACCATCTCCATGCCGTGCCTGACCGGTTCCCCCAACTGCCAGACGACCAACTCCAGCGATAGCTATGGTGTGTTGACCGGCTGGAAGGCCACCGCAGGCTACGACACCGCGACCGGGCTTGGCAGCGTCAACGCAGCCAACCTGGTAAATGATTGGACTACGGCCGGCTTCGTCTCCAGTGCCACATCGCTGGCGCTCTCCGCAACAACAGCCGTCCACGGCTCGCCGGTCTCTGCCACCGTCAGCGTCAGTTCCACCAGCGGAACGCCCAGTGGCGAGGTGACCGTCAACGCCTCTGCAGTCAACGGCGCGGTGGCCTTTGGCACGTTAGCCTCCGGCACTCTGACCACGCCGATCCAGTCTTTTCCGGGGGGTAGCTACACCGTCAGCGCACACTACGCCGGCAACGGAACCTATGCCGCCAGCGACTCCAACAATGTGTTGCTCAGTGTCACGCCGGAGGCCAGCACCACCACCTTCCATCCGCTGCTCTACAACAGCAAGACGGGTGCGACTTCGCTGGTGACCACTCGCACCTATGGCTCGCTCTTCCTGCTGCGCGCCGATGTCGCGGGTGCCTCTGGCCAGGGCATCGCCACGGGAGACATCAAACTCACCGACCAGGGCGTGCCGCTCGATGGCGGTTCCTTCCGGCTCACCTCCGGCGGCTATACCGAAGACCAGACCTCGCTGCTGCCACCGGGCACGCACACATTGGTTGCGGCATACTCTGGCGACCCCAGCTTCAACCCCAGTCAGGCTGCCCCTGCCAGTCTGACCATCACGCAGGATCAGACCGCGACCCAGCTTACCGCCCAGACCGCCAACGTCAGCCAGTCCGGCTCGTTCGCGCTGACCGTGCAGGTGCAGCCGCAGGGCGATGGCTTGGGCCTGTATCCCACCGGCACCATCACGGTAAACTCCGCTGGTAAGACGCTCGCGACGGCAACCCTCACGCAAGCCAACAACAGCAGCATCAGCATCAATCTACTGGCCAGCCAACTGCCAGCCGGTAGCAGCCAGATTACGGCCACCTACTCGGGCGACACCAACTACAACACTTCCACCAGCCTTGCGCTCAACCTCACCGTGAATCCGGTGGTGCTCGCCAGCAGCACCACCGGCCTGTCGCTCTCGGCCAGCAGCGTCGCTCCCGGTGGCAGTATCACCGCGACGGCTGTGGTGGCGCCCAACAGCCCATCGCCGCAGGGTACAGTCCACTTCGCCATCGACGGCCGCCAGACCTCCACCAGCCTGCTCGCGGCCGCGCAGGCCTCCGCACTGATTGTTACCACCGGTCTCGCATCCGGCCAGCACAACGTCACCGCGACCTTCTCCGGCGATACCAACTACCAGGCATCTGTATCGAATTCGGTTACATTTACCATCGCGGGTCCAACCGTGGCTTCCACAACCCTCCTGATGCTCTCGCCGTCATCGGCAGTGCAGGGAACTACGATTACACTCACCACCTCCGTTTCTCCCACCACGCCTGCTGCGACCGGCACAGCCCAGTTGCTGCTGGACGGCAACGCCTACGGTCAACCCACCATGCTTGCTGCCGCCACAGCCACCTTCCAACTGCCGACAACCACACTCCAGCCTGGTCCGCACACACTGCAGATGCTCTACTCCGGCGATACGCTGTATCTGCCCAGCAGCTCTGCTGTCGCGACACTGGATCTTACCGCCCCCATCGGTAGCTTCACCATCAGCAGCACAGCCGCTGCTATGACCGTCTCGCGCGGAGGTACGTCCCAGCCCGTCACGCTCTCGGCCAATGCCGTGGATGGCTTCAACTCCACCATCACATTTGTCTGTTCCGCCGGACTGCCCAGCGGAGCTACCTGTGCCTTCACCCCGGCTACCGTGACGCCAACGCCCAAAGCGGCAGCGCCCACCACGAACGTGACCATCACCACCACGGCACCGCCCGCACAGACGGCAAACTCCCAGCACCAGAACGGTTTCTACGCCACGGGCGGAACGGTAACTCTGACTGGGCTGCTCTGCTTCCTCTTGCCCCGACGCCGTCGCTACCCTGCATTGGCCGCTCTCGTTGCCGCATTTGTCCTGCTGTCCAGTGTCACTGGCTGTGGCACCGGCACCTACAACCCCGGCACCTTGAGCGCAATTGGCGGAACACCTGCCGGCATCTACGTTGTGACGGTGACCGCATCCAGCATCTCTATCAACCAGACCACCAACATCACGCTTACCGTGCAGCAGTAGTTGCTTTTCCTGCGGCCTTGGCGACCGCAACACGACTGACCGCAGGCAACTCCTCGTTGCTGCTGCCCTGGGCGATACGCATCAGATACTCCTGTGCGCTGAACCGGACGCCCTGCTGCGGTACGCGAACATACTCGCCGTTCGGTTGCAGCAGGCGGGCCTTCACGTTGTCTGCCAGATATGCAGCGAGAATCTCCTCACGCAACCGCTTGCCCAGCGTCGGATCGGTAACAGGGAACACTACCTCGCAGCGCTCGCGCAGGTTGCGCACCATCCAGTCCGCGCTCCCGCAGAACGTCTCCGGCTTGCCGCCGTTAGCAAAGCTGAAGATGCGGCTGTGCTCCAGGTATCGCCCCACAATGGAGCGCACCCGTATGCGTTCACTCAACCCCTTGACTCCAGGCCGCAGTGAGCAGATCCCGCGGATAATCAAGTCGATCTCTACCCCTGCCTGCGACGCCGCATACAACGCCTCGACCGTCGGTCGATCCAGCAGGCCGTTCATCTTTGCAACGATCGCGGCCGGTCGCCCAGCCTTGGCATGTTCGGTCTCACGCGCAATCAGTTGCAGTACTCCATCCGCGAGCGTCAACGGAGCGACCAACAGCGGCAGGTACGAGGTCGATTCCGTCTCCGCAGTCAGGTACGTAAAGACGCGATGCACCGCCTCGGTGATCTGCGGTTGCGACGTCAACAGACTGATGTCGGTGTAGAAACGTGCCGTCACCGGATTGTAGTTGCCCGTGCCCAGATGCGCGTACCGGCGCAGCACCCCGTCCGGATCGCGGCGCACCAGCAACGATAGTTTGGAGTGCGTCTTGAACCCGAAGATACCGTGGAACACACCCACGCCAGCGTCTTCCAGCTCCCGTGCCCACCGAATATTCGAGTCTTCATCGAACCGCGCCATCAACTCCACCACTACCGTGACTTCTTTGCTCAGTCCCGCTTCGATCAGCGCGCGGAAGATAGGTGAGTCTTTACTCGTCCGGTAGAGCGTCTGTTTCATCGAGATGACAGACGGGTCAACAGCACCTGCCTCAATGAAGTCTTCGACCGTCTTGTAGGAGTCGAACGGATGATGCAGCAGCACATCTCTCTGTCGTAGTTCATCGAAGATATCCGTGGATTTCCCTGTAAGCTTGTATTCTTTTGCCAGAAAAGGCTCGTACTTCAACTCTGGACGTTTTGCCTCAGCGTATAGATTCATCAGCCGCGATAGGTTCACCGGTCCATCCGTATGGAAGACCTGCTGCGGCTCCAGTTCGAAGTTCGTGCGCAGCCGTTCCACGATCTCTTCGGTCGCCGAGCTTTCGATCTCCAACCGCACAGCATCGCCCTTGCGTCGATTATGTAACTCCGCACGCACACTCTCCAGCACGCTGCGCGACTCTTCTTCCTGCATGTACAGATTGCTGTTGCGGGTTACGCGAAAGGCGGAGCGAGAAAGAATCTCATAGCCCCGAAACATATGCTCGACTTGCGACTCGATCAACTCATGCAAAAAGATGAAGTCGCAGAATCCCGGCTCCGCAGGCAGGCAGATCAGCCGAGGCAGCGAGCGAGGTACCGTCACCACGCCCAGGGCAGTGCCGGATTTAGCACCGCCGTTGCCGCGCCGTTTGAAGCGCAGCAGCAGCGCAATGCACAACGCCTTATTCAACACGCGAGGAAACGGATGAGAAGGATCAATCGTCACCGGGGTCAGAATGGGATCGACCTCATTCTGGTAAAACTCCAGCGCAAACGCTCGTGCAGCATCGCTCAGTTCGTGCCACTTCAGCACGCGGATCTTCTCAGCCTGCATGGCCGGCAGTAGCTGCTCGTTCCAGCATCGGTACTGCTGTTGAACAAAGTCGGCAATGCGCTCGCTGAGCCGTTCCATCTGCTCCGCTGGCCGCAGGCCGCCCTCATCCGGAGGCTGCGCCTGGTCATAGCCATCCTCGATGCGCTGTAGCAAACTGGCCACGCGAATCTCGACAAACTCATCGAGATTGCTGGCCGTTATCGCGAGAAACTTTACCCGCTCCAGCACCGGATTGCTGGGGTCCTGGGCCTCTTCCAGCACCCGCTGGTTGAAGCGCAGCCACGACTCATCGCGACTGAAGAACAGATTTTCCTGTGGCTGTGGGGCTGGCCGTCGTGTTGCGGTCTTCTTCGCTTTAGAGCGAGTGGCGGAACTGGGCTGTGTTCGTGTCATAGCTAGGTCGAGCTTACCGACACATTATGAATATCAGATATCACGAGCGGGGTCTGCATCGTCCCGCACACTCCCGCTCGCGATTCGGTTACCGAATCCACCTACGTACTACTTGTGCCAGTGCATCTTCCAACCCATGTACTTGGTTGCAGCCTCATAAATCGGTGCAGCCGTATTGGAGAAATTGGCTGCCACATGGTGCTCAAATCCGTTCTCGCAGATATAGCGCAACAACTCCTGCATCTTCGGAATCTCCACCACGCCTGCGCCGCCAAAGGTGTGCAGCGGATCGTTCGTGAACGCGCCTTCGCCCACATAACCGGTGATCTGGCCACCGAAGTCGTCGGTAGAGAACCGGGCAAAGCTCATCGCTCCGGCCTTCACCGTGCCATCCAGCGTGCCGTGGGTGTTCTCCTTGCCAACCGTACCGGCGATGATCTGCTGAAAGTCCATCTTCACCCCTTCATTGAAGAAGTGCTTAGGCAGGTTGGAGCAGTGGAAGCACACTGCCTTGTTCGGGTTGTCCCCGTAGTTGTTGTTCCAGTCCAGCAGCGCACTGGGGGTCTCGCTGGCCAGCGTCAGCGCATACATGCTCAGCGTCCCCAGCACATCCACTTCGCAGGCCGAAGGAATCAGGTTCTCGCTCATCATACTCATGACCGTGCAAGGCACGATGCCCAAAAACTCTTCGATCGAGGTCCAGCACTGAACCGCACTCACGGTCAGTTCGCTGGCCTTCATCCACTGGTCGATCACCGCGCCCAGCTTAGCCATCTTCAACAGGGCAGCATCAGGCGTTTCGCCTACCGGAATATACTTGCGGATCGCGGTCAGTTTCTCCTGTGCAGCCTCATCGGAGTCCTTCATCCGGGTGATGCGGCCCATCACCTCGCTCAGGTCCAGCGTCTCCACCGTAATGCCGCTCTTCTCCAGCAGCTTCTCCGAGTAGCGCACGGTATTGAATGCCGTGGGACGCGCACCAATCGCACCAAAGCGCACGTTCTTCAGCCCGCGCACCACCCGGCACACCGCCGTAAACCACTCCAGGTCTGCCCTGAACTCAGCCGAGTCAGGAGCCTCCGTGTGCAACTGCGTCAGCGAGTAGGGAATTCCGTACTGCTTCAGGTTGTTGCAGATCGACATCTTGCCGCAGAAGCTGTCACGACGGAAGGCGATGGTCATCTTGCCTGCATGATCTGGCGTCGCCTGGATCAGCACCGGCACCTGCAGGTTCGCCAGCCGCAGGGCATCCGCCAGGCCGCGCTCCTCACCGAAGTTCGGCAAGGTGATAATGATTCCGTCGATCTCGGCCGCGTGCTTCTTGAACAGTGCCGCGCACTTCTTCGCGTCGTCATAGGTCTCGACTGCACCATGCGCCGTCTCTTCCGGCGTCAGCACGATCGGCTTGATACCCGCTGCTTCCAATGCCGCAATCATCTCCAGCCGCCCGCTGGTCGCCAAATGGCTGGGGAAAAATCCACGGTTGCCAACAATCACACCTAACGTCATCTGCTTTGCCATAACTCTCCATCGCCCATCGGGCTCGTCAAAAAATGTAACCATCGAACGCGTTGCCCTCCCGTAACAGCTGAGAGCAACACAAAGTCAAACCTCTTTACTTCACCCTTTGCCAGGCCGGAAGCGAATGGCGTAGAAGCCGCCGAACAGACTCAGCAGCACGCCCCACCATAGCGTCGGTTGCAACTCCGCCAGCACGGTCGGCGGTGGATGATGGATCTCCGTCAGTCCGGTTGCCACCAGAACTACTCCATAAGCCAGCATCAGAATGCCGCAGAAGAACCAGATCGAAATTTCCTGCTGCTCCGCCATACCCTTGTCTCCCTCTTGCTCTTTCCATGCCTTACCAGAAGATCAGATTCAGCACGAAGAATATCGTGATCACCACGCAGGCCCAAAAGATCGGCTTCTGCCAGATAGACGTCGCCCCATCGTCGGGGATCGGCGTAACGCCATACACCAGTCCTGACAGCTCTGCCCGAGGTACCGGCTTGGTCACCAGGCTAACCGCCACCGTCACCACGACACAGATAATCCAGCTCCACAGCGCGCGATACAGATTCTCTGCCATCGGCTTGGCATCGGGGCTCATCGCAATGTAGCGCAGCGCGCTGGAGTCGCTCTGCACCCAGAGGAACATGCCGATGGAAGATGCAGTACCTGCAAGTAGTCCCCAGAAGCCGCCCGCATGGGACGCCCGCTTCCACATCATGCCCAGGATCACCGTGCCAAACAGCGGCGCGATAAAGAAGCTGAACAGCGCCTGCACATAATCCATGATGCTGTTCGCATTCATCACCAGGTAGGCCGTCATGATCGACACCAACATGCCGATCACCGTCGACCACCGGCCCATCGCGACGTAATGCGAATCGCTGGCGCGCTTGTTGATAAACGCGCCATAAATGTCATACGTCCATACGGTCGAGAACGCGCTGACATTTCCCGCCATGCCGCTCATAAAACCCGCCACCAGCGCCGTGATGCCCAGTCCCAACAATCCCGGGCCACAGTAGCGTATCAACATCAGCGGCAGCACTTCATCGTAGCTGTGCAGGCCTGGGTTCCCCTTGGCGATATTGCTCGCCACCAGATGCATCACGCTGCCATCGGCGTTCTTCAAAACCGCCAGTGCCAGCAGGCCAGGCACAATCACGATGAACGGCACCGCCATCTTGAACGCCGCACCAATCACCGGAGCCATCTTGGCCGCACGCAGATTGTTCGCGCTCAGCACGCGCTGCACCACCAGGAAGTCCGTCGTCCAATAGCCAAAGCTGATCACGAAGCCCAGGCCAAAGACGATGCCGGTCCAGTGAACGCCCATGGGGTTAGAACTGAAGTGCCCCAGCGTGGTCCACATGTGCGTGTAGTCGCTGCTGCCGACGTTCACTGCGATCTGCGCCTTCAGCTTGGTCCAGCCGCCCGCCTCAATCAGTCCAAGTATCGGAATCATCGCAGCGCCCGCCCAGATCAACACAAACTGCAGCACCTCGTTGATAATGGCGGATCGCAATCCCCCCAGCATCACATACAGCGCCACCGTGCCCGCACCGACCCAAATGCTGAACGTGATATTCCAGCCCAGAATCGTCTGCATCACCACGGCCATGGCATACATATTCACGCCGCTCATCAGGATGGTCATCAGCGCAAAGGAGACTGCACTCAACGCCCGCGCGCCTTCACCGAAGCGCAGGTGCAGATACCCCGGCACCGAGTGGGTCTTCGAGATGTAGTAGAACGGCATCATCACGATACCCAGAAACAGCATCGCCGGAATCGCGCCGATCCAGTACCAGTGCGCTGCCAGAATGCCATACTGATAGGCCGAACCCGCCCAACCCATCAACTCCAGCGACCCCAGGTTTGCCGAGACAAAGCTGAGCCCGGCGATCCACGCCGTCATCTCGCGTCCAGCCAGAAAGAAGTCTTCGCTGGTGTTGGCCTTACCCTTGGCATAGAAACCGATAAAGACCACCAGCGCGAAGTACAGCACCAGGATCAGCACATCGACCGGCGACAGCTTGGTCAATTGCTGGCCGGAGAGCAGGAACAGAGCCGCGGGAAATGACATACATCGTTTGACAGTTGCAACCCAGCTTTACCTGCAAACTGGTGCAACATCCTCTCCATCGAAATCGGTGACGAGCGCAGCCTGGAGCCATCAGCCAGACGCAGGTGGGAACACACTCCAGCGTGCAGTTTAGCTAACGTTGTCACTATATACAGAGCGTCGCAGCCGTGTAAAGTAAACCTTTACTTAACCCGCCCCTCTCGTGCTTCCCGTCGATTTCTACCCCTGGCCACCATACAGCACCGTGCTTGCATCTACACTGGGTACGGCGCACCAAGGCCTACCAAGGAGATCGTTCATGAACGTCCGCACCATCACTAGTCTCGCCTTTGCAACTGCTCTTACCCTTGCCACCACCACCCTGGTCGCCCAGACCGCCTCGCAGGATATGAAGAGTCCCGGCGCCGCCACCGAGCACGCGGCCCAGGACACCGCGCACGCCACCTAGGCGGCGGCTAAGGACACCGCGCACGTGACGAATAAGGCATACCACAAGACCGCCGCCGCTACTGATCACGCCGCCGATGCCACCGCCCACGACACCAAGGTCGCCGCGAAGGACACCGCCCACGCCACCGATAAGGCGTATCACAAATCCGTAAACGAAACCAAAAAGCTAGGGGAGAAGGTAGACGGAAAGTAGTCTGCTCACTGCAAAACGGCGCGATCTCGAATGAGATTCGCGCCGTTTTTATTGGTCTCAGGTCGATGCCCGCCACGATGTTGATTGCAGCCTCAGCGTGCAGACACCTGCATCGCATCCGTGTCCGGCCAAACCACTCTGGCGGCCAGGGTAATCAGCGCAATCCAGTAAACATCCGCCCCCAGCAGATGCACAATCTGCATCCACACCGGCGCCAGCAACAACACATCCGCCACACCCAGCGCACACTGGAATACCAGCAGCACCACCACCGCGGAGGCGAGTCTGCCAGCACCTGCGCGTCGGCCCTGCGCCACCAGCCACAGCACAAAGATGGCGGAGATGAGGGCACTCCCCGGGTGTACGCCACGCAAACGCAACAGCCAGGGTGATCCGGCGGCGAAGTCCTGCGCAAAGGCCGCGCTCAGCGACGACGAAGGAAACAGCGTGTCGCCCAGGGCCGCCAGCGAACCGCTCACCCCAACCACCATTGTCGCCGAAAGACCCAGCAACGCCCACAGTTTGCGCCCCCCGCGCACACCCAGTTCACGCCACATCTGTCCGCTCCGCAGCAGGATCGCCGTCATGGTCAGCGCACCCATCAGCAGCAGCGTGTTGCTCAGGTGGATCGAGAGCAGCACCACGCGTCCCATGGACTGGTTGCCGGTGACGTAGCCCAGTTTTACCAGCAGCGCACCCAGAAAGGCTTCGTTCAGCAGCAGCAGCATGGAGGCCACTGCCATTACCCGTGCCGCCTGTCCCCGAATCGTAGCGCGGAAGCTCCACACCAGCAGGCCGATCACGACAAAGGTCGATCCGCCGGTCATACAGCGGTGAGTAAATTCAATGATCGTATCGATACGTGGCGACAGCGGAATCACCTGCCCGTTGCACAGTGGCCAGTGGTTGCCACAGCCCGCGCCGGACTTGGTCGCCCGCACCAGCGCACCCCACAGAATGACCAGCACGTTGTACCAGACTACGCCCCACGCATAGCGCACCAGGGACGTTGGAGCTTGCTTCCGCATTACCGTTGTTGCCGTAGCCATGACCTTATTCTACGCGGCCAGCGCAGGCCGCAAAGGCGGCGTGTCGCTATCCGGCCGCCAATTCCTTGGCTCGCTGAGTGGCCCGCTTTACGGCCTTGATCAGCGTGACCCGCAAGCCACCTTCTTCCAGCTCCAGAATTCCGTCTACGGTACAGCCTGCCGGAGTCGTCACCGCGTCCTTCAGTAGCGCCGGGTGGTAACCCGTCTCCAACACCATCCGGGCAGAACCCAGAGTGGTCTGGGCCGCCAGCAGCGTGGCAACATCTCGCGGCAGACCAACGTTTACGCCAGCTTCCGCCAGCGCCTCGATGATGATGTACAGGAACGCCGGACCCGATCCGGACAAGCCCGTCACCGCATCCATGTGCTTCTCGTCGACCACCACCGTCCGGCCCACCGTCTGGAAGATGCGCTGCGCCACGGCCATCTGCTCCGGGGTCACAAAGCGTCCACCGCACAGCGCCGTTACGCCGGCACCAATCATGGCGGGCGTATTCGGCATCGCGCGAATCACGCCGAGTTCGCATCCCGCACAATCTTCAATCGAGCGTGTCTTCACCGAGGCCGCGAACGAGAGCAGCACCTTCTGGGCCGAGAGCACCGGCTTGATCTGTGCAATCAGGTCCGGCACCTGGATCGGCTTTACGCCCAGCAGAATCACGTCCGCCTGGCGCGCTGCCTCCAGGTTGTCGGTCGTCACCTCAACGCCAAACTGCACCGACAACGCCTGGGCCCGGTCCGGGTGCTGCACGGTCGCGAACACATTCTCCAGTGCCACCAGGTTGTTCTTCAAAAAACCCTGCAGCAGGATGCCGCCCATCTTGCCGGCGCCAAGAATCGCCACCTTCAGACCGGGCATCACCGCTGCCGATACCGGAATCACAATCGTCTCGTCGTTCATACTCAAAGGCTATCAGACCTACTTCGTTGCTGGCACTGGAGAGTTGACCGCGACCTTCTGCGCCGCAATCCACTGGTCGATGCGATGGTCCAGTACATCCATCGGCAATGCGCCCGAGTCCAATACCTGATCGTGGAAGGCGCGCAGATCGAACTTCGGCCCCAGCGCTGTCCGGGCCCGTTCGCGCAGCTCCAGAATCTTCAACTGGCCCATCTTGTAGCCCAGCGCCTGTCCGGGCCACGCAATGTAGCGATCCACCTCCGCCTGGATGTTGGTCTCGTCAATCGCGGAGTGCTCGCGGAAGTAGTCCACCATCTGCTCGCGCGTCCAGTGTTGTGAGTGGACGCCGGTATCCACCACCAGCCGGATCGCCCGCCAGATGTCTGCCTCCAGCCGCCCGTAGTCGCTGTAGGGGTCTTGATAGAAACCAATCTCCTTGCCCAGACGTTCGCTATACAGTGCCCAGCCCTCGGTGTACGCCGTGTAGTAGCTCTGGGTGCGGAACGTCGGCAGACCAGTGAGCTCCTGCGCGATCGAGATCTGCAGGTGGTGCCCCGGAATCCCTTCGTGATACGAGACCGCCTCCACCGGAGCCAGCGATCGCTCCGCAAAGTGATACGTGTTCACGTCCACGCGCCCCGGTCGGCTGCCATCCGGCGTGCCCTGATCGTAGAACGCCGCTGCCTGATCCTTCGCGATAAACGACGGCATCTCCACCACCTCCAGCGGAGCCTTGGGCAACCGTCCAAACAACTCCGGCAGCTTCGGCTTCATCTGGCCAATATAGCCACGGTAGGTCCCCAGCAGTTGCTCCGGAGAGGTCGGATGCTCCTTCGGATTGGTCTTCAGCGCAGCACTGAAACTCTTCAAATCCGCAAACCCCAGTTTGTGGACGATCACCAGCATCTCGGCCTCGTCGCGCTTCACCTCATCCAGCCCGATCTGGTGGATCTCCGCGGCGGACTTGGTCAGGGTCGTGCTCTGCCGCACCCGAAACGCATAGTAGGCATCGCCATCCGGCAGCGCCCACGCTCCCGGGTCCTTGCGGCCCTTGGGGATGTACTGGATCCGCATAAACTTTACAAAGCGCTGGTACGCAGGCAGTACGTCGGTGTCGATGGCAGCCAGCAGGTCGGTCGTAATCCGCTTCTGGTCGGCGGCGCTGATGGTCTTCGGAAACTTCTTCAGCGGCAGCGCAAACGGACTGTCGACAGCCTTCTGATCGGCCAGCGTCTGCGCCTGTACGGCCACTTTCTCCAGCAGATACGCTGGCGGCATCCGTCCGTCGTCCATCCCCAACTCCATGTTGGTTCGAATCTGCGAGAAGGCCGTGGGAATCTTCTTCAGCCGCGCAATGTAGTCGTCGTAGTCCTTTACCGTGGCGAACTGCAGCTGATTGGCCAGTTGCGGCAGGGAAGTGTGCAACCCGTTGAACTGGTTCACCGGCATCTCCCACTCCTTGAAGCGTGCGCCCTCCTGGTCATCGATCAGGCTGCGCAGCATCAACTCCGCCGACAACTTCTCCTGGTCCGGCAGGCCGTTGGTGTCGATCGCGCTTAGCCGCTGGATGTAGCCCAGCCCACGCTCCAGCGAAGCATTCACCTCCTTGGCGGAGTAGTCCGACAGTTGGTCGTTATACCGCTTGTCACCCAGTTGCGAGGCAAACTCCGGCGAGTGCTTCAGGTTGTCTTCCCATATCTCCGCGAACAGCGCCGAAAGCTCCTTGCTGCGCTCGGCCACCGACGCGCTCGCCGTCTTCGTCGCCGCCGTCTGTGCCCGGCCCGATGCCGTCAATCCGCCGCCTGCCAACACCAAAACCCCTGCCAGAACCACTACCGCTTGTCTCATGGGCATCCTTTAGCTTCGCCTGCCAGTGTAACGTGCAGCAGGCTTTGCCATGCACCAGCAGGGTCAAAACCTCACAAGCGAACTCAACCCTGCATCCTCCCCGTGAGCCCGCCTTCCAGCATCCGGTACAGCGTAGAGCGGCTGATGCCCAGCATCTCGGCCGTCCTCACCTTGTTGCCCTCGCACCGCCGCAACACCAGCAGCACATGCCGCTCCATCACCTCCTGCAGGGTCATCCCCTGCATCTCGTCGGGTGTTCCGTCGCGATGCGGATCGGGTATCCGAAAGTTTTGCGCCGCGAGCGCACCGTCGTCGCTCTCCAGCATGGCCCGCTGGATCACGCCATCCAACTCGCGCACATTGCCGGGCCATCGATATCCCTGCAGCCGCTGCACCATCTCCGGCCCGAGCGGTACAACCTGCTTGCCCTCGAGCGCCGCGTACCGCCGCATCAGGTACTCCGCCAGCCCCGCAAGATCGTCCTTCCGCTCTCGCAGCGGAGGCACGTCAACCTCCACCATGGCGATCCGGTAATACAAATCCTCACGAAAGCGCGACACGCTGGCCAACTGCCGCAGGTCTCGGCTGGTCGAAGCGATGATGCGTGTCTCCAGACGCTCTGTCCCCTCGCCCGCTCTGCCTCCGCTGGCTTTGCTGCCAACCCGTTCCAGACGCCGCAGCACCTGCACCAGTTGGCCCTGCATCTCCAAAGGCATCTCGGCAATCTCGTCGAAGTACAGCGTCCCGCGGTGCGCGGCCAGCAGCAGGCTCTCCATATCGCCTGGTGCTGAGGGCAGATCACTTCCCGCACCGGTCCACTCCATCACCGTGTCGCGCATGCTCCCCGGGTCAAAACACACGAAAGGCCCGTCGGCATGGGGGCTCATTCGATGCAGCACACGCGCAGCGCACTCTTTGCCACAGCCGATCTCGCCCCGCAACAGCAAGGTTCGGTAGTGTGGCCCCAGCCGCTGCAACTGCGTCCGCAGCCGCCGCATCGCCACACTCTCGCCCACCAGCACCGCCTCGGCAAAGCGCTCAACGCTCGCCAATCCTGCCCCCGATGACGTGCCGGACCGCTCCCCGGGCACAGCACGTTCAACGGAATAGGAGGAGGTCGACATGACTACTCCCTACATCGGCGCAACACGAAATCAGGTGAGCTTCAAATAGAAAAACCGGACAGAGCACTGAGGTTAATCAGCACCATGTCCGGCTCAAACTCTATTCTCTGGAAGACTTTTACGCGGTCGTTGGAGCGCAGTAGGTATCGAACGCCCGCGCCAACTCTGCTGCAATCGCCGGTGCGGTCGAGGTCTCGATCGCCGAGCGCTGCATCAGGTACACCAACTGGCCGTCGCGCAGAATCGCAATCGCCGGCGAGGTCGGCGGATGTCCGCCAAAGTATCCACGCGCCCGCTCCGTGGCCTCCCGATCCTGCCCGGCAAATACCGTCACCGCATGGTCCGGCTTGGCCGTATGCTGCATCGCCAACCGTACGCCCGGACGCATCTTGCCCGCCGCACATCCGCAGATCGAGTTCACGACCACCATCGTCGTTCCTGGCTGCGCAATGGCTGCATCCACTTCGGCTGCACTACGAACTTCGCTTAGCCCGGCGCGAGTCAACTCTTCGCGCATCGGTATCACCATAATCTCTGGATACATATTCATCTCCTCGGTCGCGGGTGAAAGCCGCGCCTTCTACGATTGTACGGGCTACCCCGCCGCCACGCCACCCGGCACCCACGCCCAATGTTGTACTCTCTACCCGTGCCGCTTGCTTCCATCACCATCCAGCAACACGTCCCGCTTGCCCCCTACACCACCTTCGGGATCGGCGGGCCCGCTCGTTCTTTCTGCTCCGTCACGTCGGAAGATCAACTCCTCGAAGCCATCCACTTCGCACGCCAGCAGCAGCTCGCAGTCTTCACCCTCGGCGGTGGCAGCAACCTGCTGGTCAGCGACTCAGGCTTCGACGGACTCGTACTCCGCATCGCCATCGGCCCGCTGGAACCAGCACGCCTGACACTCGTCACCGGCCCCGACCACATCGACTTCCACGTCCCCGCCGGCATGGACTGGAACGACTTCGTCCAGCACATCTGCCAGCAGGGAATCACCGGCATCGAGTGCCTCGCCGGCATCCCCGGCTCCGTCGGTGGCACCCCCGTCCAGAACGTCGGAGCCTACGGTCAGGAGGTCGCCCAGACCATCCACGCCGTACGCGCCCTCGATCTTGAAACCCTCACCTTCGTCACATTGCCTCGCGCTGCCTGCGGCTTCAGCTATCGCCACAGCATCTTCAACTCCACCCAGCGCAACCGCTACATCGTCACCGAGGTCACCTTCCGCTTCAGCCCGCGCGCCACGCCCCACCTCACCTACGCCGACCTCACCCGCCACTTCGCCGCACAGATCGCCGCTGGCCACCCGCCTGCGCCCATCGACGTCTACCACGCCGTCCGCGAGATCCGTCACGGCAAAGGTATGTTGCTGGTCCCCGGCGAGCAGGACTGTCGCAGCGCCGGATCGTTCTTCAAAAATCCCGTCGTCCCCGCCGCTACCCTGGACCACATCGCCGCCGCCCTCAGCATCGATCCCGCCGCCATCCCCCGCTGGCCAGCCGGGCACGAAAGCATCAAGCTGCCCGCAGCCTGGCTGCTCGAACACGCTGGCTTCCCCAAGGGCTTCACCCTGCACCCGGACAGCCAGGCCGGCGTCTCCTCTCGCCACACCTTGGCCCTTATCAACCGCGGCCACGCCACCGCCGCCGATATCGTCCGCCTCCGCGACCACATCATCGCCGCAGTCCAGCAGCGCTTCGGCATCACGCTACAGCAGGAGCCAGTCCCACTCGGCTTCTAGTCGTGGGCGTGCAGCCTCGCCAGCAGCCGTGCCCGTTCACTCTCCAGCACCGTCTCCACCGGACCCTGCTCCATCACCTGCCCATCGGCCATCCGCACCACTTCTGCTCCCAACAGATAGCACTCCCCCACATCGTGCGACACCGAAAGCACCGGAACCTGCCACCGCGCCAGCCAGTCCCGCAATCCCACCGCGAGCTCATCGCGCAGCCTGCCGTCCAGTCCTGCAAACGGCTCATCCAGCAGCAGCATCGCCTTGTCTACGCGGTCGCCCACACCATCGAACGCCACCGCCGCAGCCACCGCCCGCGCTACCGCTGCCCGCTGCTGCTCCCCACCGCTTAGCTCCTTCGGCCTGCGCTCCGCCAGCGTCGTCAGCCGCATCAACTCCATCACCTCCACCAGCACCTGCCGCTCGTCCGCCGGATGCGACCCCCATCCCATCCCATACGCCACATTCTCCTTCACCGTCATCTGCGGAAACAGCCTGGCCGCCTGGGCCGCACTCCGCACTGGCCGCTTGTGCGTCGGCACAAACACACCCTCTGCCGTGTTGACCAGCGTCCGCTCCTGCGGCCCATACACAATCCTGCCGGTATCTGGCCGCACAAACCCCGCAATCGCCCGCAGTACCGTGGTCTTGCCGCTACCCGAGGGACCAAACAGCACCGTCCACGGCTGGGTCAGCGCAAACTCCACCCGCAGCGACAACGCACCCACCCGGTGCGCCATCGTCACCTCCAGCAGCTTGCCAGTCTGCGTCTTAGCGGACAACGTCGGCCTGCCTTCCGTTTGTCTTCTGCAACCCCGGCAGCAGGTAGATCGCCGCCAGCGCCACCAGCGACATCCCCAGCAGCACCAGCGCCGTCCGGTTCGCCGCCCCATAGTTGAAGTCCTGTACCTGGTCGTACAACGAGATGGACAACGTCCGCGTAGCCCCTGGAATATTCCCACCCAGCATCAGCACTACGCCAAACTCTCCCACCGTATGGGTAAACGCCAGCACCGCGCTCGTCAGCAGGGAAGCGCGCGTCAGCGGCAGCACCACGCTCCGAAACGTCCTCCACGGCGAAGCACCCAGGCCAGCCGCTGCCTCCAGATAGCTCGCATCCACCCCGCCAAATCCCGCCACCAGCGGTTGCACCGCAAACGGCAGGCTGTAGATCGCCGAGCCAATCAGCAAGCCCGTAAAGCTGAACGCCAGCGGATGTCCAAACACCCGCATCAGCAATCGTCCCGGAGCCGTCAGCGGCCCCATCGCTACCAGCAGGTAGTACCCCAGCACCGTCGGCGGCAGCACCAGCGGCAGCGCCACCATCGCCTGCACCAGCACCCGGCCCAGCCCCCGTCCCGAGGCGATCCACCACGCCAGCGGCAATGCCAGCAGCAGCAGCAGAGCCGTCGTGCTCAGCGCCAGCCGCA
>VFSW01001903.1_pt1 | contig 31650 bp, 15 predicted proteins | sample 5358111 | NCBI WGS metagenome assembly VFSW01 (sample SAMN11554181, study PRJNA540505) | mine drainage metagenome | isolation source: sediment from site ElyBrook_90M | place: USA: Ely Copper Mine, Vershire, VT | collected 2017 | reverse complement strand
GTGGAGCAAATCGCCATATTGCGTTTGACGCAGTTGGGTACCCGAAGCGTGATCAGTTCTGTTTTCGCCAGTTCTAATTGGGGGCATCATTCTTTTTCCGTAGCGGGGTCACGACACTGGCGTCTACTGTAAGTTCAGGAGAATCGATCGATGCGTTCAACCATGCCCCGTCTTCTACTCGCTGGAGTTGCGTTGGGAGTTGCCCTGTTTGTTACTTCCGGAATTTGCGCTCAAGTTGCCCGGCACCCCGTCTTGCTGGCGCTCTCCAAGACCGATCACACGCTTTCGATCGTCGACCCTGTGACGCTGAAGATCATTGCGAAGATGCCGGTCGGACCCGATCCCCACGAGGTGATCGCGTCAGCAGACGGAACGCGCGCGTGGGTCTCTAACATGCTGAACAGCCAAGGGCACGAGATGGATGTACTTGACTTGGTGAACCATAAGGCGCTGCCGAGCATCGATACAGCGCCCATGGTCGGCTTGCATGGTCTCGACTTCCAGGGCGGTAAAGTCTGGTTTACGGCGCAAGGCGCGAAAGCCATCGGCCGGCTCGATCCGGCGACCGGCAAGACCGAGTGGATCATGGGAACCGGGCAGGACTTTACCCATCTGATTCGGGTGATGCCCGACGGTCAAACCATCTTCGTCTCGAACGCGCATTCCGCCAGCGTCAGCATCATCGAAAATCGCGAGGTGCCGCCGGATCCCATGCATCACGGGCCCCATGGACCGGCGCAGCGTGACTGGTTCGTGACCACCATTCCGACCTCATTGGGCACGGAGGGCTTTGATGTGTCACCCGACTGGAAGGAGCTTTGGACCGCTGCGGCGAGCGATGGCAGGCTATGGATCATCGACACTGCGCAGCGGAAGGTCGCGGCATCCATCGATGCAAAGCTGAACGGCGCCAATCGCCTTAAATTCACGCCGGATGGCAAACTCGTGCTGATCTCCATCCTGTCGACGGGAGATCTGTTTGTGTACGACGTGGCTTCGCGCCAAGAGGTCAAGCGGATGAGCCTGGGCAAAGGGTGCGCTGGCATCCTGATGGACCCCGACGGCTCGCGCGCGTTCGTGGGCTGCACTGCAGCCGACCACGTGGTAGTAGTGGATCTGAAGTCACTGACGGTCACGAGCCATTTGGATGTGGGCGGCGGTCCGGACGGCCTTACGTGGGCAAAGCAACAGTGATGCGCCGCACTCCTCGATAAGCGCCTCGCCCTGAAGTCGTCAGTTGAGGCCGATGATCGATCGACACTTGCCGACATATCGGGACAATTCTGTTACGTATGCCGCGCTGAGGATGAATGACTGCAGTCAGTTCTGTGACAAGATGGCTAATGGCTGTAATGTCGACTTTAGGATCAAAAGGAGAAGGTATGGCGCGAGACAATGCCATGATCGTACGGCGCTTTGTGGACGAAGTGATCACCCAGGGGAACATTGAAGCGGCCGAGCAATACGTCTGGGAAGACGTGATTGAGCAAGTCCCGCTGCCTGGGCAGGGTCCCGGACTCGACGGTTTGAAAAATATCCTTCGCTCTATGCGTGCCGGCTTTCCCGATATTGTCTTTTCCATCCAGGAACAAATCGCGGAAGACGATAAAGTCGCTAGCCGCTTCGAATGGACCGGCACCCACAGTGGTGAATTTCTCGGCATCCCCGCGACAGGTCGTCATGTTCGCGTCTGGGGGGTTGTCATCGACCGCCTGGAGAATGGCCGTATCAAGGACACCCGCATCATCATGGATACTCTCGGCCTGATGGGCCAACTCGGCGTTCTGCCTTCTCCACAGCCGCGCCGTGAGGCATAAGCCCTCATAAAGCGCCCTAGCGTCCGCGAGTCTTTCCTTTCCCAATAATCTGCCCCGCGAAGCGCTTGCGTAGGACTGAACAATTGTGCCCCCGGGCCTGTCTGGACTGTACAGGGAATCGCCAGAAAAACAGAGATGCTACAGCCATTAAGACCGGACGGCGCCGCTGCCGGTTCCAACTGGCTGATTTGCAAGGCGCCCGGAGCCCGTCGAATCAGGGCCAAGTTTAGGGTCAAGTCGCTCCCCACGCGACACAATCCTATCCCACTTCCTTCAGAAACTCCGCTGGCCGCAGGATGCGCACCTCGCCCCATGGATCGAGCACGAGCAAATCCTCGTCGCTGCTCACGATTGCATCTGCTTCAGCCTCGAATGCCAGGGACAGAAACTTGTTGTCTTCCGGGTCCCGGCAGACAGGCCTGGCAGAGAAGCACTCCACATTGCGCGCCACGAGCAGGCGCACATTGCTCTCCATCATCTGCACAAAGTGCTGGCGGACATCTTCCGGCATGTAATGCCGGAACTTGTCCCTGGCCAGAACGGTCTTCAGCTCATCCAGCCGTTTTCCTCTCCGACATACAGTCTTTGTGCTAGGCTTCTTCATTGCCGGTCTCCTTGTCTCGTGCGCCTAGAGCGCGTCGATCACTTGGGAGCTTAACGCATCCCGCCGGAGACCGGCCTTCTCATCCAATCTGTTCGCATCAACCGAGGATCACGCCTGGACAGATCGGGGGACAGTAGCGAATTTTCCGCTAAAGATTCGGGCCTAAGGGTATCTTGGCGATTTGTGACCTGTTTGAGACCATGGGTCGGCGACGCTCATATTCATGGGAGTGAACTCAACGTTGGTCGGGGCCTGCACACCTGCAAACATGTCTCATTCCATCTCGAAAGGCGTTCTCGGCCGGCCTTGAACAGCGGGTGGAACATGGGCGCTCGATTTTCGTTGACAACAGAGCGCGGTCTAAGGCATACTCCCCGCCAACTCAAAAAAGGGTTTACAAGGGCTCAAGCAGACAGGTTGATTCCCCCGACGCCATGGTGTACGTCAACCATGGCCTGCGCACAAACTGTATCTCGAGAAGCAAAAGCCCCAACCCGGTCCGGTAAACGGCGCTTCCCCCACACTTCACACATATCCCAGCGCCATCCCGGCCCTCACATCCTGTGGATGCCGACGATCAAGCACGCGCGCTCGCATTCCCTGTAACTGTGCGAGCTCCTCAGTGCTGCTAACAGAGGAGCGGTCATGGAAAAGCAAGAAAAGATCTACGCAGTCAGCGGCACGGTCACTGGCCCTGAGGGCCATCCCCTGCACCGAGCCCGTGTTGTCATCTGGTGGCAGCACATGCGCAACCGCCGGGAAATGGCCGCAGGAGTAACTTCGGAAAACGGCAAATATTCCCTTCGGTTCGAGGTTCCAGAGAACGCGCCGCAGCCCTTGCTTCTTCTCGTTGAAGCGATTTCTGAACACCTCGACGCGCCGCTGCTCTCGCCCCTCACGCCAGCCCAGCGAACGCTGGTCGTCAACCTCAGCTACGAAGCCCCGGATCAATCAGAGTGGACCAAACTTGTGCGCGCCATCCGGCCCCAGTTGGAAGGAGTCAAGCTCAGCGAGCTGGTCGAAAACAGCACTCATCAGGATCTCTCCTTCCTCGCTAAGGAGCTCAACACCAACGCTGAAGTCATCATGCGGGTCGCCGTCTCCGCGCGGCTTGAAGCTTCGTTTCAGATTCCCGCTCCAGCCTTTTACGCATTCCTGCGTCAGCAGATTCCCGCCGCGCTGCCCACGCCCCTGCTCGATGCCAGCCAAAACTTCACTCTCATCGATCCCCTTGTCCAGAACATTGCTTCCCTAATCTTCGGCCTCTCGTCTGCAACACAGACCCAAGCTCTCACCTCCGCCATCGCCCTCGACTATATTGGCCAACAGTACACTGCGCGGATTGCGCAAATTGTAAGCGAATTCCAGGCCCATTACACTACCGACCTCCTGAACCAACCCTATTCGGTCGGCAGCACCACGCTCAGCCAGCTCCTCAACGTCGCCTCCATCCCTGCGGCCAAGCAGCAGGTCTTCGCACAGGCCCTCGCTATCAACAGCCAATCGATGCGCAACTTCTGGCGTAATCTCGGCAACGGCCAATCGGGCCTCACTGTCCAGGAAGCCTCCACTATTGAACGCACTCTCTCAGTCGGAGCCTTCGTCAAGAACTTCACTCCGCTAATCCACAATCTTCTGGATGGTTTCACTGCCGGCACTTACAAAACTCTCCCTGATCTGGCGCGCCTCAGCCTTGCTGATTGGGAGCGCCTCGTCACAGCCGCCGGGACACCGCCCAGCATCGATGGGGCCGGAACCGCCAGCCCTGCCCAGGTCTTTGCTGCGGTCGTTTATGCCCGCGTCACCCGCGCTTACCCCACGGCAGCTCTCAGCGCCAGAATCCAAACTGCAACCCTCGTCCCCCAGGCCCAACAGCAACCCCTTGTTCAGTTTTTTCAGAACAACCCTGACCTCGAGCTGATCAAGAACAACATTCCGGTCTACATCGCCGCCCAGGGCGAGAAGGCCTTCACTGGTATAAGCGCGGACCAGCAGGAAACGGTTGTCGCCAATGCCCGCGCCTTCCAGCGCGTCCTCCGCGTCTCGCCCGATCCCGATGTTGCGCAAGCCCTTCTCGGCATGGGCCTCACTTCGTCCTCGCAGATCGCGACTATGGGCAGTCAACAGTTCTACCTTAAGGCAACCGCCGCAGGTCTCGCTAAAACTGAAGCCAACAAAGCCTTCCTGGCCGCGGCGCAGCGCTACGGCACCGTCGTCTCCACTTTTATGCAGTTAAATCGTGGTTCGCTTGGCCTCTGGCCGCAGGGCATGGGGGACATGGGCGCGCTCGACGGCCCCATCCGGCAAGCTGTCGCCACCGATCCCACCCTTACCACTCTCTTCGGATCACAGGACTACTGCGAAACCGACGACTGCACTTCAGTCCTCAGTCCCGCCGCCTATGTCTGCGATCTTCTCCTCTGGCTGCGCAACCATCCGCAAGGCGCGAAGACTGCCCTCGATGTTCTCGACGGACGCCGTCCAGACATTCGCAATCTGCTGCTCAATTGCCCCAACACCGACACGGAACTCCCCTATATCGATCTCGTCATCGAGCTGCTTGCCGACACGGTCAGCCCGCCCACCGATCCCAGCTCGACGGTCAATCCCATTTGGAAGCAGACATCCGACAGTATCACCAGCGACCAGCTCAGCGCCGCGCCCGAGTACTTCAATCAGCCTGCATTTGTCGCGCTTGCCAAGGCCAGCTACCCGCAGTCTTTGCCTTACAGCACCGGACTGGACGGCCTTCGCACCTACCTCCAACAGTGGAATCTCCCTCTCTGGCAGTTGCGCCATGCCCTTCTGCCGCTCAACGGCGTTACTCCAGCGCAGCAGGCCAACGTCGCCGCCGAGCGCTTTCAGATGAACTGGCAGGCGCTCAACCTGGTCTCGAATGCCAACTTCGTTCCTGCAAATGTCGCATGGAACACCGCCGTTCCCGCAACAGACCTGGTCTCTGTTCCAAATTTCCTCCTGGCCGCAAACATCACCTACGAGCAGCTTCTTGAATTGCTTCTCGTTACATGGGTGCAGGGCGGCCTCAACATCGCCATCCAGGGCATCGATGACACCTGCTCGACCAGCACACAAAAACTCTCTCCCAATCCGCTCGATGCGGGATTCCTTGATCGCGCACATCGCTTCCTGCGTCTCTGGCTAGCCACCGGCTACAAGATGTGGGAGCTCGATCTGATCCTGAACGCCCCTGTGGTCGGCGGCGGCGCGCTCACCCAGGCCACGCTCATTGCCATGCTTTCGTTCCAGCAACTGCTCGACGCAACGAAGCTCTCCGTTGTTCAACTTCTCGCCTGGTATCAAGACATCGACACCGCAACCCATCGTGATCCCGACGGCACCACCACCATCTCACTGTACTCCCAGATCTTCCTCAACCCCACCATCACCTGGATCGCGCCCGACCCCGATATGGCCTCGGTCGCAACCGGTTCGCCGGTCGGCGACCCCGTACTGAGCGACCACCTCAAAGCCATTCAGCCCGCTCTGGGCGTCTCCGCGGCCGATGCCGCCACGCTTTTCGCTCTCACCAACAATCAGCTCACGCTCGACAATCTCAGCCTCATCTATCGCGTCGCCGCATTGGCTCTGGCGTCTAAACTCTCCATCTCCAACCTCCTCACTGTCGCCGGCCTGCTTGCGCCCACCGCCGCCAACCCAGCTGCGGCGCTTGGGCCTCTGTTCGCCAACCCCGCGGCCACGCTCGCGTTCCTCTCGCAAGCCTCTGTCATCCAGCAATCCGGCCTCACCCTGGATGCCCTTACCTACCTGCTGACGCCGCCCTCCGCCGCAGTCGCCGGCGGCTGGTCCACCTCCGCGCAGATGACCCCTGCAAACATCGCCTCAGCGCTCACAGCCGTTCAAACCGCCGCCACCAGCCTGCTCGCCGCTTCGACTACGCTCACCGCGCCCATTGACGCTGTGCAAACCTCAATCACGGTTGTTAACGGCTCCGGCTTTCCCGCTCTTCCGTTCACAGTCGCCATCGGCTCTGAAATCCTGCTTGTCACTGCCATCAGCGGCACGGGCAACACGTCATGGACGGTCGTCCGCAAACAACAGGGTACCGCCGCGGCCCCGGCGGCAAGCGGCGCTTCCGTCAAACCTACGGGCGCGGATTTGAACGGCGTCGTTGTCTCCGCTACAGCCGCCAATGCCCACACCACTACTGGTGCGGCCCTTGCCAACGACGTCAGCGGCTTTATCCTCAATACCTTCGTAATGCCCGGCTCCACCAACAGCCTGCTCACGGTGCTTACCGACCCCGCCTTCACCAGCTCAACCCTGCCGGTAACCGCGACAAACTTCCCTAACCAGTTCCTCGCAATCCAACTCTTCGACAAAGTCGGCGTTTTGGTGCGCAGCCTCAAATTTGTAGTTGCGGATCTCACCTGGCTGGTCACTAATGCGACGGTTTACGGAGGTCTGGATTTCACCAAGTTGCCGGTCACAACTGCGCAACCTGCGCTCAGCCTCTCGCCGCTCCTTACCACGCTGCTCATGGTTCAACTGGCGCGCCTCTGGACCGCAGCTCCGCCCGCATCGCCCATCCAGACTCTCTACGACATTGTCGGCCAGGTGAACACCGGAGCACTTGTGACGGCATCCTCCGCGCAATCGGCGCTCGCCGTGATCACCGGCTGGCCGCTCGCCGATATCGAAGCGTTCTCCGCCGCACTGGCGCTCACATTTCCAGCCAGCTATCTACAGCCGGCCACGTACAACGCCATGCGCACCATCGAGGCCATGTCGAGCGCGGTAACGGCGAGTGGCGCGGGCCTCGCCAATCCGTCCACTACTCTGGTCAACGGAATCGGGCTCGGCGACACATCTATTACCGTCGCCAGCGACATCGGTTTCCTCGCTCCCATCTTCTACATCTCCATCGGCACTGAGATCCTCCAGGTCACCGGCGTCGGCGGCGCTGACAACACCGTTTGGCAAGTCGTTCGCGCACAAGAGGGCACTGCCGCCGCCACCGCGATTGCAGGCGCAACGGTAACCCAGACCCTCGCTTCGCAGATTGTGAGCTGGGCCGCCGTCCCCACAGACGAAGTTACCGCCGAATCGCTCGCCGCCAGCGCCCTCGGCGCGCTCAAGGCCCAGCAGGCTTCCGAAACCGCATGGCTCAGCCTGGCGCCCACCTTGATGAACCCCATCCGCCAGAACCGCTCCAATGCTCTGCAAGCGTATCTCACCGCGCAGCGTGGCCCGGGCGGCAACCTCCTCTACTCTGACTCCGACAGCCTCTTCAACTACTTCCTTATCGACACCCAGATGAGCCCATGCATGCTGACCTCGCGCATTGTTCAGGCCTACATTGCCGTGCAAATCTTCGTCGAGCGCTGCTTCATGAACATGGAATCGCCCGGTGTGGTCGTCGATCTCACAACCGATGACACATGGAGCCAGTGGAAGTGGATGAGCCGCTACCGCATTTGGGAGGCGAACCGGGAAGTTTTCTTGTATCCCGAAAACTGGCTGATCGAGTCCCAGCGGCCTAGCCGGACCGAGACCTACCAGACGTTTGAGCAGGAGGTCCGCCAAGGCGAAAGCACCACCGATTACCTTGAGACCGTTGTCCTCAACTATATTGATCGCCTCGACGGCTTGGCCCATCTCCACGTTACCGGCACCTGCCAAGACCCTGCATCCGGGACCATTTACGTGGTTGCCCGCGCCATTGGCGACCCGCCAGTCTACTATCTCCGTACCTATACCAACGGCGCATGGACCGGATGGGAAAAAATCCCGCTCGACATCAAGTCCCACCAGGTCGTTCCCTACCTCTATCGCGGTCGCATCTGCCTCTTCTGGATGGATGTCAAGGTTTCAAGCGAGCCCCATCAGAACCTTCCCGGCATTCAGCCTAACAGCAATCCACCGAGCCAGGAAATTGAGCACTACGTCACCATCAGCCTCAGTTTCTCTATCTATCGCAACGATAGTTGGGCGCCTGCGCAATCAACCAAGGGCAAGCTCTTTGATAAGCCCCTTCTCAGCAGCCAATCCGTATCGAACAGCCTCGCCGTCGCCGCCCTTTATACCCTCAAAGTCCAGCCGGCCCCCGTAACGCCCGGCTACGGCGCCGGTGTCTGGCTTGACGTCTTCCGCTTCGGCGACTACGATGCAACCCTCGTCGCCTTTTCCGAACAAAATGAGATCAACGCCGGGATATTTGCCCAAGCCGAAGGCAAGGACACTGGATTACAGCAGGCGATCGACCAGACCTTAGCCCAGACATTCGAAAACATCGCCGCTGAGCTGTTGTCCCAGGCAACGAAACCCACCGCAGTCCACGTTGGCCGCGTCACTTTCGACGGCCGCTTCAGCGATCTCGAATTGAACAACCTTGGCATCGCCATTTACGGAGTCCAGGAGAACCTCCTCACCTGGGCCCAGCAAACTTACGGCCCCGATGCTCAACCGTTGCTGCCGCTCTCCGCGCCCGATCCCAACCTTACCGGCGAGCCCAACCTCACTCCGCAGGCGGGCGCGCTTATCACCGGGCCTGCTGATGTGCCCAAGGGTTACTACCAAACCGATCGACTCGACTTCACCTCAGCTTCCGCTCTCGAACAGAACCCCGGCGTCCTGCTCTACACGGCCATGGTTCCCTTCCGCGTCGTTGGCCCCGACACGGATCTCAACTTCGATCCCACATCCGACTTCTTCTTCCAGGACAACCGCCGCTGCTATTGGGTCGAGAGCCAGAAGTACTACTGGACAGGGAGCATGTGGTCTCCCGTTGTGCCGTCTGACCCATCCTCGGCCTCATATCAGGTCCGGTACGTCTTCCACCCCTTTTACCACCCCTTCACGCGCCTTTTCTGGAACCAGCTTTCAGCTGGAGGCTTTAGTCTTCTCTACGATCCAAACCTGCAGGAGAATCCCGATCAGATCGACCCCAGCGGCGCCGATGTTTTCAGCTTTGGCAACTGGTACCAGCCCGACACATCACGCGTATGGTGGGATCACGATGACGTAACGAACCAGGACCGCCAGTATCTCGACTTTACTTACAGCTCTCCGTTCTCGGTCTACAATTGGGAGCTTTTCTACCACATCCCGCTATACATCGCGCAGCTTCTCAGCCAGAACCAGCAGTTTGAAGACGCGCAGACCTGGTTTCAATACATTTTCAATCCCACTCTCAGACCATCCAAGGCGTATCCGTCCCCGCAGTGTTACTGGATTCCCAAACCCCTGCGCAATCTCACCGGCGCCGGCATTCTCTCGGAGTCAATCAATAACCTTCTACTCGCCGTCAACCATGGCGACTCCACAGCCGTGAACGAAGTGGAGAACTGGCGTCAGAACTCGTTCAATCCCTTCCTCCTGGCCGACCTCCGCCTCGGCGTGCCTTACATGAAGAGCACCATCATGTCGTACCTCGACAACCTTATCGCCTGGGGTGACAATCTCTTCTCCACCGAGTCCCGCGAAGCCTTGAGTGAAGCCACGCTCCTCTACGTCATCGCCAACGAAATCCTCGGGCCTACGCCCGTCGCCGTCACCCCGCCGCCCACCGCCGACGCGTCCTTCGCCCAGCTCGAGCCCAAGCTCGACGCATTTGCCAACGCCATGGTCGAAATTGAAAACTCCATCGGCGGTTCCGGCTCCAGCGGCACTGGAGGCGGCAAGGGAGGCGAGGGCATCCCCGTCCCGCATACTTTCTATTTCAAAATCCCCTCCAATCCAACCCTGCTCGGCTATTGGTCTACAGTCGCCGACCGCCTATTCAAGCTCCGCCATTGCCAGAGCATCTCCGGAGCGCCCCTGCAACTCGCCCTCTTCGACGCTCCGATCGATCCGGGCCTGCTCATCGCCGCACAAGCCGCCGGCGTCGATTTCTCCAGCGTTCTCGCCAATCTCAGCGCGCCTTTGCCCAACTACCGCTTCACCGCTCTTTACCCGATTGCTCTCGACTTCGTCAACGCTGTTCGCGCGTATGGCGCAGAATTGCAGTCAGCTCTTGAAAAGAGAGACGCCAACTCACTCGCTCTTCTGCAGCAGACCCTTCAGCAGCAGCTCCTCACCGATGCCGATCAAATTTTCGACTGGCAAATCCAACAGGCGCAGAGCAACATCGATGCCATCAAACAGGCCATCGCTCTCGCCCAACAGAAATACAACTTCAACAACAGCCAGGCATTCATGAACGCCGGGGAGATCACGGGCGCCTCTATCAAAACCGCTCTCATGGTCGATTACGTCGTCGCCGCATTCATTGAAGGTCTGTCTGGCACTATCGCCCTGATACCCGACTTCGTGGTGGGTGCGGCAGGTTTCGGGGGCTCGCCCACCGCGAATGTAAAGGAAGGCGGCAGCAACGTTTCTAAGGCCGCCAGCAAGGCCGCCGCTGCGGGAAAAGCCACGGCCAAGGCCCTGGAGATCGCCGCAAAACTCGCCGATACTTTGGGCTCTTACCAGCACCGCATGGATAATTGGACGGAGGCCGCCACCGAGGCTCAGATTCAGGTTGCCCAGGCTAACGCCCAGTTGGACGCGGCGAACTTCGCGCTCCAGATCGCCCAACAAAACCAGACCCTCCATCAGGAGCAGATCGACAACATCCAGAAGCAAATCGACTTCCTCAACAACAAATTCACGTCGAACAGCCTTTACGACTGGATGGTCAGCTCGCTCTCCGGCACTTATTTCCAGGCCTACCAGCTCGCGTACCAGATGTGCCAGCAGGTCGAGCGTTGCTACCAGTACGAGCTAGGAATACAAAACACGTCATTCATCCAGTTCGGTTACTGGGACAGCCTCTACAAAGGCTTGCTCGCCGGCGAGACCCTCAACCACGATCTCCGCCGCATGGAGTCCTCGTACCTCCAGCAGAATGCCCGGCGTTATGAGATCAGCCGGTTCGTCTCCCTCTCCACGCTCGATCCCGGCACGCCCGGTGTTCCCGGCGCACTCCAGAACCTGCTCGTCAATGGCTGGTGTACCTTTCCTCTCCCCGAGTCTCTTTTCGACACCGATTATCCCGGCCACTACAACCGCCGCCTCACTCGTGTCAGCGTCAGCGTTGTCTATCCCAGCCCAGGCAAGTACGACAACGTCAAGGCCACTCTGACGATGATCTCGGATGAGGTCCGCGTCTCTACACAGGCGGCTTCCGATGGCTCCGACTATCTCGAAACTCCCATCGGCTCCGACCCCCGCTTCATCTACAACTACGGCGCGGTTCCACAAAAAATCGTTCTCGGCAGTGGCCAGGACGATCCGGGCCTGTTCCTCACCAACATTGCCAACAACATCGCCGATCCCCGTTATCTCCCCTTTGAAAATGCCGGCGTCATCAGCTCATGGCGTCTGGATATGCCGCAGATCAGCAATGAAACCGACCTCTCCCAAATAGGCGATATTTACCTCCACCTCTACTACACCGCCCTCGACGGAGGTTCGCAGTTCCAAACGGCGGTCGAAAACTCGAACACCAGCAACCTGCCCACTTCAGGCATCAAGGTGTTCAGCGCGCAGAACGATTTCCCCGCCGTGGCCGCCACGCCCGACATGCCGACCCCGTTGACTCCGTGGCAGCAATTGGTCGCCAACCAGAAAACCCTCATGGAGATCGCGGAGATCGCAAACGACGGCACGCCACGCTATGAGATATTTCTCAATCCGGCAACCACCAACGATCAGGAACTCACCGTTCAGATACTGGCCTCCAAGTTCCCCGCATGGACACGCGGCAAGACCATCACTATCACGTCGCTCACTGTGCTCACCGTTTCGTGGGAGCCCGGAGACTTCGTCATCCAGCCACAGGCCCCGCTACCCTCGGCCGGCGTCAACATCAACATGACGCCCGTCACAGGCTCATCCGTTCCCAACGTTTGTTCTGCCACTATCCCATTCCCGCCCGGCGTCAAGCTCGGCTGGTGGAGCTTCAAAATCCAGCAATCCTCTGCCGCCGACTTCCACTCGCTCACCAAAGACCTTATTGGGGACGTCATACTAATGTTGAGCTATGATGCAAGCTGATCCCGCACCGTCATCCCAGTCGCGGCCCGACCTCCCACCTTTGGTGGAGCGCACCCTTCAGCGCGTCATTCGCGCGTTCGCGCCGGAGCGCGTTCTGCTCTTCGGCTCCCGCGCCAAAGGCATGGAGAGAGCCTCAAGCGACATCGATCTCCTCGTCATCGCGCAGGTTGAGGGCGACCCAGCTCTCCATCAACGCCGCGCCAGACAACTAGCCTCCGATTGCTTTCCCCGCGTAGACATCGTCATCGCCACGCCGGAAGAGGTGGCAAACGCTGCCCACGCCCGTTCACCGTTCCTTCTCTCGATCCTCGGCAGCGGGATACCCCTCTACACGCGTCCTTCGAGCCGGGGCTGACTCTGGAAGAGCTTCGCGCACGGCTGGCCGATCAAGGTATTGCAATCAAGATTCGCGTTCTTTGGCACCAGTTGAACAAGTGGAATCTGACCTTCAAAAAAAGCAGTGCACGCCAGCGAGCAAGAGCGCGAGGACGCGCAGCCGGCGATGGATGTCGAGAAGCTTGTATTCATTGACGAGACCTGGGCCACGACCAACATGACGCGGAGCCATGGGCGTGCTCCCAGAGGCACTCGATGCATCGGCTCGGCACCCCTCGGCGATTGGCAAACGGCGACCTTTGTCGCCAGCCTGCGCCACCATCAACTGACCGCTCCCATGGTAGTGGACGGACCCATGGACGGTGAGTTGTTCGTGGCTTGGGTGGAGCAGATTCTGCGTCCCACACTTCATCGCGGCGACATCGTCATCCTCGACAATCTGAGCAGCCATAAAGTGGACGGGGTCCAGGAAGCCATCGCAGCGGTTGGCGCCACCGTGCTCTATCTGCCACCCTATTCGCCCGATCTGAACCCATAGAAAAATTCTTCGCCAAACTCAAAACACTGCTCCGAAAGGGAGCCAAACGATCCACTGAAGCACTATGGGAGCAGATAGGCCAACTGCTCCTCACAGTCTCGCCAGGCGAGTGCGCCAACTACTTCGCTTCCTCCGGATATATATGCACTTAAATTAGAAACGCTCTAAGGAACATTTCCTGCGGAGCCTCCCGGAAAAGCGACAGCCACAGGATCGCTTGGATCTCCTTCGTCTCCAGACACCGAGACATACGCAATGCGGTAGCTTACTTGCGTGTTACCCGCGGGCGAGTAATCGGTGTAGGTGGTTGCGTCGAGGGGACCGGCGACGCGAAGCCAACCTGCAGCAGATGCATCCCTGCGCTCAACAACCACGCTGAGGCCGGCTGGCGCCGTCTTAAATTGGAGCGTAACACCGGGCGATGGCTGGCTCACGACTTTCACCACAGGTGAAGCAGGTTTGGGCACTGCAGCCAAGCCAACACGCACAATGACTGGATCGGTAACGTCACTGCGATTGCCTGCAGAATCGACGGCTACCAGGCGATAGAAGTACGTTTCTCCGGAACTGACGTAGAGATCCTGGAATTGGCGTGCGCTGCCAGGCAACGGATCGCCAAGCACGAGTCCCTGGTCGGTGGCGGTTCCTGAGCGCAGCACGAGAAATTGCGCGGTGCGCTCTTCCGGAGCAGCGGGATCAAAGCTGAGAACCACCTTGCCGCCCGCTCCAGAGACGCTTGTGATGGTAGGCTGGCCGGGAAGAGTACGATCGGCGAGCGCGACCTGTACCACATTGCTGGGAGGTCCTTCAGCGTTGTCGAGCGCGACGGCGTGAACGCGATACTGCAGCTTGGCGCCGGAGGCACTGCCAATATAGTCGTCGTATTGCGGCTCAGGATTCGCAAGCGAGTTGAGACGGACCCAGTTGGTTGTTCCGGCGGCGCCGCTGACCGCGCTACGCTCTATAAAATAGCCGGCAACGGGAAAGCTGACGGCTGTCCATGTGAGGCGCACGCGGGTCTGACCGGCATCGGCAGCCAGACCAGTTACCGCGGGTGGACCGCCGGGATTGGCGGGCGTGGCTGTGGCGGAAAAGGAAGGCGGCCCGAGGTCGCCGCGTGGGCCGACGGCACGGACCCTGTAGAAGTAAGCAGTTCCACCGCGCAGATTGTCGTCTTCGTATTGTCCGGTGCCTGGTGCAAGCGCCTGTGTCATGAGTGTCTCCCATGGACCGTTGGCCATGAAGGAACGCTCAACCACGTAGCCTGCGAGATTCGACTCCTGTTCGGTGGTCCAGGTAACAATGATTTTGCCTGGCGACGCCATGGCCTGCACCAGGGTTGGAGGAGCGAGGGCGCGGAAGTCAGGGAAAAAGATGCTTAACGAAGAAGGCTGGCTGCGGCGACCAAACGCGTCGACGGCGTAGATCTTGTAGGACACAGTGGTGTTGGGCGCCACGCTGCGGTCCACGACCAGGGGAAGCTTCGGATCCCACTTCACGCCGATGACGAACGGATTGACACTGATGGAGCTCCCGTTGCGTTCGACGATGCAGGCGATGGCCGGCAGAGCACGATTCTCCGGCGGCGGGTTCCAGGAGAGCGACACGCCAGATGCATCCACTTTGGCCTGTACGCTGTCAGGCGATGGCGGCAGCGGCGTAGATTGCGACGAATCGACTGCGGGCGAAACGATCGGTTGGCCGGAAGGAATACCTTGCGCATCGAGGCCCTGGATCGTATAAGCGCGCGGTCCGGGAGAGACGCTCGGCAGATCTGCGTAAAGTCCGAGAGCGCGAGCGTAATTCACATTGCTGAAAGCGCGAATGCCGAGGAGACCGATGAAGTTCTGGTGCTGACTCTGAGTGAACATAGGTTTGCCGAGCTCGTCGGGCAAGCGGCGAATGGTATCCGCATCTTCAATGGGCAGAGAGCCGAGCGCGGCGCTATCGCCCATGACGACTTTGGGAATGAGCACGTTACCCGAAGCATCGGAGATGCGCCAGCCCCCAGCGGGCCATTGCGACGCCGGTGGAAACCAGAGCAACTGGACATGGCCCTGGCCGTCGGAGACGGCGAAGGCCGCGCCGGGATTCTCTTGCGCGAAGCTGACGGCACTTGCGGCCACCAGCAACAGGACGGCGACGACGAGTTTGCTTGATGAAGTCATGCTATTGGTTCCAGTCTTCCGTTCCTTGATCTCTGTTCCCAATTTCTATCTTTCTCACATGTGCACGGAGAACGAAACGCTTCCCAGCGGCCACGGCAGAGCGAGGGAGGCTCTGGCGTCGATATCGAGCGGCAAGGCTTCGGCGTGAAACTGTGCGCTCACCCAGTCGGAGACGCAAACGCTGTCGACGCAGGCGCCAGCGCTGGCATTGGCGGAAAAGTCTCCCTCGATGTGCGGCTGCGGCGTGACGGCAACGCCCGCCTCGATGCTGCCCTTGACGTATGCGGAGGCGACGGAACTGTCACCGACCTCGAGATCGACGCTGGTGCCGCCGCCGATGGCGAGTTCCTGATCGGAGAGCATGACGTACATATTCGCGTCGGAAAACAGGAAGTGGCCTTGAATACGCGGGCCCTCTTTCTTGCCGGCGTCGATATGCCATGGGCCGTTGCCGAAGTGAATATCGACCGCGGCATTATTGGCACTATTGCCCATATCGAGAGAAGCCAGGCCGTTCATGAAATCAAGGTGACCCCACAGGCGGCCGTCGAAGTTGCCGCCCGCGTATTGGAAGTATCCCTGGAAGTCGCCGTTGCCATTATCCGGCGGTTTGAGCAGCCAGGCGTGAAAGCCCATGCGCGCGCCGGCATTCTGCCCGGTGGCTTTGATCGTGAGATCGCCGTCGAGCGTGTAGGTGAAGTGGTCCGGCATTCCCACCCGCATGCCCGCATAGAAGAGGAAAGAGTTGTCGTAGACGGGACTGGCAGCGTTCAAGTCGCCCGTATCGGTAAATGCGTTGAGCGGAAAGTTATGACCCATGCCCCCGGAGATCGAATAGAGACTCATCACCGGAAAAGGAACATCGACAATTGGAATTCCCTCGTCGCCGAAGCCGATTGTGGCGCGCGCGAGCCAATAGTCGTGGCCATTGCCGTAGCCAAGGCGGAACTGCGCTGTGACGGGCGGGCCGCCCATCTCGCTCAAATCCACCGTGCCGCTGTAATCGGTTGTGCCGCTGCCGTTGCCGCTGCCGGTGTAGACGGGGTGAATTTTGGCGTCGGAGGTTGACTGGCCGGAGGGATAAGGAACATCGATGGTGAATGCCGAGTTGGTCGGGCCCTGCTGAGTAATGTTGGTGCCGGACTCGTCCATCTCGTAATTCACCTGCATGGGCGCGGCGGCCATCACCTCAGACAAGTGGGCGTGGGTACTGAACAGTGCGGTGAATATCTGGGTGCCGTTGGTGGGCACGGTGATGTGCGCGGAGACAAGATCCACAGGCGTGCGGCCGAGCACAGAGCTGCCGCCGAGCGGAACATCGATCGAACCGGCTTCATTGGTGAGGTAGGCATGGCCATTCATGCCAAAGTAGAACGGCGTGATCGGAATGGTTGCGAAGGTATTGCCTTCGGCATTGAAGGTGTAGATGGTTGAGGTCTGCACCGCCCAGCTCAGGCCCTGCACCTGCGTGAACTGCAGGTTATTCGCGGTAAATGAAATGTTGCCGTAGGTCTTGGTGACCGACGGCGCGCCCGAAGGGAATGCGATGGTGGCCTGCTTACCCCCGCCCGATTGCAGATGGCCCTCGCCAGTGATGTGCGTATCGAGCCAGGGGACGTAGATGTCCATGCCGTGATACGTGGCGCTGAAGTCGCCCTGGCCGGGCGTAGCCGTAGCTTCAAGAGAAGCGAAACTCACGGTGCCGTCTTCGAGCGCCGAGGTAAAGGGTTGCGGCGTGAGAAGGTGTCCGCAGAGGTTGTGGCCGACGATTCCCCAGTCGTTGACGTTGAACTGAAACGAGGAAGACTGGACCAGCCCCATGGTGTAAGGGATGAGCGTGAGCGAGGGGAAGCGCACGCCGACCCAGTCGCCACCGCTAAGGCCGCCGCATAGCGGGCCTGCGGCGTCGCCGTCGTGGTGACTCAGGTCGATGCGCACATCGTTCGACTGCATCTGAAAGCCGCTCCAGCCGATGAGCGTCTCCGGCATTGAGAGGCCCTCCTTGATCCAGTCGCCGTTCGAGTGGAGCTCGGAAGTCACTCCGTTCCACGAAACAGGCACTTCGCCCGGCTCGCGCAGCGTATCGTCGGCCAAGCTCAGGCTCATGGTTGCGTCCACTTCTCCCTGCGCCGCGCCTCCCTGGGACGAGGTGTGGCCCTGAATGCGATCGATGGTCCCCTTGACTCCTGGCGCGCTGGCCAGCAGCGTAATGCCGGGCGAAAGATCGATGGTTCCCGACGTGACGGTCAGGCCATCGGGAACATTCCAGTTAGTGAAGCTGATGGGAATGGGAGGATAGAGGTCGTAACCGTCGCCCGACGTGGCGCTGGACTGCTTGGCAAGATGAATTACCAGATTGCCGGAGCCTGAGTATTGCGTCCCTTGCTGAGTGATGTGGCCCTGAATGTCCGCGATCTCGAACGCGCCTCCGCTAGTGACGGGAAAGAGGAATTTACACGGCTTCGACGGATCGGATTGAACCACTTCGTAGTGGCGGACATTCGATGCTACATACGAATCGGCCGCAACTTTGACTTTGAAGTGCTTCACCAGGCTCTCGAGCGGCCCGTTGACATTCTGCACGGCTCCCAGCCCGCCGGCGCTCTGGTTTGAGCTGGAGAGAATGCCCACCTTCAGCGGAGGCAGATTGCTTCCTGCTGGCGGCGACAGCATGTTCAGCAGCGATTGTGCCTGCGACACGGCTTCCGGATCGATGCTCGAGCCGCTGCTCGCCGTGATTTTACTTAGCGTCTCGCGGACGCCGATCGATAGATTAGGCAGCGTGGGCGCAGGCGCGATTGCGGCCTCCACGCTCACGGTGTGCATACCCAACGTCTTGGTAAGGAGCGGGGAGGGCGTGTCAAAGTATGGGCTGTAGGGCGGGCTGTCCGACACGATAATCTGCGGCTCGGCCTGCCCAGGCTGCGGATGGCCGATCATTTTGCGCTTCTGCGAGGGACCCAGCGCAAACGTCTGCGGCATGGTTTCGCCGTCCACATGCCAGGTAACCTGCACCTCGCCCTGGCCGTAGTACCCAATCACTGACTGCGCCACGGCGGCATCGTCGCAGGTGCTGCATGTGGCGTCGGCGGTCACATTGCCGCCGCCCGGACGCAGGGGCTCAATGCCGATTACCGGTTTGCCCGAGGAAGACGTCGCTCGCGATGCCCTGGGCGCTTCAACATGCATTGGCGCGGCCGCGCTTTGATTACTCGAATTGCCGAGCGCGGCGGCCGGCAGCAGGTGGTTGGCTATCTTGTGCTCTTGATTGTCGTGACCTGGAAAGTCCGGGTCGGCGATGGTTTTCAGGTGCAGAAACCCATCCGCAATCTGATCTTCTGGCACGGTAATAGTTCTGTTGGCGCAGAAAATCATGTAAGCGCGGGAAGTAATTGCCGAAAGATCGGGACCCGGCGGGGGGCTCCCGCCCGACGCGTTGCCGTTCTTCGAGACGACGGGCGTCGATGCGTCCGCGAGGACACTTTGAAATGCATTGCCGACGGAGCCCTGGGAATTGGCGTCGCTGCCGTTATCGAGTGAAGCCAGCTTGCCCACCGTCGCTGCCTGCAGAAAAGGCGATCCTCCCGGCCCATCGACGCTGGCCCCGAGCAGCGACGCATTCACATGCTGCGCATCTGCCTCAGAGAGCTGGAAAATGCGGATGATGTAACTAGTCGGGTTGTTGTACGTATGAACATCGATGCCTTCGAGTTGCAATTTCCTCGTCGACTTGGAGTTCGGAGCGGGCAAATTCATGGTTTCGCCCCGGTTCCAATTGGTCATGCTCGAGTCATTGGGAACCGCCTTAATCTTCTGCACCGTTCCGTCGCCCCAATCAATGAATAGATTGTCGAATGCCAGTTGCCCGATTTGCCCGACGACCTGACCGGATTCCTTAGTACCCGGCACGTAGATCAAACTGGGATTGGTTGCGTAGGGCGAGTTGGTGAGATCGAAGTTGCCGGTCACCACGAAACGATCGCCGGCGTAGTAGTCGATACCGCCGCCGCTCGAATCGATGTCCAGCGCGTTCAGCCCATTGCCAAAACCGCTTGCCGGACACGACATTCCCGTGGGAGCGGCGGGCCGGTCGAGCGGCCAGCGGTCCGAAACTTCAACTTCGATATCGGTTGTCTGCGGCTGGGCCTGCTGCTGGTTCGCCTGCGTAGCCAGATTCTGGCTATTCACCATATAGTTCGGCGCGGTCGATTGCCCGCCGCCCGATTTTGCCGGCGGATTGGCCGCCTGCGGTGCAACGCCATTGGTGTTGTAAGTGTGATAACCAACCACCTCCCATTGCAGATCGCCCTCGGCCAGTTGCGGGCTGGAGCTTGATGGTGCGGGGGGTTTATAGATCATCACGCCATTGACGACCGTCGGAGTTGGGGCACTGTGCGATGAATAATGGAAGCCGACAGGGGCCATCTTGAACTTCGAGGGCTCCAGCGCCGAAGCAAGAAACGCCGCGTCGGGATCGTAGTAGTTCGGAACCTTCATCACCGTGGTCTGATTGCCGCCTAAAACTAGAATCGGGACGCCGTTGATGCGCTTTGAAGCCAGCAGAGTGACGCCGTCCTTTAAGTAAATGTTGAGCACGTAGTAGTCGGCGATACCGGGGTTCTGCTCGTGCCATGAGAACTGAACGCTGTCATCCAGAACCGGTATCCCGTAGTCATGCTGGGTCTCTCCCTCGTATTGATCGCCCCATTGCGGCGTGTCGAGGACGATCTTGCCCATGGTGAAAGACTGCAGATTGATGGGGGTGAGTTTCAGCGCCGGCGGAGGGCCGGTGGTAACGGTGGGTGCAACCACGTTGAGCATGCGTTGGCCGATTGCATGCTGCTGCTCTGGTGTCTGCAGGGCGATGTCGCGTCCACCCGGAAGCGCTGAAGCAAGCACGCTCACCTTGACGTGGATCTCTGTGCTGTTCACATAGCGCGCGGGGCCGGCGGCGAAGACCGCGGCGGGAATGCCCGCTCCCACATTGAACGTGACCTGTGTTCCTGGCGCGAAGTTCGTGCCCTCGATGGCGAGGTCGACATTCTGGCTGCCAGCCGTGATCTGGTTGGGAACCAGGCGAAGGATCTGCATGGGGGCTGCGGCGATGCCCAGATTGCCTGCGGGAGTGACGGTGAAAGTGTTCGGCGCGGGCGTGCGATATTTGCCGCTCAGCAGCATGACGGCGCGCGGGCCCAGCGGTGCATTGCCGGCTACGGTGATTTGCGTCTGCGCCTCGTTTGCATTCACGACATTCGTCTTGCCAATCGTCAATCCGGTGGAAGGAATGAGTTGTAGATTCTCATTGGGGACAAGGTTGGCGCCGGAGAGCGTGAGCAGGACTGTGGTTCCCTGCTTGCCCGAAAGCGGGGTCATCTCCTTGATGACCGGCGCAGTCGTTCCGCAGGCAGCCAGCGCTCCCGCCGGACAGCCCGGCTGCTGGGCCGCGGCGACCACTTTGAATGGGATATCCGCGAGCATATCGCGGTCGGCATCCTCGAGGTCGACTCGATAGCTGCCGGCAGCGGCAGTAGAGGCGATTTGCACATGGGCGACGATTTGTTTGGGCGATATATCGTTGATACTGACGACGGTGAGGCCTTGCGACGGAGTGAAGAGGAGCCTTAATGAACCCGCGGAGAAGTTTGTGCCCAAAAACGTTAGTGTCACGGTGGCGCCTTGCGTTCCCTGCGTTGGGCTATAGGACATGAGCGAGGGACGACCCTGTGCCAGACTTTCGCCCATCGCGCAGCACGCAATCAGCAGGGCAGCGCAAAACGCGCGCCGCAAGCGAGATTTGTCAGGGAAAATCCGTTTCGATGCTCGCCCTGGCTTCTGCATCATGTTTTCTCGCACCATCTTCATGCCTTGTTCCTCAGAATGTCTTCTTGTGGCTTAGCGCGAAAGTCCAGATCGCGACGAGTTCAGTCGTGGGTGTATTGGTGTGGTTCACGTCGTCGCGATTTTGGTTGTAACTGCCCTGCGCCGAAAGCGTACTGGTCTTGAGCCACCCTGGCAGAGTCCATGCCAGGCGGCCACCGTACTGGCCGGTGAGCGTGTTGCTGGTGAAGACGCCGCTGGCCAGCAGGGTGCGGCCTTGTGTCACGCTGACGAGCGGAGAAATCTGGACGTTCGGCCGCTTCCAGATTAGTGCGGGCTGCGCATAGAGGCTGAAGTTGCGCGTCTCGCCAATGGCAACGGGATCGGCGGCAACCCAATTGAAGTTTGCCTGTACATTGCACTGGAAGACGCTCTCGGTGACCAGATTTGCGCCCAGCGAAATGGATGAGGTGATGGCGCCGGCGCTGGGCTGAATGTTATTGCGCAGCCAGTCGCGATTGCCACCGGCATTGAGCGACACCATGCCTACCTGGCGGGTCAGCGTAATGTTGCCGGAGACATCGCGCTGGTCGGCGCTTCCGTTTTGAGACGGGGGCTGGCCCTGCAGGGCTGCGGGGATGGCGCCTGTCTCCGTAATCGATTGATTCGAGCTCACACTGAGATTCGTTTTGGCGTCGAGCGTTTTTGACCATGTTTCAGTGAAAGTATTCAAGTCAAGCTCTGCGGTGGTCACCGGATGCACGTTATTTTGCAAGAAGCTATAGGTGAGCGCGAAGGTTCCGGCCTTGGTGGGTGTGTTGGCTGACGCGTCCACGCCGCGCAGATCCGGGTTACTCGATTGCGTCAGGCTTGGATTCGCCGGGTTGCCGAAGTTAGGGCTCAGATCGCGGAAGTCTACGCTGAGTGAGACTTTGGCTGCGGATCCCGAGATGCCGCTGCGCCACGCCCTCCCAAAAAGCGTTCTGGATGTGGGGTCGGTAAGGTTGGTATTGTCGTAGCTCCATGCATATTCCGATTGCCACTGCCATTTCTTCCCGAGATGGAGATTAAGCAGCCCGCCATAAACATCGCCACGCGATGCCGAGGCCACGGGATTCGGAACAACGATAGGGTTGCCCATCGAGTCGTATTCCACAATGGTGGGTGAGCCAATGTCGCGCGCTCCAAGCCACATCAGGCGGAACTCCGCCCACTTGGGAATTGGCGCCTGCCAGCTTCCGCCCATCAAGCGCTGATGGAAGGTGATGCCCGAACCTCCGCCCAGTGCTTCATCGTTCGTGTTGGTGTAGAAGCCGAGATTCCCCGCGGGTGTGTTCAGAATTGCCTCTACGCCCTGGCGAGGCGTTGCAGCTGTAACGAATTGCGCATCGGTGTACAGGGCAGGCGAGACGATGCCGAAGCGCAGGCTCGCGCCCCAGTGCCCGTTCTCGCGCTTAATCTGTGCGATGTAGTCGTTCACGCGGCCCTGGCTGGTGCGCTGGGCCTCGGGATTGAGAATAGAGTTCAACAATCCGCTTCCGTTGACTGTCGGATTCCACGGATTGTTTTGCAAAACCATGCGATCCGCAAGGGTCAGATCATTGGAGTCAGGCGGGTTGGAGCCCGATGCCCACTGGGTGGTGGAACTGATCTGAATGTCGACTTCGCCGCCGGTTTTTTGCTTCGCGGGCGCGTGCGTTGCCGTTGCGGGCGCGCGCATCACGGCGCCCAATCCGGAAGAGGGAACTGGCAAAGGCGAAGCTTCCGCATCAGTGCCCGGTTGGAACGGCGTTGTGCTTGGTGCAGGCGCGGGGCCGGGCGCCGCAATCGTGAACTTCCAGCCCGATGTCTCATTGCCCACTGCAAGGCTTACGTTATGCTCGCCGTTGGCCAGTGGCAGTTGCGGCGTATATGCCACTTGAGTCTGGCTCACCTGTGACAGCGACGTTATGTCGATATCGTCCATCGTCAGGCTGATTTCGGCGGGGTTCACCGGCGACAGGAACTGGACCGAGACGGCAGGCTCCGCCTGATTTACGTTGCTGTTCGGAGTCGGCGCCTCCTTGGCGATCTGCGAGGAGAGATCGAAGTAGCCGAGCCTGCGCACTGAGGTCAGTGACACAAACTGGAAGCTCCCGCTCTTCCTTGCCTGCCTGGCCTGGGGTGACGGCGGCCCGGGAGCGCGTGGCTCGACGAATCGTTGCGCCGGTCCTGAAAAGAGAAAATCGCCCCATCGCGAAAAAACATCTACCTGCCAAAAGTACGTTTGGCCGGGGACAAGGTGATTCTCCACAGCGTGTAAATCGAGCGTTGCCTTGTCGGTGAGGTAGCGGCGCAGAATCTGGTTTCCCTCCGCATCGATGCTGATGGTGACCAGGTAGAGCGCGCCGGGACTTGCCGGATTCCATTGGAGAAGCATGTTCCCTGCCGCGGTGCGCCCTGGAACGGCATTCACCGCGGACACTGAATTTTGTGACAACCGCTCGATGGGGCGCAGGGGCAGGGGTCTGCGAGCCAAGCCTGTACTGTCGACGGCGCGGACAGTCCAATAGAGATTGCCCTCGGGCTGCCGGCTCCAAACATCCGCTGGAATCTGCCAGCGATTGTCATCTGCGTCGTACCAATTTGCGATGGAAGAGAAGAAAGGTTGAGTGGAGAATCCCACCTGATAGCGCACTGCGCCCGGCACCGGAGCCCACATCAACGCAGGAGGATCTGCTGTGCGATAGGCTGCTCCATAAGCCGGCTCCAGGAGCGCCTCCAGCTGCCAGCCTGCCGGATTGACGACGACCGTCACCGGTCGAGTAGCAATCTGGCTGGGCTGTTGCATGCGCAATTGGATGGTATGTCCGCCCAAAAACCAGGTCGGCAGCGATTGCCGGGTGCGCACTGAAATACTTTGACCAGCGACCAGGTTAATGGCGAACTGTTCCACAACCCGGTTGTCCCAAAGCCATTGGCCGATAATCGTGCCGGTTCCGGCGCCGGAGAGAATGGCTTCGGCGTACAACTCGCCGCCCAGAGAAATCACCGTTCCGTCGCGCGGATGAAGCAACGCGATGTTGAGTACAGAAACTGGAGCGGCGATAGAGGTCGAGGAACTGATCTGGAGCGGCTGCGTGGTGCCGCTGCCCGCGGCGGCCAGACCGATCGGGGCCGCCGTCGACGTTCCATCGCTATTTAGCACGTCAATGGCGCGCAACCCCAATGCAGCGGTCGGATTCAGGCTGATGGTCGCGGTCATTAGTGTGGTTGAAATGCGGTTCACGCTCAACACGGCGAGATCTGTCGCCTGCGTATGACCGTTGGAGCTGATCAGGCTTGCGATTTTCGGCGAGATCACGACGGTTGCGCCGGGCCTGAAGTTTGTTCCTTGCAGCGTGAACTGGATGCGGCCGGCTCCCTGTACTGCTAATCCTGGAGCCGCGCTGGTGATCGTGGGCGGAGGCGAGGGCGGCGGGGTGACCGTGAGAGAAAATGGTCCGGATGTCCCGCCAGGCGCAGCCAGCGACGGATTGAAAACAGTAATTTGGTCGATACCCTGGGTTGCGATATCCGAGGCCAGAAGGGCTGCCGTCAGTTGGTTGGCGGTGACGAACGTGGTGGCTCGGGCCGAGCCATTCACCTGCACCACCGAGCCGCCAAAGAACCCGGCGCCGTTGACCGTAAGAGTGAATCCGGGCCCGCCAACCGTAACGCTGCTGGGACTGATCGAAGTAATCGTGGGCACGCCTTGCGCGTGCGACGCGACGAAACTACTTGCCGCAATCAGGACCAGCAGGAAAGGCCGGATCCAAAATGCGCCGAACGAACGATTGCGTATCCCCGGTAACTCGAGAGCATGGGGGGGGCGCACGATTCTCCTTTTTTGGAAGCCGGCGAGCCATTCCAGAGAGAAAGCCCTGCTACTACATGCGAAATTCGTTGGGAAATTTGTGCGCCAAGGAAAGGAATTCTCTTCCAATTACTTCAAGGGCGTGCCGCAGTTCCATGAGCCCGACGCCGTGCCGTCATCGGTAACAAAGGTGCCCGTCTGCCGGTCGGCATTGACCATGATCGTACCTAGACCAAAGAAAGCATGGGCCTTATCTGGATAACCAGAAATCAGAACCTTGTGGTAGGCTCCAGGCCCTCGATAACGAGCCATGTTCATTCTCAAAAAGCTCCCGCCCGCCGTGGCCGGTCCGATGTTAAAGCTCAGCGCATCGCCGAAGCCGGCGCCGATGTTCCCTTTGCCGTCGTTCTCGCATGAGCCTCCACGCACGGTAAGCAACAACGGCTTATCAATTCTTGCACCGGCCTTCGCGGTCGCGGACAGTAGAGCGCTACCGCACGCGACTCCAAGACAAACCGAGAGCATTATCGTGTGCCCCGTAAATGTGTCGCCAAGAAGTCCGCTCGGCATTAGCCGCTCCGTTAAGCATCGGCATCAAAATGCTGACCGGATCGCCAGCGCGCAAACGTCTGGTGGGACCGGCCCGGATCAAGCTCTAACTCAACATGCGGAAAAGACGGGAAAATTTATTGTGTGTACGGGAATATCTTTAGTGGATGGCGGCCAGCGCCTTGGCGGCACTTTGGTCTGAGTCGCGCAAATCCTGTAAATATTGCTGAAAGGCCGGATTCCCGGGACCGGCAAGCGCAGCCTGCTCAATAGCCTGGTGAAAGACGCCGCGCGCTTCAAGATACTTCTTTTGCTTTGCCAGCATCTTGCCAAGCTCAAGCCAGTTCCAGACTTCATAGTCCATGTTGCGTACGTCTTCTGGCGACTCGGCCGCAAGTTGCTGATAGATGGAAGCCGCTTTGTTACGCTCCGTAACCGCTTCGGTGAAATCGCCCTTCAGGCCGTCCACATAGCCAATGTAGCCGTATCCGAATGCCAGGGTGGTGCGGAATGCACGGTTGCCCGGATCGCGCTGCACAAGTTCGTTGGAGGCGCTGATCGAGCGGTCAAGCAGCGGCAACGCCTCACTGTAGCGGTGGGCGTCTGCAAGTGTGTGGGCCAGGCGAACGGCCACTGCCGACAGATCGCTCAGCGCTTCAGCGTTTGCGGGATCGGTGGCGGCGGCTTCGCTCGCCATGGCCCAAGCCTGGCGCTGCGTGGCGATGGCCACTGCAATCCCCATCTTTCCGTCGTCGGCCAGCTCGGTCTGGATTGACGCGACAGTGGTGAGAGCGATCATCCTGTTTCGTTTTACCTCGGAATCGGCAGGGTCCTCGGCGGCCAGTTGGCCGTAGAGCACGGCCGCGCGACTGCACATTTCCATGGCGCGATCGTAGTCATGTTGCCGCTCCAGCAGCGTGCCGGCTCCGCGATAGGCGCCTGCAAGCGAGATGCGGTCCTCGCGGCTGTGCGATGACTCTGCAAGCGAGGTCTCGATGGCCAAGGCGGTTTGCATCTGCTTTTCCCCTGAGGCGAACTCCTTGCTGTCCAACTCCAGGTCGGCCTTGTTCAACATTGCGGATGCAAGCAAATGCCCTGCTCTGCTTTCTTTCGGCGCAGCCTGAGCAATCTTCGATGCCAGTGCCAGTGCCGCATCGCTATCTCGTCGCGCTCCATTCTGGTCCGCGGTTCGCGATTCGACTCCGGCCAGCTTGTTCAGGATTTTGGCCAGGGCAATCGCATCGCTTGATGATCCAGTCGTATCGGCATGCAATGACTCGAGAAGGCGCTTCGCCTGCCCGTATCGGTGAACCGCATCAGCGGCATTGCCCACATTACCTGCTTCAGGGTTGCCAAGAATATCGCCCAATTTTTCGTAAGCGGCAGCCAGCTCACGCGTGAGTCCTGGATCGCCACGGGCCTCATTCGAGAGCCGCTCCAGACTTTCTTCAGCGGTACGAACCACAAGCAGCCTGGCCTTTGTCGTACCTGCTACGTTGTGCATGGCTCCCTCAATATCAAACAGAGAGACATTAGCCAAGTGGCGAACATCAGCAAAACGCCGCTCTGCGCGCCGCGCCTCCCAGGTGGCGAAGGTGGCAACAGCGGCCAGCGCAAGCATGGCTGCCATAGAAGTTGAAACTGCAATCCAGTGTCGCCGGACAAACTTCATCGAGCGGTAAAGCGCAGTGTCACGCCTGGCCGCGAGCGGCCGGTTGGCCAGCCAGTTTTCAATATCCGCCGCCAGCCGGTCAGCGGATCGATACCGCTCGGAAGGCTCATTCGCCATTGCCATTCGCACCAGGCCGTCCAATTCGCGGGATATTTCGGGGCGAATCTGACTGGGCCGCGGCACCGGCTCATCGCAAATGACGTTGAGTGACTCGATAGGGTTCTTTCCCTCCAGCGGATGGGGAGGAACTCCGGTCAATAGCTTAAAGAGGATGGCGCCGAGAGAATAGATATCTGTTGCTGTACTCAATGCACCGCCTCGCGCCTGTTCCGGGCTGGCATATTCCGGGGTCAGCATGAAGTCGAGGGTGTCGTTATTCGAAGCAGCATCGCCCAGCACCTTGGCAATACCAAAATCAAGGAGCCTGGGATCCCCGTGCTGGTCGACTAAAATGTTGCGAGGCTTCAGATCGCGATGAACGATAAGATTTTGATGCGCGAAGTGCACCGCTTCGCATACTGGCAACATCAATCGCAGCCGTTTCTCCACTGAAAGGTGGCGCTTTTCGCAATACTCATCGATTGCCTCGCCGGCAACGTACTCCATGGCAAAGTAAGGCAGCCCCGATCGCGCCGAGCCCGCATCGACTATGCGCGCAATATTCGGATGTTCCAGCCGGGCGAGAATCCGGTATTCCTGCCGCAACCGCGCGGCCATCGCCTCGCGATCCGGGCCACCGTAAATCACCTTGATGGCAACCTGGCGCGTGAACTTTCCGTCGGCACGCTCCGCAAGGTAAACTTCGCCCATTCCGCCTCGGCCCAACACCGACAGAATGCGGTACTGGCCGGCGCGATCGCCCGGCCGCAATGCCTGACCCTCCAGAAACACTGCGGCTTCGCGAGAGACGGCGCATTCGAGCAGTTCTTCCGCGCAGCCATCGCAGCGCAATAAGCTCTCCAACTCGTGCCGCAATGCCGGATCCTCACACTCGCGAGCCAAGAACTCTTCGCGCTGGGCGGCGGGCAGCCGCACTGCGGCTTCGAATAGCCTCTCCATTTCGGCGTTCATGTGCGCAACTCCTTGCATAGCCACGCCTGCGCCAATCGCAGCTCTCGCCGCACGGCGTTCACTGCTACGCCGGAGCATTCCGCAATCTCTTCGGCGGTCATGCCGCCGAAAAAGCGCATCTCAATCAGTCTTGCCTTTTGCACATCGATCGCGGCCAGCCGGTCCAGCGCCTGGTCCACTTCAATGATCGAAGCCGGCCTTGCTTCCACAACGGCGGAATTTTCCAGCAGAGGCAAAGATGCTTCCCCGCCGCGTTTGACCGCCTGGCGGTAGCGCGTGTGGTCAACCAGAATCTGCCGCATCAGGCGCGCCGTGATTCCATAGAACTGCGCGCGATTGAGAAATGGCTTCTGCGGTTGGCGCATCACGCGCAACCATGCCTCGTTTACCAGAGCAGTTGGTTGCAGAGTAAAGGCGCGCGACTCGCGGCGCAGATAGCCGCGCGCAATGTTGCGCAGCTCGCGGTGAACGTATGAAGCCAGTTCATTGAGCGCGTCTTCTTCGCCATTCACCCAACGGTTCAAAAGCAGTGTGACCTGCGGTTCTGCCACACGCACCTTCGCGGCCAAAGGACCTCGGTTAATGGAAGGGCTCGCCATATCACAGCCTGCTCTCACCTGCGCAGCACCGGGATGGGGGAAGTTGAGTGATCGCCTTCAGCGCCTTGCCGCCGCCCCTATTTAGGGCTGGCGCTGCCGAAGCCGAAACCAAGGCCTGACATGGCGAAATTCTATCATTAGAATCCCACTCGGAGGCCGTGCTGAGCGCGCCGCTTGGATTGATAGCGGCAATTTACCGTAGTGGGCGCCAAAACTCACTCCAGCAAGAATTTGACAGGCGATACATGCGACAGAACAAGAATCGGAATAAAGGCGTCATTTTCCGTTCGTTACACGTTTTCCCCGAATTATTCCTCAAAGGTCGGCGTAGAGACCGGAATCTCGCGACCTCCCGCCCGCAGGGGTCCGTGGAAGCTCCCGCAGCTCGCCGCGTCTCGGGGCTGACCCTCACATGATCAAGCAGGTAGGTCTCTGACAACTTGATCTTGTACCAATGTGGGTGCCCCATATCCCACCTTTGGAACCTGCGAAAGCACGAACTTGGAGGGACGAATTCATGCTGTCAGAGACCTAAAGCAGTTCTGCTGTTGGTATATAGAAGTGGTTGCCCCAGTCTCGCCGCGCTTTTGTTTTTGCGGCCAGGGTGGGGTGCAGAATCACACTCCATAGCAACAAGAGAGATGCTCTCGAAGGCCAGTGCGCTATACAGCGAGATCTGCGCAGATCCGTCTCAGAACAATGCTCCCGGTTGCGCACGCTCGCCGCTACACTATCCGTAATGGCTCTCCGCTCCGCTTCGATGAACGCGCACCAGACGCGCGGCCTTGACGGAGGGCTCTCTGCCAGTGTTCACCACCACGAGAAGCAGTGTGCTCCTCAAGCCCAAGAGGCCCAGAGGAACATGAATTGGCTGAGGTTTGCACAATTGCCCAGCACAGTTCCTACACAGCAAAAATCGATGGAATTATGCTCAATTGAGTCAGTACCTTCCAAAATCGTTCTCACCCGCTCAGGATGACGGCATTCTTTTAATTTGATGACCGAACCTTGGCCGAGACAGGTCAGGATGACGGAGGAATTTGTGGCGGCGCAAGGATGCGGTAGTTCATGAGGTTGTTGAAGAGCATGCGGTACCCGCCTAGATTCTGCCAGCGCCAGACGGGGTTGGTGGTGAACAGCACGACTTTGCCCTTGCCGGCGGGGACGATGGCGACGGCGGCGCGGCCCTTGATGTCGTCGAGGCCATTGAAGAGTCCGCTGAGGACGGACTTCTCACCGCCGGGGATGCGCATGAGGACGTTGTCTTTGTCCAACTCTTCGGTCATGCGCAGCAGCGGGGCGTTGGCGTAGCGCACGGGGACCGTCTTGGCCGAATAGCCGTAGAAGATGGGGTTTTCGGAATGGAGGATGTCGGCCTGGACGATGGGGCCGGGGCGTAGAACTTTGCGCCGGGGTTGCTGGTTTCGATGGTTGGGGTGAGGCCGGAATCGGGCGGGAAGGCGCTGGACGCGCCGAGGGTGACGAGGGTGCCGCCAGAGTCGACGAACTTCTGGAACTCGGCTACGCCGGCAGCACCCATACCGCCGGTGATGTCGGGCGATGAGCCTTTGCCACCGAGAAACTTGAACTGCGGGGTCTTTTCATAGGCGAGGGGCTTGTCGGGTTTGGGGATGCCGAAGACCAGGGCTTGGGCGCTGTTCGTCTGGGTAGGAATGAGGATAGGTCGTAGTCTTTGGCGCGATCGCCCTGAAGCACGCGCTCCTTGAAAATTGGGCCGTAGGGGACCCTGTACTGATCGAACCTGTAGCGGACCCAGCCCACTTCCTGGGTGCCGGCCCAGGTGCTGAAGATGGCGAGACGCGGGAGCTTCGACTCGTGCACGGCGACTTTGGGATTGGCGGCGAGGGCGATGACATCGAGGCCGAGGTTCTTTGCGAGGGGGCTTGAGGTCCGCCGTGGCGCCGACAGGAACGAGGAAGGTACCAGAGGGGAATGATGTGCCGGCGGCGGTGAAGGCCTTCTCGGCAACCTGAATGGCGATGTCTTTGAGGGCATAGCGCAGGGTGACGAGATTGGGCGAGCCGTGGTCGGGGGGATGGCATAGACCAAAGGGTTGGCGAAGTGGTTGCGGGGGCTGGATTTGAACCAGCGACCTTTGGGTTATGCATTCTTAAATGCAGTCTTTACATAGAGTTAGCAGACATGGTTGGTTGACGTGAGTAGTTTAGTGGAATAGGCAGTGATCTGGAGGAGTTTGGTGGATGGGTTGAACTTGGGTTGAACAGCGGCAATCGTAAATCAGCCGGATTCATCCCAATCTCAGGCTGAGATGATTTGCATACGGAAGTCCAGGCCTACGCTCGGCGGTATCGATTTTCGCTGCCTGCCGGAAGCAAGCTGGCGCCAGATTCCTAAGCGCGAGTCAAGTTGCCGGCGGCACGCGCGCAGTTTGGCTTCACACCTCATGCCTGAGTTGCGACGGGCGCATGCAGTACCGGCGGATGGGTAGCGTGGAGGCGCCGAGGCTTCGCGATTCAAGAGATCAAATTCTCTCGTCACTGCTGAGACCATTGCCCGATTGCGAAGGGAGCTACATCACGTTGGGTAACCCTTGCCGACTTAACTGGCCAATCGCTGCCCATTTTTCTTCAGGTGGTAGAGAGCTT
>VFSW01001902.1_pt1 | contig 31655 bp, 39 predicted proteins | sample 5358111 | NCBI WGS metagenome assembly VFSW01 (sample SAMN11554181, study PRJNA540505) | mine drainage metagenome | isolation source: sediment from site ElyBrook_90M | place: USA: Ely Copper Mine, Vershire, VT | collected 2017 | reverse complement strand
ATTTATATATTACTTAATATTTTGAAATTATCAGGATTATGCTGTTATTACTCAGTTATGCCGTTGCCGCTAATTTATATGTAAGGAAGTTAATAATCGGAAACCTGTATTGGTGCTCCGAGATAAATCCAATACTTATATTCCGAAAATTAAATGCAGATACTATAAGAATTCTTGAGGACTGTTGGAAAAAGGCTAATTAGGGCTGGTGAGATGCATAGATGGAAAGCTCTATATAATATGGCATGCAGATATTCATGAAACCGGGCGCTGGAGTGCTTTCTGCGTTCCTAGCCTGCGGTGCTTTATTGACTGAATTCAAGGATATGCCCCTCAAGCCGGAGCTGATAGAGTCGCTGAAGAGATCGGGCTTCGTGACCGCTACCGAGGTGCAGGCGGCTGCTATACCAGAGCTGCTGCAGGGGAAGAATGTGATAGCAAGGGCGAAGACAGGCACTGGAAAGACAGCTGCTTTCATAATACCGATAATGCAGACCATGGGCAGTTCGAGGAGCATTGATGCGCTCATAATAGTGCCGACGAGGGAGCTTGCGATTCAGGTATCTGCGTTCTCGCAGAAGGTAGGCAGCAGCCTTCGCATCTACACCGCTACGGTATACGGCGGCGCTTCCATAAACGTGCAGATACAGGCACTAAGGTCAAGGCCGAATGTAGTTGTCGGCACGCCTGGAAGGCTTCTTGACCTTATAAAACAGCGGGCGCTTGATCTGAAAAATATAAAGTACCTCGTGCTTGACGAAGCTGATGTCATGCTTGACATGGGCTTCATAGAAGACGTTGAGGAGATAATGTCATACACTCCTAGGGAGAAGCAGCTGATGCTCTTCTCTGCGACGATGCCTAGGGAAATAATCCATATAGCGGAGAGGCATTCTGGAGGGCCTGGCAGAGTGATGAGGATAACCGTCGGCGAAGAAGAGGACCTTACTGTAAGCACTATAAAGCACTCGTATGCGATTGTGCCGCCAAGGCTGAAGTTCTCCGCACTCCTTGCGTACATAAAGGAGTATTCACCGAAAAAGGCGATAATTTTCGCAAGGACAAAGTACCAGGCGAATGCGATTCATAGGATACTTCTGAGCCAGAACTACAATGCGATATTGATGCACGGGGGCCTTACGCAGGCTATGCGGGAAAGGTCATTGGGCAGCTTCAGGAAAGGCGCACAGTTCCTGATAGCTACGAATGTCGCGGCAAGAGGCCTTGACATCGCAGGAATCACGGACATAATAAACTTCGGAGTTCCGGACGAGCCGAACATATACGTTCACAGGGTGGGCAGGTCTGCACGGATGGGAAAGGAAGGAAGGGCGATGATAATAGCCGACCCTCTGGAGAAGAAGGAGCTGCAGGACATAAGGGACTATGCAAATGTAGACATGAAGAAGATAGAGCTTAACCTTGAGCCTTACAGGAACATGAGCCTTCCGATAAACGAACCGAGGCGCTTCGAAGGCAGAAATAGCGGGCATGGTTTTTCAAGAGGAAGAGAGCCGCATCATGGCCATTCTGATGAGCATGGACATGGATCAGGAAGAGGGCATTTCAGAAGAAGAGGAAGGGATTTCCACCAAGGGCGGTAAAAGGCTGTGGAACGCTGCCCTAATTATGAATATGAAAATGGCAGCGCCAGCTATTCCATGAATGTTTATCTGCCGCCTATCTTGAACATCTTTGTGCTGCAGACAGGGCAGCTTCCAGACATCGCCTTCTTGCCATTCTTCATGGTGACTTCCTTCGCTTCTCTCATTTCGCGCTTCTCCTTGCACTTAACACAATATGCTTCCATATTATCTCCAAAATTATATTTGCAGAACATTATAAAATATGTTGCCATGGTGCGCTTTTTGGCTTTTTTGCGCTGGAGTGATTGGTTTTTGGCATTTTACAGCTGGAATCAGAGCTGCCTGTACCTGAAGCATGATGTTATGTGGTCGTTAACCATGCCAGTTGCCTGCATGTGCGCATAGCATATGGTGGTTCCCACAAACTTGAAGCCCAGTCTTTTAAGGTCTATGCTGAGCAGATCCGATTCCTTTGTATGAGCAGGGATCTGCTTTAAGCTGCTCCATCTGTTCCTTTTCGGCTTTCCATTTACAAACTGCCATATGTATGAATCAAATGACCCGAACTCCTCCTGCACTCTAAGAAAAGCATTTGCATTGTTCACTGCAGAATTTATCTTCTGCCTGTTCCTTATTATCCCAGGGTTCCCAATCAGCTCCTCGGCCTTCTGCGAATCGTACCTGGATACTTTCCTTGGGTCGAAGTTGTTGAATGCCTTCCTGTAATTATCGCGCTTCTTCAGCACTGTAAGCCAGCTTAGGCCCGCCTGCGCTCCTTCAAGGACAAGGAATTCGAATATCTTGTTGTCATCATGCACAGGGACGCCCCATTCCTCATCATGGTACTTAATGTATAATGGATCTGTGCCAGACCAGCCGCACCTTGGCACATCTTTCATGAGCGCACCTCCATACTATGCATACTATAACATAGCGTCTATTAATACCTGCTTCGGGCTTTGTTTAACATATATGTTTATATATTTGTTTACATATTGTTATAAGGTCATCATGAGCAATGTAATTGCAGTAAGAATATCCGGGGAGCTCAAAAAGGAGTTAGATGAGCTCGACATAGATTATGCGGATGATGTCAGGGAATTCCTTGAGCGCAAGGTAAAACAGAGGTTGCTTGCCAAAACGCTCTCAGGGATAGGCCGGCATAGAAGGAAACTGGAGAAGCGGGTAGGCAAAACCTCAAGCTCTGTAGATTTTATAAGAGGCGACAGGGAGCATGGCCACTGAAGGCATCGTCGATTCCTCGGTGATAGTGTCTTTAGTAGTGCCGGAGGAATTTTCAGACTGGTCTGAAGATACGGTAAGCAGATTAAAGTCTATCGTGACTTTGGAGCTTGCTTATTATGAAGTTGCAAATGCTTTACGCAACAAAGTAATGCAAAAAGAGCTGTCAAAAACAGATGCTTCAGAGGCATTGGATGAAGCCTCTGAATTGATACTGAACTCGAGCGTATATAATGCACCTGATGTTTTATCTGCTTCGCTTGACATTGCCACTGAACTGGATGTCTCCGTTTATGATGCGGCTTTCCTCAGATTGGCTAGGAAATTGCGTTCTAAGCTAATAACGCTCGATACTAAATTCGCAGAGAGATTGAAAGGGACCCAATATTATAACCTGACTGTGCACCCGCCTATTAAGAAATAATCAGTATCTGCCGGTTAAAAACAGAGGTGGGCTTGTCGGGATTCGGACTGATTATTCTGCTTACAATACTGTTACAACCCTCATCTAAAGATTACAAAAATACATACGTTCAAAAATAGCGAATGTTTAAATATTTCCACATTGTAGATTAAGCAGGCGAAAGGCGTATTCAATGAAGGCCAGATATACAATAATAATAACTAAGGGGAAGGTGGCTTATGTCGCATACTGTCAGGAACTCGGAATTGCAAGCCAAGGCAAGACAGTAAAGGCAGCAAGAAAAAATATCGCAGAAGCAATAAGCCTGTACTTGGAAGAAGCCAAGGACTCGAAGACCGTAAGGGGCAAGCTGCCCATAATAACTACGCTGAGCATAAGGTAATCAGCATGGCAAGACTTCCGGTTCTATCGGCCCTGGAAGTAGTCAAAGTACTGCTTAAACTTGGTTTCAATATCTCAAGGCAGCGTGGCAGCCATATAATCCTGATTCGTTTTGAAGGAAACAGAAAGCGCATAGTCGTAGTGCTGAACCATAAACAGATCGATTCTGGAACTTTGCTCTCAATAATCTCGCAGGCAGGCATGACAAAGGAGGGATTCTTGGCTTTGGTCAGATAATAGGTGGACTTGTCGGGATTCGGACCCGAAACCTTCCGCATGCAAAGCGGACGCTCTACCGTTGAGCTACAAGCCCATAATCCGATATATAAAAAGACAGAGCTTAAAAGGGTTGCGCAGGTTTGTCCGCTTCTGTCTGTATTTTATGCATGGAAAAGCTGCACTTGAATAGGTTTAAATAATTTATCATTAAAGAAAGCATGAAGAAAAAGGTGTCGGCATGGCGAAGAAAGAAGACGAAGAAGAAGACGTAGACGACGAAGAGGAAGAGGACAGCGAGGAATTCGACGACGAGGAATTCGACGACGACAGCGATTTCGACGAGTGAGCAGGGCCTCGGTTAGGTTATTTTATTTTTATTTTATAACAACCCGCCTTTTTAACGCTGCAGGTCATTGACTAAGCCAAGGACTTTTTCTGCAACCGCCGCAGGATTCGTATAATGCGGGGTGTGCTTCTCATTCGGCATTATGAAGAGGGAGCTGCCTTTGATGCAGTCATTGAACATGTGAGCGAATTTCACCGGCACAATCATGTCCTGCCCACCCCATATGATGATTGCAGGCACATTTATCCTTTGCAGCTTTCCGCATGTCAGCTGCTCCTGTTCTGTCCTTGAGTAAACGGAACTTCTCACAACTCTCTCGTTAGGATTTGTGATCAGAGCCTGCTTCACAAGCGCTTCCTTGTAGTCGGGGGCTGAGGCAAGGCGTTCGTCAGTGAATGTTTCCAATCCTGCAGCATCCTCTACCGCAATTGCATCAAGTCTGCCCTCCATCGCAAGCATTGAAGCTATCCATGCGCCATATGAATGGCCGAAAACTATTTTTTTGCCATTGAAAGAGGCAAGCAGTTCACTAATGCACTTTGTCTGGTTCGATATGGTGTATTCTATCTCAGGGGCATCTGATTTGCCGTGGCCCAGCAGGTCGACAGCAACAGTGGATATGCCATCAGGCACGTGCTGCAGGAATCTCGACCATGAGAGCGAACTTGCGGCAAAACCATGTATAAGTACGAGGACGGCATCGCCATTTACCTTGTTGCATTTGTAGTAAACCCTGCCGAGGCTGGATTCGAAATACATGTCCTGCATACTCCTGTAATCCATGATTAAGCATAAGTATAAGAAATTTTAATGCTTATTATTGTGCAGTATTCGATGGCTCCATGAACTCAAAAGAACTGGGAAAGACCGGGGAGAAGATTCCTGCACTGGGAATAGGGACATGGCAGCTGGGGAGCGACCATGCAGCAGCTATAGATTCCATACGGGAAGGCGTAGGCATGGGCATGCGCTTTGTTGACACTGCAGAGATGTACCATACTGAAAAAATAGTAGGCGAAGCGGTAGGGGACGACAGCGAGGTGTTCATAGCTACGAAGGTTTCTCCTGATCATTTCAGGCACGATGACGTGAAAAAGGCATGCGAGAGCAGCCTCAACAACCTCGGCGTCAAAGAGATAGACCTTTATCAGCTGCACTGGCCGAACCGCAGGGTGCCGATAAATGAGACGATGAAGGCGATGGAGGAGCTTGTAGATGAAGGAAAGATACGATACATAGGGGTGAGCAATTTCAGCATAGAGGACATGGAAGAGGCTAGAAACTGCATGAAAAAGTATGAGATCGTATCTAATCAGGTGCAGTACAGCCTGTTTGCAAGGGAGATAGAGAAGGGGCTTGCGGATTTCTGCAAAAAAGAGCATGTGACAGTGATAGCGTACAGCCCGCTTGACCGTGGAGGCGTGCTTCAGAAGAGCAAGGGAGCTGGGCTTGAGGTGCTGAACAGGATAGGCGAGAGGCATGGGCGCAGCGCTGCGCAGGTCGCGCTCAACTGGGTAGCATGCAAGAACAATACCGTTGCGATACCAAAGGCGAGTAAGCTGGAGCACATGCGTGAGAATGCGAAGGCCCTTGAATTCAGGCTTGAGAAGAAGGACGTAGAGGAGCTGGAGCATTTTTTTCGCAATTACATGAACAGACAGTTTATTGAGATGGGCAAGGAACTCGCAAAGGGCAATTCCGCGCTTCTAGGAAGGATATCTTCATGGAGGGAGCGGATGAGGCAGAAGCCCAAGTACTGAACAAAAGTTTTTTATTATATGGCACGGTATTAATCTGTTTTTGTTGATATTTATTTGCTGGTCAGAATGAGATTCAATGCTACCGTAGTGGTTTATACTATTGTTGTGCTTTCCGTAATCGTATTCGGAGTGGTAGGCACTTACGAGATAGGATCTGTAGGCGGCTTCAACCAGAGGGTGGCGAGCCCCCTTGATGCGCTCTATTTCACAATCATCACGCTTACTACAATCGGATACGGGGACTTTTACCCGGTTACGCCTATCGCGAAAATCTTTGTGATAGCCCTTGTGATAATAGGATTAGGCACCTTCGTGTCTGCAATAACGACCTTTTCAGGTGAATTCATGAATAGAAGAATAGAGAGAATAAGCGGCAGGCTCTCCTCCTTCGAGAGGAGGGCGCTTAACAAGCACATAGTGCTGATAGGCGATGAATCTACAAACCTTTACATAGCGAACAAGCTCTGGGAGATGGGCGAGCGCTTCATAATAATAGCGAAGTCCTTCGAGAGCGTCGACAGGCTTAAGAAATACGGCTACCTTGCTTTCCAAGTAGACTTCACTTCCGACGGAGACATAATGGAAATTGGCCTTGAAAAGGCCAAGGCAGTCATCATAGACATAGCAGAAGCCTCGGAATCGGTGTACGCGCTTGTAAGCGTGAAGGAGCTTGCTGCAAACGCAGAGATAATTGTCGTTGCGCCGAACAAGGATGCGGAGCACCACCTGAAACTGATTGCAGGTAACAGGGCGGTTGTTATAAACCCGTCGACGATAGCTGGCAACTTCATCAACGACAGGCTCTTCAAGGGCTGAAGCCATGCGGACAAGGGTTTACAGGGCCAGCGCGGATAACCCATCAGCCGATTCTGTCAAAGCCGCAGCTGAGGCGATACTTGACGGCAAGCTTGTAGTCTTTCCTACGGAAACGGTGTACGGCATAGGGGCAAATGCATACGACGAAAAAGCATGCATGGAGATATACAATGTGAAGGGCAGGGCTTCTGACAACCCGTTGATAGTGCATGTTTACAGCATGGAAGAAGCCCGCAAGATTGGAGTGTTTGGAAGAAAGGATGCTTCGGTTCTCGAAAAGATATGGCCAGGGCCGCTTACGGTCATAGTAAAGAGCAGGGGAAACCTTCCAGGCGTAGTAACTGCAGGATTAGGCAGCGTTGCGATAAGGTGCCCAAAAGGAAAGCTGATAAGGGCCGTCATGAAAAGGGTAAACGTGCCCATAGCTGCGCCTAGCGCAAACATATCGGAGAGGCCATCGTCTACAAAGGGCTTGCATGCGATAAATTATTTCAAAGGCAAGGTCTCTGTGATAATCGACTGCGGAGCAACTGAATATGGGATTGAGTCCACGATACTCGACTTGAGGGGTTTCAGGATAATGCGCCCAGGCGCATTCACTGCAGGGGAGATCCAAAGGGCATTCGGAAGGAAACCGGTTGTCGACATGCTGACGAGGGGCATTAGGAGCTCCAGGGTTCCCGTGAGCCCGGGCACCAAGTACAGGCATTACTCGCCTGCCACCCCTCTGTTCATATACACTGGAGGCATAAACGGGCTTGCAGATGTTGTCCGCAGGTGCGGAAAAAGCGCTGCGTTCATAGGCTCTGATGAAGGTTGCAGCGCTTTGCGCGGATTAAAGATTAAGAGGATTGCGCTTGGTCCTGAGAAGGACATGATGATGCGCGCAAGTTCGCTCTTTGACGCCTTGATAAGGCTTGATACTTTGGGCGTTGACTTCGGGATCATAGAGCCGTTCAGTGAGAAGGGCATAGGCCTTGCAGCGATGAACAGGATAAGGAAGGCAACAATCGGCAGGAGCTTTTCTGATTTTGAGGAATTGGGCATTCTTCTAAAAGGAGCATGAAGGGCTTATTTATAAATTTGGATTCAACTCTTTCTGATGCTTATGAAGATATTGGGTTTCAACCAGGTATCGAATACCATGCGGCTTGAGCCGGAGAGCTTTGACGACTTGTACCTGCTTGCGGTTGTCATAAGCCCAGGCGACGGCGTCGAAGGAAGGAGCACAAGGCGCTTCAGGTCTACGGAAACTGATACTGGAGAACAGAAGGACGTAAGGGTAAAGCTGGATGTCGAGAAAGCGGAAATAGACAGGAGCGCATTCAGGCTGAGGATTACAGGCAAGATAATAGATGGGAAGCCGCTTGAATTCGTGAGCATGGGCAGCCACCACACGATTAACGTCGAACCTAGGGACAGCATAAGCGTGCATAAGGATGAATGGAAAAGCTACATAATCGGCAGGATAAAGGAAGCAGTGGCAGAGGCGAAGAAGCCTAGGCTTGGCATCGTCGCCATAGACGAGGAGAAGGCGTCGTTCGCGTACATCAAGGGCTATGGGATTGACATCGTGTCGGAGCATTACAGCCGCCTTAGCAAGAAGATGAATGAGAAAGAGTACAAGAAGCAGAAGGAATTGTTTTTCGATTCTGTGATAAGCACGGTGGGCAACATGCCTGTGGACGCAGTCATGATAGGCGGTCCTGGATTCACAAAGGACGACCTGAAGAAATACATGGACAATGGCCGCAGCAGGATTGAGAAGCGCATTGTGTATGTTCCAGCGAGCGATGCTGAGAGATCGGGCATAAGGGAGATAATGCAGAGCGAATCAGCGGCGAAGCTGCTGCAGAACGAGCGCGTCAAGAAGGAATTCTGGTACCTTAACATGTTCCTTAGCGGACTTGTCGCAGGAAAGTCAGTTTACGGAGCAGAAGAGATAGAGAGCAGAATTGGCGATATAAGGTTCGTAATGGTGAATGACAACGTGCTCAACAATCCGAAGGTCAAGAAGGCGCTCGACGCTGCGGATGCAAACCGTGTTAAGATAGAGATCTTCAACTCTGGTGATGATGCGGGCATGCAGCTTGTGAGATTCAGCGGAATAGCTGCGATTTAGATAAGGTCGAGGCCGATGTCGTTGTGCCTCTCTTCTTCCCGTCCGACAACGGATGAGCCTTTTACGCCGGTGAATATCGCTATCACTTCTACAGTATCGTTATAATTCGGATCCAGCCTCGCGCCCCATATGACATTTGCATTTGGCGAAGCCCTTTCCGTAAGCTTTGTGCCTATCTGGTTTGCTTCGCCTAACGTAAGGCTCTTCCCGCCCGTTATGTGCAGCAGTACGCCTGTTGCGTCGCTGTAATCTACGTCAAGCAGCTTGTTCTTCAGCGTGTTTGCGACCACTTCGTCTACCCTGTTTGTGCCAGATGCACTGCCGACGCTTATCATCGCCATCCCCCCGCCAGTCATTATCGTTCTTACGTCAGCGAAATCCGTGTTTATCAAACTTGGCTGCGTTATCGCCTCGGTTATGCCACGCACGGCCTTTGCGGTTATCTCATCGGCAAGCGCGAAGGTTTTTTCTATCGGAAGGTTTGGATAAAGCTTCACAAGCTTCTGGTTGTCTATTATTATAAGCGTGTCAATGTTGTTCTTGAGCTTATCTATCCCTTTCCTTGCGGTCTCTAGTCTTACCCTTTCAAGAGCAAAAGGTATTGTCACTATGCCGACAACTATGGCACCTGATTGCTTTGCCACCCTGCCGACTATCGGGGCTGCGCCGGTTCCTGTTCCGCCGCCCATTCCTGCGCACAGAAACGTCATATTCATGTCCTTGAGAAGCAGGTCCATGTCCATTCTTGACAGCTCTGCGGCCTTCTCCCCTATTTCAGGGTACCCGCCTGCGCCAAGCCCGTGTGTCAGCGCGTTGCCGAGCATCAGCGTCTTTATGTTTGACTTCATCATTCCTAGCTGCTTTGCATCTGTGTTGAATGCGAACAGGCTTGCGCCTTTTATGTCCATGCTGCTTATCCTGTGGACTGTATTGTTGCCGCCGCCGCCGACTCCAACAACGCATATCCTCGGCTTGAACATCTCATAGTCAGCCATTATGTCCTGCTTCTGTTTTTCGGCCTCGTATTCAAACATCAGATTACCATATTTAATTGGCAACTTTAAGAATAAATAGCTTTCCTTAATATGTGACACTCCTGCGTCAAGGTGCGCTTTATTGCTGATGATAAGAAAAACAGCTATTTTGTTGCTCCTATGCACGAGCTTTTTCGTTTCGTTGCCTATTTAATTCGTTCTGATTATCAGCCAACGTGCCATCTTTCCCATATATGCGCTTGCGCCTTAGTAAATCGCTGAGATAAGAATTTAGCGGAGAGGTCTCAGGGTTATAATCTTTATCTATTGCGCGTTGTACAGTCCTTATTGCTCCTTCATAGTCTCCTTTAGCCTCTAATTTAGCTGATTTAATAATAGGATTATTCGGGTTCCTTTCATGCATTAACGCGAGTCCTTCATCAGCAGACCATATTCTGCTTCTTTCTATTTTTTTATGCATCTTGTCCATTTTGTTGCCTTTTATTAACACATATTATTTATAATCGTGCCATTTATTAATCTTAGTTCTTTAAAGTCGCCTTAGTCTCCGAACCTCATCAAAACTTGCATTTGGATGCTCTGAGCCACAGGTCATGCAGTAGCCTGCATCTTTTAATACTGGACCATGGCAAGAGGCACATTCCTCTTCTTGGCCGTATATCGTCCTTCTGGGGCTTAACCTCTCGTTTTTATACAACTTATACATTCCAGCGTGGACATTATCTCTGAAGCTAAGACCTTCTTCTTCATAAGATGCACGCTCTGCTGAAGTTGCTTTAAGCGCTATTTTCAATGTATCGGTGCCAGATCCAAACTGTATATCTGTTTTACTCCTTATTGTAATTTCTTCTGGCAGCTCGGCGAACATTGCCTGTCTTAGCACAAGCTTGCCGAATGGATATGGAGGTGTTATTAATTTTCCAGGATTTTCTTTATGAGTGCTCCAGATATCACCAGGCACGGCTCTTAATATTAAGGTGTCATCTCTACTAATGTTCTTTGCGAATTCTATTACTTTTTGATCAAGATATGGATAATCGGTTTTTATCTGCGTTTTTTGTTCAAGCTTTGCTAAAGGCAATGTAACTGCAGAGGTTCTATCTATATATGCGTTAAGTCTTAGTTGGTCAAGCTCATATGTAACAAAATAGCCACGGAATGGTATATCTGCAGGCTCTCCGGACCTTACAGTCAAGCTTTTGGTGCCGAAATCAACAGTTGCCCTATTTATTGCCGTGTAGAGGGCTAGGTCGTTAAGCAAAGCTACATCATAAGACTCATTGATTCTTATAACAAACTTCAGATTAGATAAGGCTTCCTCATGCGTTACAACCACGGGATTCCAGTCTAATTTTAGATGTTTGACAACTTTTCTAGCAAACCTAAGATCTAATCTTTCACTAGCTCCTCTAAGCGACATCGTATAAGCTGGAATAGTCGGGGCGCATGCAGCTAAAGCACCTGAATCTATGCCTCCAGATAAAAGTAATAAATCTGCCTGTCTTGTATCTACCGCATTGTGAAGAAGTTCCCTTAACCTTTTTGACTTCTGAGTAGGCTGAAGGTACTGAACTCTCGTTTTGAGCATCAACAATAATATATGCAATTGGACATATTTAAGCATTTCTACTTGGCTAGTGCGTATGGTTGGATCATGCTGAGCAACCGATGCTTTAATTAGCCGTATTTATCTCAAGGGCATGGTTTGTAGAGAAGCATACATACATTTTATTAGCCTTTGAAGAGGAATATTGCCGTGGACAACAAGACGATTTCGGAGATGCTTGAAGAGATTGCAGACATACTCGAAGTGGAAGGGGAGAGAAGCAGGTTTGAGGTGCTTGCGTACAGGAAGGCGGCTGACACGATAGGCAACCTGCAGGAAAGAGTTGAAGATATCTACAGAAAAAGCGGGACAGAAGGGCTCATGGAGCTGCAGGGCATAGGAAAAGGCATAGCAGGCAGCATTGCAGAATCCATAGACACGGGGCACATGAAAAAATACGACTTGCTTAAGAAGAAGTTTCCTGTGGATTTCAACGCAATGACAAAGGTGCCGGGGCTTGGCGCAAAGAAAGTGTACAAGTTATACCTTGAACTCGGCATACGCAATATGAAGAATCTGAAGGAAGCTGTTGTGAAGCACAGGATAATGAAGCTAGAGGGCTTCGGGGAGAGGAGCGAGGGCGAGATTAAGAAAGGGATAGCGCTCCTCGAATCCAGCAGCGGCCGCATGCTGCTCGGGAACGCTTTGCCTGAAGCAGATAGCATCATCAAAAAGATCAAGGAATCGGGGCTTGCGGAAAAGGTTGAGCTTGCAGGTTCTGCGAGGCGAATGCGCGAGACTGTCGGAGACCTCGACATACTTGTAACGACAAATGATTCGGAAAAGGTCATGGATTTCTTCACGTCTATGAAAGAGATAGGCAGGGTTCTTCTTAGGGGCCCTACTAAGACGACCGTAGCGCTCAAGATAGGCATAAACTGTGACCTTAGGGTCGTAAGCACTAGCAGCTTCGGCGCTGCGCTGCAGTACTTCGTCGGGAGCAAGGACCATAATGTCAGGGTGAGGGAGATAGCGATAAAGAAAGGGTACAAGCTGAATGAGTACGGGCTTTTCAACAAGAAGAACAGGAATGTCGCAGTAGGGGACGACAGCGAGGTGTACAGGAAGCTCGGCATGCAGTACATGCCTCCTGAGATACGGGAGAACAAAGGAGAAATAGAGCTGAGCCTCAAAGGCAAAGTCCCAAGGCTCGTCGAGATTGCTGACATAAAGGGCGACCTTCATGTGCACACCAATCACAGCGACGGCTCTTCTAGCATATCGGAGATGGCTGAAGCAGCAAAATCCATCGGCAGGGAATACATAGGGATAACGGACCATACGAAGAGCGAGCCAGTGGCGAACGGCATGGACGACAAGAAGTTCATGAAGCACTTCGCGGACATTGACAGGGCTGTGAAAAATATCGAGGGCATTTCCATACTCAAGAGCGCAGAGATAGACATACTCAAGGACGGAAGCCTCGACCTCCAGAGGAAGACTCTTGAGATGATGGACTACAGGCTTGCAAGCGTGCACACTAACCTGAAGATGCCGCGCGAGGAGATGACAAAAAGGGTGGTGAAGGCGCTGTCGAGCGGTTATGTAGACATAATGGGACACCCTACGGACAGAATAATAGGCGGCAGGGAGCCGATAAACATGGACCTTGACAAAGTGTTTCAGACAGCAGCCGACAACGGCGTAGTTATGGAGATAGACTCGTTCCCAGGAAGGCTGGACCTGGGCGATGAGAATATAATTAAGGCAAAGGGATACGGAATAAAATTCTCAATAGACACTGATTCGCACGACGCGGACCACTTCAAGGTGCTTAGATACGGGATAGGCACTGCGAGGAGGGGCTGGCTTGCAAAATCGGAGGTGATAAACGCGCTTCAGCTGGAAAAGCTGATTAAGAGCTTCAGGAAGTTCTAGTTTTCAATACCAGCCGCGCGCCTTCATCGAAGCTGCGACCCTGCCGACTGCTATTATGTAAGCTGCGTCCCTCGGAGTAATCTTCTTCCCTTTTGCGCGGTATTCCGATTGCACCTTCATGACCTCGCTGAACGATTTTGTTATTATCTTGTCGAGCCTTGAATACACCTCTTCCAGTTCCCAGTAATACTGCTGTATGTTCTGCGCCCATTCGAAATACGAGACTATGACCCCGCCTGAGTTCACAAGGAAGTCCGGCAGGTCGGGTATCCCCCTTTCGAAAAGTATCTTGTCAGCTTCAGGGGTTACAGGCCCATTGGCAAGCTCGAGGACCAGCTTTGCATTTATCTTGTCAGCGTTGCTTCCTGTTATCTGGTTCTCGAGCGCCGCAGGAATCAGCACGTCCGCCTTCAGCTCAAGCAGCTTCTCGTTCGACACCTTGTCAGCGCCAGGATAGCCCTGCACGCTGCCCGACTTCTCCTTTGCAGCGTCGAGCTTCGCAAGGTCCAGCCCTTTTTCCGAATACACCCCGCCCTTCGAATCGCTTATCGCTATGACCTTTGCGCCCGTTCCCTGTGCAAGTTCGAAAGCGAACTTGCCCGCATTTCCGAATCCCTGTATCACTATCTTTGCGCCCTTCAGGTTTATCTTGAACTTCTTTGCCGCTTCTCTCAATACATACATGCCGCCCATCGCAGTCGAATCGAACCTTCCTTCAGAACCCCATACCTCGAGAGGTTTTCCTGTTGCTATTCCGAAAACGTCGTGTCCCTTCAATGCGCTGTATTCGTCCATCATCCATGCCATTATCTGCGGGTTCGTGTAGACGTCAGGTGCGAGTATGTCGATTTCAGGGCCTATCGCGCTCTGCATCGCCCTTATGTATCCTCTGGACATGCGCTCTATTTCTGATTCGCTCATCGACTTTGTGTCGCATATTATTCCTCCTTTTCCTCCGCCGAACGGAATGTTCGCGAGCGAGCACTTCCATGTCATCCATGCGGACAGCGCCTTGACCGTGTCTAGGTTTTCCTTCGGATGGTACCTTACGCCGCCCTTTGCAGGGCCCCTTGCCGTATTGTACCTCACCCTGAAGCCGTTGAAAACATCTACAGAACCGTCGTCCATCCTCACCGGTATATTCACTGATACGGCGTGCATCGGCTCCCTGAGTATTGCGTGCGCGGTCTTGTCGAGCTTCATCAAGTCTGCAGCTATGTCCAGCTGCTGCTGCGATATTTTGAAAGGATTTAGTTCTTCTTGCATTGTACCACTTAAGAATTATAGTATGCAATAAGCTGCTCGCAAAGAGAATTTATATGTTTTTGTACGATTTCCTTCTCTTTTTTTTCTGTTATCGCAGTTATTATGACCGAATGCATGTTCTCTGCCTCTATGTACGCCTTCATCTTTCCCACTTCCTCTGAATAGCGCCTGTTCCTGTACTTGCTGACAGCTGCCTGCGCTATTCCTAAGTCATCTGCGATGCTCTGCTGCCCATACCCCAGACCGGAGAGCTTGTCCGCAACCGATGCCCTGACTGCAGGGAGTATCACGCCCGTTATGGCCATGCAGCCCAGCGTCTTTGCTTTCTTGCCTTTTTTAACTTGCACTACAGCAGTCTCTTGCATCCCATACCCCTATGCAGTTACTTATTCATCCTCTATTCCCAGTGAGTACTTCAGCTTTTTCAGCATGCCTTTTCCTTCGTACGCCTTTTCCTGCACCATGGGCCTTGAAGGCTTCGGCTGCTCGCTCTTCTTTTGCTGCTGCACCTGCCTTTCCTGGACCTTTGCCTGTTTCTGCTCAGGGTCTTTTGCGCCTGAGCGGCTGAGGATTCCTGAGAGCATGCGCGCTGCGCCGCCTGTCTCTGCGCTCTTGATGACTATGACGTTTGCGTTGTTCGCCTCAGCTGCCTGCATGTCCTCTGCAGTGGAACAGACCGCTGCGCTTATGCCCTTGTCCCTGTTCAGCATTATCTCCGCCCTTACGTAGTCTTCGGGGATTATCACAGAGAGGTCGTACGCGCGGTCTAGCGCCGCCTTCCTCACGATCTCTATGAACCTGTCGGTGTCCGAGTCTATCTCCTTTGCGACTATGCTCACTCCTGGCTGGCTTATGCCGTTTACTATCTCGTCGACCGCTCCTGCGACGTTTGAGGCTATGAGAACCTTTATTTAATCACCTGTTTCCAATATGGGAGTTAATATTAATAGATGTGCATGTATATAGATTGAGTCAAAGGCGATTATCTGAGAGGAAAAGAACAACTGGTGTACTGCTCGAACTGCGGCAGAAGCGTGCCGAGGAACAAGGCGGTCGCGGATGAGAAAGTGATAAGGTTCAGCACCGACGTGAGGGCGGACAGCGTAAGCTACATGACAAGGAGGAAGGTTTACTACTGCATAAGCTGCGCAAAGCACAAGGGCATCTTCGAGAGGAAGAAGGAGCAGGCGCAGAGGGCCGCGGCAAGGTACGAGAGATGACGCTTGACATTGCAAGGTGTGGAATTGGCAGAAGAGGACGCATCTGACCTTCTGATATTCAAGCTCAGGGACGAATCTGGAGAGGTACTGCCATCTAAGAAGACTTCTGTGGAAGCGGAGCCTGTACAGGCGCAGCAGGCAGGCTCAGCTGCAGAAAGCACTGGCCCCGAAGCAGAAGAAATGTCTCCGGAGGGCATGCACTGTGCGATACACCCATGGAGGGAGGCATATGCCGTCTGCAACAGGTGCGGGCTGCCGTTCTGCTATGTAGACATAGTGAAGAGAGGGGGCAGGTTCGTCTGCCTTGACGACATCGGCAAGGAGGAAGCAGCTGACATCAGCAGGAAAGCCAGCAAAAACAACTTCTTCACGGTGATGGGCGGTATTATGCTCGTCTTCACCGCAGCGGCTTTGATTTACTTCTTCTACCCGCAGGCATTCTTCATCTACAAGGAACTGCAGTCTTCGCTTACTTCAAGCGGAATCATGTCGCTGTTCAGCAATTATTACATACAGGTAGCAAATCTTGCCGCTTTTGTCTTCTCTCTTCTGATAGGAATATATGTGATTAGGAGCGGCAACAGATATGTTGGGATAATAGTAGGTTTCCTCGTCTTCATGCTTATAAGCTATGAATACCTGAATACCGGCGGATTGAATTATCTGATTCTCATAATGGCAGTCTCATTCATCTCCATCATACTGTTCGTGCTCGGCAACATGAGCGCGGTCAGGAGCGTCAATGAACTGATCGAGGATGAGTACAGGCAGATTGACTGGCCGAGGCCGGAAGTCTTCTGAGTGTAATTCGTAAACCGGTTCTGCTTTTCAGTGGAAGAGGAACGTGCCTGCGCTCGAGGCTATGCTTATGACAGGCTGCGGGAGTATGCCGAATATCACAGTTATGATCAGGCACACTGCAATGACTGTTTTTGTCTGCGTGTCCATCCCTGCCTTCTTCGGCACTGCCTTTGAGGTGTAAGAGGCTATGATTATCTTTGCATAATAGAAGACGGATATGACGCTGTTTATTATTCCTATTACTGCAAGCCACACCATGTTAGCGTTGACTGCGCTCAGGAATATCAGGAACTTGCCGACGAACCCTGTCGTGAAAGGAAGGCCTATCATCGAGAAAAGCATTATGCTGAGAGCGAGGGCCGCAAACTTGTTGTCCTCATGCAAGCCTATGTAGTCATCGATCTTTGTCCTGTTCCTGCTCTCCAGCCATGCGATTATCGCAAGCACCCCTATGAAGAGGAACATGTGGGAGAATATCTGGAACAGGCTTGCAGCTATGCCTGAAGGCGTGGAAACGGCTATGCCTATCAGTATGTACCCTGCCTGCGATATTGAGGAATAGGCGAGCATGCGCTTCACGTTCTTCTGGAGTATCGCGGTTATGTTGCCGTAGAACATCGTCAGCACCGAAAGGATCGCTATCAACAAAAATGCCTGGCTGTCTGTGATGAATACGAGTATCATTATCTGTATAAGCGCAGCGAACCCCATCTTCTTGTTTATGCCGCCGAGCATCGAGGTCGCATATGCGGACGCGCCCTCATACACGTCCGGAATCAGCACGTTGAACGGGAATATGGACGAGTCCATGCCGAGCGCGGCTATGAACAGAATGGCGGCAAATGCCACTGCAGCGCCTGTGGAATAGCTGGAAATGGCGAAGCTGCCCGTGCTTCCATAGAGTATTACCGCTGCAAAGGAGAAGACAGCTATAGAGATGGATGCCATGACGAAGAACTTTGCAGCGGACTCGACGCTCTCCCTTTTCGACAGAAGTATTATGAAGACTGAAGGTATGCTCGCAAGCTCAAGGCCTATGAATATTGCTATTATTGAAGTAGAAGCTGCGACAAGCAGCATGCCGAGGAGCGCGAATGAACCTATCAGTGCGAAGTCGTTGTAGTCGCTTGCATACCTGAATGCGAGCAGGTTCACAAGCAGCATGCCGATGGAGAAGAGCAGTGCGAAGAACAGTGAATACGGGTTTATAGTATAGGCATTCGGCACGGAGAAGTTGAAGCCCATCGCTATCCCTGCAGCGGCGTATGCTGCGATTATGAACAGCATAGCTATGTTGAACGAGAGCTGCGCCCTCTTGCTGTTGACGAGCCTTATTAGCATGTTACCGAATACCAGTATCAGCGGGAGCAGCAGCGGTATGTAATCGTAATATGACATTTTGACAACCTAGGCATAAATGTATGCGATGAAGAGGACAATCGCTATCGCAAAAAACGCGGCGTAGTAGTTTATCTGGCCCGGAGAGGCCCTTCTTATCAGGTATCCGGAGCTCACAGTGGCCCTGCCGATGTCGTCAAAGAAGGAGCTGACGTATGAATCGAAAAGCGCAGCGCCTTCCACTATCTCGAGAGAGAAGTTTGAGAAGTGCTTGTAGAATTCATTCATGGCAGGGCCCGTGTACCCAAGCCTTGCAAACCTTGCGGACTGGCCCGCCCTATTCTTCACATATATCAGGTAACACACGCCCGCGGCGATGCTGATCAAGACCATGAATGATATGGCATCGCTTATATCAGCCCGCAGAGGCAGCCCTGAGACTGCAGGCGTGAAGTACTGGCTAGAGTCGATGAAGCTGGGGAAGTAGATGAATGCGGCAGAGGCTGCAAGCGTTGCAATTGCAAGGAGAACTATCGGGAAGAGCATGCGCTTTGGCTGCGCCCTGTAATTCGTTTCGGAATCCGGATCCGATGAAGGGGCGCTTATGTAGAAGAACCACCTGAATATGTAGAAGCTTGTGCCGAAGCTTATCAGCGACAGTATCGCATATATTGGAAGGTTTGCTGCAAGGGACGAGCTTATCCCTATGCTGGAGAAGAATCCTGAGAACGGTATGAAGCCTGCAAGCGATAGCACGCCGAATGCCGTCGAGAAATACAGCAGCTTGTTCGATTTTGCACCGTTCGCTTTCCTCAGGTCTTCGTCGCCTGTCGCCTTCATCACCGAACCTGAGCTGAAGAACAGCATCGCCTTGTAGAAGCTCTGTATGAAGAAGAAGTATATCCCTGCAGTTACAGCGCCTGCGGATATCGCGACGAGCATCAAGGAGAGCTCCTGTATCGTCGAATATGCTATGACCTTCTTTATGTGGAATTCACGTGCGGCATTGAGCGTCGCTATTATTGCAGTCAATAATCCGAATGCGAGTATTACGGTAGTGAGCTTTGCATATTGGAAGAGCGGCAGCAATATAAGAATCGAGAATACCCCTGCCTTCACCATTGTCGTTGAATGGAGGAATGCAGACACCGGCGTCGGTCCTTCCATGGCGTCTATCAGCCATTCGTGGAACGGGAATTGCGCAGACTTTGTGAACGCTGCAATCACAAGGAGCACCGCGCCGAGCGTTACTGCGCCAGCAGGCGCAGACGGCAGAGCGGCGAGTATCGATGAGAATTCAAGAGTGCCGAACGTGGCGCCGAACACGCCTATAGCTGCAAGTATCGCTACGTCCCCTATCAGCACCATGGTGAGCGCCTTCCTAGACGCGACTATCGGGCCTCCGCGCGTGTTCCAGAATCCTATTAATAGATAGCTGGTGAGGCTGAGGAATTCCCATGCTATCAGGAACGTTATGAAGTTGCCGCTGAAAGAGAATGCGAGCATCGCTGCTTCGAATGCGAGTATCTCAATATAGAACCTGCGCTGCTCGCTCGGCTTGTCCATGTACCATGTAGAATAGATGTATATCAGCGGAGATATGAAAAGGATGACTCCGAGTAGCAGGTAGCTCGCGGGAGTAATCAGGGTGGTTATCGTGAATGAGAACGTGCCTGCGCTGAACCACGCCATCGACTGCGTCCCGTATTCTATGAACGGGAACGTCGCAAGCGCCACGATGCTGCCGATTATAGCTATCGGGCCCGGTACTCTTCTGTTTTTCAGCAGCGCTATCAAAAGCATCGCTGCCATTATCGGCACTAGCACGTATATCGGTTGCATACTACCACTTCATCTTTGACAAACCAGTTATGTCAAAGTTTATCCCGTTGTACTTCATGTAAACGTAAAATGTTATAAGGACGATAATCTCTGTCGCAGCCACTGCCCATATCGATATGAGCATGAGGACCGGCCCTGATGAGACTGCAGCTGTTGATGTGAAGAATGACACGAGTGCCACCAGGCTTGCCACGAGTATTATCTCGACCGCTATGATTATCGCAACGAAGTGCCTGTCAGCTGCGATGCCTGCGAGCCCTATCGCAAAGAGAATGAATGCAAGCTCTATGAAGTAAGGGAAGATCATATCACCAGTTTCCTGAACTTCTTTATTATCAGCACGCCGCCCATCGCCGTAGAGAACAGTAGGAGTGCCAATACAAACAGCATTATGTAGTCAGTGGACAGGACGGAAGCTGCGGACTGCTGGAATGTAGATGCTGAATATGTGTATCCTGGGAGAGAGAGCGCGATTGCGGTGAATGCGAGGGCGAGTATTACAGCGACAACGGCGAAGGTCCCTTTCCTCAGCATGCTTACGCCCTTAATCTCTGTCGCAACGGCTGCGATGAGGTATGCAGAAAGTCCCCCGACGAATATCAGCAGCTGGAGCAGACCTATGAAGGTCTGCCCTATCGCTGCAAAGAGGAGCGCGCTTGCGGTGAATGCGAGCGTCAGTGCGATTGCAGCATGGAGAAGCTTCTTCTGTGTAAAGACAAGGATGGCGGAGAGCGCTGCAAATATGCTTATCAGGATGTACAGCAGCTCTATCTCAGTCATGCTCACACTTTATTCAAGATCAGCAGGGTTCTTCAGCAAATCCCTTTTGTCGTATGCCTCGTAATCGTAATTCTTCGTAAGCGTCAGGCACTTCGGCGGGCATACTTCCTGGCACAGAGCGCAGAACAGGCATCTCTCTATCCCTATCTGCGGCATCTTCTTCACCCCTTTCTGCGTAACCACGTCCACCATGGTTATCGTCTTGTTAGGGCATATTATGGCGCATGCGGAGCAGCTTATGCACGTGTTCATGTCGAGCCTCAGCATGCCCCTGTAGCTGTCGGGCATCGATTCCCGCTCCTCCGGAAAGTTTACAGTGAAGCGCTTTGTGCCGATTGTTGTCTTCATGGTCTTGATGAGAGGGATTATCATTTGATCAGCCGATAAACACTATATATGTTATTATAAGATTTATTAATGAAAGCGGTATCAGGAAGAGCCATCCCATGCGCAGTATCCTGTCTATGCGCATCCTGAATGTCGTCGCCCTTATTATTATCGCGATCAGCGCCATGATTACGGCTTTTATGATCAGCCAGACGACTCCCGGAATGGGTTGGGGGCCGAGCCACCCGCCGAGGAACAGTATCGAGATGAGAAGGCTTGACATGAATACCTTTGAATAGTCGAGGAATAGAACAAGCGCGTAGTAAGCGGGGCTCATGTCGGTTATCCATCCTGCTATCAGTTCAGAGTCTGCCTCCATCAGGTCGAACGGCGGCCTTTCTATCTCTGCAAGCATGGCTATGAAGAATATTATGAAGCCTATGGGCATGAGCAGTATGTAGTATGCGCCCGACTGCGACGCTATTATCGACTGGAGGTTGTACCCTTTTGAAATGAGAGCCACTGCCGCTATGACAAGCATGAGCGGTATCTCATAGCTCAGCAGCATGAGTATTGACCTCTGCGCAGATATGTCTGCGAACTTGTTTCCGCTAGAGAACCCCGAAAGGAATATCATAACGGGCATGAATGCTATGATGACAAAGACGAGCAGCATGCTGAAGCTCATGTCTGTGGCCTGAAGGCTCGGGAATATCGGGAGTATGAGGACAGCGAACACTGCAAGCGATATGAGAATAGGGAGCGAAAGCCCGTAAAGGACATTGTCTGCGTTGTCGAGGTCGAGGCTTGCCTTGGAGAAGAGTTTGACAAGATCCGCGAGGTTCTGGAGTATCCCGTATTTCCCGACGTACGTGGGGCCGTGCCTGTACTGCGCCTTTGCTATTATCTTCCGCTCTATCCATCCGAAGGTGTACCCGAATACAGCAAGAAGTATGAATATTATTATAGCGTATATCACAAGGGCTATTATGTTGTATATGATGTTGCCCGAATAAAGGGCGCTTGTGAAAGTGCTAATCAAATTATCTATCAACACAGCCCATCACCAAGTCAAGCGTTCCGAGGGTCGCAAACAGGTCTGCGGTCCTTACCCCCTGCGCAAGATGCGATATAGACATCAGGTTTATGAAGTTCGGCGACCTTATCGAGAGCCTGTACGGCTTCTGGTCGTCAGCGACAAGGTACATCATGCATTCCCCCTTCGGCACCTCCCTGCTTATCACTGCAACCTTCTCCTTTGTAGCAGGGCTCCTGAGTTTTACAGGCATGCCCAATGCGTCGCCTTCGGGGATGCGCTTGAACGCCTCCCTTACAAGGCGTATGCTTTCCTTTATCTCAAGGAGCCTTATCTTGTACCTTGCAAAGTTGTCGCCTTTTGTAAGTATCTTTATCTCGAAATGCAGCTTGTCGTATACATAATACGGAGAATTCTTCCTGACGTCGTATTCTATGCCTGACGCCCTAAGGACAGGTCCCGTCACGCCGAGGTCGAGCGCCTTCTCTGAGCTCAGCACCCCTACTCCCTTCATTCGTTCTCCGAACACAGGATTCTTCTCTATGAATGATTCGTATTCGCCCATGCGTTTTTGCAGGTAGTTAAGCTTTTCCAGCGTTCTTGCCTCGAAGTCAGGCGGCAGGTCTCTTACAACGCCGCCGAGCCTCATGTTTACATAGAACATTCGGCTGCCTGTCGCTTCTTCAAGAAGGTCTATAACCATGTCCCTGTCCATGTAAGCCCACATGAAGAGCGTGAACATCTGGCCGAGGTCATTGCCAATCGTGCCTATGAAGAACAGATGGCTTGCAATCCTCTGCAGTTCTAGGAGTATGACCCTTATGTACATCGCCCGCTCCTTGACCTCTATGCCCATCGCCTTTTCAACCGCAGCGACATACGCCTCGTCATACGACATCGGCGCAAGATAGTCGAGCTTCTCCATGTACGGCGGGTTCTGCATGTACATCCTCGTCTCGGCGAGCTTCTCCACGCCCCTGTGCAGAAATCCTATGTGCGGCTCGACCCTTACGATTGTGTCTCCGTCAATGTCCGCGACGAGCCTCAGCACTCCGTGCGTGCTTGGGTGTATCGGCCCTATGTTTATCCTTGTTATCGTCATGCGTTCACTTTATGTAGTCTTCTCCCCATGCAAAGCTCTTTCTCAAGGGCCCTGACTTCCCGTCCCATTTTTCGAGAAGGAGTCTTGGCGCGCCCCTGTTCTTTATCTCTATGTCGAACATCTCCGACATCTCCCGCTCGTACCAGTCCGCGGAGGTGTGCTCCTTGATTATAGTCGGTACCCAGAGGTCCTTGGGGTCAAGGCTTATCTCCAGAATAGCATCGTTGCCCTTGCTTATGTCCCTTAAGAAATAAAGCGCATCCACGTGATCTTTGTAGTCGACAGCGGTTATCTTTACAAGGTACGTGTATCCTGATGCTTTCATCTCCCTCACCCTGTTGATGAGGTCCGATCTATCAATCTTCAATCTTGCCACCTATCTTGTCCTGCAGCTTCATCAGCGCTTCGAAGAGGTTCTCAGGTTTCGGCGGGCAGCCTGCAACGTAAACGTCGACTGGCAGAACCTGGTCTATGCCCCTTATTATGTTGTAGCTCTCGAACCAGGGGCCGCCGCATGTGGCGCACTCGCCGAAAGCGACGACGTACCTCGGCTCTGTCATCTGCTCGTAAAGCCTCTTGACCTCAGGGACTACGGACTTTGTGACCCAGCCCGCGACTATCATCACGTCAGCCTGCCTCGGCGTGCCGCGGAAGAGCAAGTATCCTTTCCTCTCAGCATCTATTCTCGCAGAGCCGAAGCCCATGAGCTCTATCGCACAGCATGCAAGCCCGAACTGCAGGGGCCACAACGAGTTCACCCTCGCCCATTTTACCATGCCCTTTGAGACCTTCAGCGCCCTCGATATCTCCGACATCTTTGCGAACATCACATTTGGCTTCGCCTCCTTCCCCTTCAGCGATTCATAGACGAGCTGATCCATCTCCTTCTTCGCAGTCATGAATTCCTCTTTTGTGTACTCTTCCATAAGTTCATCTTGTGAATTTTATCATTGCAAGGGAAAGCACTACGATTGCGAACCCTGCGACCGGCAGCAGTATTATGATTATGTCATGGGCTGCAGAAAAGCCAGTAGAAGCATATGCCCATATCAGCACTATCGCTGCGATTATGTCAAAGGCTATGAAAAAGGAGAAGTAGTGCAGGTACTCGTTCATTATGCTTATCCTTGACCCGCTGCTCGCCTCAGCGCTCTCGAATGACGCAGCCTTTACGCTGTTTGACTTCTTCCTGTTCCTTATCAGGATTGATGAGAGGATCATGGCAAACGGCACTATGAGCGCAAACAGAACGAACACGAGCAGTGCAAGGTAGACTGAATACATAATTATATTATCATTGTGATGGTTTAATATTTTTATAGTTGGGGTGTGTGCTGATGGCACTTTCTGAGAAGGCAAGAAGGATAGTGGATATGAAAGAGGTTAAGATAAGGGTCATACGCAGCGGGATGTACCAGAAGCTCACTTTCACGGTACGCAGGGAGAAGATGGGCGATGTTGAGTATTATGAATTGTTCACTGAAAGACTGATAGACGCTTCGGAGCTTACAAGGATAGCTAATGAGATGATGCTGCCTGTGAGGGCGGAGAACGGGCTTGCATTTCCAAAAGGAACTTCTGCAAGGGACTTCCAGTGACTATTTCCTTGCAGCGCGCCTGCCGCGCCTGCATGACATGCACACGCCTGATTTCTCGTCATAGTCCGCGTCGCAGACAGCGCGCCCGCAGAGGCCGCACGCCCTTGAAGCGGGCTTCCCGCATGCGCTGCAGAGCATAGTCCTTTTCATAGACTCACCTCGAAGGAAACCCACGATTTCAATCGTGGGAGGAATTCGGGTAAACATTTACTAATTTTGCCATTGTATGTATCAATGGTTAAGGATATGAAACGCTCTGTTCTATTGCAAACATGTGCAACTGATTCTAAGAAAAATGTACTAAAGGCAGTTCTTTCAACCGCAACCTCTGAATTCAACCGTCTTTGGGATGAGAGAGATTTCTGTCTTAAGTTTATGGATTTCCATAAGAAGGTATATTCAACCTGCAAAGAAACCACCTCTTTCAATTCGCAAATAGTCTGCGATATCGAACGTTCTGTCTGGAGGAGCAAAGGCAAGTCCAAAGGAGTCACCCTCAAATTCAATGTTCCTCGAAACTGCAAGACCTTTGACATGGCGATGCCATTTGTGAAGTTCTCCCTGTTTTCCAGAAATCCTATTTCCATTCCTGTTGTGAAGAACAGGAATTTCCAGAGATATTCTGATATGATCAAATCCGGATGGACCTGCAAGACCTATGGACTGACCTCTAGGCTTGAAATCGTTGCATATCTTTCCAAAGATGAGCCCGAACTGCCAGAAAAGAAGAATGTCATTGGGATCGACTTCAATGCCAAGCGCATTGCTGTTTCCGTAATCAGCCCTGCAAACAAGGTCCTGTGCCAGACCTATTTCGGACTGAATATATGGGTGAAACGCAAGAGCATGATGCGGAGGCGTTCCCTCATGCAAAGTTCCATGAACTTTTCCGGTCTCCACAGGCTCAGGGCAAGGGAGTCCAATTTCATCGATACCAACCTCGGCCAGATGGTCAAGGAAATAACTGAACTTGCCCTGAAGTATGATGCGGATATCGCTATTGAGAAACTGAAAAGGTTCAGATCCAAAGGAAGAAGGTTCAATAAAATAGTTATGAGAATGCCTTTCCTCAAATTCAAGGAAATACTGGCTTCCCGTTGCTTCGACAAGAATATTACACTTAACATAATTGACGCATGGCATACGTCTAAGTTCTGCAACCACTGCGGTGCTGTTGGTAAGGGACATGACAGCAGAAACTATGCCCTGTTCAGGTGCAAGGAGTGCGGAGTCGTGATGAACTCCGATAGAAATGCAAGCAGGAATGTTGCATTGAAATGCCTGTTGGAGCGGAGGGATATCCTTAACCGAAAATCCCCCCAGATTTCCAATATGGGAGGCCTTGTAAACGGCCTCAGAAAGATGTCTGATGAAGCTGGTCTGATCCAAGTTGTTGTACAACGTTCAAATCTCCTCATGGAAAGCCCACGACTTTAGTCGTGGGTAGTTTACTCATCCACCAAACTCAAGTATCCCTTCGTAAAGCTCCTTCGCCCTTTTGAGCGAGAGCGGCCTCAGCCCCTTTGCCTTGGCATACCTGCACTGGTAATTTATATATGAACTGTTCACTTTCGTGTCAGGATTAAGAGATTTGCATTTCTCTATGTATTCCGATATTATCTTTGCTGCTCCGTCCTCGGGCATGTTCCTCACGTTGACGAGATACGGCGCAAGGATCTGGTTGACGGTCCTGTGCCTTATGTCTGGAATCGGGGTTTCGAGTATGCGCTCTATCCATTCGTATGTCCTTGATGAAGTTGCTCTTGCCTTCCTTACCGGTTTTTTCACCCCTTTTGAATATTCAATCACCTCTTTCGGCAGCTGCTTCTGGCTTATAGGAAGGTTTGCAGATATCTTCTTCCTTGCAGCTTCAGCTATGATATCTGCAGTTTCCGCAGCAGTCATGTAGACCTGGCCAAGCTCAAGGCTCTTGCCTGCAAGCGATAAACCCCTTGGCCTGTTCATAAGAAACTGCTCAAACCTTATGCTGAATATATCTTCTGACACCTGCAGGGAGATGCCGAGCTCTTCGGCGAGTTTCGCAATGTTCTCATTGCTGTCGGATTTTAGCGCATCTTTCACCCTGCCGCACTCCGCATTTATGTAAAGGCTGAGAAGATATGTGTCGTTCAGCGCGCTTGCAAGCATCCTTGAATAAACGTAGCTTATGATAACTGATTTCTTGATGCCATCGATTTTGACTTCTGAAAAGGGCGCGCTTCTCTTTGAGATGTCCTCTTCCAGCCTTATCCTGCCAAGCCTTAGAAACTTCTCGTCGATGCGCTTCGGCGCTGCGCCTATGAACTCGATTGCTTCTTTTGAAAACGGGTATTTGTATGAAAAGTCAAGCTTTTCTGCTTCCTGCATGATAGCATATGCCTGATAATATATAACATTCTTTCGGAAGGCAGGGCATGTAAGATATATTAATCTTTAAAGAGCATCACCATAGGTGCGTTTATGGCAGAATTAAGCGGATTGCTTGGAGAGGATTCTTTGGAATATGTGGCGCAGATGAAGCCCCTTATCAGGAAAAGCTATGGCATAGACTTCGAGGAGTTCCTTAGGACGCCGATGAATTATGCAGACAACCCAAAGATTGCAGACAAGGCAAAGGCCATGGAAAAGGATGTCGATGCGTTCATAGACCAGAAGATAGCCTCGAAAGGCGAGGAGAAGGCAGCGCTTGACAGTGATCTCGCAGTCATAGACAATGATTACAAGAAGATAAACCAGTTGATAACAACAAAGGCTTCCATAGCCCAGGTGCCTTATGTAAGGCCTTTGTTCATCGACATAGGGGAAAAGGAAGAGATAGTCGTAGAGGGCTATGATGCGGGCATGGACCAGCTTGTTACCCGCATGATAAACATATCAGACTACATAGCCGACATGTCCTCGGCTTACAACAATTACACGATAGGTTCGTGGCTCTTCTCGGGAAAGACGAAGTACGTGATAAGCATAAGCCCTCCTCAAAGCGACATAATGGCAATGGACAGGGCAAGGCAGGAGATAAAGGCGCTTCTCGAGTCCATTTATTCAAAGCTGAACACACAATAAAGGGGCGTTTTATGAAGAGGATTATCGCAATAACAGGTACGCCAGGAACTGGCAAGTCCACCGTGGCAAAGGCTCTCGGTAAGGAGCTTGGCGCAACAGTGATAAGCATAAATGATTTCATAACAGAGAACCATCTGGTCCTTGGTACAGACGCTGATGGGACGAGGATAGCGGATCTCGGCAGGCTTGAGTCAAAACTTTCCGATTCGATATCGGTTATTTCAACAGGAAAGGGTTTCCTGATAATTGAAGGCCATCTGCTTTCCGACATAAGGGTGAAAGGCGCGGTCGCCATAGTGATCAGGGAGCACTTGGGCATTCTGCTGAAGAGGCTTAAGAAAAGGGGCTACCATTTCGACAAGATAAGGGATAATGTTGTGAGCGAGGCGATAGGCCTCTGCGGCAGCAATGCAAGGAAAAGATACGGATCGACATATGAGATAATGGGAGGCAGGATGGCAAAGAGCAAGGCAGTTATGATAGCAAGGAACGGCAAGGTAAAGAATGAGGAGATAGACATGATGCCCGAATTCCTAAGACTGATAAAAAAAGACAAGCGCTTCCTTACATGATTCATATTCTTAGTTTCTCCCTGAGCTCGATGTAGACCGGGTCTGAATATTCTTTCGGGATGCCGCTGTTTGCAAACACCTTTGCGCCTTTGAGGCTTATTCCTTTTTTCAGTATCACCTGCTTCCCGCGAGATATCCCAGTTAGAAGCTCTCCGAAGGTGCTGCAGCCATTCCTTTCCAGGGCATTGACTGTTTCCTTGTCGAAGATAAACCCATGGGCGTTCCTGTGCGCTTCGATGAACTTCAATGGCGCTTTCCCCATTGAAGCTTTTGGGCCTTTTATGATCCTTGAGCCTATCGTCTCTACTGGTGCAAGGAATGTGATTATGCCGGTGCCATCGTGTATTGATTCCGCATGGACATATATCCTGAACCCTAGGTGCTGTGCCCTGTCTATTATCATCTCTGCTGCTTTGCGCAGCTGCGGCCATGCAACGTCATCGCTTATATTTCCAACTTTGACAGTGAGCACATGTATATCAAGCATTGATTCCTTTGCAAAGGAGGCAAGCAGTTTTCTGGTATCCTGCAACGATTCTTTTTTCCCGTAGAAAAAGCTCTCCGAGGGTTTTGCAATGAAGAGTTTTGAGACAATAATCAGCCTTGACAGTGATTCCGTAGATACCCCGGCAGCAACGTTCCTGTTAGGGTCCACGGGGTCTATGACCACGAATTTTGAGTTGAATTTCTTTGTATATTCAAAGTCCCCTTCAGCCTTTTTCTTCGGGACGAGGACTATGGCTTCTTTCGCGTTGGACATGTAATCTAGGAGCTGGTAGAGGGAGCCGAAGCAGTGTATCAGCAGTTCGCAGAGATAGCCGGAGAAGCCGCCGACCTTAACCTCTGCGCCGTATATGTTGTGTGCCTTCAGCAGGTATTTCAAAACGCGAGTATCGTCCTTCTGCTTATCCGTCATGTACGAAAGTATGAACTGCGTATGGAACGGCGTCCTGTCCACTGTGGTGGCCAGCTCCTCAGGGCTTTCGATTTTTGTTGCAGGCACAAGGTCCGCATTTATACCTATGGAATTGAGATAGAGTCTGACGTAAGGATGTTCCGCATATTTTATTGAATAATGGTCCGGCTTGCCATGAATAAGCTTCTTGCCGTAAGAAATAGCCATCTTCTCCATCGCGCTTTTGCTTGTGCCTTTCTTGCAGAGCATGAATATGTCGATGTCAGCGTCACCGCGGAGATTGGTGCCCTTTGCTATCGAGCCTGCGACCTGCAGCTCGACACCTTTTCCTGCAATCTTTGCAAGCCTGTTCATGAGAAGATTTACATTTGCGGTTATTGAATTTATGTCGTTTTTTGTTGGTTTTATCTCTTTCAGTACAGAACTGAACACTGATTTTGCCTTGTTTTCCGTGACAGATGCCATAAAGTAACATTATATAAAGAAAAGTTAATATAGCGTTACATGGGCTCGTAGCTCAGGAGCAGAGCGTTCCGTTCGCAAAGAACTTTTAAAAAAAGTTCTATCAAAATCGAAAAACGGAAAGGCCGCGGGTGCGATTCCCGCCGAGTCCATGAAATCCTACAAGCGAATCCACGGCGTCAAACCAGTAAGCGGGTCTGGGTGCGATTACGGGTTGAAAGCCGCAGATTCTAAAGCCTTAGGGTGCGGTTCCAAAAAGCAGTTCGCACTCATAAAGGGCGAACTAGAAAGGTCGCTGCCTTACCTTCCGAAACATTACTTGGTTGATGTTAGGAAAATGGTTATGCAGCAGTTCAGGAAACGCTTCCAGCGGAGCCGAATACCAAAGTATGGCTCCCTGAACAAAGGGTTTACTGAACCGGAACTTATCAAGTTCTTCAAGGCAGTAGATAATCCTAAGTTCAGATTGTTATTCATGTATCAGGCGCAGCTTGGGCTTCGCATCGGCGAAGCAGTCCGAATAAGCGTGAAGGACATAAAGTTCGAGAGCAGGGAGCTAGTGATAAAGACAGAGAAAGCCATGACTCTGGATAGCTTGCGGATTCCTGCGCCGTTGTTTCAGGAAACGCTCGACTTTATCCAAGCGCATAGCGAGGCCATAGAAAAGTCGGGCGGCTGCATCTTCTTCAAAGAAGAAGGCAAAAGCAGACTAGACCAGCCGTGCGTGGCCGAGAATTATGTAAGGAACCAGTTCAGGTATTACGCGGAAAAGGCGGGATTGCTGGAAGTCTACGACCAGAGCGACGAATCCCGCCCGAACCGAGCGGTCAGGAGCCTCCATAGGCTGACTACACACAGCCTGAGGCACTACGCCATTACCAAGTTCGCGGAGCAGACCAATGGCAATGTCTTCCTGACTAGCAAGTTCGCTAGGCACTCGAAGCCTACAACCACTATGGTTTACATAAGCACAGACCGCAAGGCACTCTATCAGGGCATTGATGGGGCGTTCTCCATAGGTCTGGCGGAAAGCCTGAAAGCTAGGGTCTCGAAGCCCTAGCCTCGCTTTCCAAGGCGTTTTCCAGCATTTCATAGGCTTCGTTTATCTCTTTCATCCTACTTTCCGCGTCTTTGCTCTTGTTTATGTCAGGATGGTAGCGCAATGCGAGATTGCGGTAAGCTTGCTTAACCTCCTCCATTGTGGCGGTCTTGGGAACGCCAAGAATCGCATACCATTTGGCGGCCTTGCTGCCAGTCCTGCGTCCGCTGCTTCGTCTCCTCCGCTGTCTTTCCCTCCGTTCCTCCTCCCGCCGCATTTCTTCTTCCAGCCTTTTTCTGGTCTTTATGTAAATGCGGTGATCCCACCACACCTCGAAGCATCCCACGCCCAAGAATCCAGCTATCGCTGCATACCCATAGGCGTTAAGGAACAGCGCGGGGTCTAGGTGCAGCGCAAGAATCAGGAGCGCGGCGGCAGCGAAGTTTACTATGTAGTTCCTGAAGACCCCATAGATGAAGACAAGCGCGAAATACACGCTCATAAGGGCGATGAAGGCGAAATAGCCCAATATGCCCAGCACTATCAAGCCAACTATTACATCGCTAAGCGTCAAATGCAGGACCAGAGCATTGACTATCAGAAATATGATTATAAGCCCTAGAATAGCCCAGCCTGCGCCCATAGAAAGCATAGGCTGTAAGCTCATATAAGGTTTCTCTACATGCCTTAAAGTTCTCTACATGCTTTAAGGTTTTCATGTAGAGGAATTCTTCGACGTAAACAGTCAAAAAGTGCCTTTTTTCCCTCGTTCTACTGCACATCAATATTATAGGCATCCATCTAGAGTTTCATGTAGAGAAACTCCCGCAGCGCAGCCATGGGCCCCCCCCCCCGGGGTGGGGGGGGGGGGGGGGGAAAAAAAATTTTGTGTGAAAAAAAAATTTTTATATAAAAAAA
>VFSW01001901.1_pt1 | contig 31671 bp, 20 predicted proteins | sample 5358111 | NCBI WGS metagenome assembly VFSW01 (sample SAMN11554181, study PRJNA540505) | mine drainage metagenome | isolation source: sediment from site ElyBrook_90M | place: USA: Ely Copper Mine, Vershire, VT | collected 2017 | reverse complement strand
GCGGATGCCCCCGGTGTATGGAATCCAAAGGGGAATTACAAATTAGAAATTTCTTGGAACATAATAAAATTCATCATATTTATCAGAAACAATTCAATGGAGGCCGAAATCCCATAACGAATTATCTTTTAAAATTTGACTTTTATATTCCGTCTCAAAATACACTCATCGAATATGACGGAGAACAACATTTTAGAATTAGTTCGAAGTTACGAAAATACACCTTCTCACAAAAAGATTTGGATGGGGTTAGGTTTAGAGACATTCTCAAATCCCAATTCGCTGCCGACAATAAAATAAAGCTTGTGAGGATTCCATTTTCGGAGAAAAAGAATATATCGAAAATTCTTAACGTCGAGTTAACATAACCCTATGTTTAACGATACTCCCAATCCATTGGAATCTGTCTTCATACAACGAGACAAATTCAATAGATATTTTGAAGAAATACACATTTCTGGTTCGAATCTTGTTATCTACATGGATGAAACGGGGTCTCTCACGGCAGATTATTTGTGGGTGTGGGAAGGAAAATATGGAATCGGGCTGAACTGTGTGAGTGCTTCGGCGGCGAGTTCATCCATCGTTGCTTTTTATGCTTCAAGTTCGTTGCACGCATCTCAATCAGCCGTTGCCACTCAATCCATATCGGCGTCATTTTCTACAACAGCATCTTATGCGATGAACGGTGGGTTTAGCCCATCGGCTTCATGGGCTTCTCAATCGTTGTCATCGTCCTATGCTCTCACGGCAAGCTTTGCATTAAACGGTGGTGGGGGAAGTGGAAGCATATCGGCCTCGTATGCCCTGACAGCAAGCTTCGCTCTGAATGGAGGAAGTGGGAGTGCTGTTTCATCCTCTTATGCTTTGACCGCCAGCTTTGCCTTGAATGGTGGAAGTGGGAGTGCTGTTTCATCCTCCTATGCTTTGACCGCCAGCTTTGCCTTGAATGGTGGACAGACGACACTTGTCACGGGTTCAACCTATCAAATTACTTCAAGTTGGGCCAACCAAGCCAAAACGTCTAGCTTATCCATAACGTCGAGTTACCTTCTCAACATTAGCAATTCCATCGAAGCTTTGAGTGCTTCATACGCCGGAACTGCAAGCTTGGCGATAACAGCTTCCTACGTTCCATCCGCCAGTCTGGCGATAACAGCTTCATATGCGTTGTCGGCAAGCCTCGCTATTACGGCCTCCTATTCACCCACTGCTAGTTTTGCTTTTAACGCTGTATCGGCAAGTGTAGCAACCACATCTTCCTATGCAATTTCGGCAAGCTTGGCAATCACTGCATCATATGTTCCAACAGCAAGCTTTGCTATTACAGCCGCCTATGCTCCATCAGCAAGTCTAGCCATTACGGCATCATACGTGCCTTCGGCAAGTTATGCCATCACGGCTTCGTTTGCCCCCTCGGCAAGCTTGGCGTTTAATGCAGTTTCGGCAAGTTTTGCCATCACGGCTTCATATACAACTCAGTCATCATATGCCATCACGGCGTCATATGCACCATCCTCCAGTGTAGCAGTAACGGCGTCATATGCTCCGACAGCAAGCGTTGCAATTACAGCTTCGTATGCTCCGACAGCAAGTTTGGCATTCTTTGCAACCTCGGCCAGCGTGGCTGTGACCGCATCTTATGCCCCAACGGCGAGCTACGCAATCACTGCATCTTATGCCCCATCAGCTAGTCTGGCTGTTACTGCATCATTCGCACCATCTGCAAGCGTAGCTGTCACTGCGTCCTATTCCCCAACAGCAAGCTTGGCTCTTTTGGCGACTTCGGCCAGCGTAGCTGTCACTGCATCGTATGTATTTTCAGCAAGCCTTGCCATAACCGCCTCATACGTGCTTTCAGCAAGCTTGGCGGTTACCGCATCAAATGTTCCATCGGCGAGTCTAGCAATCACGGCGTCCAACGTGCCATCAGCCAGCCTTGCGATAACAGCTTCATATGCGTTGTCGGCAAGCCTTGCCCTGATTTCTACGTCCGCAAGTCTTGCCTTGACAGCATCATATGTTCAATCGGCCAGCCTTGGTATTACAGCATCCTATACCTCAACTTCCAGTTTGTCTATTTTTTCAATTTCTGCAAGCACTGCTAATACAGCATCATATTTTATATCTTCTAGTTACGCAATTACGGCCTCTACTGCATTAGAAGCATTAGATTTACCAATTCTAACTTCTGTTGGAGACATAGCTTATAAAGTGGGCACATTTTTTACAAGTATCTCGACAGGAAGCACTACAAATTATTTAGTAACAACAGGACAGACAGAAACAGTGTTAGAATCTATACAGGCTATAAGTATATCAACTATAACAGTTACATGGAAAGCGGCCATAAGTCAGTATAACATAGGAGTTCCAAAAGCTGGTGTTTTTAATATTAGACGGACAGATACTACAGGACAAATATTATCTAGTTTCACTTTTGGAGATGCAGGAGATAGTACGTCTGGAAATCAATTTTCATGGTCATCCTCATATGTTGATAATAGTCCAACGGATGGTATTTATGTTCTTTCCGTGAAAGAAGTTAGTGGAAGTTCGACAACTCAATTATGGTCGGCATACAATTTTCTTACGGCATCTTACAGTGCAGTGGTTCCAACTCTTTCAAGATTACCAATTGGTACTACGGGACAAGTGTTGAGCGTGTCGGCGTCGGTGCCAGTATGGGAAACTTTAAGTCCAACCTCAAGTTATGCTATATCTGCGAGTAATTCTTTAACATCGAGTTATGCTATGACAGCATCATGGTTGACTCAACCGAATATTACTGCTTCGACTATCACGACAAATTATGCGGGGTTCCCATTTTTAGTAACCGGGTCTGTTATTGGTATTTCTCCGACATCATCTTTTGTCAATGCCTTAACAATAAATTCGTTTATAAACACAGTTTACATTACGGCTAGCACAGTATGGATTCCTCCGGCAAATTTAATTTATATTACCGTCGAAACAATTGGGGGTGGTGGTGCTGGCGGAAACGCCGTTGGGGGTAATGCTGGAGGAGGAGGAGGTTCAACCGCATTTTATGTTAATACTTCAAGTGTTTATTGTTCTGCAAACGGTGGTGGTGGCGGTGGAAGTGAAGCTGGATGTTCTAATACACAAGGAGGACAAATAACCGAAGGTGGGAGTGGTTCAAATGGTGGATGCACATTCACTCAAGGTTCGGGGGGAGGCGGTGGAGGATATTCTAAAAAAATAATTTCGGGGTCATCTTTATCATCATCAATTAGCTGTTCAATTGGGATGGGAGGGTTATCCAACGGATATGGGGGAATTGGATTTTATAATGGAGGAAATGCTACTGCTTCCAGAGGAGGCGGTGGGGGTGCAGGTTCAAATGGAAATGGAACAAATGGAAGTGGTAATATTGCCGGTCTTGGTGGAAGCGGAAATGCCATTGGAGATATAACATTAACTGGTTCGAGTGGAATGGTGGGTGTTGGTGGGTCAGGAAACGGCGGTAAGCCCGGATGTGTAAGTGGAAGCGGCGGATGGGGGTCATATACGTCCGCCACAAATGGAACTATCGGCGGTGGGGGAGGAGCAGATTTAGTGGGGAATACTGCGGGAGATGGTGGTAATGGACTAATAATAATAACCGAATATTTAACCATACCGGAAACTTTGGTAATAATAGATGGATATGGAAATATATCTACAGTTGCAAATCTAACAGTCTCAGGCTCAATTTATGGAATCATTTCAAGTGCAAGTTACGCTTTAACTGCGTCATTTGCCTTGAATAGTAGCGGTGGAAGTTCTATATCTTCATCATGGGCAAGTCAATCATTATCATCGAGTCATGCAGTTAATGCTGATACTGCGTCATACTTTAGCGGTTCCATTTCTAATTCTGTTAGTTCAAGTTATGCTTTAACAGCTTCGTTTGCTCTCAACGGAGGAGGCGGCGGTACTACTATCACCACCGGGTCAACCTATCCAATAACATCAAGTTGGGCTACTAGTTCTGTATCATCGAGTTATGCAGTTAATTCTGATACTGCGTCGTATTTTAGTGGCTCTATTTCTAATGCCATTAGTTCTATCAGTTCAAGCTATGCATTAAGTTCATCGTGGGCACCATCTTCGCCAAGCACTTCTTCCATAAGCTCAAGTTATTCCATTACAGCTTCTTTTGCTTTAAATGGTGGAGGAGGAGCGACGTTAACAACAGGTTCCACTTATCAAATAACATCATCATGGGCAAATACAGCAAGTTATTCCTTTTCATCTAGTTATATTGTTCCATTGATAGACCCTTCGTTGGAGGGATGGTGGAAAATGTCAGAAACTTCGGGGGCTTTTTTGATTGATTCAACCCCTCATGCCATCAATGGAGTAATACTTGGAACCGGATATACATGGATAACAAACTCTCTTGTCGGGGTGGGAAGTTCTGCGGTTGCTTTATCAACTACTTCGTGGATGGCATTATCATCAAAATTGCCAACGCTTGGAAATTTTTCCGTAACAATATGGGCATCTAAAGCTACGACCGATGGAAATTATCCAAATATATTTGGAAATTATAATAATGCATCAACCAATTTAGGAATAACTATTTTGTATAAATCCGATACGGGAAAAGTGGAGTTTGTGTTGGGGGATGGACCTAATGTTGTGGAGGCATATACAACCGCATCAATAACAGATGGACGGTGGCATTTTTATACTGGAACTGTTGATAGAGTAAATAATGTCATCGCAATGTATTTGGATGGAAACCTCCATGCGGCTACATCTTGTTCTTCGGTTGGATATAATGAATGTCCACTATCATGGATAATAAACAGCCGTTACGATGGGGGATATAATAATCATGGAACAATGTTGGTTGATGATGCACGAATTTATTCGAGAAAGTTATCACAGACAGATATTACGACATTATATTCCAATGGACCACAATAATTTTTGTCTTAGCACCTTGATGTTATATTTATACTCATATGTCACAACCAATCAAGATTACAGAAGCAGAGTTCTCTGAAATTAAAATGCTGCAAGGCAAATTTCAGGAAATGACAATCAAGCTAGGGACGCTCCAAGTTGAGAAAATGAACTTGGACCAAATGGTAAGCGATTTCGTCGAAAAAGAGAAGCGTCTCAAAGAAGAGTGGCTCTCACTTAAAAAACTCGACCAGAGCCTTCATGACAGAATAGTCAACACTTACGGAGTTGGAGGCTTGAATATGGCTGACGGAACATTCATCCCGGAAGCAGAAATGGCCAAATAAATTTAATATGGCATGTGGAATTTACGAGATAGTTAATCTTTTGGATGGAAAATCTTATGTCGGGTCTTCTCGTAATATTTCTGTCCGTTTTGCTAAACATCGGTGGAAATTAAACGGAAACAGACATGAAAATCCCCATCTACAAAATGCTTGAACAAATATGGCCCCGACAAATTTGAGTTCAAAATAATCCTAGAATGCCCCGAATACAAATTGCTCTTGCATGAACAGGTTTATTTGGACTGTGCTAAAGCAATCCCATCTAAATATTATAACAATAATTTTACAGCAAACAACCCACCATCTCCAAAAGGGTTGGTTCGTTCGGATTCTATGAGGCTTAAAATGTCAAAAATTAGAAAGGGAAATTATCTTGGAATTTTTCCATCCGAGTCAACCAAAAAGAAAATGTCAAATTCACATTCCAAAAATTACGAATTTATTTCTCCCGATGGGAAACTGGTTTGCATCCGAAATCTCAAAGAATTTTGTGTTCAAAATGGACTAAACGAGGGAGGAATGCACAGCGTCAATCGAGGTCGTAAACCACAATACAAAGGATGGACGCATCATATAAAATAAACATTGTTTCCAAAAAGTTGTTTATATTTATACTTACAACAATGAAATCAGTAGAAGGATAATCATATGCCTATAGTCGAAGGTGGATATTTCAGTCCAGACAAAAACATCGTCAGCCCGGGTGTATTTACTCGTGAAATTGACCAGTCGGGCGTTGCCCAAGGCGTAGCGCAAATCGGCGGTGTCGTTGTGGCACCATTCGCCAAGGGGCCGGGGTTCTCACCCACTGTTCTTTACAGTGTGGCTGACCTCCAAAACCAATTCGGTATCCCCGATGGAACGCTTTACGGACCTTATACCGCCACGCAATACCTCGTTGAAAAGGGCTTTGTGACGGTCTGTCGTGTTGGTGCTCTGACGGGATATTGGCAGCGTTATCCTTGGTTCATTTGGGCAGAAGACGGTGAGTGGACTCGTGCTATTGACGCTGGTTGGACTAACCCAACCTCTTCTTACATCACCCCCGGTGGGTTGTATTTCTCGGGTTCAAACACGGTCAATGAAATCACTTCAAGCTCGACTGCTTATTCCGCAAGCGTAACTCAATCCATTTTGACTTTGACAACGGGTAATACGGGAACGACCCTTCTTTCGTCTTCCGCAGTTTATGGCCCAATCGTTGGTTCTCAGCAATCGGTCACTCAAAGTTTCTGGTATGGAACCGATTTCACGGGGTCTGTTATTTTCAGCATGGCTCCAATTCAATTCCAATTGATGCCCGGTGCTGTTGGAGCAAACGTCAATTTGAATCCATTGTTCCCGAACATTACAAGTTCACTTTCAATCCCACGTAGCGGTTCTATCCTTTACAGCGGACAGACCATCACGGGATACATCAACGGATACTTCGTCTTCACAGGTTCTCTCGAATTGAACCCTGAACTCGACACTTACAATTCGGCTTCGATTGTAACCGAACTTATCTCCGAACATAAACTTGTCGGAAATCTGATTGTTGATGCTGGAAACGACTTTGTTACTTCCACATTGCCATTCGACCAAGCCGCATTTATATCCAGCGATTTCGCATCATCTCAAGTCAGCCAATCACTTGACTTCTGTGACCGACCAACCATCAATTACCTCGGTCTGTTCTTCGGACCTATCGGACCTTATGATGGTGGATTCGTTCCCGGAACCAACGTGACTTATGACCAGTGTTTGCGTGAGTTCGTTGGAAGCGGTTCGGCCTACAAGGTTCTGGCTGTGCTTGCCGACACAGAATGGGCAGGCGTTGACACCAAGCTCCAGTCGCCGGGATTCTATGGTTCAACGCAAAGCTACAACCCCGGCATTTCGGGCAGCGACTTCATCAACCACGAATTCGACCTTGCTTTGAGTCAGTCTGGTGATGGTGGATATGGTGTCTATCACTTCTCGCTTGACGCCAACGACCCACAATACATTACGAACGTGTTCGGAAACAGTGGACAAGTTGGTAATCAGGCAACACATGCCGTGGGCACCAAGATTGAAGCTTCGTATCTCTACACGATTTTCGAAGACGACATCGCCACAATCATCGCCGACCCAGTTCACTGGAGAGTTCACGGAACCGTGATGCCCTCTGGTTCATGGATTGACGAACCGATGAACTTCACTGACCAGTTCTCGTTGAATCTGACTAATGGTGACTCGGCATTTGCTCTAACAAATGCTTACACTCCTTGGGTTGTTTCGCAACAGATTTCGCCTTGGAATGGTGGAACTCCTCACCGTTTCCCACTCTTCCAATTCGCAACTCTTGGTGACGGAACTTATACGAACAAAGAGTTCAAGATTGAAATCAGCAATGTGAGACTCGCCGGAACCGTTGCAGGAAGCGATTGGGGAACATTCGACGTTCTCGTCCGTGCCTACAGTGATACGGATAAGAAACCCATCATCCTCGAACAATTCATTGGTTGTAACCTCGACCCGAACTCGGCTCAATTCATTGGACGTGTCATCGGCGACCGCTACAATTACATCCGTTTCGATGGTAAAATCCTCGAATTCGGAACCTACACCAACAACAGCACAAACATTCGTGTCATTACTGCCACGAATCCATATCCAGTGACCGCAGTTCCATACGGCTTCCAAGCTTATGCAACTCCTGTCAATGGTCAAATGGGAACTTGGTGCAATCCAATGGCTTACTCGCACGCTTCACTCTACGGATTGAACCCCGGCAAGTATCCATCTGGTATTGACTTCGGTGGGCCTCCAATTGGAGCCGATGCGGAGTTGACTTCACTCTATCCAACTTCATCTGTTGGAGTCGAACATTGGCGTGACAACGAGCAATATTTTGCTCCACTCCCCGCTGGTGCCACGATTGGAAACAACAACCTTTTCGCACTTGACCAAATTGATACGGCTTACGGTATTGGAACTGGTTCTATGCTCGACCCATCGTTGAGCGGAAGTATCCCATCCATCCTTGATGCTGCTAATGAATCCACCTATGTTAAGATGCGTTCGTTCGTCTTCGGATTCCAAGGTGGATTTGACGGACAGTCGCCCGCAATTCACGTCAATATCGGTCGGGACATCACCGCTGGTAACACTCAAGGTTTGAATTGTGCGACAAGCGTGACGGCAGGTTCAATCGCCTATGCACAGTGTATCGGTGCTCTTGGAAACGCCGATGAGTTTGACATCAACCTCATTGTGACGCCGGGTATCATCTACTCGCTCCACGCATACGTAACGACCCTCGTGGTTGAAATGTGTGAAGCTCGTGGAGATTGCTTCTACATTCTTGACATCTATCTGGACGAGGGTAATCCGGGTGAAGGTCAGATTAACGAAGTGGTCAACCTTGCAAGCGAATTTGACACGAGCTATGCAGGAACCTACTATCCTTGGGTCAAGATTATTGACACCAACACCAACGACATCGTAACTGTTCCACCATCGGTCGTCATGCCAGCAGTCTATGCTTCCAATGACCGTGTGGCAGCAGAATGGTGGGCACCAGCAGGCTTGAACCGTGGTGGTATCACTCAGGCTACGCAAGTAACTGACCGAACCACGCACTTAGAGCGAGACGTGCTCTATGTGGGCAAAGTCAACCCAATCGCCGCCTTCCCGGGACAAGGGATTGTGGTTTGGGGACAGAAGACTCTGCAAAACAAAGACTCGGCCTTGAATCGTATTAACGTCCGTCGTCTGCTCATCGAAATCAAGAAGTTCTTCGCCTCGACGGCCCGCTTCTTGGTATTCGAACAGAACACGGCACAAACCCGTAACAAGTTCTTGGCAATTGTCAATCCTTATCTTGAGAGCGTGCAGCAACGTAGTGGTCTGTATGCCTTCCAAGTCATAATGAACGACACGAATAACACGCCAGACCTGATTGACCGTAACATCCTGTATGGCCAAATCTATCTGCAACCTGTGAGAGCCGCAGAATTCATCATTCTCGACTTCAACATTCTGCCAACGGGAGCAAGCTTCCCTAACGCTTAATCAGAACACAATCCGTGAGAAGGGAGCCGCAAGGCTCCCTTTTCATTTATAGAATGTTGGTGGGGAGCGGTGGGGAACGTATATTTATACTTGTATCTTTATGGACATCGAATACATTCAAAATGTTCTTAGCTCTCCTTACGTCACTGAGGGAACCTTTGACCGCCTAAAAGCCAAAGGTGCTCAAGCAATGGGTTCAATCGGAGCAATGGCTGGTTATCAAATCCAAAATCCAACTGAAACGAAACTGAAATCGTTGTGGGATGGATTTATGTCTTCTTTGGAGCGGGTTATGAGAGATTGGAAAACACAAGTTTCTCCAATGCTCGGCCCCGATGTAAAACTCGATGCGGCTTCCAGACAAATTAAAAAGAATCTCGATGCTCTTTCCCAAGCCCTAAGTCCATATGAGGTTGGGACATATCAATCAAGTGTCAAGCCAAATGCCTCGGCATTAAAAACCTTGACGAAAGAAGGTCTGTGGGACGCAACAAAAAGAGGTATGGGATTGAACAAGGCTTTGGCTTCAAACAATCCAAGTGTCATTACCAATTCGTATAAGAATCATGTTCTTTCTCTCTTTCAAAACTTCGTGAAAGACGCAATTAAGTCCACGGGACTTGGGGCGCAACAAATTTATCAGACGTTGGCTAAAATGCAGCCAAAGGAAAGTGGATGGCAGGCGGCAGGAAATATGCAGAAGGTCGTCAAGAATCTACAAAAGCTTCAAGGGCCAAAGCAAATTCCACCTGTTATACAGCCATCACCATCCACACCACCAACGGCAACTCCACCACCATTGCCACCAGTGGCATCACCGCCATCAGTGCCTCCCCCACTTCCACCATCCACTCCTTCGGCGGCACCTGTTTCGGCTTCTACGCCTCCACCGTTGCCCCCACAACCCACACCGCCCGCTCCAAGTGCTCCTCCTACTCCTGTGCCTGCCACAAGCGGTCCATCGGCCTCTACGCCCCCATCTCCACCACCAAGTGGCATTGCGGGGGCGGGATTTGATATTCCACCAGAGGATTTGCCTTTTGTTATTCTTAAAGCGTTGACCGTAATAGTTGATGCGGCGAAATCGGACAGAGACCATGCAGTTGGAATTTTTGGATATGACCCTCATACCAAAACTCAATCCAATAAGCCCCCATTGGCAAAAGTATGGGGAACTGGTCCGGCTGTAACAGCGTCACTTGATGAAATAGACAGTCCTCCGAAATCAAACAAGCCTGTTCCTCAACCAACGGAGCCGGGGTATATCAATCCCGACATAGAAGCTCAAAAAGCTGCGGATGATGAAGTAAAATACAAGGAATTCCCGGGGGAATTTCTATACAACTTCCACAGCCGATATTCCAAATATCCTGCCGCTCCATTTTCTATTCGAGTTGACCCCATATCTCCCGAAGTTAAGGAGATGGCGAAATCAATTGAAGTATGGTGGCATAACCAAGGTGCCCTGAACAAAATATATGTGGTTGAAATAAAGGACAATCAGAAATCAAAGCCTACTTTGATTATGAAGTTCTATGACCACGAAGTATCTTCAAAGATGGGTGCTGCCACGCCGGGAGATTCCAATGCATTTAGCATAGAGAAGGTAGTTCAAAAAGCCAATCCAAGTGGCCCAAGTAAACTTTCAGGGGCGTCAAACGATGTAATAGCAAAAATCCGTGGAATGGAAGATGACGTTTTAAGGTCATTGATTGCTGTAACCCATCGTAAGCGCATGGAGTTTAAATCCAAAGGATGGGCTGAAAAGAAAGAAAGGGAAACTGGAACTGTTGGAAACGATGGTTCATACAGTTACGTGAACTCCGAGACGGGAGGAACTGTTACCGTCACCCAAGACCAACTTATTACATTGTTGAAAGGTCGAGAAGACATCGCCAAAAAGTGGAGGGACAGAGTTGATGTGGTGGGGTATGATGATTTGTTCCCCGGCGTTCTCCCCATTCCAACGGAAAAAACTGAAATCTGGCAGGATGCAGCAAATCAGTTGAAGATGAAGGGATATGACAACAAAAAGATAAAAAACAGGCTCGCCAATGCTTGGCGAAACATCCGTGAAAAACTTCCCAATGCAAGCATATGGGAAAAGGATGCAAATATCACTGCTGACACGTTGGTTAATGCCGCTGAGAAAAATGAGTTTACACCACAAATGTTGGTGAATACGGTTCCGAATGCGGTGGACGCAGTTAAGAGTTTGGTGGCACTTGGCAATAAAGAGGCCACGGCGTTTGATGTGGTATCACAGGTAGTTCAAAAACTTGGAACTGGAAAGACTTCGGAAGAATATACCAAAGCAGCTTTGGCCACACCTAAAGCTCCGGGGGAAGAACCACTCAAAACTACACCGCCCAAGACGCCTGCCGCCGCACCGACACCACCCGAACCAAAGCCAGAACATCCTAGCAACAAATATAAGGTAGGAGACAAGGTTGATATTGGTGGGAACAACATTGGGTCAATTAAGTATATTGGTCCTGATAGCGTGGTTATTGTCTTGAAAGGACAAGAGCATACTATTTCTGCTGCCAACTGGAATAATTTGGATAAGGAAGGTGGAATAAAAATAGTTACTAACAATCCACCATATGGTCCTGCGGGAGGTCCGGCTCCTGTGTCAGCACCAGTGTCAGCACCAGTGAGTGGTCCTGCACCCACACAAAATCCAACGGCTCCCGTTTCACACGCCGGAAAAGAAAAGAAAAAGGCTCCCGAAAAACCCACTCAAGAACAGTCGGTGTGGGGAAAATTGAGCATTGAAGGAGACAAATTGGTGTGGACTAAAGGGAACGACACTTTCAAATACGACGCCAACCAAGTTGCAAACCTCGTGGGGTCGGAGGCGTTCAACAATGTTGCCAAAGCAAATCCCAAGGTCTATCAGAAGTTTGTAAACATGAACAAGAAAAAGGGGGGAAAAGGACAGACGCAAGAAGGCATTGAATACGTGAATCCGTTTCGGTGGGAGAATTTCGTTTAATTAGTACTTAGTACTCCTTATTCTTTTCTTTCTTCTTTATTCCTTATTCATTCTTTTCTTTTTCTTAGTACATGATAATATGGGAAAAGGGATGAGTCAACTTATTATATGAAGAATTCGGAATACATTTTATATCTCGACATGGATGAAGTCCTTTGTGATTTTAATGGATGCTATGAGAGGGATTACGAAGCTCTTGTTAATCAAGAACTTGGAATAACCGATTTCTTTGCCAATCTGGATTGGACCTCCAATGGAAAATTTTTATGGAAGGCTGTATCCAAAATGTTCAATGACATTCGGCTTCTTTCTACAAGTCATTCCGATGGGGAAGAGCATAGGGAAACAGTTGCAGGAAAAAAGCTGTGGGCCAAAATGAATTTGAAGACGATTCCCGACAACCATGTTTACGTGGTTGAACGCAGGCGTCAGAAGGCGTTGTATGCATCTGAGACTTCAATTCTCGTTGATGATTTGGGTGATACAATCCATGAATGGGAACTTAGCGGTGGAATTGGGATTCTTCATAACAATGATTATGTGGAGAGGACTTTAGCGGAGTTGGACCGAATTATCAATCCTGTAAGGCTCGGAGAAATCGCCAAAAGACTTCCTATCGTAACTCGTGGGTTCTGGAATAGGAAATAATATTTATACGTATGGACAAAGACCTTAAAAAAATGATTAACGAAGTGCTCGACAAAACATTTGCCGATGCGCCCGAGAAATTGGTTGAACGTGGAATCCGTGAGATTCAATATGACATTTGTCCTCACTGCAAACAAGAGATTTACGAGAAACATGAATATACCGAAGATGGTGGAGTAACGTGGCGTCATAGTGATTGTAAAGGGTTGATTTCTCGTCCCGAGACTCCGATGGAACAGATTTCTCGTGAGTGGAGGCCGTTCATAGCTGCCGCCCAACAACAACGCAAACAGGCCCGCAAGGCATTGGGCTTGGAGTCTGTGACTCGTGGATTCCCACCATTGGACGTTCTTCCTGAACATCCAAATGACCTTCCTCTCGGCGGCGACAAGAAATATTGTCAAGACAATCAGAAGCAAGCGGCACCATTTCCATTGAATACCACGGGACTCGGGGAGGCTCTCAACAGCACAAAGTCTGAGCGGGATGAAGTGAAAGTAATCGAGCCGAAGGATTATACTCGGTTTATGGATAAAGCCATCATTGCCACAAACCTGAGCAATGTCCCTCTTAAAATGACAATAACTCAATTGACTTCGACAGTTGAGGGAGCAAGTGCAAGTTCCTATATCATTAGGGTTGAAAATGTCTAATTTCCGAATCTACAACGATATGCTTAGTCCCGATTTATGGGACACTGCGATGCATCTTGACCCGAACATTCGTGTTCATTTGCTACAGATGGCGTATGATTTCTATGAAAAGACTAACCTTCCTGCTCCAATCGTGGACGTTTATCTCATGGGGTCTAGTGCAAATTACAATTGGACTCCCGATAGTGATGTGGATGTTCATGTCATCGTGGATTACTTGAAACTCCAAATGCCCACGGAGACTGCCAATAAGACAGTAAAAACTGCGGGAGCACAATGGAACGCCGAACACAATGTTCTCATCAAGGGTCATAAGGTGGAGATGAACATTCAAAATTCTCAAGAACAAAAACTATACGTCACCGGCATTTACTCCCTCGTTAAGGACCAATGGCTTCGAAAACCCGTTAAGTCTCCAGTTCAGATAGACAAGAATGTCCTCAAGGTTCAATATGAATCCATGAAGAAATACATTCAGAATTGCATTGGGAGTGGAGACCGTGAGCAAATGAAGGCAGCGAAGAAATATCTTGATGCTTATCGTCAATATGGGCTTGACACTTATGGAGAGCTTAGTTACGAGAACATTATCTACAAGATGCTCCGAGCCAGAGGATACATCAAACTTTTGAAAGACCGAATTGTATCTGTTTATGACCAACAAATGACCGTTACCGAAGTTGGTGAGAAAGACATAAAACAAGCCCTACCTTCCATCAGCACTGCCGACAGCCCCGAACTTGGAAATCCAAACGTTGACCGAAGCTATTATGACAAGTTTGACGTGAAGAAGGGATTCTCTTTGGACCGTTTGACACTGGACGAACTCAAGGCTTTGAGGGAGAAGGCAAAGAGGTTTTATGATTCCTCAATGGCCAAAGAAGATTTTGATATGGCCGAAATGGACCGAGCAGATTTCCTGCAATATGATGCTGAAATCAAACGCCGACTTGCATACATCAACGCTCCTGTTAAGAACGAGCAACACATTCAAATCAATGAATCTCCAATGATGACCCTACAAGGGAAGCAAGCCTTAGCTGGCGATAAGCCATTGAAGCATTCGAAGGTTGAAGACGTGCATGGGAATATTGTCATCGTTCGTCAACCCACACCCAATGGAATTGTAGCCGAAGGGTTTACATTGGTTTATTTCATGGATTCGGAGGAAGCGGCCAAAACTATGGCCAAAGGTGAAATTCCATATCTTATGGTTCCACGGGGAACGTTTTTTAGTGGGGGCAGTCCAATTACAGACATTTGGAAGAAAAAATTTCAAAAACCCGGAACAGAGCATATCATTGGAGTCATCGAAGGTAATACTATGGCCGATGTCATTTTCGTTGATATGATTACCGTTCGCCCGGGATGGAGGCGAAATCACATTGCCAAGTTGATGCTTGACCGTCTTAAGCAGACATTTCCTGATGCCAAGATTATGACTTCAAGTCGAACAGACAGTGGAGAAAAGCTTGCGAAAGGATATGGCATTAAAGAAGGTGTTGGTGCTGGTATTCCTGAAACTGACCGTTTGAAAATCAAGAACACCGATGGTTCAGTTCGCCGATGGCAAGTTAGAAGCAAGGATGCTCCCAAGACCCCCAAATTTACAGGGGAAGAAGTAATTGCTGTTCCTGAGTTTGATGAGCCGCAAAAGTGCAATGAGGATGTGGACAGGGTTCATACTCCATCTCCACCAAATTTCTCGATGTATAGCCGTGCTAATTTGTTTCCAGAACATCCACTCGAAGGAGTCAAGCCCGAAATACTTCGTATCATAAAAATGGCTGAGAGAGTGTTGGACAGGCGGGCATTAAAAGAAGACTTCTTTGATGCTGTGTATGTCGAGGAACTTGTGCAGGACATTATTTTTTCGGAACTTCCTAAGCTTCCCGTCGAAAATTCAACGAGACTGACGCTCGAACTTGTCAAATATTTAGCCCGGGATTTTGATATTCGTTATCAAGGAAAGCGGATTGGAGAATCATCGTCCAAAAAAATACCATTATACGAATCCGCTCTTCGTGGAGAATGGTGGTTCCAAGATGGACAGGCGATTTATGCGGATGGGGACACGGGCGATATGAATCATGAAGCATTTGCTGCCGATTCTCTGAAACGACAAATAATTGATGAATTAGGAGCAGATGCGAGTGGGATTGATTATGTTAGCGACTTCACCGTGGTAGCGGATGATATTTTTAATAGCATTGGAGACGAGTTTACGCCCGAAGAAAACGAACAATGGTCTGATGGACAATATACATCTGTCATTTGGTCCTATCTCAAACGAACCGGAAATAAGGATTTGCTTGAAAAAATGGCCTATGCGTTTTCTCATACACACGACCCACGGGAATATGCCCTTATTCATTGGGGATGGCAAAGAGTAAAAGGAAATAATATACAAACACAAACCCTTACAGAACAGGATTTGAGAAATATTGTGAGCGGACTTTCCGAAGCATATGGAGATGATATGGACGATACCGAGAAAGAACCCACGTTCAATATAGAAGTAATGTCCACTCGTTCTTGGTATTCCGATGTTCCAATATCTGTGTTGGAAAAACGCAATCCCACGGCACTTAATCCATATAGGTCTCGGTATTAGACTTGAGAGGATGGGGGTTTCCATTTGTTCTATACTTTCCACGGGACATAGGCGTTTCTTATCATATACGTGGATGTAGAGTCATTGAACCAATAAGAATTTTTATGAAATATTTTTGTGGACGACTATATTTATATTTGTGAGCAAAGTGTCTCAACATATAATTGATGGGTTAATTTGGCAGAATGCCGATGGGAACTGGTGTAAAAAATGTCCATCCTGTAACCGTGAGATTGTTGGGAAAGATGGGTCTGTGACTACAAAGTTCAATGTGTCACATTCCATTATAAAAGGCAAGCTTTGCCATTCTTGCATTAAGGTTGGCAAGCCAACGTGGAGTTCGCTTAACAGAGAAGAATTTGGACAGCGGATAAGTGGTAAAAACCATCCATTTTACGGCAAGCATCATACGAACGAATTTAAGGAATGGCAACGTAATCGGCGGATGGGAACACAGTTAAACGGAGAAACTAAAAAGAAGTTGTCGGTATCAGTAAAGAATGCAATGCATAGACCCGATGTTAGGAAAAAACATATAGAAGCATTGCATCAGTCCAAATGGTTGAAAGTTCGCACCGATAAAGGACAATTGGAGTTACTCTCCAAATGGAATAATTTAGGATTTAAGTTTGAACCAAACTATCAGGTTCATACCGATAAGGCTTTGTTCTATGTTGATGGATACGACAAAGAACATAATGTGGTGATGGAATATGATTCCAAATATCACAATAAAACTCACCAAAAACAGAAAGATTTGGCGAGGCAACAGATAGTTATAGATATACTCCAACCAAAGAAGTTTTGGAGATATGACTCGGTGAACGGTTCCTTTATGGAATGTATTTCACAGAAAAACAAAAAAACAGCGACAGTGGTCGCTGAACGAAAAGGATAATAACGTGGCCGATTTGCTTACCAATAATGAAATGTTCTATACGTTGTGGGAACCGAAAACGAAGAATCGTTTCTTGATGTATATTGACGGCGTTCCCACTTACCTAATCCGTAAGACCGACCGCCCAAAGTGGACCCAAGAGCGTAAGACGGTTGATTATATCAACCTTCAATGGTTCTGGAAGGGCAAGACCACTTGGCAGGAAATCACACTGGAACTCTATGACCCAGTTGTTCCATCTGCCACACAAGTTGTTTTTGAATGGTTCCGTCTGTCACATGAATCGGTGACGGGACGTGATGGTTATCAGGACTTCTACAAGAAGGAATGCACGATTGACGTGCTTGGTCCTGTGGGAGATAAGGTTGAGGAATGGACATTGAAGGGTGCCTTCCCGACCGACTATGATGGTGGTTCGATGGAATGGTCAGACATGGGAGACCATGTGCTGGTCACGATGAAGCTGTCCTACGACTACGCCATCCTCCAATACTAAGTCAAATTTCCACGAAAGACCCCGCTTGGCGGGGTTTTTCTTTTTCTTTTAGGTGTTACGGCCTATATTTATATCCGTATGAACAAGATGCCTACTCAGCTTTTAAAGTATCTGGTGCAAGAATGCACTAAAGAAGTCCTTGACCAATTGATAGCGGAAGAGAAAATCAGGGTTTCATACCGCAAGGACAACGAGAAAGCCACCGAAGTTCCTATCAAGCATAAGATTCCTGTCAAAACTAAGGTTGCCAAGAATTCAAAATTTTACGTTAAGCCAAAAGTTCAGATGGAAGCAGAGGAACCTGCCCCTACTCCTGAGCCAGAAGGACCGGAAGCTGGTGGCGGTGAGGAACCCGAAGCCCCGATGCCAAAACCATCGGAACCAAAAGCCGAAACTCCCGCTCCTGCCTCGAAGGGACCAGTCGTAATCAATCCACGAGACAAGTCCAAACTTGAGCCTATTCGTTTTCAAGGCAAAGACGAAGCATCAATTGAAAGAACGCTTCACAGCATTGCTACCAAAGTTGCCGGGCCTCGAACCAAAGTTTCTCTCGGAGCAAAGAGGCTCGCACGTCAGGCTGCAAGCAGCCCGGGTTCGGCAGTGTTTTTCTATTTTGGAAAGATTGACCCCGAGTCGGAAGAAGTGTTTTTGATGGCGGATAAGAGTCTTCAAATTGCAAAAGACGAGTCGGTTCAACCGGGAGAACTTCAAGGAGTTCCTGCGGCCCAACCCCAAACTCCACCAAATGCTCCCGAAACCGACCCTGATTTCTACATCCCCGGTCGTCACGATTTAGCCACAAAATCCGATACGGAATATGATGCTTATCAAGCATCCAAAATCCGTGGCACGCCTCGTTATGGAATTGATGAATCTACACAAAAGCTCATCAAGAAGGCCATCAACAAAATCCTCGACCGCCGTTAATGAAAATTACTCGTCGTCAGTTTAATGAACTTATTCAATACATCGCCAAAGGTGTGTTGAAAGAGTATGCTTCAATGGCCGATGACCAATCAAATGATTCCCAAAGTCCTGATGACAATGTTAAGCCAATGGATGCCATGACGGCGGCAGAAAAATCCAAGGCTCAACGTCAAGCTAAGTTGGCTCATACTAAACAGATTCAACAAGCCCAACGAAAACTCGACGGAGATAAAGCTCAAGATGACTATTTCAAAAAGCAGCGTGAAGTCAATCGTGTTTCTATGCATAAGCAGGAACAGGATATTCAAAAAATGAAGGGTGCCAGAGTCTCCGGCCCCGTTTCGTTCCCCATTTCTTCTTCGCCATCGGGTTACTAAGTATTGAATTTCCCATTCTCTTTGGAATTTTCATAGAAACTTTTTAGAGAGTCATATAATGTTTCTGGTGAATTAGCTCCTTTCAATGAGTTGATTCCCCAACAGCAAAGAACCACATTTTCGGGTGTATAACCTTTTCCAGAATCAATTCTATCCAATGATATTATGAATGGGTCTTGGGCTTTATCATTTGGATGTTTTATTTTCATCGGAGTTCCCGTATAATAGCATTTTCCACTTTGAGATTTATAGAGATTACGTAATGTGTCAACTGTTATCGAAAAATCCGTTTTGTTTTTTCGTTTTGGATGAAATTTTGCTGTTATGAGCAAACTATAAAATGTCATTGTTAATCGGTCTTCGATGTTATCACTGCGTCGAAGTTCTCGCCTGCTTTCGGCAGCACGTAATTTTGTGCATTTCTTACACCAAGAAAGATACACATTTTTTCGTTTGTTCAAGTAAAACTCTCCGATTAGTTTCTCAGTTTTACAATTGGTGCATGTTTTTGATTTGGGCGAATACATATATGCTCTATACATATATTTCATAAAATGAAAAATATAATGAAAAATGACTATGATTCAATATGTATAACCAGACCAGTAACAACAATCGCAGTTTTATGTCAGACCAAATCATTCCAATTACAAGGCCGAGCGTGACTCAGCCTGTTCCGCCCAAAGCCGAAACCAAATTTCCCACGGAAGTAATCAATCTTCCATCCAAGGGTTGGTTTTATCCCCGAGAAAATCCTCTATCCAGTGGTCAGCTTGAACTCAAGATGATGACGGCCAAAGAGGAAGACATTCTTACCTCTCCAAACCTGATACAAAAGAATCTGGCTTTGGACAAGGTATTGGAGGCTATCATCATTGATAAGGCTGTCAACATTGAAGATATGCTCGTGTGTGACCGCAATGCTGCCTTCTTTGCTCTTCGCCGATTGGCTTATGGCGACCAATACGAGGCCAATTTAACCTGCCCTCGTTGTGGGAAGGAAAACACCGTAAACATTGACCTCGGGAAAATGGATAACCGTCCATTCGATTTTGACAAATATCCCAAGGAGGAAAACTCATTCAAATTCAAGCTTCCTTATTCGGGGAAGACCGTGACGTTCAAGCTTCTTACAAAGAAAGACGAGAACGCTATTGAGGCGGAATTGAAGGGTATGGAAAAAGTTTCCAAAGATATTCGCCGTGAGATTACGACTCGTTTGGGCTACATCATAACCTCCGTTGATGGCTCGACCGACCGTGCAACCATACGTCGGTTTGTAAATGAAGAATTGATTTCCAAAGACAGCCTTGCTCTTCGCACTCACATGCGGGAACTGCTCCCCGACATTGACAATACATTTAACTTTGTATGTTCCAAGTGTCAACTCGAAAGGAAGGAAGAAATCCCAATGGGGCTGTCCTTTTTTTGGCCTAACGCAGGAGTATAAGGTTCAACTCCACGAGTTACTTTTTGACTTGGTATATCACGGCAAGATAGATTATTTTGCAGTGTATGAGATGCCGGTGCAATATCGGACTTTTTATATCAAAAAGCTCGTCAATCTACGGGACAAGGAAAAACGGGAATACGAGAAGGCGACTTCCGGGGCCACCGAGGCTCCATCTTCCAAAATCGTCAAAGGACCGGCGATTAACCAAGGGCGATAATTACCATCCACGCCATTGCGGCTATGACCCATAGCCACACTCGGACGTGCTTCATAGTGTGGACCACTCGCTGCTCACAATCGTCGTAGAGGGCATATTCTCGGTAGAGGATGTTCTTTATCCATCCCCCGAACAAAGGGGCTACCATAGCCCCCACAATGACGGCAAGCACACAAACCACCACAGCAGCACTGATTCGGCGTCCAATTGCGTGCTCCCATTCGGTAATTGGGTCTCTGTCTTCAATCATGACCATACTATACTCCATTTTTATAATCCTGTCAATAGCTGAAAATTGACGCAGACGCCTATTTATAAGCATAGAGAATAAACTATGGCCGGACCATTTCCATTCCCAGATGACGAGAGTATTGAGAAATCTACAAAGATGCTCAACATCGAGCATCAACTTGAAGAGAGTTTGCGAACTCAGAAAAATCTTTACAAAGATATGGTCGGGCTTCAAAAAGATGTTCAAGCATCTGCCGAGAAACATCTAGCCGAAGAGTCCCGTGCCTTCTTATTGCTTCAAGAAAAGACTGCCAAATACTACGAAGAAGTTCAGAATGGATTGCTTATCAACGGTGACGTTGAAAGGAAACAGCACTACGAGCATCTTCAAAGTCTCCAGAAAGAAATAGACAATAATTTGGAGCTTATCAAAATACACAGCCAAATGCGTGCCATCGAGGCCGACATGGCTAAAAAAGCTTATGATGAGAACAATAAGGTGTTTAACCTTATTTCGAATCAAATGCAAGATGTATTTGGTTTGAAAGTTAATGAATATGACCTGACAAAGAAAATCGGGAAACAGATTTTTGATACTGGCGTGGAGACGGAGTTGTTAGCCTATACACTCGGGGCGGTCGTGATGATGCTTAAAGGTGGGTATGAACTCTTTAAGAAGATGGATACGGCTGCGTGGGAGTTTCGTAAGGCAATGGGAATGACTCGGGTGGAATCGGCAGTCATACGAAAAGATGCGGAGCGGCTGGCCATTGATTACATGGCAATGGGAATGACCATTGACCAAGTTTATAAATCTTACCAAGCTATTGGTCAGTCGGTTGGTGGTGTCCATAATGTTACCAAAGACATGGCACGAGATGTCTCTCTAATGGCGTCACAATTGGGAATTTCAGAAGAAACGAGTGCCGGATTTATGAGAAATCTTGCGGCAGTTTCTCAGAGCACATTGGAGTCGCAACAAAACATGTTTGGATTGGCGCAATCCATTTCATCAGCCGCAGGAGTTAATTTGGGAGAAGTGATGAACGATGTTTCCAAAGCATCGGGGACTACGCTCGTAATGATGTCTCGACTTCCCAATACGGCATTACGAACCGCCATTGAATTGCGTCATATGGGAACTTCGTTGAGTGATGCAGCAAAATCGAGTCGTCAACTCCTTAACTTCACGGAGAACATCCAAGACGAAATGGATGCGTCGGTATTACTCGGACGCTCCATCAATTTGCAACGTGCTCGTGAGTTGGCTTACAACCGAGACATCGAAGGTTCTACCAAAGAAATTCTTCGTATTGCGAAGTCGGTAAAGTTTGAGCAACTTGACCCGTTCCAGCAAGAGGCGTTTGCCCGTGCCACGGGTAAGAGCGTTGACGAATTGATGAAGATGCTCCAAACCAACAGACAAATTGAGCATGTTCGTCGCAGTGGGACAGCGGCACAGAAAGCCGAATTGGCGGCGTATGAGAAGATGAGTAAAGAAAATGATGCTGCGTTAAAAGCCCGTGCTCAAGACGCAATGTATCAAATTCGAACGATGGCTAATCAGCAACGTATGGTTCAAATCCAAAACAAATGGAATGAACTTCTCGCCAAGGCACAACAGATTTTATTGCCCGTGATTGATAAACTTTTATCGGGCGCACTTATCCTTGTTGATTGGGCACCGGCCCTTATGGCAGCAATTATGCCATTGTCGAAGGGTCTCGAATTTCTCGGGAAATGGTTATCTACCGGGACTAAGATTGTTGGGTTGTTTGCATCCATCACTCTACCATTGGTTAAAATGGGAGGAATCTTCGGAAGCATTGCTACCTTTGTTCTCAAGCTTGGCATCGGGATGGCGAAGGTGTTTGGGCCTATTGGAAAAGCAGTCGGGTTCTTGGGTAAATTCCTCGGAGTCTTTGGTAAGTTACTTGGACCAATCGGATGGGTTATTATGGCGTTCCAAGCCATCAGTGGGTTTATAACTGGATGGAACAACACCACCGGCAATTGGTTGAAGAAACTTGGTGGTGGTCTGGGTGGAATCCTTGAGGGAGTTATACCGGGATTCTCTTACATCGAAAAGTTCTTAGGGTGGATGTGGTCTAAAGTCGGGGGCATTGCTAAGTTCCTCTTCATGTGGACTACTCCAATTGGGTTGGCTATTACTGCTTTCAGCAAACTAAAAGGTATGTTCCCAAGTATGCGTGGGTCCGTAGGAGGACTCTTTGGAGCAATTTTGGGATTCATAAAGAAAATCGGAGGGGCTGTCATGGAAGTAGGGAAATTCCTTTTCAAGTGGTTCACTCCTGTTGGATTGATTATCCAAGCCTTCAAGGGAATGAAGAAACTGATGCCAGAGACATTTTCGGCTCTCGGAAATTTGTTTGGGAAGATATGGTCCAATGCTTTGAAAGTTGGCAAGTTCCTGTTTATGTGGACTACTCCGATTGGATTGGCCATCACAGGAATAAAGAAGCTGGTTCAAAGTGTTTCAATACTTAAAGGAGTATTCTCCGCTGGCACAGCGATGGTAAAATCATATTTTGGATTGATAACATCAACCATCCAATACTTCAAGACGGGAGTTACCCAAGTGTTTATGGGTCTCGTTCATAAGATTGACCATTTCTTTGCCTCTATTATCAACGGAATTACTTCGACTTTGAGTTGGGTGAAGAACCATATTCCCGGTGCATCATTGCTTTTTGGTAAGGGAAACCCCGATAAGGCAATCAGCAAGCCAGTGGAGAAGAAGGCGATGGCTGCATACATTCCTGCTGTTACGGTATCTCCAACTGGAACAAAGATTGAAACTGGTTCTCCAAAGGCTTCTAAACAGGATATGGACAAGAACAAGTCATCGGCGAACTTGGATGATATTCTTGTGGCTATGGATACTCACAACAAACTTTTGGAGAAACTACTGGCTAAAGATACGAACATCAAAATGGATGGTCAATTGTTAAGTACTACTCTCGCTCGCCAGACCATGTTCAAAGGTGGATATGGCGTTAACAAGATATAATGAATTTTGAGGGTCGCCAACATGGGGTTACTCTGGTTCGTATCCCTCATTGGGAGGATAAAAAACATTAAGAACATACTTTCTGTATATTTATAAGATATGGCACAAGCTGACTTTCAACCTACATGGGCACTCATAAGCAAGCCCCGGGGCTACCCGTATGGACCATCGGTTGGTAAAATAGCTGAGATTTGGAGAACGAATGAATCTTCTCTTTATAGTCGTCTATCTCCATATTCTAATAATTCCAAAAATGGAGGACTTCTATCGTGGGGAAGTCAACCGTTCTATTATGTCAATATTGACGACGCAGGAAATTTTCCAAATGCACGAGCTTCTGAAACTCAAGTCTATCCTCTTCAAGATTCAATTATTGATGTTCAGCGTGTTTCCAAGTTTCTAGTGTCTGGAAAAGGAATCACCTTTTTGGCGACACAAACTTTTCTCCAGACTGGAAATGCGTTCGATGAAACACGAATTTATAATCCAACTTCTCCAATTGTTGCGGCGGGAATGGGATTAACCATGAATTCAGCGAGGCCGCAAAGATTTATTGATACATCTGGGGGAATTGGGGGGATTGCTCAGAGTCTTTTGGGTGGTGCGGGCAGCTTATTGGCCGGTGGGTCGGCTATAAATCCACCATCAAGCACGGTGGGTAGGTCAGCACTTCCTACATTAAATGCTTCCACTGATGGTAAAGGATTATTGCGTGGTGGAGATGCAAATCGAGGACTTGCCAGTTTCAAATCAAAGTGGGTTCCTTCTCAAGGAGGAACAAGCACTTTCATGTCTGTAGTATCTGGATTGGTATCTGGATTGTTTAGTAATTTTATTCCCGATACACAAAAGAATGTTCAATTTCGAAGTGACGAAGGGTCATATGGTATTATGATAAGCGCAGGAGACCCTCGCTTTTCTTATATTGGAGTTAATGGAAATACCTATGGATTTGGTCAGCTTTGGATTGCGGGCGCACAGGGAACAAGCGGAATACGAAAGAATGGGGAATATCCAAACAAGCCAACCCGTATTTTTGCTCAGGCCCAAAATGGAGGAACGAATGTTACTTTCGTCGAAGTAACCCAAGGAGATTTGTCAAATTCCAACATCCCGACTGTCGGAGACGTTGGATATTCGGCTACACCTTCAACGGATGCAAATAGTCCCGGGTATCGTTATGGAGATGTTGTCGGCGTTAATACGCCCAACGGAAAAGAATTTGAATCGTCGGATGTTGCATTTCAGTATAAGTATTATGCGGATAATGCACAGAGATTTCCAACCAAAGACCCAGAGGCTCCCAAGAAAGATGACCGTGGTAATTTGGCACAATCACTGACAAACATTCTCAACGACATCAAAGCGGCGAGCGGAGGAACATATAACACCGTCACGGCTGATGGGACCATTTTAAGGAATAGCTCAACGCAATACAATTACACCCGAAACTTTCAAACACGCAATCCGGGACAAGTTCCAAATCAATATCAGTTTGGATTCCTAAAAGCATATCGTGATTCGGGGGTAAAACTGGTAAGCGATGATATTGCGGCGGGAGGAAACTCTCTCGGATTGCCAACCGCAGGATACAACGACACCATCAATTCTTTGGGAGTTTTGGATACAAAAGATGGAGATTGGAGTCCGTTTGAAGATGACATCATCGCCCTGTATTTCTATGACGTTGTGAACGATAAATACATTCCATTTCGTGCAGCGGTCAAGGGCATATCCGAGAGTGGAAATGCATCATGGGAAGAAATGGCCTTTATTGGTCGTGCGGACAAAGTTTACTCATACGGGGGATTCAGCCGAAATCTGAGTTTCAACATCCAAGTAGTCATTAGCAGTCTGAAAGAACTGGCTCCAACGTGGCAGCGAATAAACTACTTGATGACTATGTATAAGCCGTCGAATTATACGCAGAAAGCAAGTAGCACCGGGGGGGATTTGAACTTTGACCGATTTATTGTTCCGCCAATGTTTATGTTAACGATGGGCGATTTGTATCGTGACCAACCAATTTTGATTCAGTCGGTGACGATGACGATTCCCGACGATGCTGCATGGGAAACTTTGAATGAAGCGAACTCGGGAAACACTTGGAATTACATGGCCAATAAAATTCAATCCTCGGGTCATTTGTTTGGTCAAGTGCCACGAGAAGTTGAACTCGGAGTTACCGTTTATCTGCTTGAGAAAGAGCGTGCGGTGGTTGGGGGTGCCAATTTTGGTCACGCTCCACGCACCGAAGAGTTTGTGGAATGGAATATGGACACTGTTCCAGACGATACGGCTCTTACGAAGTGGAATAAGAATCTGGTGGTTACTGTTCCCGGATTGAGTTAATACTATGGACCGATATGCAAGCAATCTAACGCAGTCCCGATGGGACGGAAAACGTGTTTATCAAACAACCGTTTATCCTACGATTGTGCCCCAAGACAGCGACATTCAAGTTGTATCTAACACGGAGGATTATCTTGATACATTGGCCCTCAAGTATTATGGAGACCCCGACCTCTATTGGATTATTGCCTTGGCAAACAATTTGGGGAAGGGAAGATTGAGCGTTCCGCCGGGGTTAATACTACGTATTCCAACAAACGTAAATACAATTTTGGGGCAATTCTCCAATCTTAACTCTTAACAAATATGCCAGCACCAGTTATACCGTGGGAACCTTGTAACATTCCTACTGAGCTTCAAGACGAATTCAATCGTCGAAAAAAGAATCGCAGTCTTCGCTATGTCAACGCAACCCAAGGTGGTTGGCCAGCATCGGGCGGGGAGTGGACAAAATACCGTGGTCCTATGGCTCCGTGGGTAAGGTTGTGTTCTAACAGTAATGGAAGAATGACCGGCCCCGATGCGGGAAAGCCGGGATTTGTCTTGTTTGGAGGCAAGGGGTTTTATAGCACTTATGGCTTCACGGCAGCAAAAAATAAACCCTCCATTATTGGGTATCTCCCTGATGGAATTGCTACCCACACGATAGACAACGACCTCAACGAAGACTATCCAATTCACGTTCCAAGCCCCGAAATTGAAGAGGTCTCTGTTACCATCCAGAAGGAATTGTATCGTCGGGCCGAAATAGAATGGGTATGTTTTTCCAAGAGACAATTGGAATACATGACGCCGTATTTTCTCGTGCCGGGGATTTCTTGCATTATGGAGTGGGGATGGAACCATTACAATCCAGCCTCACTCGTGGATTTAACCAACATTGGGGACTTGCAGAATAAGTTCAACAATCCCTATCCACTTTATACCAAAAACATTCTTCAATCCAATGGAAATTATGATGTCATCTTCGGTATCATTACAAACTTTGAATGGACCGTTGACGGGAACAAGTTTCGATGCAAAACGGAAATCACGTCGAAGGACCGTATCTATTCGGGCCTCATTGTTAGTGCGACCGCCGTGGATAAATCAGCCGATAGTGATAGCCAAGAGTCAGGTGAAAAGCCGTTTGACAGCCTCATTCAATTTGTTGACAAATCTCTCGACCAATTCAGAAACGTTCTAAGCAAACCACCAGATTCCATTCCTCAGTTGGTAGATTTCACAAAATATGTTCGAGCAGCCCACCCCAAAAATGCCAATGAGTATTTGTATGGTGTGTTTTTTGGTCGAGACCCTCGGGACCAACAGAACAAATATCAAAACAAGCCAAACACTGGCTTCGATTTTGACTATGTGACGAAAAATTCAGAGCTATGGCTTAACTTAGGACTTGTCATTGAGGCCATTAACTTCCATTCTGGTCCGTTAAAGGCTATGAAGGGCAAAGAAATGCTCCACGTTGACATTGACGACGTTGTTGTTGGCGGGCATCCTAACATGATTTCAAGTGATGGTTCTATTTGTCTCATTCCAAATGCAAAATCGCCTCATTATTTCTATGGAAAGTATGGTCCACAGGACAAAATTGGGAAAGTGAAGCCTTCGGATATTACAACTTCACCACCCGGAACACTCGGAGCGGCCATAAAAGCCAAAAAGGCTCCTGATTGGAAACTTCAAGACGTGTGTGGACAGGGTGGAACCGCATATCGTGATGATGCCGACCAAATTATCAATGCCATTCGCTACGAAAAGGGAACAGCGGTTGGTAGTTGTGCGTTTCCATTCAAATCAGACCACCCCACCATTGAAAACAAACCATATCCTGCGGATTATTCGGGGTATCTGAAACATATCTATGTTAGCCTTTCGTTTTTGAAGGGCTTGCTCGATAATAGTTCAGATATTCAGACGTATTTTCAGTTGGTGGAGAAACTTATGGAGGGAGTAAACGGTGCTTGCGGCACGTTTTGGGATTTGAGACTTGTAAGTGCTCCCGGGGACACGAAAATCGGAGCAAGCGACCCCGCTCCAATGAAAGTTGTTGATTATAAGTTCATGTCTTTCTCCAATCGTGGAAAAGTATGGACTTTCGACTATTATGATGCGGACAGTTTGCTTCTCGGAATCGGATTTAAGCCAACGTTGAGTAATGCTCAGGCAATACGAACGATTTATGCTCAGACCAATAATCCAACAGGAGATAAAACGTCTGTCACGAACGGAACCAACGAACTTTTGGATTATCAGTTTACAGACCGCTTGAAGCTGGCAGAAAACGTCGGGGACGCTCCAACTCCCAAGGCAGATACCAGTGGATTCGACGATACAATGCGTGAATTGCAACAAGTTGAGCCTCCTGCCGATGGGTCATACCAAATAACCACCGCCGCCAATGTCTATCGGTTGGCAATACCTGCCAATGACATTCAATTGATGCTGCTGGACGACACCGACGAGGATAATAATCCAAAATACACGGGAATCATGCCGGGTATTCAAGCCACATTTACCATTCAAGGTATCGGTGGTCTTCGAACATTCATGATGTTCCTCGTGCGAAATCTTCCCGAACCATACTCCGAGGAAAACATCGTATTTCGTATTGTTAATATTGAGGAAACCATCGAGTCGGGCAACTGGACAACGACCATCACGGCGGGCGTCATTCCTCTTCGCTCATACATCAAAGCTCGTCTTGGAATTACTTGACCATCCTCCGAACATCTGATATAATGTTCGGCTGATGATAGAAACAAATTCCGACCTAATACGATTTCAAGATGAGAATCGGCAAGGCGATTGGATTGTCCACGCCATACCACAATCATCTGACCAACACGCAGCGGTTGGGTCTCCTTCGGTTTTGTTCATCTACAATCTTCTCACAGGAAAGACATACTATTTCGCTTTCAACCATCCCGACTCACGACCCAAGTTTGATAAGCATATTTTTGGGGACATTTTTCGGTCAGCCACCAATCGGAAATGGGCACTTGACAAAAAGGCATTTGACCAATTGATTGATGCCAAAAATGTTTGTGATGCGAATCTGGTTACGTGGATGAAGAATAACGAGACGTTTGAACTGTCGGAATACACGACGCCTGCCCATTATCTCATTCAACGTAACTCGACTGGCCATTCAAATCTCAATTTGGCCGTTCCTATTCTTAAGCATAAGGAAATGTTCACAGACCTTGCGATTGATTTGGCGGATGCAGTCAGGGGGTATGAGCCTGATGTAGCATTCACGAGATTCAACGACCTCATTATTGGGACTCTCGGAGAATTGGAGAAGCAAGGAATTTTTGTGGACCGACAATTGTTTTCAGACCGATTCAAGGTTAACCCCTCGCCCGATGGATTGGCGTGGAGTCACTACAATGTTTACACTTCTACGGGAAGACCGAGCAATAGTTACAAGGGAGTAAACTACGCCGCCCTCAATCAAAGTGACGGCACCCGAAAATGCTTTCGGTCGAGATATGGAAAAGATGGTTGTATGGTCGTTCTCGATTATACAACGTTCCACCCCCGAATTGCCAGCCGATTGGTCAAGTATGACGTGCCCATAGATACTGATATTTATGCCTACCTTGCCAAACTCTATTTCCACAAGAAAGAAGTGGACGAGACTGACATCAAAAACTCAAAGGCATTGACGTTCCGGCAGTTTTACGGGGGCATTGAGGACAAATATCTCCATATCAAGTATTTGGCAAGCATCAAGCATTTTACCGAGGAACAGTGGGCCTTCTTTAACTCCGAAGGGCATGTTTTAACCCCCGTCTTTAAGCGTAGGATTACGTCTAAGCACCTTTCCGAGTCTGACCCACCCAAAGTATTCAACTATCTATTACAAGGCGTAGAAGGAGAATTGGCCATCCCAAAAATAAAAGCAGTCATGGATTATTTGTGGGACAAGAAAACAAAAGCGATATTATACGTCTATGATTCCATAGTTTTGGATTTTTGGAAAAACGATGGAATTGACACGCTGACTGAAATTAAGCGAATAATGTCTTTTGGTGGTAGATTTCCTATGAAAGTTTATATCGGTGAGACTTATGATGATGTTAAATTAACAACAGTTATTTAACTATTTTGTATGAAGTATGATGAATGTATTGGATGATATATTAAAGGTCGGAGGCTCTAAACCGCTTGGGTATTTACCACTGAGTTACATCAGAGATAATGGATTTGATGTTGATAACCTCGCTAAATATTTTCATGTAGTCGGATTAAAAACTCGTCTCTCTTAATGGGTCTATTGTGAGCGGAGCTTTATATGTTTATGATGAGTTAGCATTACAATCCCATCTTCGGAAACACAAAGACATTTTAGAAAGTTCAAATTGGCCATTAACCACCGATGGATTTATTATGACGATTGATTGTAGTAATGTGATAATGAGGTTTGATGACGTGACGCTGATTAGTGTTTGAAGAAGGGTTCAATATATTGGGAAATCATGTGGAAATCATCTGAATGTATGAAAATTATGACGGTATTAACTGACCACGTTCCTTCAATAGAGTTGTAAGGTGATGGTGGGTCAATTCGCACCGGGGTTCCTTCATCATTAATTTTCTGAATCATTTCCAAAAATTCAGAATGATTACAGTGGCCCGAGTCCAATATTATCATTTTGGACCCTTCTTGTGCTCGAAATTCAATGTTGACAATTGCATCTTCGGGTTTTAATTCGATGTCGGGAACATCTTTGGCAACGGGGTAGAGAACATCGTAGGCAGCGTTAATCCATCGCATATCTTCATCATTACCGCCCTTGTCGGGGTGATGTTTTTTGACAAGTGCCATGTAATATTTCCTGAGTTTCCCTTTATCCAAAACTGCGGCATTTCGGACGCCAAACTTCGCAAAAACTGTATTGGCGACCCCCGGCTTCATTGCTTCAAGTAAAATGTCTTTGAACGGTATCATATGAATAAATATACGGTAGTTTGAGTGAAAAGTAGCATATTTATATGCCAAAGGATATGAGTAACGTCTTAGACCGAGTTTTCAATGAAGTCTGCCTCGACGAGAGAATTTCAGACGGCATTTTCAAGATGGATGAAGCAACCCACATGGATGCTTTGCGTGATTATTTTATCAAACGTGGGATAACCAAGGAAGCTGCCATTCACGTCACCAATTGTATGGTTGAGGGAAAATATCCAGAGCGTCAAGCATTTAATAAAGAAGGTGTTCTCGTAACTTTTCCGACTCCCCAACACAAGGCCCGTGCTATTGCTCGTGGCACTCATTTCGAGAAGAATCCCGTTCCTCAAGTCCAACAACAACGGGATGCCGCAAAAGAAGAACCTCCGCAAGCTCCTCCCGGCTCCAAGCCAGAACCCGGCGAACTTCCTCCTGATGACGATGAAGACGATAAGGATACTGATAAGGACGAAGAGGATGACGACGAGGGCGGTAGGGTAAGTCATTGTGGAGGCGGTGG
>VFSW01001900.1_pt1 | contig 31675 bp, 35 predicted proteins | sample 5358111 | NCBI WGS metagenome assembly VFSW01 (sample SAMN11554181, study PRJNA540505) | mine drainage metagenome | isolation source: sediment from site ElyBrook_90M | place: USA: Ely Copper Mine, Vershire, VT | collected 2017 | reverse complement strand
GCGTTGCATAGATTTTTTCCAAACCTGGTTTGGCCGCATAAATCGCATTCAGTGCCTCTGCCGCAAGTTGCGGATCGTCTTCATATTGTTGCGCGATATTGTTCCTGATTTTTCTTAACACCAACCAAGCATTTTGGTCATCAAGCATCCCCAGTTGTTCAAGCCTGTTCAAGATCAGTAGTGTCCGGTTAACTTATAACTCCCAGAGCCAATATTGAGTATTGGCGCGGGTTGTAGAGTAATTAATTTTGGTGCCGATTTGAAATTGCAGACTGCTTGATAGCTTGGATCTCGAATTCTGTTAATCGCACTTTGCAAACTCACTCCAAGGGGGAATTGACCCGCTCTATCTAGAATATGCCATGGGTGCTGTTGGCATCATGCCCATCCACGCAGCTCGATTTCGCCAATCATCTGATTGGCTGCGGCAATGAGTGTCGGCACAAAAGCATGTCCCGATTGCAAGGCGTTGATGAGCACAGCCGGGTCTTCAACGTATTCGTGAATCATCTGATTCCTGAGACTGCGTATGGTCATCCATTCGTCAGCCGACTTGAACAATCCCAAGCGTTCTGCGCGATCGATATTATCGATCGCGGCAGATGTTTTTTCACCTAGGGCAGTCAAAAGCAAGGGCAGCAATTTGTCGCCCACCGTATCTTGCAGGCGGCCAAACCTACCCACGAAAGCTTCCACGCGCTCTGCCAAATCGGGGTCCGTTTCAAGCTGTGCTGCTTGCGTTAGGGTAAACATGCCGGCAAATAATCGCTGGTCTGTGGTGGCAAGATGCTGGCATTCTTTACGCACGACTCGCGTCAGAAATTGCAGGCGCAGAACAATATTGGAATCCGGTTTCATAACAATCGCCCTTCTTTGAACGCAACATCGTGGATGGGCAAACGCATCAAGTTCGGCGCACTGAGCAACACATCCACTTTGCGTCCGTGCATGGCGCGGGACACCTGAGCAGACAGTTGCGCGGCCATGAGAGCAGGATTCTCCACGGGTTCTGTTAATTCAAGCATGAGGTCAATATCCCCTCCGTGAGCTGCATCATCAAGCCTAGAGCCAAAAACACGCACGCAAGCTTTGCTTCCTGCAACTTGATTGGCAATTTGACGTATAACTTGAATTTGGTAATCAGTCAGGCGCATTTTTTGACCCTAGATCAGAACAACCAAGTTTTTGGCGCGAGCACCTTTCACCGCATCAGGCACAATGCGCCGGTCAAAGGTGACGAAGCGACCACCGTGATGCACTGCGAGCGACAACAGATAGATATCCGTGACTTGCCGATGCCCCAAAACCTTGGCCCAATCAAACACACCGTCGGCAAGCATGTTGACATCCGCCGGCCAGAATTCATGCTTGGGATTATTGGCCGCCTCCGCTAATCTGTCGGCCACCTGCGCCGCCGGCAAACTGCCGGGATACTTGGGTTGCGACATGATACGTATGCAACCGTTTTGTGTGAGAGGGCAGGATGCCCAACCGTGTCGGATCTGGCTATGCAGCCAATCCATTGCAAGGCTGTGGTGCACGTGTCCCGCGTCCAACAAGGCGATGAGTACGTTCACATCCAGCAATGCGCGCATCAAGCACCTTCCTGATCCCGCAATTCATTAATCTTCTCGTTGGTCACCAACGATCCGCGTGCCGGGAATGGCCTGAATCCTGCTGTTTGTTTCTTTCCGGTTCTACCCTGCTGATGACCGGCCAACGCCTCCCTCACCAACTTTGAAACGATGTACCCAGCAGAAACATTTTGCAATCGCGCCAATTCCTTGGTGGCAGCCAGCACATCATCCTCAATATCAATCGTCGTCCGCATAGCCCCCCCTTGGTGAAACCGCATCATGATGTTACCGCATCATTTTGTCAAAACGAATTTTTGCTCGTCACCGCTAAGTTTGGCGAGGCTATCGGTGCATGTGTCGGCGATGAGAAAGTCCATCAGATGTCATCCCATAGGTTGCGTATTGGCACAGCAAATAACTTATCGCCAAATGTGGCTGTGACTTCGCCGTCATACAAAACGACACCTCCGGCAAAGCGCTCCCCCGTGCTTTCCTTCAATTTTCGCAATCCACGAAAATCGTTTGCCGTTACCGTAGCAGCGGCTTTCACCTCAACACCGGCCACACGCTGCCCACTCCCCTCCAGTACGATGTCCACCTCTGCACCATCTTTGTCTCGGAAGTGATAGAAAGTGATCGGGTCGTCCCGCCAACTTGCATGGCGGCGCAGCTCTTGGAAAATAAAGGTTTCCAACAGTTGCCCCAGCAGAGTCCGATCAGCCCATAACGCTGCGGCATCTACACCAAGCAAAGCGCAGGCAAGCCCTGTATCACCCAAATGCAGCTTGGGGGTTTTGACCAGCCTGCTCAGACGGTTGTTATGCCAAGGCGGCAACTCTTCCAGCAAGAATACGCGCGCCAGTAATGTCACATAATCGCGAATTGTCGGGCGGCTCAATTGGAAAGGCGACGCTAGGTCAGCCACATTGAGCAACCTCGCAGTCTGTCCGGCTGCCAGTGTAAGCAAACGTGGCAGCACATCCAGCGAACTGATGCGTGCCATATCTCGCACATCGCGCTGCACCAGCGTTTCGATGTAATCACGATACCAAGTGACACGCCTGCGTGATGACGGTCGAGCAAGCGCGGCGGGATAGCCGCCAGCGGCAATCCGCTCGGCTAGCTCCTTGCCCAATCGTGCCTGTTGTTTCGTCTTAAAACCATCTCCAAACAACGCATCCAGAAAGTCCGGCTGCTGTGCTGCCAGCTCAGACTGCGCGAGCGGATGTAGTCGCAAAATTTCTTCCATGCGCCCTGCCAGCGAGTCTGCCAAGCGTGGCACCAACAGCACGTTTGCCGAGCCAGTCAAAATGAATCGTCCCGGTCGCCGATCACGATCTACCGCGACTTTCAGCGCAGTAAATAATTCAGGAACCCGCTGCACCTCATCCAGCACCACCTTGTCCGGCAAATCTGCCACAAACCCAACGGGGTCGGACAGAACCGATGCTCGCAACACATCATCGTCGAAACTGATATAGGCATAGCCAGCCGCATCACCCACAGCGCGGGCGAGCGTGGTCTTGCCGCATTGGCGCGGGCCGTGAACCAGCACCACAGGCGTATCTTGCAGCGCCTCGATCAGGTGAGGAAGGGCAAAACGGGGATGGAAGGTTGGATCAGTCATGCGGCCAAGTGTAACCTAATATATCGTCTAATTGAAACGTTTTGATACGTCCAAATGAAATTAAGAGCAATATTCGGTCAAAGGACAAGCCTCGCAATATCTACCTGCCCAAGCGTTTAATGCACCTACGTCCGGTTTTGTAAACTCAACTAACTGTGTACTGGCACCACCAGTACACACAACTCTCATAACTACTGGTGAATCATGATGCCGGTTCAAGCAAACCGAAGCCGCCTCAAAAAACGTACCCCCTAATGATGCTGTCAGGCCAGTATGTCGTTCATGCAGCGCATCTAGTCAACGCATCATTTTGTCAAGAATGGAGGCTGCGATACCAGCTGGCTGTCTCGCGCAGGCCTTGTTGCAAAGTGTAGGGCGGAGTCCAGCCCAGTTCGTCGCGTATCTTTTGGCTGTCGATACGCAGCGAGCCGAACAATCGATCCACCTGCGCCGACTTGCCCAACAGGGCTGCCATCGCGCGCAACACGGCAGGGGGAAAGTAAAAGGTACGATCCTTGCACTGCAACGCGGCGGCGATTTCTTTGGCCAACTCTGCGGTGGAGACCGCCACGCCATCGCTAACCAAATAAGTCTTTCCGGCGGCAGCAGGATGCGTCGCACACGCGATCAGCACATCCACCAGATTGCCCACATACACCAAGCTGCGCGCATTGTCGGCTCCCGCCAGCGGCAAAGGGAGACCTTTGTTAATCGCTGAGAACAGGCTGATGAAATTCCCCTTCACACCCGGACCGTAAACCAGCGGGGGACGCACGATCACTACTTCCAAACCTGTCTCTTGTGCCACGCGATGCAGTGCTTGCTCAGCCTCACACTTGGAAACACCGTAAGGATCTTGCGGATTCTCCGCATCGTTTTCCGAAAAAGGCGCGCCCGTCGTTTGCTCGCCATTGACCTTGATGGAACTGACATACACCAGACGTTTAACGCCCGCCCGCGCCGCTTGCCGCGCCAGATTCTCCGTGCCATACAAATTGACCTTGCGAAACTCTTCAAGCGGATTACCGGAGCTGTCTTTCATCACGTGTACGCGCGCGGCGAGATGGATGACGGTAGTTATTCCGCGCAACGCATCAGTCCAATCCGTATCGGCATCCATGCTCGATATTTTAACGACTTCGCAACCGGCGACCTCGAAATCTGCCGGATCACGGAGTGCTGCACGAACCGGATGCCCCAGCCTGTGCAACTCTGTGCACAACATGCTTCCGACAAAACCACTTGCACCTGTCACTAGCATGGATGCACCATCAAACCGGCTTAGACCACACCGTGCGATTCACGTAATCGACATAGCTCAGCACGACCCGCAGCACTTGCTTGGAGACCGGACCCGCCTCGTAATCCTGAACCGGATGCATCACGCGCTTGGTCTTGTCGTGTTGGGCGATAATGACGCGCACCGCATCCAGCACCCGCTCTTGCTTCAGCCCGCTCATGATAAGCGTGCCGACATCCATGCCCTCAGGACGCTCGTGCGCATTGCGGATGGTGATGGCGGGCAAATTAAGCAACGAAGCCTCTTCGGTGATCGTGCCGCTGTCGGACACGACGCACAGAGCCTCCATCTGCAACTTGATGTAATCGCAGAAGCCGAACGGCTTGAGAAATTGGATGTGAGGATTCATCTCGCCAAGTTCCAGCGCATCCAAGCGTTTCCGGGTGCGCGGATGAGTAGAAACGATGACCGGACAATCATAAGTTTCTGCCAAGGCGTTGAGCGTCTCGACCATATCCAGCAGGTTCTGTGGGGTATCGACATTCTCCTCGCGGTGCGCGCTCACGATAAAAAATTTATTCGCCGTCAGCCCCATGCGTTGCAGCACATCCGACTTCTCGATCTTTGGCATGTAGTGGTCCAGCACCTCGCGCATGTGCGAGCCGGTCTTGATGATGGTCTCGGGAGGAATGCCTTCGGCAATCAGGTAACGTCGCGCATGCTCGGTCAGTACCAAATTGATGTCGCTCAGATGATCCAGCACCTTGCGGTTCAGCTCTTCCGGCACGCGCTGATCGAAGCAGCGGTTGCCCGCCTCCATGTGGAACACCGGAATCTTGCGACGCTTGGCCGCAATGACCGCCAGACAGGAATTGGTATCTCCGTACAGCATGACCGCATCGGGCTTTTCTTTTTCCATGACTTCGTCGGACTTCTCGATCACGCGTGCGATGGTCTGTGCAGCATTCTCGCCCACCGCCTCAAGGAAATGATCCGGCTTGCGTATGCCTAAATCATCGAAAAAAACCTGGTTGAGTTCGTAATCGTAGTTCTGCCCGGTATGCACCAGCACATGTCGGGTGTGCTGATCGAATTCGGCGATCACCCTGCTCATCTTTATGAGTTCAGGCCGCGTACCGACAATAGTCATCACTTTAAGCATGGAGTTCGCCTTGAATGAAATCCAGCTTCAACAGCAACGATTTGATTTGTTCCACATTTAGTCGTTCAGTATTGTGCGAAGTGTAATCTTCCTGATGCGAAATCTTTTCTTCGCCCTCGCTGAAGAACTGGGCGTAATTGAGATCGCGGTTGTCGGCCGGTATGCGGTAATAGCCGCCCATGTCTTCCGCTTTTGCCATCTCCTCGCGCGAGATCAACGATTCGTAAAGTTTTTCACCGTGCCGTGTGCCTATGATTCGAACCGGGTTGTCTTTTTTGAATAATTCCTTTAATCCCTGTGCCAAATCCGCCACGGTCGATGCAGGTGCTTTTTGCACAAAGATGTCACCCTGCTTGCCATGCTCAAACGCATACAGCACCAAATCCACGGAATCCTCCAGGGACATGAGGAAACGCGTCATATTCGGGTCGGTAATTGTGATTGGTTTACCTTCCTTGAGCTGCGACACAAACAAGGGGATGACCGAACCGCGCGAAGCCATCACATTTCCGTATCGAGTAGCACACAATACGGTCTCTCCCGGATTCTGCATACGCGCCTTAGCGACCATGAATTTTTCCATCATCGCTTTGGAGATACCCATCGCATTGATGGGATAAACCGCCTTGTCCGTACTCAACATCACCACGCGCGACACCCCCCGTTCAATCGCGGCTTGCATCACATTCTCCGAGCCCAACACATTGGTACGCACTGCTTCCATCGGATAAAACTCGCACGAGGGTACTTGTTTAAGAGCTGCCGCGTGGAACACATAATCCACATCTTTCATGGCTTGGTAGATGCTGGCGTAATCGCGAACATCGCCGATGTAGAACTTCAGTTTAGGGTTGTTCAGCGCGATGCGCATCTCTTCCTGCTTCTTCTCATCGCGACTGAAGATACGGATCTCACGCACATCGGTGGACAGGAAACGCTTGAGTACGGTGTTACCGAAAGAACCCGTCCCACCCGTGATCATCAGCACTTTATTTTTGAACATAATGGGTTCAACCTATTTGTAGGAATACATCAATTCGATCAACTCACGCCAGCTTGGAACGACATAGCCTGTAGCATCGCTAAACCGTCCTGCATTGAGCGAACGGTCGATCACCAACTGGTCACTGGGAACGATTTCTATTTTCTTGCCATACACCTCAGCGATCAGCGTCAACAGACCGTATTTCGAAATCGGTTGCGCGGCGACATGGTACACACCTGACAATTCAGCGTGAGGGATGACCACATCACGCACGACCTGCGCCAACGCAACTGTGGGCAATCCTGAAAAGATCGCCCTCGTGTATCCCTTGCATTGCCCTTGCTGCGACAAAAACCAGTTCACCAAACCATGCGCACTCTGCAACTCGTGCCCAATAATGGAGGTGCGCAAAGTGATGGTATGCGGATAAGCCACTTCACCCAAAAACTTCGACCTGCCATACAGGTCACGGGCATCGGATGGGTCGGATTCACGATAGTCGCCCTTGTCACCGGCGAAAACGCAGTCCGTGCTCATATGCACTAGCCGTGCGCCGGACAACTCGCACAGCCTGGCCAATCTGTGCGGTAACAGTGCATTGATAGGAATCGCCTGCAACGGGTCTTCGGCATCCGCCAATTGCTTGATCAATCCCACACAATTGATGACCACGTCGGGCCGGATGCGAATGAATGCCTGCAACAGAGAATCATGCTGTTCAACATCTATGCCGGAAATCAATCGTTCGGCAATGTCAGCATGAAAGAATCGCTTCGCGCTTTCCGAGCGTATCGTGCCATGAACTTGCCAATCAGCCTGTTCACTCAACACCCGCACCATCGCATTCCCGAGCATGCCACTGGCACCCAATACCAATATCTTCATTCCAATTTCTCTTTTTGATTACACACGGATTGCAGATGTTCAATCAGCTCATCGACCAACTTATCGTGCGAAAAATGCCGCACACAGTATAGACGACCTCGTTCCCCCATGGCATCACGCTCTTGCGCGGTCATGTGATACAAGCGCAACACAGCCTCGGCCAGTGCCTGCGCATCTTCGGCGGGCACTGTCAAACCGGCCCCCGCCTCGGCCACCAAGTTCGCTCCCTCTCCATTGAGGCAAGCCAAGATCGGTCTACCTGACGCCAAGTACGCCTGCACCTTGCTGGGGATCGTGGCCTTGAATATCTCCTGGTCAGCCAGCGTCACGAGTAGTACCGATGCTTTTTGCATAAAGCCGGGCATGGTCTCCACGGGAAATCTGCCAGGCAAATGCACGTTGCTTAACTCACGTTTTTGAACCTCTTGCTTCATCCATTCCCAGCGGCTGCCCTCCCCTAACACGACAAAATGTATGTCTGTGTGTTCTTTCAGCAATGCAGCGGCCTCCACAATTACCTCGACAGCCTGTGCCACACCAATATTCCCAGCAAACATGACCGAAAATCCTGAACCCAACCCGTCAACTTGAGGAACATCAACCGTGATAGGCATCGCAAAAGTGTCATCAACCGAGTTAGGGTAATACGCGACAGGCGTGCCCGAGGCCAAAGCCCGAACCGGTGCCTCAAATGCTCTGGACTGCACCAAGAGCAAATCCGTGTAGCGATAAATAAAACGCACCACCCACCCAATCAACGTGAGAGCGGTCTTGTTCTTCACAAACCCCGTTGCAGACAAACTCTCCGGCCACAGATCCTGTACCCACAGCACCACCGGACACCCTTTCAGCCATCCCAGAAATATCGCCGGAATAGTCTGGAGTATCGGGGAGGGCGCATATACGAAGATCACATCAAATTTTTTCTTGCGTAACATCCACGGCGCGAAAATGAGCCCTGATATGACAAATGAAAGATAGTTGCCAACCAGCCGCAAAGCACGTTGCCCCCTAGCCAGCATAGGGATGCGGGTGATGTGTATACCACGATGAACCTCGTGTCGGCATCCCCACGATTCGTATCCAGGAAACTTATCACCTTTGGGATAGTTCGGTTTTCCCGTCAGCACCTCGACCTCAATACCTTTTTCCAACAAAGTCTTAGCAATGTCGTTGATACGGAAACTTTCCGGCCAGTAATATTGGGTCAATATCAGAATACGCACTGATAAACCCTGTTAAGCAGCACGCAAGTCAAAAAATGATTGCTTATGATTCTTCTCCTGAGCTTTCGGTCTTGGACTTGTCGAGTTGTTTTGCATTGATTTCAGAAAATCTAGAAATCAATACACCCATCAAGAAAAAGGCAAAGATCCCAGGGTAGGGCTGCCGTAGACCAACCTTCATCGAATTATCAATAAGCATTAAGAAAAGCACCACGGCGGAGAGTCCAAGCAAGCCCGGCAAGGCACACACTTCCCGACGGTTTCGATAGAGCATAGTCAACACGTATACAAGTGCAACAAGCATAGGCAATAGTGCCAGCATGCCGAAGTTGTAGATGAAATCCAGATAATAATTATGGGCACTGGGATATTGGGCGCGATCGGGAGGCTCGCCATGACCAATTAAAAGTATTTTAGTGGAGCTAGTAATATTCTCGGCATAATATTTCCAATAATGGAGTCGCTCACTCATGTTGGGCGGAACCTCATCCTTTGATTGGTCGGGCGCGCTTAAAAAAGTAAATTTAGAAGAAATAGCTTCTTTTTCGTATTGCAAATAGCCCCACGTCACCAGTGCAACTATCAGTAACAGAAGGGCTGGGACTTTGTCTGAAATTTTCCTGAATTGATAAAGGGCGAACCCTAACAAGCCCGCTAAAAGCATCGCTATCGCCAGCATGGACATAGATGCGGCTGCATAAACACCCATTAAAGGTGCCAGAATTAATAGCGTTTTTTTGCATTTTGGCCATGACCATAAACGCCAGAATGCGACCAGAAACGCCGACACAAAAATCACGGGAATGTATTGCAGATGCTGATATATGCTGAACAAATATAAGTAGGGCGAAAGGTATTTATACCCCTGTAACCAAGTACACAAGAGCTGCAAGGGAACGATAAAAGCCAGTGTATAAAGAAAGGCTTTTTCCATACTTGCAGATTCTGGCTTACCTTTTGGCTCATAGAGCTGCCCCAGAACCAATCCGAACATCGGTAAAACGAATTGGATGAGCAGGATAAATTTGGCTTGCTGTTGTGACCCGTGTCCTCGAGAGGCAATCACAGCAGAACCCACCATCAGCACACAGGTAAAGAAGATGTAACTGAGTGAAATGGTAGCGCGGCGATACCCCCCGAATAATACTATTCCCCCGTAGCACGCGATTACCGACAGGGGTATGGGAAGCAAGCGCAAGGCACCTCCCGAATTAAAATACATCGACGGATCGCGAAACACTCCCGTGCTAATCTGAAAAAACAGCGGCAATAAAAGCATGACTGCAATCGATGTCCTGATTCCTTCCTGAAAAAATATTGATCTATTTTCGTTCAAGCTCTCCCCCTTTTGGTAACTCCAGTAAAAAATCAATGCTAGCAACGAACTGAGCAAATAAAGCGTCGCTAATACAGGCACACCGAATATATTGGATAACAACGGTACCGACGCGATTATGAAAATATTCATGATGGTATCAGGGCCAAACAAGTCTTCAGCTTCATGGTTCTGGAGAAGCCTGAGCCGGATCAACTGTGCATAGATCATTGCCACGCCACCCAGCATGGAAAATCCTGTCGCTCCCCAGAAGAAAGTTGACTTGCCGCTCCAACCCAGAATACCCAGCCCAAAAACGTAAATAGCAACAAGCCCAACACCCACGAGTAAGGAAAAAAAGATAACTGCCCGCAGTAATACCGGCAGTTGCTTCGTACCTTTAGTTTTTTCTTGTAGTACAACGCTGGGCCCCAGAGCGTTCGCAAAAACAGAGCCACTAATCCCTCCCATCGCAAACGCAGTGAACAAATCACCCGCTACATGCTTGCCCAAAATCAGCAATAACAAGAGGCGAAACACATAGACGGTAATGCCGATAATCGCCGTAGAGCCAAAATGCGGGAGCATTCTCATCCAAACGGTTTGCAACTCAGATAGAGAGCCAAGTAGCGCGTCACAAATAAATCCCGCACTAAACAGCAGGGGTAAAAATGCCCACAAGAACAAGCCCAGCAACGGCATGGGCATATTGCCCAGGCTCCATGCCAATGCAATCATCAACAGTATCGATTGCGTTAACAAATATTTGACTGCAAATCTCCGGTTACCTGCCCGCTCCCATTCGCTTAAATGCACCTCTCCTAGCCACTCTGCGCATCGGCGCAAAATCAATATGGCTGCCAAATAAGCATCTACATTTGATATAGCTGTACTGAGCCAAAATGTCACGCCCGCTATCGGCAATATTATCAATAAGCGGGCCACCATCACGGCATGTGCCGACACAGGCCTCGCCTGATTCAAAATCAGACTACGGGCATTCGCGGAGAGCGCATAAAACAAGGCTAGCGAGGCCCCCTGAACAATTCCAATGTCGGCAGCCATTGCAGACTCGCCGGCCAAGCCAAACCCGATCAGCAAAACTGTCATGGCAAGGGTATTGGCTGCAAATACTGCCGGAAAAAAAAAGTTCATTTATTTACTCTCGATCAAAGTCTGTAGCCCTCAAAACTTCCTTATAGATTTCGACTACATGCACCGCATTTTTTTTAATATCAAAATTCCTCATTGCCAACTGGTAGGCCGCCTCCCCCATGCGCCGGATTTCTCCCGGGTGCAGGCAAAAATATTCTATGGCATCCGCTATGGCGGAAGAACTTTTCGGTGCAATGCAATAGCCCGTATGCCGATCCACTATGGTATCTGCCATCGGGTCGCTGATCGCCACGATACTTGGTACCTTTGAGAATGCAGCCTCAAAAACCGGCCGCCCCACCGCATTCAGGTATGACGGGAAACAAAGTATGTCTATATTTTCGTAATACTGCTTGATGTTGGGCGTGGGCGGGAAAATACGGACGTGATCCTCCAAGTCATGTTCATGAACATAGCGTCTGATATCTGTCATTACATCCTTGGAAAAACCGGATTTCTTCAACAGAAAACCGGAAACGCCTTTCAACACCCTAGACTGCCCCCCGACAATAATGAAATCAACATCCAGCCCCCTTTCCTTGCACAACTTAGCTGCCTCAATAAATTCATAGCTACCCTTGAAGGGCAGCACATTCCCTATCATGGCGACCTTGATGGATGCTCGCGATAAACCTAGCAAGGGGGTTTCATCTCCCGCTTCATCGTCCCCAACGCTCCCATGCACCGCAAACCCATTATGAATGACTGCATTAGTCAGCCCATCCGTGCTTGCTTTGACCGTTTCGTCAATGGCAATTCTGAAGTCGGAAAAATTTTCCAGTACCATCCTAACCAGCCATGCAGCAAAACCGCCCTTCATTTTCTGCACAGACCGTATATGAACGATGACTGGTTTTCGGAATATCAGCTTGGCCAACACAATGGGCAATAACATGGTCACTTCATTGATGTGGACGATGTCCATTGCACCCCACTTGCGCTTGGCTCGCATCAGAGCCAGCAATGTCAGCGGCGCATAATAAAACTCTCGGAAGAGCAATAACCACCTGATGCCCCGGTAATGACCATATTGGGTATTGTCGAATTGGGATATCCCTTGAGTTTGGATGTGGGGAATACCCATTTTCTGCAGAAGTTCTGCAACTCCGCCCTTTTGCACAATAACGAAAGGTTGCACCTCACCTGCCGGGAACGCATTGATCATTTCCAGCAGGCTTCTGGACGCGCCTCCAAATACTCCTGCATGATGGACGTAAAGAACCTTGATCATTTGACGGAGAAAACTCTCATCCAAGTACCAAAGCTAATCAGCCTCCAAATCAAGAAATTGAATGGTGCGTCACCGGAGATCATTTTTTCCAACAACAAATTGGCATCTTCATTTAGCACGCCGCGTGAGGAATCCACCGCCTCTTTTAGTGCCTTGCGAAACTGATCCGGACTACGCTCTTTTAACCACACCTCTTCAGGTGTGACAAACCCGAGCTTGTCCATCCTGTTGCGTATCGTTTCCGGAAGAACACCTCGCATCGCATCCCGCAACACACGCTTGGTAATTCCATGGGAAATCTTGAATTCTTCCGGCAAGCCCAGCACGAACTCAACCAACCGATAGTCCAAGAATGGGACACGAGACTCGATGGAATGGGCCATGGAATCGCGATCCTCCCAATGCAGTAGCATTTGCAAGTTAGAGGCCGTCAATTGCGCATACGACAGCTCCATGACCGAGCCAATCTTTGCGGCACTTTTTCTAAAAGGATCTCCGGCCTCGGCTCCCAACGCTTTCATGTTCAACCAGCCGGGTATGACCACCGTGGGCTTGCCCACCAGTTTGCGCAACGGCTGGCGCACCGCCTCTGGCAATAAATTATTGAGTGCCTGCTGCACCCCCCACCACGTGGAGTATCCGTGCACAGCATGAATTGCTCGTATTTCCCTATAAAAATTTAACCAATGGCCTGCCTTAAGTAACCGCGCTAGACGAACCCCGAAGTATGGATGGTATCCTGCCAATTGCTCGTCTGCCCCCTGACCGTCCAACATAACTTTCACACCATTTTGCGCCGCCAGCCTGAACACTTCCCACTGCGCATAAATACTGGTCGAACCAAAAGGCTCGTCCTGATGCCAGGTAATAGCCTCACATGTTGAAAACAAATTCGCCAAATCAGGGTAAACATAATGCCCTTCAACCCCAGTGTGGCGCACCACATCATCAATGAATTCACGCTCGTCAAAACGTTTAATGTCCGCACAGGCGGAAAAAGTTTTTTGCAGCGCATGCGCATCGCTTTCCTGCAAGATACTGTTCATGACACAAACGATAGAAGAAGAATCCAATCCACCGGAAAGGCATGAGCCAACAGGCACATCAGCCCGGAGATGAAGCCGCACTGCTTCGGAGAAGCTGGCACGAAACTGCTCCGTCGCGTCTTTCATGCTCCCACTGAATGGTTCGCCGCGCAGTTGATACCACCGGAATGTTGGCAGCCGCCCACCAGCTGCCAATGCACCATTCCCCACTACTAGATTGCTAACTCCCAGTTCTAGTGCCTCGCCACCTCGTAGCTGAAACACGTCGGCAAACATCGTCTCATCGGTATGATCAGAAATACCCCAATTGAGAAAATCATAAACGCGCTGGCCGTTCATTCGAGCCTGCCAATCACGCAATACCGTGAATTGCTTGATCTCCGAGGCAAAGGCAATACCGTTATCGGATATCCGATAGTAGAGCGGCTTCACACCAAATCGATCACGCGCTGCAAATAACCTGCATTGCTCACGATCATAGATGAGAAACGCAAACATGCCATTGAAGTGCGACAGGCATCCCTTTCCCCATTCGCGATAAGCCGCGATGATGACTTCAGTATCCGAATGCGACACGAATGAATGACCAAGTGCCTCCAGTTCGGTGCGCAACTCGATGTGGTTATAGACCTCACCATTGAAAACGATCCAATACCGACCATCCGCCGAACTCATCGGCTGATGGCCTAGCGGCGACAAATCCACAATGGATAGGCGGCGATGCCCCAATGCCAGCGTTACCGGATAATCGCCCAAGCTGCTGAGTTTTTCTTTCGGCGCATACGCGATGCCGGCTTGATAAGCATCATCAGGGGTATCTTGCCCACCGCAGATACGCGGCATGGTGGATAGCTCTTGAAACAACACGAAGCCTTCATCATCTGGCCCTCGATGACGTATTAGATCTGTCATCAATCCGACGATATGGGCTGCTTGAGGAGTCGTTGAAAAGTAACCGGCAATTCCGCACATGACTATCGCCCTTCAATCAGATCAAGAATGTTTTGTTCATTGTTTTCGGCACACAAGTACTCAGCAGCCTTGTGCGCCTGCAGTTTAAAATGGGCTATCTGCTCATCTGATAATCCAGAGATGGATCTCGCCATGGCCTGTGGTGAAAAGTCATCGGCCACCACGCCGCAATCGTACTGACGAACCAACTTGGCCATTTCTGGTGATGGACCGATTACTACTGCAAGTCGTCCCTGAACAAATTCAAAAAATTTATTGGGTAACGCGTGAGTGTTGTTAAAATTGCTGGGACTAAGCAAATAAACACCCAAGTCATAATGATTGATCGCCTTGCTAATTTCCTTCATTGGCACTGGATCTATAAAACGAATGCGTGGATTTCCCGCCACCAAGAATTTAAGTTCCGCAAAATAGCGTGCGTCACTAGGCATCAACATAAGATCTAGGGTAAATCTTTCACCAAGATAATTCATCATCTCAATCATCAGTTCAAGATGTCTTCCCGGCATGGCACCACCATGATGGATCATTCGAATCACACTTTCATCCACAGGTGTGGGTTCAAGGTGCTGATAGGCAGGCGCGTTCGTCACCACAACAGCACCAACCCCATAGTTGCACTTATATTCATCAGCGATCCCTTGACATACCGTCATCATGCCATCTACTTGCGGCAGATATTTTTTGCAAAATACATGGGTATAACCTTTGAACAATATGCGCCAGATAAGCCTGTCATCGAATTCTTGGGGTGAGTATTCGTGCGCATCAAATATCACTTTCACTGTTCCATTTGCAATCTTGAGTGCCAAAGGAAGAGTGTTCAAATCATTGGCAATAATCGCATCAAACTCCATTTCTTTTACTGCGAGCAGAGTTGAAATGACATATCCTTGGGACCAATAATACTTTTGGTATAAACCGAATATTAGGTACGCTGCTTCACGAAGCTTATCGAATAATGTCCGCACATTTACCATCTGGACAAACCCTACAGTTGCAACATCTGGCGCACCAAGGCCAATCGCCGTTACAGGGTAATGTTTCGATAAGCAAACCAACTGTCGATGCACCCTAGGATCTCGACCAAGATCTGACACCGACAACACAAGCACTGTCTTCATTCTCTAAATTCCTTTATTGCTTGGTACATCTGAAAATATTCAGCCACTATTCGAACTTTTGCGGTCATTAAAATGACCGGGGCTGTGACTGCAAACCCGCATCAAAAAATTTGCGGCGCGAGCGAGTCCGTTTATCGGCTTATCCCATTTCCGGCAGTTAAAATTCCGACAATCACCGAACCAGTTCGGCCTGTTCCATAGAGTTGTGGCCATGAATCTTGCTCACCACGCCAACCAAGTGCATCTGCTATCTCATTGAAGTTCGCCCCAACCAAACGATTTGCCCCCACCTCAACAAGCTCCATCCACTCAGTTTCTTCGCGCAAGGTGATGCACGGTATCCTGTGAAAATAAGCTTCTTTCTGAACACCACCACTATCGGTGGCAATCAAGGCCGCATGTTTCTCCAACATCACCATGTCCAGATAACCAACCGGATCGATCGCCCTCACCGAGCTTGGCAGTGACAAGCCAAATTCTTGCATGCGTTTGCGGGTGCGCGGATGCAGCGGCATGACGATAGGTTTGTTGCTGGCAGCAAAGCCTTGCAGGATGTTGGCAAGGCGGGTGCGGTCATCCACGTTTTCCTGACGGTGCATGGTAGCGAGAACATATCCTTTCGAAGGCAGCCTCAGTTGGGCCAATATTCGGCTGGTTTGCTCAGCCTTGTCGCAATAGTAAAGTGCCGCGTCGTACATCACATCGCCCACGTTGTGCACGCTATCACCTTCGATACCTTCGGCAGCAAGGTTCTTCACGGCCGTTTCGGTCGGGGCGAATAATTTGCTTGAGACATGATCGGTCAACACGCGATTTATCTCCTCCGGCATGGCACGGTTGAACGAACGCAAACCCGCTTCCACATGTACCACCGGAATATGCAATTTCACAGCTGCCAGTGCTCCGGCCAAGGTGGAATCGGTATCGCCATAAACCAACAACCAATCTGGCTTCTCTTGATGCAGCACTTTTTCGATAGCTTCAATCATGCGCCCGGTATTTTGTCCGTGCGTGCCTCCGCCAATGCCAAGATGGTGATTCGGGCGAGGAATATCCAGCTCATCAAAAAACACGTCCGACATGTTCGCGTCGAAATGTTGTCCGGTATGCACGATAATTTCCTGCACGCCCTCTCGCTCACGCAGCTTGCGCGAAACTACAGCCGCCTTGATAAACTGGGGACGCGCCCCAACCACAGTAACAATTTTCATAAGTTTCGACACTAGTGTCCGGTTAAAAACGCCCCCATGACTCTGGGATCCTTATCTGATGCCGCATTCGGAGATTTTCATAGTGTCTCCGACTTGAACGGCGAACAAGCCTTGGTGCAGTCTGGCAGCTTTGCTGTTGCCGGAGACTGCGATGTACGTTGGCAAGACATTGTTCGCCCAGATCATGGACTTCCTTCCGTGGAAGACCTTCCACCGCATCGTCGCTCGGCATGGCGGCGATTACCGCGTCAGAACGCTGACCTGCGCATGACAGTCATGGGGTCTTTTCTAACCGTACACTAGTGAGCCCAATCATTAAAATTGCAGCAATGCCTGCCGCAATGCCCGCCATTTTAAGGGCAAGCACAAAACCAAAAGATAGATCGATTTTAGGAATCCAATATGCAATTACTCCAACAATTACCGTTGTTTTACCAAGCAGTTTCCAGTCATGGGGAACGTAGTACAACTTTTGGCTATACAACATATATGCTCCGAACACTAAGCTGTAACTGGTCAACTTTGCCACAGCGGCACCACTTATTCCAAAGTTGGGAATCAACAGTGCATTTAACAATATGTTAAGAACAGCACCTGCGACATTGATCCAGAGAATGAGATGGGTTTTTTTTTCAATAGCCGCACCGGGGGCGAATATGTACATATTGGAAAGTAGAATCGCAGGAACAAGAAACACTACGATGTTTGCAGCTTCGTAGTACGCTGGAATCGTGAGAATCATCAAAATTTCTTTTGCAAATAAACTCACCCCCAAAAACATCAGCAACGCAAAAGAAACAAATATTCGAAATATGCTGGCAAGGTGTTTGGGTGTTTCTGGGTCACGGTAATGCGCATATATCAATGGAGTCATCGCACCCTGAAAACCAACGATGACTAGACTAACTATACTTGCAACGCGGAATCCTATTCCAAAAAGTCCGACATCAGCCAAAGACAAATATTGATTGATCATGATCCGGTCAATATATTGACCCACAAATACCGCAATACCCGATGGCACCAAGGGCGCAGAAAAAACCAACATTTCTTTGAGTCGCTCCCACTGGAACTGAAATCGAAAGCTGTGTCGAAGATGCCACAAGCCGTATATGCATCCGGAAAATGCACCGCCTGCCATACCCATCAAAAAGCCCTCCAATCCCCACGTCACGACATATGTCATGACGATCGCAAGCACCGCTGTCACTACTGTAACAATCAAGCTTACAATCGCGAAATGAACACTACGAAGTTCAAAGCGAAATTGATTTTGAACAAGATAAAACACGGCATTCAGGAAAATATAAATCACGCCCACCTGAAACGACTTCTCCATTCCCTGTCGCCCCATCACAAGAAAAGACAATTCGTTGCTGAATAAAAATGCAGTCACCAAAAATAGTGTGTAACAAAAAATCGTGAACCAGAATGCCGACGACGCATATACAACTCTCCGCTGAATATTTTTTTCATCGGAATAGTATCGTGCAACACCTTGGGAAACCTCAAACGCCACTGTAAGATTAACCAAAGCGGCAAATGCAGAAAGCAGATCAAACGAACCATAATCCGCGGGAGTCAATACTCGCGTGTATAGCGGAATAAGAATAATTGAAAGACCGCGACTAACAATGGAAGGGATTGCGTAAATCGCGCCGTCTCGAAGAAATGCTTTTAGCATTGAGTGTTGGCCGTTGCGGGCGAGGGTAGCAAGCGAGTTTTACCGACCCGCCAGTCGACGATATTCCCAACACCAAAATCAAAACCCTTACGATATATCGTGATTAGATCGGCAGCGACTTTGCGGACATCATGCACACGCTCGGCATAGGCACGGCTCTGTTTACCAACCTCATTGAGTCGTGCGGGCGACTGGATCCATTCTTCGAGGACTGACGCTATCGTGTCCGGATTGGCATTGATAATCGGGAAGCCCTCAGGGAAGCCCGCAACCAGCTCGGGAAGGATGTAGCAAATGACCGGCTTGCCCAATGCCATGGCCTCGCAGGCGAAGACGCCGTGCGCTCCGCCGCGAAGCTGATCTATTACCAGATCTGCTGTCTTATACAACTCCATCGCCTCCGCATGCGCCATGCCCGACACCCTGATGTAGTCGAACTCCAGACCCTTGCGTTTAAGGTTTTCCACCGCCCGCTCGATATGTGCCGTACCTTTGAAGGCCTGTTGGCTGGGAGCATGCATCACGCGGGGGTGCTTGGTCTCAGAATTGGGATAGCACGGCGCATACCGGGCACAATCGATGCGCTGACCGACCACGTGTATTTTGTCAAAATACGGTTCAAGAAACAGGTTGAAAGTATGGTCAGGAAAGATAACTTCGCCATCGGTTAGATTTGCCCATACCTGTAATTTTTTACGGTTAGCTGCCTCTGATTCGTGGTAGGAATTCACGTAATACGGATTGCGCCTAGCTTCCATATCAGGAAGCCTAACATCACTACCAAGAAACTCGGTAACAACACGCTTGCCGCGCCATTTCTCATAGCGTGCATCAATCATCCATGGCAACAGAGTGGAAGCGTAGTAGTAATGGTAGACATCGAAAACTTCAGCGACCCGCAAGAATGCTCGAGCCTTATCTACACGGTTTAACCCGCGAAATACTCGCTTCGGAAAAGGAATATCTACTGGATAACTAAAAGTGTGAGGATTACTCATGCTAAACGCCTCATAGCCCAATGCTCTCTGTGCTTGAGCAGTTATACCAAGCTGACCCGCAACTTCGTTCGGAAGGTGAAGTATCTTCATAGGCATTTGCTACCACAATCAGCCAGCTCTCGGGGGAATCTCATGACAGTCTAATTTTGAGTGACTTTAAAATATTTCTTGGAGCCTCTTCAGTTGTACCCTCTATCTCTATCTTTAGTAATCTGAGAGCACCGCTTCCACATGCTACAACAACATAATTTGGCGTTAACTCAACCACTCCGCCGGGCACACCATAAAACTGGCGATCTTCCTCAACCGTCTTTAGGATTACCAATTTGCGTCCATCTGGCAAATATGAAAACGCCCCTGGATATGGATTGCTTTGTGCACGAATGAAGTCATGTACTACCTCAGCATTTCTTTGCCAATCAATTCTTCCATCTTCTGGTATCCGCAATCCACAGTAGCTAGATTTTTCGCTAGATTGGTTTACTAAATTTATTTTTCCGCTGGGCAAATTATCCAAAAAATCTGAAAGCATTTGATGAGCTAAATCTCCAGCTTTTGCTAACGCATCAGAAATGCTTTCTTCCCTCGACAAAGGGAAAAATCGCTGGCCAACAAGCCCCCCTTCATCCATTTCGGGCGTAAGCTGAAAAAAGCTTACGCCCAATTTTCTTTCCCCATTAATAATCTGCCACACTAGCGGCGCATTACCTCGATATTTTGGAAGTGGTGAGTAGTGAAATCCGAGAAACAAGGTATTCGCGAGTTCTGCCACAGGTAAGATTTGATACCAACCATGAACCAATGCAACCGATGGGTTATAGGTCATAACAATTTCTTTTGTTTCAGCGACATTTTTTGCTACATAGAAAGGAATTCCATTCGACTCAGCTAACGACCGAAATTGATCCATTTCACTTCTCTGGTCAGCACTATCATCTGGGCAGACAACGGCGCGAAGAATTCCATTGTGCAGACGATCTATTAGAGTTTTGCATATATCCAAACCTGCTTGTTTGCTTCCAAGGAAAATAAAACTACGTCCACTCATGGCAGTTACTCATATTTTTCCCGTTACAAGTTGAATATGGCCAACAACCTTGTCTACATCAACCCCCTCAAAACATGGCAGCGTAATGGTGACTTGCTCAAGCATGGAAGAATTCTTTTGCGGCTTAGCATACTTACCCATGTAGTAGGTTCCGCTGCTCAGCGCATAGGTGCCTATGGTCGTCTCAACCCCCTCTTTCCGCAAACCAAGAATCAGAGCATCTCGATCACAGCCTTCTGGGACTTTGAATACCAGCGACTGGACGTTGTATCGAACGCCTTTTCCGATCTGCTGCGGAACAAAGCCCAGCGGCTCAAGCTGCGCGACGTAAGCTGAGCGAATACTGTTGCGTTCATCAACGATCTGCTCGATCTTGGCCAACTGCTTGCGCCCCATGATGGCCTGCAATTCAGGCAGGCGGAAGTTGTAGCCGAAATCGACGAAGTCCAGTGCCATGCCTTTCATGCCTTTCGCGCCATGGAACAACTTGACCTCCAACCATTGCGCCCAGTCATCGCGGTCGGTTGTGATTGCACCGCCCTCTCCTGTGCTGATCAGCTTGCGCGGATGGAAACTGTAACAGGTCAGATCGGCTATCGAGCCGCAGCGGCGACCCTTTTCAGAACTGCCGATTGCACAGGCCGCATCTTCTATCAATGGTATCCCGTGTTTTTCGCAGATCGCTTTAATCTCAGTCACTCCGGTTGGATTGCCGAGTGCATCCACAAAAATCACAGCCTTGGTGCGCGGAGATATCTTTCTCTCCAGTTCCGAAGGCAGCATGTTGAAGGTATTAAGGTCCACATCGGCAAACACCGGTATAGCCCCCAGATCCTCAACAACGTTAGCGGATGCCGGGAATGAAAAATCGGAAACAATCACTTCGTCTCCAGCTCCAACCCCCAGTAATTTCAAGCATGTCCACAAAGCCGTCGTTGCGGAGGTCATTAAAAAGGCGTGTTTGGTGCCCGTGTATTCTGCGATTTGCCGACGAAACGTCTCGACATGTTGCCCGCGTGTAAAGATGCCGCTCTCAAACACGTCACGAAACTCTTTTTCTACCTCGTCAAAGGTGATGTATGGCTTGGCCAATCGAATATTGCTCATGCCACCCTCTTGATCATTTTTAGATACCAGGCCAATGTCTCGCGCAAGCCTTGATCGAAAGGTGTCAGCGAGTAATCGATCATTCCCCTGATCTTCTCGTTGCTGGCATTGTGGCAGAGGACATCCGATTTTCTCTCCGGCTTATTCACAATTTTTCCGCTGTAGTTCATGTCTGCACAAATCTTGTGCAACAGATCACGGATAGATATCTGATTGTCGGTCGAGAGATTCACCGAGTCTCCTTTGGGCATCACACCATGAAGCTTGATGACGGCATCAACGGTGTCGTGCACATAAATGAAGTCGCGACTCTGCAGCCCTTCCCCGTGCAACTCAGGCGTGATCCCGTTGAGGATCCGCCACGCTGTGATCGGGATGATCCCGGCCAGATACCCTTTGTAGTTTTGGCGCGGACCATAATTATTGAATGGCCGAACGATGTATGCGTCCAGGTCGAACATGCGCACATAACTTTCTACCGCATGGTCTGCGGCAGCCTTCCCGGCCGCATAGGTCGTGGTCGGATTTTTCGGATGCGCCTCATCCATCGGTTCATACACGGCAGAACCATATACTTCCGAAGTAGAGAAGTGACAGAGCGTCTTGAACAACCCTCTGCGCTGCAATTCAAGCAGATTCAGCACGACACTGACATTGGTCGAAAACGCATTGGCCGGATTCAGGAACGAGTAGTTCAGTGCCTTGGTAGCGCAATTGAACACCAGGTCGATCTGGTGTCTGGCAAAGATGTATTCCATGCTGGTACTCAGCTCGGCATCGTCACGGTAAACAACAGCACGACCCGTTTTCCGGGCGGACTCCAGATTAGCCTCGTCACCTGTGAAAAGATTGTCAATCACCACAACTTCGCGCGCGCCTTCCTTCAACAAACGATCTACCAGATGGCTGCCGATAAAACCTGCGCCTCCGGTTACCAGCACTCCGCTTCCTGAAATAATTGGCCTGTTTAACATTGATATTTCTTCTCTCGCTTCATGTATTCATGACCTGCTCGGCCTGCTCCAGTATCTTTAGCACACGGATAGCTTGCACCGGGCCAGATGCCGAAGGCTTTCCGCTCTCTATGCATGCGGCAAAATGATCGATGCTATTGAACAATGCATCTTGCTCCGGAATATAGGGGATCCAAATATCTCCAACGCGTGTTTTAACCGCATAGTCTGCATACTCGACATCATTCCCGGCTATGACATCGACGCCTTTGTCATAGATCGTCAGTTTTTCTGTTGAGGGTTTCATGTCATCGAACACCACCATTTTTTTGGTGCCCGCCACAATGAGCTTTCTTTCCTTCAGCGGAGATATCCAACTCGATTGGATGTGTGCGATGAAATCGTGATACCTGAGCATCAGGAAAGTCAGACTTTCCTTCGGATTATATTTTTTCTCGCCGACCGCTTTGATGTAGAAAGGCTCTTTCCCATCCGACAGATAATCGATGATCGACAAGTCATGAACCGCCAGATCCGCCATCGCGCTGACATCCTTTTTTATCTGGCCCAGATTCATCCGCATCGCTTCGATATAAAGTAACTCACCCAATTCATCCGCAACGATCAGGTCACGAATCTTTTTGATGCAAGGGTGGTACATCATGATGTGGTCAACGTGGATGATGAGCCCTTTTTCGGCTGCCAGCTTCGCCAGCTCTTCCGCCTCGCTGACAGTGGATGTGAAGGGCTTCTCGACGTAAACGTGTTTGCCCGCATTCAATACGTCTTTGACCACCTGATAATGAGCACTGGTCTGCACTGCAACGGCAACGGCATGGATTTCTGGATTACTCAGCAACTTGTGATAATCGGTTTCATAGCGCGCCTGTTCGACATACAGATTATGCGCCTTGTCCAATCTTGCCTGTTTCAGATCACAAATAGTGTGCAGGCACAGCTTCTTATTGGCAAAGATATTTTTCGCGACATTGGGTCCCCAATAGCCATAACCGATCAATGCGATATTCATTGGTTTTCCCCTGACGTGCGCAATTCGGTAGTTTTGCCGCACACTTTACACAGTCCATTCTCGGTCAATCTATTTCCGCACTGGCAAACGTAGCCGACCACCCTAGCCGGATTGCCCATCACCAATGCGTGACTGGCTACGCTTTTGGTAACCACACTTCCGGCAGCCACCATCGCGTACCGACCGATCTCGATTCCGCACACCACGGTGGCATTGGCTCCTATGCTGACACCTTGTCTTATCAATGTCGGTGTGATTTTCCACTCTTTATTAAAAGCGCGTGGCACCTTGTCATTGGTAAATGAAACGTTAGGCCCAACGAACACGTCATCCTCAATAGTCACGCCGTTATACACCGACACGCTATTCTGGATCTTGCATCGGTTACCGATCTTTACCGCATGATCGATGTAGACATCCTTGGAGATGATGCACTCAGTGCCAATCTCCACATCCTCGCGGATCTGGACATTGATCCAGACTTTCGTGCCTTCGCCAATTGTGGACGCATCGGAAACATGCGCACTCGGATGAACAAAGGTTTTACTCATAATTGCTCCAATACCGCTTTTGCTATTTTGTCAATTGCAGCATTAGTTAAATACGGGCTCATAGGCAAGCTCACCACACGCTTCGCAATATCTTCTGAGATAGAAAATGATCCTTCGGGCTTGTTCAGATACTCAAATACAGGCTGAATGTTCAGCGGGATTGGATAGTGGACTGCGGTTGGGATGCCTTGATCCTTTAACGCCTGCTGCGCAGCGGCACGATCATTAACAAGTAGCGTGTACTGCGCATAAACTGATCCGTTGTATGCCTCAACGTATGGCGTAACCACCTTTTCGCTAAGTAAGCTGTTATACCGTTGCGCTATGCGCTGACGTACTTCAACTTCATCAGGAAATAAATCCATTTTTGCCTGAAGCACTGCGGCTTGCATTGTGTCCATTCGACCATTGATGCCAATGCGCGGATGGTGGTAATGGCGATCTTGACCGTGCAAACGAATCTCACGCATCACTTTGGCGAGATTGTCGTCATCTGTGAATAATGCTCCACCATCGCCATAGCACCCCAGCGGCTTTGATGGGAAGAAACTAGTAGATCCAATGGTGGAAAGTGCGCAAGATTTTTTGCTTTTGTAGGTTGCGCCAAATGACTGGGCTGCATCTTCAATGACTGGCAAGCCATGCTTCTCCGCAATGGCATTGATTGCATCCATATCGGCACATTGACCATAGAGCGACACCGGCATGATAGCTTTGGTCTTGTGGGTGATCGCCGCTTCGATTTTGGCTGGGTCGATGTTGTAGGTGCGCGGATCGATGTCCACAAACACCGGGATCGCACCAAGCAACGCGATCATTTCGCCGGTTGCGATGAAGGTGAATGGGGTAGTGATGACTTCGTCACCCGCCTTTATACCTAAGGCCATCATGGCGATGAGCAAGGCTTTGGTGCCGTCGGATACGGTGATGCAATGTTTGACACCGACGTAGGCTGCTAGGCGTTCTTCCAGTTGCTTGATTTCCGGCCCCATGATGTATTGGCCGTGGTGCAAGACGCGATGGATATTTTTCTCTAATGCTGGGCGGATGATGTCTTGCTGAGTTTTCAGGTCGATGAAGTCAATAGCCGTGTGCTGCATTGGGGTCTGCAGATATTGCTGCGGGGTTATGGTCAGCAGTGGGTAGCGTTCGCAAAGCAGTGCATCGCGGGTAAGTAGCTTGATGCTGCCTAATTTAAACCTGCCCAAGGCACGGATGAGTTGTTCGTCCTCCGGGTCGGGGCTATCAAATACGTCGCCCTCATCCGCCAAGGCTGCTAGCCAATGCTTGTCCTCTGCAAATGTTTTTAGAGCTTGCCGTGCACGAGCAACACACTGACGATTGTTTGCCGGCGTGGCGTGAGCTACAGCCCTACGCTGCACCTCTCGCACCATGTTGAACTCCATGGTTTGTACACTGCCTGCATAAAGCCAGAGTTTTGCGCCTTGATCTTGACACCGTTGCAGTGCTGCAGCGGAGATTGGCGCAAAGGGCATGCGGCTAGCGCATACATCGAGAACGATATTGATATCTATTAGTAGATCCATGCTTGATTAGACTGGGCGTCCTTGGTCTTGTCGAATTTGTGCACGAAGGTCAATGGCTTCCAAGCGCTCCTGGTACTCCGCACTCAGTGCTGATAATTCCTTGTCAGGTGGAAATGGTGCTTCGAGAATGGCCTGGAAATTTCCGAGCAGGGTTTGGGCTCGCGCAATGTCCTGCGCTGGCAAACTGAAAGGTGTTGTTTGTAGCTCTATTTCATCGTCCGGCACGTTAACGATCAAGCGAATGTGATCATGTTTAAGACGCAATGGCTCAACAAATTCAATGTAGCCTTGGCTATAAATGGCTTCAACTTGCATGGTCAGTCCCTTTCTAAAGTGAGGTTTCCGTTTTGCAGTACGTAATTTTTACCGGTGCTAGTGCAAGTTGTTTGGCCATTGCCGATCAGTGGCAAATTTAGACGCTCGCCATACGGGCTCATCCATCCGATTTGTTTCGCAGGCACCCCCACCATCAGAGCGTAATCCGGCACATCCCGGTTGATGACTGCACCCGCGCCGACAAAGGCATATTCACCAATAGTGACACCGCACACGATAGTGCAGTTAGCACCCAGTGTAGCTCCACGTTTGACCAAGGTATTGCGGTATTCATCCTTGCGCGACACGGCAGAGCGCGGATTATATACATTGGTGAACACCATGCTGGGCCCGCAAAACACGTCGTCTTCAAGCGTAACGTTGTCATAGACCGAGACGTTGTTCTGGATCTTGACGTTGTTGCCTATCGTGACTTTATTGCCCACAAACACATTCTGCCCCAGCGAGCAGCGTTCACCGATTCGCGCACCAGCGCAAATATGCACCCAGTGCCAGACACAGGTTCCTGCCCCGATTTGTGCGCCTGCGTCGACGATTGCGGTTGGATGTACCTTGTAGTTCATGTTAGTAATCCAAAGGCAACGAGACACGCTTGCCATCACGGGCAGAAAGGTAAGTGGCGATCAAGGTCTCCAATGAGCGCAAACCTTCGCGGCCATCGGTTTCCGGCTCGGCTTCGCCATGCAGCACGTCAATCACATTCTTGTAATAAAGCGGATGTCCGAAACCATAGACAGAGGTGGTCTGATAACTGGCGGCTTGAACTTTATCGTCATCTACATCAGGTTCTGAAAATTCCCAATGCTGGATTTCATTCACTGCCAAGCCACCCACGCGCACAGTCCCCTTCTCACCAATGATGGTGATGGAGCCCTCAAGATTTTTGGGGTATGTCAGCATGGTTACGTTCATCGAACCCAACGCACCAGATCGCCACTTGATGCTTACCACACCCGTGTCTTCCACCTCGATATTGCGCGCCAATGTGCCAGTGTAAGCCTGCAAGCTTTCAACGGGGCCGATCAACCAATCGATCAAATCCACATAGTGGCTGGCCTGATTCATGAAGGCCCCCCCGTCAAACTCCCACGTACCGCGCCATTTGGCACTGTCGTAATATTCCTGGGGCCGAGTCCAGAAAACGTTGATATTGACCATGTATATACGACCGAAGCGTTCTTTCTCTACGGCACTTTTTAACAATTGCAATGTAGCATTACGTCGGTTCTGTTTGACCACAAACATACGTACACCGGCCTCATCGCAAGCTTTGACCATGCTGACACCGTCGTGCCAACGTGTGGCCATGGGCTTTTCAGTCATCACGTGTATCTTATGTTTGGCTACCAGTTGTGCCTGCGTCGAGTGCAATCCGCTGGGTGTGCACAGCACCACCAGATCAAGCTGCTCTTGCCGCAGCATCTCTTCAAGATGAAGGTAACCCTTGACACCACGCTCTTTGGTCGCCGCGTCTATTGCCTGCTTGTCGATATCGCATACTGCTACCAATTCGATGCTGTCCACATGTGCGACTATCGATTCAAAATGGTTCTTTGCGATGCGACCACAGCCCACGACGGCAATGCGAATCTTCCGTTCAGTTATTGTTTTATACATTTTGTAGGTTTACCTAGGGTAAGTTCGGCAGCCATCACAGACGCCACAGCCGATATCCAGCATTCTGAACTATTTGCTGGTTAAAGGCAGACTTGATATCAATGAACGCACCGCCTTTTTTCATAAGTCCAAGAAGCTCCTCCAGCGGTTTGTTCAAATATTCTTTGTGCATCACCGCTGCCACAACCGCATCTGCATGCTTAGGCAAACTCTCCCATGCAGTCAGTTCAATAGCATATTCATGCTTGGCCTCTTCCTTACTCGCGACCGGATCATGTACTATGACATCGCAACCAAATGACTCCAATTCCCGTATCACATTCGCCACTTTGGAATTACGCAAATCCGCGCAATTCTCCTTAAAAGTTAAACCTAATACGATGACCTTGGCACCTTTCACCATGGAGCCCGCGTGTATCAACTGTTTAACCGTTTGTTTCGCGACATACGAGGCTATGCCATCATTGATACGGCGACCGGCCAAAATGACTTGCGGGTGGTAGCCCAACATCTCGGCTTTGTGCGTCAAATAATATGGATCGACACCGATACAATGACCACCCACCAAACCAGGACGAAATGGCAGAAAGTTCCATTTGGTGCCCGCAGCTTGTAACACCTCCAAGGTATCTATTCCGATTTTTTCAAAGATAATCGCCAATTCGTTCATCAAGGCGATATTCAAATCGCGCTGGGTGTTTTCAATCACCTTGGAAGCCTCGGCTACTTTTATCGAGCTAGCTTTATGCACACCAGCCACGATAACTGAAGCATATAACTTTGCGACTTTTTCCAGCGTTTCGGCATCATCACCTGAGACCACTTTGACTATTTTGGTTATGGTGCGCTCTTTATCCCCCGGATTGACGCGCTCGGGTGAGTAGCCAATATGGAAATCCCGCATCCATTTCATCCCGGATTCTTTTTCCAACACAGGTATGCAAATTTCTTCTGTGGCTCCGGGATAGACGGTTGATTCGTACACAACTATTGCACCGCGTTTCATGTGGCGACCGACTGTTATGCTTGATGAAACCAGCGGCGAAAAGTCGGGTTGATTAGCCTCGTCAACCGGGGTGGGTACTGCAATCACGATGAAATCAGCATCGCTTAACACTTGCGGATCGGTGTGACAGCTCAGTTGCGTTGCTGCACACAAGTCTTCCGAGTTCACTTCGCCCGTCGGGTCAACGAAATTGCAGTACGCTGCGACTTTCTCTGCCGACAGATCCACACCTACAGTGGGATATTTTTTCCCGAACTCGACTGCCAACGGCAACCCAACATATCCAAGTCCTACAACAGCTATCTTCTTCATATGCTTAACCCTTAAAATAGTGGTGCATTTTATTTTGAAACATCCAGTGCGGATTGCTAACAGCAACTCCAATACCTTCCTAGCGTGCGAAAATGTTGGCATATAAAGCTCTTACACGTTTCCCAGCAACTCCTTCTGTTATGCCTCATATTTCAGCTCCCCAATCTCTGTCCGCAGCCGCTCATATTCCTGCACCTTGATTTGCAAAAACTGCACGCTCATGTGTGCCTTTTGTTCTACTCCGCCTAGAGTTAGCAGGGTATCCAGATCGTGGGTGACGGAATGCCTCATTCGTCTGCGTCCAAATAATAATAGCCGCCTGTTTTGGTTGCGCCTCTATATTCAACCTTGCCATTTTCTTTGAGTTGCTTGAGCCAGCGTTCAATAGTTCGCCGGGTGAGTTTGAACGCTACCGCCATTTCACCTGCGCGTTGCCCCGGATGCGATTGGACGTATGAAAGCAAGCCACTTACTCCGACATTTGCTCCGACATTCTCATTTTTGTACATCGTTACGCTAAAGCCATGTTGAAATTCCTCAAACACAGGTTCTGAAATTCCGTAGGCAGATGCCATACGTGTACTCATATCACAACAACCTATCTGCCAACTCAGCATAAATTGGGAATTTTCTATCGGAAGACATCAGTTTGGCATCATGTGTGAGTGCCGTTGCGATAACGATTCTGTCTTGCGGGTCGCTATGATGTTCTGGCAACGCCACTGCCATAAAGGCGATTTTGGGAGTTATTGGAAACAGACTAATACCCGATCCTTCTAGTGCCTTTTCAAACCACTGCTCTATATCACAGGGCAACACGATACGCCCATGCTTTGCTAACCAAGCCACTTCAAAACAACTGATTGCAGACACAGCCACGAAATCACTCAACTCAATCTGCTTCGCTCGGGCTGGTGCGAGTTTTTCGATGTCTCCGTTTACCCACCACAACCAAATATGCGTATCCAATACGATCATTTCGGTAAATCCCAAAGCTCCACAGGAGCACTGTCAAATACATCTCCAATGATTTGGGTCTTGCCGGCAATATCAGAATGCGGACTACGGCGAACGTTAGCCGATACAACGCTGTCGGCAATAACGATAAAAATGGCTTCAAACTGCTTATTAGGCGGCAACTTCGGCATCTGCATTAATTGTCCAGCAACATCTGTTTCAAGTATCAATCGCTCTGCGTACATGGCCACACTCCTGTTCAAGTTTCTCTCGTTTTAGCAACAGCACCACCTCGAAGCAAGGACATCCAAACACTGCCAGGTGACTTTCACTTTCATGGTTATAACAATCGAAATCACGCCAAATAACGCTTCGATCTTCTCGATCATGAAACTCAGCATCTCTTCGTTTTGCTCAAAACTTGCATCAATCGGCAAGGTGTAATTCAGGCGGCATTATTTTAATTGCTCTTTTTTTACCTCATTTGCTGATGGGAAGTGCGCTTCAATGTATTTTTTAATCAGCCCATAAAACGCATTTAAGTCTTCGGCCCCGTGAACAAAACGATTGATCGCGCTGACACGCAGTACTGCGTCCTCCGGGTATTCATGGGCTAACGCATTGCGCACGATGCGAAATTTTTTCCACTCACCCGCAGAAGGGATCGCACCGATACGCTCCAATCTATTCAGCTTTTCGGCAAACGTCGCGTTGCTAGGCACGGGCTCTTGAGCCAACTCCAAAATCAACGGCATGACTTTCTCGCCCAGCGAGTCTTGCAGCCTGGCGAAACGATAAGCGCATGACTCCCCCTTGTTTAATTATATCAATCTATACTGCTTGCAACTTAGAATGACCGCATGCACTTTACTCATCAGCATTCCCCGGTAATTTTTCTTGCTCCGCTTCGCGCTTCAATTCTTCGATCTCGGTCCGCAGCCGCTCGTATTCCTGCACCTTGATGTGCAAAAACTCCACCGTCATGCGCGCCTTTTGCTCGACACCCTGGGGTGTGAGCAAATAGGCGTAAGCCAATTTGTTTTCGCTGCTGCGGAAATTATTGACTTTCAAACAGCCTTTCCCGACCAAAGCCTTCAGACAGAAATTGACTTTGCCCAAGCTGACACCCAGACGTTTCGACAAGTCTCGTTGCGACAGACTGGGGTTGGTTTCCAGTGTTTTGAGTAAGCCGTAGCTAATCGATTGATCTGACATTACAGTGCGTTCATTTAATGAACGCACATTAAATCAGCGAACGAATGTGGCTGTCAAGCGTGGCTTGCTGATGGTGGATACTATTCGGCCTGATACCCATCGCCACGGTTTGAATAGCCACAGAGAGGCTGTAAGTTTACGGTTGCGAGGTCAATTTTTTAATCTCATGGCGACCACCTTGGCAAACTCCGAAAAATCGGCAAGGTGATATTTCACAATGCTATGCGCGATGTCCCAATTGATATTTTCATAGTTGTGAACCGCGATATTACGGAAACCCACCGCCTTTTTAAGGCTGCTTGCCAGCTCGTTATTCAGCAAACCTTGCTGCATCAGCAAATCGAATGTTTGTCCCATAGTGTCCGGCGGCGGCACTTCCATGCCGGCAATCAGATGTGCGCCAATATCCACTGATATTTGCACCGCGCGACTGAGGTTGAGCGAGACAATATCTTGCAGATCAATTCCGCTGCTAATGTGGTCGCTTGCGCGGGACACTTTGTTTCTATGCGCCTTATACAGCGGCGCAACGATTCCAATTTTTGTTCAACTACTTCC
>VFSW01001899.1_pt1 | contig 31677 bp, 39 predicted proteins | sample 5358111 | NCBI WGS metagenome assembly VFSW01 (sample SAMN11554181, study PRJNA540505) | mine drainage metagenome | isolation source: sediment from site ElyBrook_90M | place: USA: Ely Copper Mine, Vershire, VT | collected 2017 | reverse complement strand
CGTTCACACCTTGTGGGATCGGCTGAAGATTGACCGGCGTGCCGCGCTGTTGCGTGGGAGCCGGCGTCTGCTGTCCTTGCCCTTCCTGCTGCAGCTCCTGATGCGCCTGCCGTACCACTTCCGCAGGATCAAAGCCAGCCTTTGCAGCCAAGCGCGAGATCGCTTTCGCAGCGGCGACTGGATCAGTGGCCAGCGTGGGATTGTTCGCCATCAGCGACTTCAATCCCTCAACCAGATTGCGCTGCGCCGCGATGTGTTCCTTCGACAAATTCGTCTGGGTCGCCGTAGCAGCTTTCTGGTCGGCTTCCTTTCCGCGTTCATTAGCGGCGATCTCATGCCCTTGCACGTACGCCGATCCACGAACTTGAGCGACACCGAGCGGATTATTGGCCTTCGTGGTGTTGATCTGATTGGTGATGTTCTGCTGTTTCTGCGCGTCGAGATATTTCATAAGCTGCGCATACGCGCGGTTGTCCGCCGGCGCCCGCGGGAACAGCCGCCGCGCCACGTCGAGATTTTCCGTCGGATACGCCTGCTGGATTTTGTTCCACGCCGCGTTTTCCTTTTGGGTCCACTGACGGGCTTCGGCATCCTGCACGTCCTGCGGGACCTCTTGAGCCGGCGACCACCATTTCCCCTGCGCCGCGCGATCGTTGCGGTACTTATCGAGGAGGGCTTGATCCTGTGTCGCTTGATCAGGGCCGGCCGCCGGGGTAGATGACCCCGGCGCGCTCGTAGCCTCTGTGGTTGCTTTGATCGGCATGCCGGGCGACTGGATCAGCCGTTGCATGACCGTGTTCGCGTCCTTGTTCATCAGATTGTCGACGTGCCCTTGAGGGCCGCGCAGGTACTGATTGAACTGCTCAGGCGTCAAATCATAGACGCTCGTCGTGCCCTTGGCAAGATTGCGCACAACGGCAGTGAAGCCAGTGAAACCTTTCCCGTTGTCATTCGGATAAAACTTCACGCTGTCGCCGCTCGGCACGTTGCCGTTGGACTTGCTGGCCGCTTCAGCCGCTACGGCAGGGTCAGGCGGCTTCTGGGGCGTGCCGGCGAGCGCCGCGGCAGCGAAATGCTTCTGCGCGTCAGAGTGCACGCGAGCGGCTTGCATCAGCGCCCACGAGGCGTCCGGAGAGCCCGCGCTGGCAATTGCCAGCATGGTGCGCATGGTCGGGTCCATCTCGCCCGTCGGGTCGACTTGATCCTTGGCGGCGGCAAGCGCCTCTTGCGGCGCTGCGTCAGCGCCAAGCAAGTAGCGCAAGATGTTGCTGTTGTCGCCTTGGGGCTGCGCTTCACCCGCGGCCGGCTGCAGCGAGGCGGCATTCTCGGGTGTCGCTGGGATCGCGCCTTCCGGTACTGGAGCGCCAGCAGCTTGATCCTCGCCAGCGGCCGGCGACAGCGATGCGGCGTTCTCGGGCGTAGCCGGGACCGACCCTGCAGGAAGCTGTGGCATGGATGCTTGCGGGCTGTTCTGACTTTCGTCCAACTGTGCCTCGGCCTCCGGAACTGGCCCGGTGCCGGTCGCGTCCTCGACCTCGCCGCCCTCTGCATAGTTCGGCGCCCCTTGCGGAAGCGCAGTCAAGACGGGGGTAGTTCCGCTATAAGGCCACGGCGGCGTTGGGCCAGTCGCTTGCCCGTTTATATTCGGGATCGCCTGATTGGCATCGGCCTTCGTCGTCGGCAATCCGGTGTCGATGGAACCAACCCCCTGCCGATTGTCTTCGACGTTTGTCGACGGGCGCATTCCGGCCGTGTCAACGCCGTTGGCATCACGGCCGCTGTTGTAGATGTCCATAATCTGTTGCAAGATCGCGTCGAACGAGCCGGTATTCGTCGGACCACCTTGCGTGGTGCTGGTATCGCTGCCGGTCGACATGGGGATCGCACCGCCCGGATCAGGCGCCGCAGGCTGAACCGCGCCACCTTCTGCCATGAATTGAGTTGGGCCACCGCCGCCTTGGTTCGGCGGGATTGCCTGCGAACTCGGCCCCGCAAAAGTCAGCGGCGAAGACGGCGCAGAATAACCGCTTGAAGTGTTGAACCACGGCGCAGCTCCAGCGCCAAACCCAGAGCCACCACCCCCAGAACCGGACCCGGAGCCATAGTGATCCCACGACGAGCCGCCGCCATACTGGCTACCATTCTGGTTGCCATTACGGCGGTCCATCCGTTGTATCTTTGGCGGCGTGTAACCCGGATTGCTCAGCGACCAGACCATTATCGCCTCCCGCCAGCATGGCCGAAGCTAGGATGGGCAGGCGCCCCGAGACGGGCTTGGCGCGATTTCTTGATCAGTTCTTGAAAGAACTTCTGCCCAAGCCATTTCGTCACGTCCTTGGGAACCACGAACTCCTCGGCATTGAGATGCGCCGGAATGTCATCCGTGTGATGGCCGCCGCTCGGGCTCAAGTGTTTCGATACGAATCCGCCCGTCGTGCGATCGTCAGGAATGCCGCCGATCATGGGGCTGTAGTGACGGCCCTCATGTTCCATGCCATGTTCTGCCCCATGCCCCACCGCGCCGCCGCCGCGATAGTTGCCGCCGGCGCCGGTATAGACAAGCGAGCCGTATGGATCATAGCTGCCGCCGTTCGAAGCGGAAGCAGGAGGACCGCTCCATGCGGCATCGCCGCCCCACGTGTTGCTGCCGCCGCTTGCGCCGCTCCCGCTGCTGTAACCGGAAGATGCGCCGGCCGGGAGGGAGATGTTGGCCGGGTTGATCGGTGAAGTTGGCGCGCTGGGCGAACCACCCCTTGAGCCGTACCCGCTACCGCTGCCACCTTGCGACGGCTTGCTGGACTGGCCATAGCTGCTGTTCTGGCTGACGCTACCGCTGCTGCTGTTCGAGACGTTTCCAACCGGCGGATATTTCATGCTCATCGCCGTCTGTAAATACGGGTTGGCAGCCGTCTGAAGGGCAACGCCAGTGTTGGCGTTGGCCAGCCCCGCATTCTCGGCGCCGGCTGTTCCGGCGTTCGCCTCATTCAGAGCATTGACCACTTGCCCCGGCATCTGCTGACCGGCGCTAACCGCTTGGCCGAGCAACTGCCGTCCGGTCGCCTCCGTAGCGAGTTGCTGTTGCTGTCCCGCGCCCGCTGCCGCGGCAGCGCCGGCGCCCCGCTGCGCGTCCTGCAGCTCTGCATACATGCCGCTCGACGGGTCGATGCCGGCACTCTGCAGGCTCTGCGTCGCGTTATTGATGCCCTGCGTAACCGCCTGCGACGTGGCGCTCTCGCCGGCGCCCATGTTGAAGGCGACGCGGCTGGGGCTCGAATAGGTGCCTGCCTCGTTCACGAGCAGGTTGTTCATCGGCATGAAGGAGCCGGTGTACTGATTCCAAATCTGGCCAGCCTGCCCGTAGGCACCGTTAGCAATTTTGTTGAACTGGTTGATCTGGTTGTTCGTCAGGGCGCTCGTCTGACCATATGTCTGCTGCGCCCACGGAAAAACCTTATTGCCAAGCTGGGCTGCGATCTGCGCCAGCGTGAGTTCGTAATTGCTTTGCGGCGTCTGGATGGCAATCGGCAGGGAGGTCGAGCCACTTCGGCTGCTGCTACCGCCGCTGGATTGGTTATTGCTGTACGCCATAGCTCGCTGCCCAGCTAATTAGTCAAAATCGACCCACAGCCTATTCTTGCCGTGTTTATAAGGCGTTAATCATCACATTGGAGTTACTGGCCCCACGTTAACGTCTGGCCCGATGCAGCGTCCTTGAAGGTGACGCCAGTGATCTGGTTGAACGTCACAGATGCGCCGCTGACTGGATCGGTGATTGTCACCTTTTCAACCGATCGGGAACCGGGCACTTCGACGAAATTCGGGTTCTGCCCGCGGCTGCCCGGATTGCTCGTGCCGGCGAACGGACTGCCCGGCCCGTAACCGTTCCCGAGATTGTTCTGCGAATTGAGCATGTTCAGCAACTGGAACAGTATCTGTCGCATGGCATTGATCGCGGCGAGCGCACTCGCCAGATCGTTCGCCACCGGAACCGGCGGGAAGTTGCTGGCCTTTGTCGCAAATGACGGCTGCGCCGCCGGGATTTTACAGGCTGGCAGACCATAGCCCGACGGTGACGTATTCGCTTGGTTAGACATTCGCCAACTCCTTCGCCGTCGTGGCGAACTGGAGGTTGGAAATGATCACCCGCGAAATGATCTCGAACTGCCAGTTCTCGCACTTGAAACCGGAAGGCAGGCGCAAGAGGCCCCCGCTCGTCCGAATTTCCCGGCATATGACCAGCACGCCGTCGGCAAATACCTTGATGATCCCGTACTGCCCCGGCTGCAGCGTAGCCCAGCTTGGATCGAACGGCGGCGCTTCGTTGGGTGCTTGGTTCTGCGCGGGCGTCGTGGACGGCACCGTGAAGAAGCACTTCATGGCGGCGTAGCTCTTTTTCGTGTTCGCCTGAAAGATTTTCGACGTGTAGTCGACCACTTGCAGGGTGGGAGACGGATTGGTGAAATCGTACTGGTAGAGCGCACCGCTCTGAATCAGGCACACCACACCGCTCCACGGGTCGGTGAACAGGTTGTCCACGTTGACGCCATTCGGCGCCGACAACTTGCTGAACCCAACGCGGTGGCCGCCGGGCTGCGGCCAGATCGTGAAGCTCGTGCTGTCGTTGGCAAGCTGCAGCGAGAACCCCTGCTGCGCTACGCTGTTGTCGGCCGGCTGCACGCTCGCCGGCGAGGTCGAGCCGAAGCAGATGTAGTTCCCGAGGAACGGGATGGCACGCAAATATTTCGAGGGCGTGAGCGCGTTCCACTGGGTGCGCCCCACCCACATGTCGGTCGTATTCGTGGCGATGCCGGTGTTCGAAATTTGGATCAGGCCGTTCGGACTAGAGAAGAACACGCCGTTGTCCGTGCTCACGATCGAGGCACGCGATACGCAGGGGTTCGGCAGCGAGCAACGCCCCGCTGACATTTGGCCCGGCACCGCGCCTTGGATGACATAATTGAATGCAGTTGTGCATACGACGATTGCGCCCTGCGTATAGCCAAGCCCGACGATCGGAAAATCGACGGCGATCACATAGCCGGGCGGCCACGCATGCGGGAAATACGGCTGGCAGAACCACACTTCATTGTTCTTCCACGCCGCAGTGACGCCGTTCGGCAGATTGAGGAACCCCTGCAGGTCCTCGGGGGGCGGGAAATAGTTCGTGCTCGGGAGCTGGATATTGAGCGCGATCACGCTGTCGAGGGCGCTGTCCTGATAGCGGTAATTCTGCTGGCCCTCCACGCTATTCAGCGGCACATTGGCCACGAAGAAGTACACCGTACCGCCGCCCACCCCTGTTACCGTGCGGTAAATGTTGACCGACGTGATGTTGCGGTTGATCGAAACCCCGCGGCCGGCGAAGCCCGGTTGGTCGCCCAGTGGCGGCTCGAACAGCCCGATCGCCCATGTGCCGTTGCTCCAGCCGTTCATGAGCGTCGGCGGGCTCGGGGGACCTTCCTCGTCGTACGCTGTCACCCACGTATAGACATATGCCCGCGCCTCGATCACGTCGGAGGTCTGCAAGAGCGCCCACATCGCGTAATCCGGGCGTCCAGTTGTCACCGCCGGCGCCACGATCGGCGGCCCGTTGGTGAACGGCGCGTCAAACATGACGGTGTTGAGATTGGCATCGCCGGTCTGGATTTGCTCTTGCGTATCCGTCATGAGGCCGATCCAGTACGGCGTATTGGCCTCAAGCGGCACGGGATTGGTGAAGCTGCTTCCTGTCGCCGTCCCGCTGACAAAACCCGTCCGGATATTGCCGATGCCGATCAGGTTGCCCGGCGCAGTCGGCGAGTTCGCGCCTTGCGCGGCGTCCTGATAGACGACGCCAACCCAGTTCACGTTCGGGTCGGTGCTTTGCGGGATCAGGCGAATGCTGTCGACAAGGCTCGATCCTGTCGGGATGACCGGATACAAGTGGACGCGGTTCGCGCCGATCCACGCCGCGCCGCCGTTGGACGTTGTGAGACCCGCCTGCAGATAGTTACCGCCGCCGCGCGGCGTCACCGAAGGGGCGCAGCCGGGTGCCGGGACCCCGAGCTGCCATGCTGGCTGTCCCTGCTGAATGCGCTCGTAGGTGTTGTACTGGGGCGCCTGCGATGGGCTCGCGAAGTAGTACCGGTCATATTGATCGTCGACCACCTGCGACTTAACAACCGTCGTGTCTTGATCCAGAAACTCCATCCACAGGTTATTGTTTACGTCGTTGATGTTCGTGTCGATCGAGGGGTTCGTGCCGCCCACCATCGTTGTCGTAGTGTCTGCCAGCGATAAGAGGTCGCTGGTGACAATGACGACGGGGTTAACGGTGCTCACGCCGCGGTAACACGCCGTATCAACCGAATTGAATGACGCTCCGAAGTCCGGAGCGAACAACTGGACGTAGCTGTATGGCGTACCTTGAATGACGGCAACGCCCGTGGAGCATACCCGAAGCTCGTTGTCCGTGGCCGTCCCGATCAGGTTGACGTTGGTGTTGCCGGTCGTTCCGGTGCCGTACGTGACGCCCTCGTTCGTGCTGGCGCCGAAATCCTGCGTGATTGCGTTGAGCAGGTTCTGCGCGGTCTGCGCCGGCGTCGCGCCGATCAGAACGGTGAACGCAGTATTGAGCGTAGAAGCGGCGCTTTCAAACGTGTAGCCGAACTCGCCGATCCACAACGTGTCCGTAGCGATCGGGTTTGCTGTGAAAACGATATAGACGAACGACTGGCTCTCGGTCTTTACGGGAATGCGAAAGCAAAAGCGCGCAGCCGAGTTCAACAGGTTGCGCACTTTCGTTGGAGTGATCCAGCCCTGAAGCGCGCCCGAGAACATGAAGCCGTTGTTTAACGCGGCAGCTTGGCCCTCGGGGAGAAGCTTGGCATCCCAGAGCGGGAGCATGCCGCCAAACTTCTCCAGCTTAGTTGCACCCATTTCCCCCTCACGTTCCCCTCACATCAAACGTCCTGAGCAGCCGAGCGGACAGTTCCCTGCTTCATGTTCGGAATGTAGTCCGCGGGGCGAAAGACGGGAACGGTGCCACCCTCTCGCGGATCACGGCGCGGCGCGGGACGGTTCGCCTGTTGGGCCGCATGAAAAGCGTTTGCGCGCTGGCCGGCAGCCATCTCGGCGCTGGTGCGTTGCTGAATCAGCGGCGCCACTGGCTGCACTACCGGAGGCTTCGGAGGCGGCGTACGCGCTGCCATCACCATCTCGGTGAAGTGCTTCTTCTGGAGGTCCAGAACAGCCGCCTTTTCCTCGGGCGACATTTTGTTGGTGAACTCAGGAAAGCGGAGACCTGCAAGACCTGTTGCAACAAGTCCGGTCTCGACTTTTGCGGGTTCGGATTTGGGCGCCTCAGCGGCGGTGGGGATAGCGTCGCTTTGCGAGGACAGCGGCTGGGTCGGTTGCTCGGTCGCCGGCTCGGGCGCTTCCATTGCTGGGGTCAGTTCCAAGGCCATTGGTGCCTCCTTGCGCAGGCGACGTGCCTGCGAAATGTGGATTAGGCGTTCCGATGGCGGCTTGTCTCGCTCCGTGGTCGTTGCGAGGTCCACGGCCTTGGGATACGCCGGTCGATGGCGACGATTTAGTCGCCATCGCTTCGGCGAAGGTAGGGAATTTCAGTTTACGGCTCATTAAGGGATGCGCTTACTTGCGTCCCTTAACACGATTGAGACGCGGGTTTGCCTTGCGGGCGCCCGCGGAAGCTTCGCGGGTTTTCTTTGCGAGGATGGCACCTGCCTCTTTCGGCGAATAGCCTTCTCCCTCGATCTTGCTCTGAACAGCTTTGAAGCCGGGGTGAGCCTTGCTCATTGTAGTCTCCTGAAAGATGCGCAGCCGAGTTTGATATAGACCCGATTGCGTTGCTTCAGGTCCAGAGCCAGCACGGCCGCAGCGTATCGCTGGCTCGACTTGTGGTACGTATCATATCGGATCGGGCCGATCAAGGCATGACAAATCGGCGCGCGAGTCTGGACCGGCAGGTCTTGGGGATCGCAGGCGGCAAGGAGCAAACCGACCGCCAGCAAGCTAATAATTCGGGCGATCATAGGGGTCCTTCCATTTCTTCAGGTTCTTCCCCGCGTTTGTTACCGTGACGGTAACATTTCTGTCGACAACCGCGGCCTGAGCCGCGCATCGCGCCGACTGGTCGAGAACGCCGCGGGAATACAGCACAAGGGACACGGCGACAACGACGGCGGCCCACAGGAAGTCCTTCTTCCCGAGCGGGCTGAAGTAGGCGCCGGCCAAGCACAGGATGATCAGCCCGATCCCGAGCCCGAACTTCCAGACCTCAGCCCACACACCCGCGAATAGCCACTCGAAAATGAACATTTCAGTTGTCCATCATGCACAGCTTATACTCGGCTTGGCGGCGTCGAGTAAGGCCGCGTACCACGACCAGTTCGCCGTGTACGCGCGCATGGTCATATCCCAGTATTGCGCGGCAAGCGCCTGCGACATTCCCAGCATTGAGATTGCGAGCAACAGGCCCATGGCACAAGGCTCCCTTCCCGAGGTTATAGGTGAAGCTGACCATGGCCGCCTCGCGATGCGGTGGCATGGCGACGTGCACACAGGAGCGTACCATGGCGTCATACTTTTGCAAGTCTGTGCCGAGCATCTGCTTGCACTCGGCCTCGGTGTAGACTTTGCTGAAGTCGGCGCCGTCGGCCGCCGTCTGGCCGTAGCATATCGTCTGCACGCCGGCGATGTCGCGGTAAGAGTGCCCGTAGAACCCCTCGAACGCGGCAACGCAAGTGATCGCGATGGCGAGCCACGCCGCCTTACCGCTGGTGTTCCTCGGGTGCAGCCACTCCATCACGGGACACCTTTCTGGTTTACAAACCGCGCCACAAGCACAGCGAGGCTAAGCCCAATGCACGCCAGCGCAAACTCGACGGGGGGCAAGAAGTTCTGGAACGCGGGGATAGCGACCCAGAGGCCCTCTATCACCGCGCCGCCAATGAGGAGCCGAGCTGTCCACAACCGGTGCACAAGCCGCCATTCAGGAGCGGCGTGTGCGTCCAGCCACACGGACAATCGGAGAAGGAATAAGCGCATGACACCTATCCTTGCAAGCGAACGAGCAGAACGAGGACTGGCACGTTATTTCGTGCTTCCGGTCGGGCCGCTTGGACCGGTGGAACCGGAAGCGGGCGAAGGGACACTCAGCGTCTTGATCAACGTATCCAAGAGCGCCTGCGTGCGCTTCACCGCGGAGAGATCGTACGCCTTCGCTGCGTTCGCAACATCAGCCTCATGTTTCTTTTTGACCGCCGCAACGTCAGCCGCAGCCTTGTCCATGATGGACTTGACCTCGGCGTCAACGTCGCTGGCACCCGTGGTGAAAAAATTCTTGACCGCGTTCCACATAGTAGCTCTCCACTGCGAATGCGCGGGCACCATACGGGAGGAACGTTTAGTTGGGCTTAATTGGCCTTACGAATACTCCTCGATGATAATAAACCCGCTGCCACCAGCGCCGCCAGTATGCGGCGTCGCTCCTGATGTGGTCGATCCAGCGCCGCCCGCGCCGCCCGCGCCAACACCATATGAGTAGCTCGCGGATGGACTTGTAATGATCCACTCTACATAGCCGCCGGCTCCTCCACCTGCGCCGGGAGACGTAACATTCGCCTCTTGATCGCCACCGCCCCCACCGCCGCCGCCGAAAGCGCCAGCGCCGCCGGCCACTCCGTGTGGTCCGCCATTTCCGCCACCACCCCACGGTCCGTTTCCGCCGGGAGCGCCGTTAACACCAATGACGCTGCCAGTGAACGCCGGGACGCCGCCCTGCCCAATAACAGCGAACGTTCCTCCGCTCGCGCTACCGCCCGGACCACCGCTCGAATTGTTGTATCCACGATCGCCGCCGCCCGCAGTAGCGGTTCCAAAAGTTGTGTTTCCGCCGGGGGAACCGCTTGCTGATGGTTGTGTATTAAACGGCGCATTACCAGCGCCACCGCCGCCGCCTCCTACAAGGCGAACTCGCAGCCATTTGGTAGCCGTTTGTAACGTAAACGTTCCCGAACCAGAGGAGTAAGTGGTCACAACTGGGTTAGGCATTGTGCCCGTGGGACCTGTGTTCCCTGTAGGACCTGTGTTCCCGGTCGCACCCGTATTCGTCGCCGACCCCGGAAGCCCCGTGGGGCCGGTGTTTCCGGTCGGTCCTGTGTTCCCAGTAGGTCCGGTATTTCCGGTTGGTCCCGTAACGCCTTGAGCACCGACATATGCAACCTGCAAATAAAACAGATCGCCGGTGTTGATCGTGCCACTCTGCACGATCGAAGCGTTCGGCACCGTCCACAACGCACTCGACGAACCGCCGGCTGACGCCGTGACTTCGAACGAAAAGAAGCCGCCCGTCGTCACATCGAGAGCAAACACCGTGACTGGATTAGGGCTGTTTCCGGCAAGGAACGTCGCCATCCAGTTGCTGACGGTCACACCGAACGCGTCAGTGAACGACGCTGTGACTGCCGTCGCGCTTGTGGGCGGATTGACGTTGAAATCAAAGTATTCAGACGCCGCGTTTCCGGTGGCGCCAAACGAAAAGAAATACGGAATACCGGCGGGTGAACCCGTGGGTCCTGTTATGCCAGTATTTCCCGTAGGCCCCGTATTACCTGTCGGGCCGGTTGGTCCTGTCTGTCCAGTCGGCCCAGTGTTTCCTGTAGCTCCCACAGCCCCCGTTGAACCGCTGCTACCCGTAGGTCCCGTCGCTCCCGCGGGTCCGACGGCGCCTCCGCTGCCAGTCGAGCCAGTCGATCCAGTCTGGCCTTGTATGCCTTGAGCGCCTGTAGGTCCCGTGGGACCTGTTGCCGAAGTCGGTCCAGTAGAGCCCGTTGCGCCCACCGATCCACTTGCTCCAGTCGGACCGGTGGGTCCGCCGGCGGGGCCGCCCGGGCCAGTTGGGCCAGTATTTCCGACAACTGATAAAAGAGCACCTTGGGCGATTGCTTGTCGGGGGGCAAGTAGGACCGATCCCCCATTCGTGTCCACTCCGACTGCAATATGGTCATAGCGAACCTGTCCAAGAGATGTTGTGGCGCATGCGATGACATTGAACTGATCTCCCAACGTCCCGTCGTTCAAAAAGAACTCAACGGCCTGTCGATCTGGCGTGTACGTGACATTGGTCACAGTCGCAGTGCCAGCGTCAACTGAAAACACGACACTGTTCAACGTCTCACCGGGCTGCAGCCAGCGGTCATACCGGATCGTATATTGCAGGTTTTCGTTGACCTGTTGCTGGATCGTGCCGATGCGCATGGCGCACCTTTTACGGGTTCACGACACGGAACTGGATCGTATCGTTCAATGTCTCACCATTGCTTGTGGTAACGGTGAAGGTCACAATGTCGACTTCGCCTGCCGCGCCACCGCCGGCAATCGTGGCAGCGGCGACGATGAAATAAAACGCCCGTTTATCGGGATAGAGATTGGAGAGGCTCACGGAGACAGTCGTCGTCGGATTGCCGGCAACGTTCGACGGCAGCGCGACGGTTGCCGTGATGCCGGTAATAGTCGACTTGTCGTCGTGCTCCAAAACTTCGCGATAGGAGATGTTGAACCTCCGCACGTCGCCAAGAGCAATATCGCGTGAGCCAAGTAGCATCAGTCAGTACCCCACACCTTCGAACCACACATCGTCTTCGATCCGCTCGAAGTCCTCCGACGGTTTCACCATGAACTCGGTGTCACCTTCGTACGGGAGCACTTCAAATTGTTCCTGCATCGGGACCTCGAAATCCATTTTTCTCTCCAACGATCAGTGTCCTATCGCGAACCAGAGCCACGTGTCGTTTTCAGCAGTCGTCGTTGAAATGCTGAAACCAGTTTTCGCAACGTTAAACACACCGTAGGTTTGGTTGTTGTTCGAGTTCGTCGCGCTGCAATGGTCCGTTGCGTTTGGAAACGCCACCGGATAGGTAATGTTGTAGGTCGCCGTGTTGCCGCCGATAGTTCCCCACTGGAAGAAAACGCCCGTAGGTCCCGTCAAGACCTGAACCTCAACGTAGCCAGTGGCACCAGCGGCGCCGCTCATCGAGCCACCGCCGCCCGTGGGACCGGTCACGCCAGATGCGCCCGTGGGACCTGTAGCGCCCGTGTTCGTCGCCGAGCCCGCAGGGCCGGTGTTGCCCGTAGCGCCCGTCGGTCCCGTGTTGCCCGTGGCGCCTGTGTTCGTCGCCGAGCCCGCAGGGCCGGTGTTGCCCGTAGCGCCCGTCGGTCCAGTTACGGTACTAGCAGCTCCCGTGGGTCCGGTATTGCCCGTCGGACCGCTCGGGCCGATCGGGCCAGTCGCCCCCGTGGGGCCGGTAGTCGAGTTGCCGACGGGTCCCGTGTTGCCGGTGACGCCAGTCCAGCCGGTAAATCCTGTCGGACCCAGCGCGCCGGTCACGCCAACCGGTCCCGTGGGACCCGTGTTCCCCGTGACGCCGGTCGCGCCAGTGTTGCCTGTAGCGCCGGTCTGCCCTGTGCTTCCGGTATAGCCCGTAGCGCCGGTGGGTCCCGTCGGGCCAGTGTTGCCCGTCGGCCCTCCGCTCGGGCCGGTCGCGCCGGTCGCGCCGGTAGACGCCGCCGTTCCGGCGAGCCCCTGCGGACCCGTCTGGCCTGTGTTGCCGGTCGGTCCTGTCGGTCCGCCGCTCGGGCCGGTCGCGCCAGTGACGCCGGTCGGCCCAACGTTCTGCGTGGCCACAACAGCCGGCATGGCAAAGATCGGCGCAATACCTTGCGGAAGCGCAGTCACATTACCCTCCCGAAATGCCGTGTTCGAAGATGAATTTCCCGTGGCACAGCGGCACGCGAACGGGCGGCGCCGAATTGTCGAACATCATCAGCTCGTACACATACTCGCCGGGAGTTAAAGCCGCCACAAGAGTTGCCTCGGGCACGTTCATCTGCAGGATGCGGTTGATGGGATCGAGCACCACGATTTGATTGGCAGTCGACAAAAGGGTCAGCAGGATTGTCGTATCGCTGCGTTTCCCCTTGATATCGAGCCGAAAATTCTGACCGGTGAAGTTCCAGCCACTAAGACCCGTCGGGCCGCTCGTGCCGGTGAAGCCACCAAAGCCGTAGGACCCCGGCGTTACGACGGGTGCGTACGGACCGCCGGCGCCGGGCGACCATGGGCTATAGTTGCCGCCAAAGGCGCCCGGAACGTATTGCCCCCACGAATAAAACTGCAGCGCGTCCTGCCACGTGGCATTGTCCTGAACGATGAAATCAACGTTCGCCGCAGTGATATTGCCCCTCCAATACCTGTTCATCAGATGCGCTCCGGAGGCCATGCGGTGACAACGCCGCCTAGTTGAGTTCGAGATCGCCAGCCACCTTGCAGCGGGAAGCGCCAGTTCTGCGCGCCCATGGTGTTCTGATGGAGCGCAGCCGCCTTCGCTTGCTGGATGCCGGTGCGGAAGCGGCGAAGATGGTAGAGCCCGGTTTCCTTGTCGGTGTACGATTTGTTCTGCTGGGTCATCATCTTACCCAGCAGGCCATCAAGGATCGTTACTTCGTAGACCGAAAGAACCCAGTCGGGACAGATCGGCACCATGTCCCGCGTCGTCTGCCAGTCGAGGTTCTTGATGACGTGAACATGGTAAATCCAGCCCGGATCGAACGGACCTGTGCTACCAGTCGCCAACACATACAGCGGCGAAAACCCATATGGATACGGCGGCGAGACGGCGCCCGCGGCGCTCCCGCTATAGCGCGGTGCATGCGCAAGTTCGAGTTCACCAAAGCGAGGCATGAACGCGCCGACCGGCGCCTTGAAGCTATCGACCACCCCGATCAACTTGATGATCTTTCCACCGTATCGCGGCACCAGCTTATAACAGCGGATTTCCGGCGTGATTGGCAGCTCGATGGTTTCCGTCCAGCTATTGCTGTCGTAGAAGAACTCCTTGAGAACCTGATACAGCTCAGCCTTAATACCAACGTCAGAAGCGCCCGTGAGTTTCACGCGCGCTTGGTTCATCAGGTTCTCAAACTGCGCCTTGTCGATGAAGTCCATCAGCGTTGTCCATTAGGGCCGGGCGTTCCAGCTTGGATCGAGCGCGGCCGTACGCCCGTCAACACGTCGTGCATGTAGCCAAGAAACGAATTTGCGCGCTCATCTTGCACGTCTTCGTCATCACGCGCAATGGCCATTCCAACCGTTCCGTACACGAACGCCAAGCGAAACTGGGGCTCGATCGGCACCGCGTCGTTGTTGATCTGATCATACTGCGGGACCCGGTTTCCCCACTTGTGGACAAACAGGTCAGCCCGCAGGCGCCGCGCTTCGAGGAGGGCCGTATTGAACGCCACCAACAGTTCCATGGGCTGATAGCGATACGGCGCGACGGTATCGAGCAGGAGGACCCGCGCATCCTTGATGTAATCCGCAACTGTTAACAGGCGCTCGGTCATGGCTACCGCTCCGAATTACCGTACGGTAACAACTATTCGTAAACGAAAAGGGCGGCCGAAGCCGCCCTAATCACGGTTGATAACGAAGGCTACCGCCTTACGCGCTTTCCAAATATCGCACCAAAGCCTTGAGTTCGGGTAAAGAAGCGTCAGATTTAAGCCTATTGGCCCGGTGACTAAGCACGAAGACGTTCCCTTTTACGTATCCAAGGGAATTGTCCCGACGGTCCAATGTCGCAGAGTTTTGTCGAATGCCATCTTCTCGCCTGCACGCGTAATAACTGAGTTCAACACCAAGCACAGGACAATGCGTCAGCCATTCAATATCGTCGACAGTGATATCAACAGCGACGCGTAGCCGCTTCGCGCGGCTGCGTGCTTGGTATACCAAATGGTGTCTCGGACTGCGGCGCCGCGAATTGCGCTGATATTGCGCATATTCCTTCAGATGCGCTAGCCGATATTCACGCTGGCCCATAGAAAAACTCCGGTAAGACACAAGGTCTATACCGGAGTTTTCTAGCCTTTAGCAACCGCCAATTTAGGCGGCTGGCGTTACCTGAGCTTGGACCAGCGCACGGCCATCAACAATTTGATATCCGTATATCTGAAGTCCGCGCAGGATTTGGGCGAAGGTGAGTTCGGAACGCAGCGTCTCGACCTTGCTGATCTGCGACGCAAACGTCAGCCCGTGGGCGTGACCCGCGAAGATCGGCCACTCGCCAGCGTTGAACTGGGCGCTGTCCGAACTGTTGTTCGGCAGAAGGTTCGAAATGTAGATTTCGAACCGGTCCACCATGCCGAGGCGCCCGTTACGGAGCATCGACACGCTGTCGCCCGACAGATACGCCTGACGGAGTTCGGACTGTTTGATCTGGCGACCAGCCCACGCCGGCAGCACGACCCAGCGGCCGACTTCCGGAATGTTCTGCTCGTCCAGCACCTGTCCCATACGCAGGAGCACGTCGAGGAGTTCGACCTGACCGACGCCCGGGTTGCGGCCAACAACGGCGAGGGGCGAACCCTGTACGCCGAGGTTGACAGAGCCCGTGATGACACCGGCCGCGGTGCCCTGATTGGCGACCGCCATCTGACCCACGATGCCCGAAAGAACATCGGTGTCAACAGCGATCTTCAGTTGCTGCGCGGCGTCGTCGGACCACATCGAGAGGATATTCAGATCGCTCTGAATTTCCATCACGTCATCGAGGATCAGCGAGAAATACTTGCCGTTCCCGATGTAGAGTTCGACCGTACCGCCGGTCGGGCGATCGAGGCCGAGCAAGCCGTCCGCATCGTAGTTGTGGATGGTGACGGTGGGCTTCGTACGGATTTTCACCCGGTCGCCCTTGTTCTTGATCTCGCCTTCGTAGTCGGTGTTGGAGATCGCCGCGAGAACGGTGCTCGCGTAGAACTTCTCCACCAGCTTGCCCGACCAAATCTCGGGAATGAACCCTGTCGCCTGCAGGTTATTACCCGAGGAACCTACCGGGTAAATCGCAGGAGACGAACCGGCTGTTGCGCCGGGAAAACCAGTCGACGGAATGCCCATAAGAGCCTCCTAAGTTGCTTTGGAGGCTTTCAAGGGCCTCCGGTTAACGGACACGACCATCGCGTTGCGCGGCGAAGATCGACTGCTCAAGCGCCATCTTGTCTTGCTCGCGTCCTGCATAGACGCCCTTCCGGACATCACTGTAGAAGCTCGCAATTTGGGCGCGGGTGTATGTCGGTCTGTCGACGGGGCCTGCAGCAGCAGACGGTTGCTGCCCGGGAGCCGGTCGTGCCCTGCCGGGGGCGGTTAGCGTCTCAAGTGGGACTGCGGCCACGCGAGGCGCCGGATTGGCCGGCGGCTGCGGGTGCTGCCCAGTCGGAGCGTTGCCCGTGGCAGCTTCCTCTGCGAGGAAGCCCTTGAAGAACTGAGTGACCCGAGGGGCATCAGCCGCTTGGAACGCCTCAGTCAACAGTTGCTTACGTACACGATTGGAGTAAACGTCTGGTAAAGCCAGCCAAGTCGTGAACCGCGGACTGACGTTGATCTCGCGCCATTTCGGGACTTCACGGTCGAGCACATCGTGCACGGTGCCCGCGGCGGCGCGGCTGGCCTTCTGCTCGACCTGCGCCGTTTGATGCTGAATTTGCTGGAGTTGTGGGCGCACCGCGTCGAGGGCGGCTCGCTGCACTACGTCGATCAGCTCCGGGCCATATGTCTTGATATCGTCCGGGGTAAGCGCCGATCGAGGCTGCGGCTGGGGCTGCTGAACCCCTTGACGAATGCGGACAATTTCGGCTTGCGCCCGCATCAACTCGTTGCCGAGTTCGGTCATTTGCTCCTGCATGGAGCCAACCGTCTGGGCCTGCTGCTCGTAGCGCCCTTTCATCGACAGGAACCGATGGTGTTCCTGTTCCGCCGTCCCAAGGGTGCCATCAACAGGAGGAGGTTGTGGCTCCGGTTGAGGAGCCGGCTGCGGTTCCGGCTGGGGCTGGGGCTGCGGCTGCGGTTCCGGCTGGGGCTGCGGTGCTGGCTCAGGAGCTGGCTCGGGGGCCGGCGGCGCATTGCCGCTATATACCTGAGCATGAAGGGCTTCAGCGGCTGCGGCGGCAGCTTGGACAGAAGCAGGAACCTTAACGTTCGGATCGACCGGCAATTGTTCAGCCGCCATGACACGTCTCCTTCAAAGCCAGCGGCATACGCGGCTGGGTCTCGGGTTAAGTTTTGTCCACGTAGCTGTCGTGGAGCATCTGCGAAATCTTCTGCATCTGCTGTGCACGTCCTTGAGAAATCAGGATTTCCGAAGGAGGAGCCGCAGTCATTGCAGTGATCACGTCGATCATGTAATGGTCGAATTGCTTAACAAATTCATCGAAGGCCGCGCCGCCGTTGTTGCGCAGGCGCAAGAGCGACGCTTGGATGTTCCATTCGGTGCGCGGAGTGGGGGCGCCGCTCATCAGATACCGATACCCGGCGAAGTCCCACTTGCGAGGTTATCAACGGCAGGTTCGCCTGCCGGCTGCGCGATGGGGGTCGCCTTTGCGTAATTGTTCACGCCAGCATCGGGGGCATTCGCCAAGGCATTGAGGGCGCCTCGGTTCGGCAGGGTCGTAGCCTGCGAGCCCTTCCCAGCATGCTTGATCACTTGACCGCGTTTACTGAGCGGCGTCAGGTCCTTCTTAAAAACCATTGGGATATCCCTGCGTGGCCGTGTTGCCGGCGCCGATCCCCGGCAAATTGGGCTGTTGCGGACCTAAGTCCTTGCCATATTCGCGCATGGAACCCGCCATGGGCTTGACACGCTGCATGCGCTGCGTGCGCAAGGATTCAGGCCGGGTGCCGAGCGCCCACGACGGCGCCTTACCCACACTGGGGATGGATTTCCCCACTTTGGGCTTGATCCCGGCCATTACCGGGCACTCGTGATGCCCGATCGCGCCGGCAGAGAACCGGAGAAGCCGAACATCTTCGTCTTGCCGCCTTCGGCGAACTTGTCGCCCGGGCCGCTTTCCGGAGACGTATCGTGCGCCGTGGTGCCCGCTTCCTGTTCGTCGGCATTCTGCTCGCCGAACATGTGCGTATCGCCGCCCTTGGCGAACTCGACATCATGCGACTTTTCGGTGGCTTCAGCCCCCGCGTCACCGCCGGCATGGGTGTGGCTGGTCGGTCCAGTTTCGCGCTGGCCCTTCTTGGCCCACTTGCCGTCAGACTTCACGTTGGAGCCGGATTTGTCCTCGCGAGCCATGGAAACCCCCTAAGAAAGAAAAAGCCCGCAGTGCGGGCTGCGGGCTCATCATGGTCAGGAGGCGGTAAACGAGACGTTTAGAACAGGCGGTGCAGCCACGTCTTCGGGGTCTTCTCGGTCACGATTTCGAGATCGAGATGATACTTGAACGGCTTGACGCCTCGACGCTGAATATGGTCGCGCATCGCCGTAAGGCCATTCAGCAGGGGCGTTTTGGTCTCATACCCAAGAAGCTTGCGAGCCTTGTCGGATTGGCAGAGCGCCACCTTTACCTCCTGCGGGCGCCCCGGCAAATACAGCGGTTCGGCATTGAAGCCAGTAATGTTTGAACACAGTGAATACAGATCGTTGATCGAGACAGGCTCCTCGTCAGGCCCAATATTGATGATCTGGCCCACGCATTTCCCGTCGAACGCCATCGCCTTGAGACAGAAAATGCAGTCGTCGACATACGAAAAACATCGCTGCTGCTGGCCGTCTCCGTAGATGACCGGCGCTCGGTGCTGCAGCATCAGGTTCAGCATGATCGACGCAACATTGCGATAAGGATCGTCGTACTTTTGGCGCGGCCCGATGATGTTATGCGGCACCGCGATGGCCCATTGAACACCGTGGGTGTTGCACAGGTTCTTCAGCATCTGTTCAGCGGCAACCTTGCCGATCCCGTAGGGGTCTTCCGGCTTCGGCAGGTCATCCTCGCTAAACGGCGGAATGCCCTTTCCGTACCGCGCCATCGAGGAGCAAAAGACGATACGCTGCACCCGCGCGGCTATGCTCGCGGTGATGACGGAGACCGAAGCCCCCACAATGTTGCGAGTAACAACGTTCGGGCTAAAGACGGAAAGCCCTTCATACGCCGTCGCCGCGCAGTGAAATACAACGTGAACCCCATCCACCAAGCGGCGCACAGCCGCAAAATCATTGCAATCAACTTGGTGGAAGTCCACTTTCGATGGCACATTGTCGAGGTCCCCGCCGATCATGTTGTCGATACCGACAACGCTGTGACCGTCAGCCAAGAATGCGTCCGCCAGATGACTGCCGAGAAAGCCGGCGACGCCAGTGATGAAAATCTTAGCCATGGTGGATCACCAGCAGCCGTTCAGGTTCGCCGCAGCCGCAGCCGCATGCGTACGCTTTGCCGGTCCCGCGCTCGCATTGGCGCGCCATCCATGTGTACCCAGCCGGCACGTGAATGCCCACGAGGTCAGGTCTGCAATCCTGTTGCAAGTCCTCGATGATATAGTGGCCGTCCGCCGCGAGAAATGGCAACAACGTTTTCATCGACACGATCTGATGCGCCAACTCGTGCGATCCGTCGTCGACAATGAGGTCGAACATAGTCACATCGCCCCGTTGGCGATCAATCTTGCCCAAGACCTGCATGAGTTCGCGAGGGTTGTTTTGATCACAAGCAAACGCTTTAATCCGGCTGTGTCCAAACGCCTCAACACGGTCGAGCGGCGCTTGGTCGCTGTCAATCCCATAGATGATAGCGTTCGGGAAATAGTCGGCCCACATCTGCAGGCTGGCGCCTGAATTGATGCCGATCTCGAAGACGTTCCGCACAAGCTGGCGACGATAGCCGAACAGGTCGTGATAGATCGGCGTGTATTCGTGACAGGTCTCACTGTCGCCGCCGCCATAGCGGTTGTGGCGGCCGCCTTTGTCCGTTTCGTATTTCTTTGCCAGCAAGCAAAGCGGGGTCAGCTCTCTCATGACTTGTCTCCCGGGAAATTGGTTAACTGGGTGGCGTCGTATTCCGCTTTATACCACTTAAACGGAAGACCACTGTCACGCTCGACGAGAGGCCATATCGCAAGATCGAGCGGCGTGCAATCGTAACACCGCATGAACTGCAACAGCTTGACCCGATAGCACTTGTCGATCGCGCGCAGGTATCGCACCGGCCAAATATGCGTCGAGCCGCAAAAACGCCAGTTGTTGCCGTGAGGGTCAATCGGCTTCGCAGCTTCAATCCCCGGAAATGGAATACCGTCCCACTGGCCATTTGAAACTTTGCCCAGAAACTCGACCACGTGATCTTCAGTAATCGGGTTGTTCCGCCACTCGCCTTGTTTCAGCAGCGCATAATCGAGCCAGACGACCACTTCGGTTTGTGGCCGTTCTTCGAGCGCCTTGAGTGCCCATTGGGTGCGCGAGTGCTGAATGATGTGAGAGCGAATATGTTCTTCCGGGGAACTGTAGCGATCCGCGGGGGTCTCGGTCGCCGGCTTCCATACCAGCTCCGGATGGGTGGTGAGCCAACAAGCTGACAGGTCGTAACCTTCAAACGCGCACATGCGCTCGCCACACGCGCGTTTCAAACGGGCGCCGAACTCCTTGTATTGGTCGACGCTAAGATGCTTGACGGACAGCGGGATGAAGGCCGTCACCACGGTCACGTTCAGCATGGTCAATATCCTGTAAACATGGTTTCGTTGTGGTCCGCTTGATACCAGCGCAGCGGCAGCGAGGGGTAAGCCGCTTCCACGCGCGCCAGTGTATTCACTTCCCACGACAAATTATGCGTCACGTCAAGATGTTTCTGCACGTCCGCGCGAACCGCATGGAACAGCGGAAACGCCTGCGAGCGGGGAACAACCATTACCCCTCCGCAAAAACGCCAGTTTGGCCACTGATCCTCGATTGGAAAGCGCGCCGGATCGCTCTTTTGCCAGCAGCCGGGAATGGCGAGGTCATCTTCCTTCACTCGGTCGAGGAAGTCCAAGATCACCTTCGCGGTCACGCCGGGCACGTGAAAAATCCCGTAGTCAATCCAAACAAACACGTCTGTAACGCGGTCGATAATGGAAGCAGACGCCACCCACACAAATTTTTGATGCTGCACGACGTGGTACGCTTCGCTGTTCTTTTGGGGGTTGTCGCCGATTGAATGCGTCACGCTGTACTTAAGCGTTTTGAGATGGCGCCCGAGCCAGCAGTCCGCATATTGCGAGTAAAACGGGTGAATAAGGATGTTCGGCAGCTCACGAAACCGCTCTCCAAGAGCCCCGTATTCTTCGGCCGAGCGGGGATGGCCAATGATCGGAACGTACCCTGTAATGATTTTCAGCTTCACCATAGGAGGCTCCCGCTGTGACCCATCTCGACCCAAAGCTCATGGGCCTCAATCGTGGCAAAGCGCGCAGCAGCATCCTTGAACCCGTATGAAATCACAAGGCGCTTGCCGTCGGGATGCCACGCTAAACCGGCGCAAAATTCGATTGCCCGATCCTCAAACACAAACGGCTTGCCGATCTTGCACCGCTCGAAATTGCGCTCGAACCATACGAACCGATGCAAGTAATATCGCAATCCGCTGCCCGGGAGTGGGTGCGCTTCGTGAACGATGCACAGATAGCCGCCCATGAACGGAATGACCTGAGAGCCCCCAGAAATATGCTGTGTCTCTTGGCCCGTCGGAAGGACCTGCACGTCGTTGCCGTCATCATCCACGATGTGCAGGAGCCGATACATGAAAACACGGCGCCCCGTTCCGATAATTGGCATCCAATTTTTCTGCGTCTGGCGTGGCTGCCGCAGCATGCGTTTAATGTCTGTCAAGTGACCATTATGGATGACGCGTGCTAGAACTTGCTCACAATTGCCATCGCGGTCGATTTGGCGAACGGTAGATGAAGTCCACAATTCATCATCCCACGAAAATAGCCGCATATCCTCGAAACCCACCACCAGCGGGAACTCGCATGGCATGTTACCGGGCGGTAACAACTCCGTCTGGCTGACTGGGTGCATCGTGGCCGCATCAAACTCGACCAAATAATTGCGCGTATTTATTGGGTTTTCCGCGTTCGCGGTCCCGTCTGTCGCACGAATGATGTATTGGCCGTGCTCGTTGATCTTGTAGTTCACCGTTCGAATGATCGAAAGGAGCGTGCCCTTGTGGTTCACGATCGACGGATTAAGGGGCGTCCAGTCGTCAGGAGGGTCAAACGCGATCGGCAGCAGCTTGAACGATTTCAATCGGGTCGCGAGTGGCACCAGATAATGAAACATGTTCGCCCGAGCGAGACTACGCACGTTATGGTATGGCGTTGAAAGCAAAGAAAGCCGATCCGTGACAGCAAACGCTTCGTCGCGCCGCGGGCCATAAAATCCGGCGATAGAAAATTCCTCTTGGCACCCCACCGCGTACGCATAATCGTTAACGAAAAGAGCGTCGCCAGTGCGACGCATCGTCATCCCCTCGTGGGTGAACAGGGTCGCGAGGGCATTTTCGCCTTTGTTGCGGTAATGGTGCGCGAGGTCGTAAAGGCTCTCCACCCGGGAAGGGCGCATATTATACGCAATCAACATCTCGCGTATAAAACCGGCCTCGTCCTTCAGCTCCTTCATGCAATGCGCAAGCGAGTATTGCGAATACCATGTCTCCTCATCCCATCCGCTCGCGGCGATGCGACGCCGATACCACAGGATCGCCTTCTCGAACTGGCGCGCGTCCCGATAAGATTGCGCCAAATAGAAGAAGTAGCGCGCGTTATTCGGCTCTTTCTTCAGCCCGGCGCGCAGCAGTTGAATGTCGCGCTTAAACTTGTCAGGGCGGTTCGCGCCATCGGCATGATCTATAAAGAACGCCGCATTTATCGGGATGCAGCCGCCTGTCGCCGCGTCAAGATATTCGTGCGTGACGCCGCGATACTCGGTGAAGTCGTTCACCTTCACCAGACGCCGGTTCAGATAGTACAGCGTCCCACCGAATTGATACATGTCGTATGCAGGGGCGTTCCCTCCGAGCATGTCAAAACAGGCGGCGTCTTTCACCTGCAATTCCATGTCCGCGTCTACGAGCAGCAGATAGTCCGCTTTGTCCGCAGCGTACGCACGGGCACTACGCAACGCGTCGTTTCGTGCCTGTGAAAAATCCTTGAACTCTCCGCGTACGACGTTGCCGGGAATGCCGTGGCCGGCCATGATTTTCTCAATCAGCTCGGGCGTTCCGTCGGTCGAGCCCGTGTCAAGGATCACGTAGCATTCTACAAATGGCGCGACGCTATCGAGCATGCGGGCGATGCGCGCAGCCTCATTTTTCACGATGCTGTTCAAACAAAGACGGGCCATGGAGGTTCCCCTTCAATGGCCCGTCAAGTGCACGGTGGAGCACGCGCTGTCAAGATGGTTTATGTCGAATGGGGCAAGCCCGGCGATACCATGAGTGCGGTCTGACCGCCCGCCTGATACCACCAAACGGCACCCGGAATTTGCGGGTCAACCGTCGGCGGGAAATAAACCGTGTTCCGGATCGGTCCCATCGCGCCTTGTGGCCCGGTGATGCCGGTCGGTCCCGTGTTCCCGGTCGGCCCGGTTACGCCGGCGGCACCAGCGGAGCCGGTCGGCCCAGTCTGACCTGTCGGACCAGTGACGCCCGTGGGACCCTTCGGTCCGGTCGGCCCTGTATAGGTGCTCGGTCCGAACGACCCAGTGATGCCGGTCGCGCCTGTCAGGCCAGTCGAGCCAGTCGGCCCGAGCGGCCCTTGGGGTCCTTGAACACCCGTGAGACCAGTCGGTCCGGTCGGTCCGGTAAAGCCGCCATACGGTCCGGTCTGACCTACGCCGGTAGCGCCAGTCGGTCCCGTGCTCGTAACGGCACCCGTCGGGCCGGTATTGCCCGTCGGGCCGGTGAAAGCCCCATTGTTGATCGCCTCGACAACGCCCAGCAGCACCTGATTGATGCTGTTGTCATCGTAGCTGTCCGGTGCGGACGGATCAGGAAACGGAAAGTTCGTGGCCATGATTACGTCCCCGGTCCAAGCGAAACTTGCAGGACGCCGTTGTTCGCCCAGAGCTGACCTGTCACGCCCGGGCTAACCGTCGGCGGGGTGAATTGGAAAAGGTTCAAACCGGTCGGCCCAGTCTGACCAGTCGGACCTGTAGAGCCCGCGGCGCCCGTGTTGCCGGTCACGCCCGCGGCTCCTGTAGGACCCGTATTGCCCGTCGGGCCAGTGGGACCTGCGGCACCCGAGGGGCTGCCGGTCGGACCCGTAAAGCCAGTCACACCACCCGTAACACCGGGGACAAGCATTCCAGTAGGACCCGTCGGCCCCGTAGGACCCGTCGCACCACCAAAACTCGGACCACTCGTGCCAGTGTTGCCGGCTGCGCCCGTGGGCCCCGTCGGACCGATCGGTCCTTGTGCGCCGCCAGTCGGACCCGTAGGACCGGTCACGGTGCCAGTCGCCCCTGTCGGGCCTGTCGGACCTCCCGGCAAGCCAGTCGGTCCGGTAACACCAGTGGCGCCCCCGACCAAGCCGAGGTTCACTGCGTCCACAACCTGCTTCAGGACAACGCCCTGCATCTCGTGATCATAGTCACGAGAAGCCAAGATCGGTCCATCAGGATAGGGAGTGCTCATGTGCCCGGACCCTTCGAAATCGTGAGAACACCGTTGTTATTCCACACCATGCCAGTCACGCCGGGGCTCGACGTGGGGGCGATAAACAACGGCACATTCAAGCCGGTTGGCCCTGTGTTGCCGGTCACGCCATAGGCGCCCAGCAAGCCAGTCGGGCCGCTAACTCCAGTGGGCCCCGTACGCCCGGTCGCGCCAGCCGGTCCGGCCGCGCCAGTTGTGCCGGTCGACGGCCCAGTGGGGCCTGTAGCGCCTGTGTTGCCGTAGGCCGGTCCTTGCGGGCCACCCGGTCCGCCCGGTCCAGTCTGTCCCGAGGCACCAGTCGCGCCCGTGGGACCCGTACCGCCGGGCACGCCACGATAGCCGATAGAACCTTGATTGCCAGTGGGGCTCGACCCTGCGGCGCCGGTCGGACCTGTCGGACCAAGATGACCAGCGGGGCCAGCGGGGCCAGTGCTGGAACCTGTCGGACCAGTGTTACCTGTGGCGCCCCCGTCGACGCCATTATTGAGCGCCGCAACGACTTGGGCGAGGACTGCGCCGCGGATATTGCGATCGTAGTGTGTGGACGAAAGAATGCCCGTCCCACCTTGTGCGCCTGTCGTCATAGGGCAACCCTTTTGAAAAGCGTTCAGACGTTAGCGGCCGACGGTTATCACCTTCTTAACAGCACTTTCACGCCAGAACGGCGGCGGCAACGACTGAAAGATGTCGGGGGGCAAGATCGAGTTTCGCGGCACTAACTCGACCACCGATTTCACCGAATGCAGTCCCGGTGAGCCAAGCTGTTTGTCGAACTCCTCGGCACCTTCGATCGGCTTGACGTTCTTTACATCATACGAGAACGGCGGACAACCGATCTTTTGGTGAATAGTGTTGAGAACGTCCTGCGGAAAACGCGCCAAATCATCATATTCGATGAGGCACAGGCGCTCCTTGTGAGCACCGTACATGGCGCTCCGAAGCCCGTTAAGCGCAAACCCAAGGACCGCGTTCGACCCCAGCCAGCCGCTCACGCGGTCATAGACCGTCGTATTCGCTTCATTGACCAAAAGACTGACTTCCTCGGGAAATGCCCGGCTGGCGCGCTCCAGACTATCCACGATCGCTCGCGGCTCGCGCACAGTGGCGAATAGGTAGGCGTCTGGAAACAGCTTCGCTAACAGATCAATGTTCGCCGTCCACCGCCGGCTATTGTCAAAAATGAATTTTTTATCGAAGCCCTCGTAGAAGTTGTAGACGATCCCACGAAGGATGGCTTGGCGCTGCCGGTTTGTTACCGCACGGTAAGCCTCATTGCCGGTCGGTCCAAGCGCCGTCTGCGTGTCGCTGATCACTTGCCCGACAGGCGACATATACGACGCATGGAATAGCGGGTTCTGGCGCAGTAGTGCCGCCAATAACGTTGAGCCGCTCCGCGGCAACCCCGTTAAAAAGTGAAATCTGTGCTTCATCCAACACCCGGTGAGATCGGGAGCGCCTCACTTCCCGGCGTCGGTCCCACCATATCGGTGCGAGGCGCAAGGGGGTGGCCACCCGTAAGTTGCGGTTGCTTCATCCCCTGCGCTTGGCGAGCCGCAGCAACCATGTTGGGAGGTCCTGCTGGCTGTTGCGGTTGCGGTTCCATGCCGGGCTCAGGGGTGCCTAGATGGACGGGAGGTCCTTCCGGCATCTGCGCCCTAGCAGCAAGAACGCCGGCCGTCAACTCAGTTGAGATGCGCTTCACGCCGGCTTCCACGCCAGACATGACGCCCTTCTGCACCTGCTGGTCGATCGGACCCTGCGCTTGTTGCTGCTCCTGCTGTTGCTGCATGCGTTCCATTTCCTGATCCGGCGGCACGATCTGCTCGCCGTCCATGCCGATCGTGCTGGCCACGGAGCGCAGGATCGCCGCGCGTCCTTTGAGGCCGACGATGTGCTGGTCGACAGGATTGATGGTCGCCGACAGGAACTCGATCTGGCGCTGCCGCAGTGTCTCGCGCTGGATTGCGACGTTGACACCTTGAACGCTGATTTTCTCCTCGCCGGTGAGCAAGCCGCTCGTGTCGGTGAGCATAATGAGATCGCTCAATTGAAGAAGGGCCGGCTCCCAAACATCGCGATCAATATTGGCTGAAACCGTCTGCAGGATTTTAGATGCATTCCCCATAAGCATGGCGAGCCCCGAGGCAGTGCGACCTGCCCCACCAGAGCCAGCTTGCCCGCCAATGTATTTCGGGATTGCCGAAACATCATCGGCAATGTTAGCGAATTGCTGAAAAACCTGCATAAGCTGCTGAGCGTTACTCGTTGGCATGAAGAAGCTGATGGGTTCCTGATTATTGTTCGAAACAGGGTCATTACGTACATGCCATCGTTTCCAAGGGTAGAGGTCTTCCCCGTTTTCTTCCGGAGCCAGACGATCGTCATTAACCACGACCTGCGGTCCGCTGGCGATTGATGCGTTATTGATAAGCGCACGGAGCGTGGCATTGGCCGCGTCCTGCATGTCGGACAAGAGGTCCACCAGAGCATTACCAACAGGAGTGCCCGGAACCTTTTCGAATGAAGTAAGGAAGTACGGATGACGTTGACGGGGAGAAGGCGATAAAGCGCACTTGATGATGTGATTACCAATGCACCATGCCTGCACGTGATAATCGCGAAGTTCATCCTCCACGGCCACTCCATAGTCTTGCAAAAGACGACCCTGCACATTCCCGTTGAACTCCATCATCGAGATCAACTTTGACCGATTCCACGCGGGATTTTCTTTGCTCTCCAGAACCGCGCGTTCGGCGTCCGTCGTATCCCAGTTGTCGTATAGGCCGCCGCGGCCATACTCGTCCAGCACGGCGCGAATTTCGTCATGGAAATATCCCGGCAGGTCGAGCAGGTCGTTCAGCTCGGCCCTCGTGACCCGCGACTTTTCAAGCACGTCTGCATTGCAGATATCGGAGACACCCGGCGTGAACCAAATATCGAACGGCGACACGCGGCACCATGTCAGCTTCGGCGTGTGCTTCAGTGTCGGCCGGCCCCCGCCGGGAGGCCACTCGACCTCTGGCACTACCTTGACGACGGGTCCTTTGATCACGGCAAACGGGAAAATCGGCAGGTCGACGAGGAACTCTGCAAAAGCGTCATACCAGCCACCCTCGCGCAAGATGTCCTCAATTTTGTCCTCGCTGACGCGCGCCTGCTCGACGGCTTTCTTCTTCGCCGCCGTCTTTGCGCTGTCCAACAACGCCTCGCGGCGCTGCCACGTTGAGTTCGGGTCAGGGGGATGGCCAAGCTGCTGCTGGACAAGAATGGCTTCCTGTTTCAGCAATTGCTCGATTTGATCTTGAATTTCGGGCGGGATAGGCGGATCGGCTGGAGGGCGCACCGCATAGGGGCGATCCTGCCCTAGATAAATGTCACGCAGCAGCGAGCTGGCCGCGCGGCACTTCTGGGACGTGATGCGCGCGTAAATCTCGCTCCCGACAAACTTCCGGATTTCCATCAACTTGGTCTGGTCGTATTGTCCGTTGAACGCGCGAAGCGCCGCCAGCATCCGCTCCGACCAGCCGGATACCGTGTTGCGATGATTACGAAAAATTTCATATTGCGACTTAATATAGCCGATCAATTCGAGCGGCACGGTCTGCACGGCGCCTTGCGCGGCGGTGGCGGCGTCTTGCGCTCGCTTCGCCTTCTGTTGTTCGAGCATTGCCGGCGGAATAACCTGCAAAACGCCCTGTTGGCCCAAAGCCATGTCGCTCATAATTGAAAACCTCTGCGCAGACGAGGTACGCTACCCGGCGCCGCTTAACGATACGTTAGTTAGTTGCTCTCCGAATGGCCCCGTGATAGAGGCGCACACATGACCGATTCCACCCCGCGGCCGGCGTTGAGGCCCCACGAAATTGCCAAGCTGGCCGGCGAAGTCGCCCGGGCTTTGCAAAATCTGCCTGATATTCTGCCTGTTTTCGGCATCAGCGAAGCACAGTACCGCGAGCATGTCGAGACCAACGAGTTCTTCAAAATTACACTGGAAGCGGAGCGCATTTCGTGGCATTCAGCCACGAATACGCAGCGGCGGCTGGCGACCGAAGCCGCCATGGCCCTCGAAGAAGTGCTCCCCGAAGTCACCGCACGCTTGAAATTGAAATCAGAACCATTGCCAGCCGTCGTTGAAGGCGTTAAGACGCTCGGCAAACTTGCAGGGGTCGGGGAGACCAAAAACGGAGTGGGCGCTGGTGAAAAAATCTCGATCCTCATTGATCTCGGCGAAGACAAAAAAGTTGCGATTGAAGCGACAGCAAGCGTCTCAACGGAAGTACAGCCAATCACCGAAGGGCAAAGCGTGCAAACAGCGTTATTGCCGATCGGAGAAGGGGAAACGCACCGCCCGGCGATACGCTATGAGCCCGAATGGACAAGCGACGGCTCGGCGCTACAACGAGAGCAGTCGGGGACAACAGAGGACGCAACGTTACAACCGATCCCCACTGGGCTTGCAACGGGATTACCGCGCTAATCATTCCGCCAAACGCATAGAAAGATCACGGAGATACTACTATGGGAAGTCCCTTGAAAACAGACGACGATCGGCTGCGAGATGCGATGGAGATCATTCGCAAGTTGGACGCCGAAAAGACGCTGCTCAATCGTACGATCACTGGGCTGCGGCGGGAGAACGACACCGCCGAGAAAATTCGCCAAGAAATTTACAACATTTCAGCGCGTGACCCCGATCCGCCGGAATGGCTCACGAGCCGCACCGGGACAGGAACGCACCCGGAAGCGCCGATCACGATCTGGTCCGACTGGCACTATGGCGAAGTCGTTGACGAGGATGAAGTCGGCGGCGTCAACAAGTTCAACGCCACGATCGCCAAACGACGGGTGCGTACGCTAGTCGATACCACGATCGACCTAGCCTACAATCACAACGGCACCGGGCGCCCGCACTACCCGGGCGTCATTATATGTCTCGGCGGCGACATGCTTACCGGCGACATTCACGAAGAACTGCTCGCAACGAACGACCGCACGCCGCATCAGGCGGTCAATGATCTCACGGACATGCTGGCCGCCGCCATCGAGAAAATGGCGACCGCATTCGGTCGCGCGTTCATTCCGTGCGTTGTCGGCAATCACGGGCGCAGCAGCAAAAAACCACGCTTCAAACAGCGCATTTTCACCAGTTTTGAGTGGAACATTTACTGCAATCTGCAGCGCGCCTTTAAGGACAACAAGCATGTCAAGTTCCTCATCTCGAACGAAGCCGACGCCTCTTTCGCAGTTTTTGGACATAGATACCTTCTCACCCATGGAGATAGTCTCGGCGTTAAAGGCGGTGACGGAATTATCGGAGCACTTGGCCCTATCCTGCGAGGTGCAATTAAAGTCGGTGCATCTGAGGCACGAATCGGACGGCACTTCGATACGGTTATCATGGGACATTGGCACCAGTACATTTCGATCCCGGGCGTCATCGTCAATAACAGCCTCATTGGCCTCTCTGAACATGGCCACCTTGCGCTTCGCGCGCCATATTCACGCCCCTCTCAAGCTCTCTGGTTCAACCATCCGAAGTACGGCATCACGTCGCGACGCGAAGTCTTCCTAGAGGAACTGCGCGTTTCCGCATCAACTAAAGAATGGGTCTCTTGGCAGGTTTAGGTCCACCCGGACGCGGATACTTGCTTGACGCGCCGCGCGCCGCGAGGTCGCAATTGCTGGCCGATGTAGCTCCCGAGATTGCCGGCTACCATCAGCGCGAGATATTGCAGCGCGTCGCTGACGTGTGAGAAGCCTTCTTTGTCGTTTTTCTCGGGGATAGGACGCAGGCCACCCTGTTTGGTTTTGGCGTAGCGATAGCCGTTCGACATGGCGCGCAGGAGGAACGGGCAGCCGGTGCGGTTGATAAGAAGCGACGGGCCGCCATTGGTCTGGCGCCCGAGCAACGTTTCCACGGCCCTGATGCGCGGGTCAATATCGTTCGTCGGCGCGGGAATGGCGGTAAAGCCGAGGCGCTTGAGCGCGTCGAAGTTACTCTCCTCAGATACGCTCCCCTTCGCCACCCCCGCCGGGTCTCCGATGACCGCGATGCGGTATCCGAGATATTTTTCTTGGAACAGGCGCGGTCGGAGATTTTCGAGAATGTGCTTTTCCAATCCGACGTTAGTTGCCGGCACTTCCTCGTGGACGATCAAGCGCCCCGTGTGATCAGCTTGCGCGATCAACGACCATGGGTTGCGGCCAAAATCTTGCCCGATCAACAGCGGATAGCCGGGAATGAGCATCGTTTCTTGAACGGCGTGAAAGTTCATGTTGAACGTGCGTTTGAAGACGGCCTCGCCGCTGGGGTCGGCTCCGTACTGCGCATTGACGTAGCGGTTCACCCAGTCACTGTCAGAGCCGTACTGCGCTACCAGATTTTCGTAATACTTGCGCCCTTGCCCGAGCCGCGCCGGATGGTCGACCGGCAACTTGACGCTCTTGGCAGTCTGCAGCAAGTAATTCAAGTTCTCCGCATTGGGGTCGAGGCCACCGGGCTGCGTGAACGCCTGCCAGTTAGGCGGCAAATTTTCCATAAATTGATGCCAGTCAGACAGCTCCGTGGGCATGTTCGTGTCTGCGATGATCCCGAACCACGTTGCGTTCCCAACGTTGCCAGACGGATAGCGGCCGACACGGGCAGAGACTGGCCCGAGAATGTCGTAATTCATCTCGATGCACTCTGACAGCCATGCGCCCGTCAACTGCATGGACAGCAAACGGGCTTGATCCTGCGCATCTTCAAGCGGGATGAAGGGCCACTCGCTGATTACGTCCCCAAACCGCAGATAGAAGGTGCTCTCGCTGACTTTCCATTCGCCGAGCCCCTGCAGCCACGATTGACAATCTTTCAGAACGGTGTCCTTCAACTGGCGCAGGGTTTGGCGGACGACGGCCCACCGTGTGTACCGGTAGCCGTCCGCCGCCGGCGCCTGTGCGATCGAGCGCCGCAGCAGCTCCATGATGCAGCCAGTCGTCTTACCGGAGCCGACAGGCCCTCGCAGGATGCGGCCGAAGGCGTCCGACCGCATGAAGGAGCGGATGGTTGGCGGCGCGTGATACGCGATGCTCATTTCTCTGTCTCGTGTTGCTCGGCATCGTCTTCCTTCACGCGCATTTCCAAACTTGCGATTACGTGACGCA
>VFSW01001898.1_pt1 | contig 31678 bp, 37 predicted proteins | sample 5358111 | NCBI WGS metagenome assembly VFSW01 (sample SAMN11554181, study PRJNA540505) | mine drainage metagenome | isolation source: sediment from site ElyBrook_90M | place: USA: Ely Copper Mine, Vershire, VT | collected 2017 | reverse complement strand
TCCCAACTGATTGCCGGACTCTACGGTATCGAGTCGCGCGCCGATCCCGGGCCGCTCCGCGGCGAGCCATACGCCGCGGCAGGGGTAGCAAAGCTGCCGACCTCACTGCGCGAAGCGGTCGAAGAGCTCGGTGCCGACAAGTTGTACCGCGCCAAGATGGGTGACCGGTTTATTGACTTCATGGTTACGATGAAGATGAGCGAGGTAAACCGCTTCGAAAGCTACCTCAAGGAAAATCCGAGCGCGAAGTCAGACGACGTAACTGATTGGGAACAAAGAGAGTACTTCCGAATTTTTTGACCCGCAGGGAACAGGTTCACCGTCAGTCTCGGGCATAATCAGCAAAAGGGGCGCACGGAAGTCTCCCGATCTGGCGTTTTTGCATACTAAACCTTGAGATGTGCGCGAAAACGAATAGAATCGTCAATTCAAAGGGGCCGCGTCACCATATCTTTCGGCCAGCGCCTTAACTACACAGGGGAGGATCAACATTACGTCAATGGCTATCCCACCAGATGAGAACGATACCCTGCAGCAGAATCTGAACTCGCTCCCGGAGGCAACCTATTCGTGGCTTCGTGAAAGCATTCAGAGCGGCGCCTTACCCCCGGGCAGCGAGCTTCGGCAGGAAAGAATCGCCAAGAAATTCGGTATCAGCCGCGTGCCCATCCGCGAGGCGATGAGCCGGCTTCAGGCCGAGGGGTTGGTTGAGCTTCGTCCCCGGCGCGGCTTTGCAGTCAAGTCCCTCGACGTCGCCCAGATTGTGGAGATTTTTGAACTGCGCATGGTGATCGAAGAGCACGCGGTTATGACCGCCACGGTGATGCGCAGTGAACGCGATGTCGCGGAAGTCCAGGCAATTCTGAACCGGATGAGCGAGTCTGATAAGACCAGCGCAACCTATCTGTCTGAGTGGCCGGAACTGAACCGACAATTCCATGTGCGGTTGATCGCCAGCGCGAACCGCGAACGACTGAGCAAAATAGCCGCGAACCTCAGTGACGCCGTGGAGCCATACATCCGCCTGGAATCGCACCTGACCGGAGAAGTGGAACAGGCCGAATTACAGCATCTCGCTATTTTCGAGGCGTTCTGCCAAGGTGACGCCGATCGCGCCGGTCGCTTGAGCCGCGATCATTGCGCAAGCACCATGTACCGTCTGATCGGAAGCATCAAAAACAAGCAATAATAAGGGGCGATGGGGGCCCGCCCATAGAAAGGCTCTCCATGGTCAATGCCGGCTCCGCATTCTGCGGCGCACCCGAAATAAGATTGGCCTACTGGGCTGTTGAGCGGTCAGGAGGGTCGCGAAGCGGGAACGCCCTCGCGATCAATCATTTGGCCTCTCAGCTAAAACCAATGATCAGCTACTTCACACCGAGAACGCGTTGATAGGTGTCTCGTTCAAAGCAACGCGCAACCAGCTCTCCGCAAGCCGCCATTCCGAAAGATCTACCTTGAGCGTCAACAAAAGACCGCGTGGATCGATGCGACATTTATATCTGCGATCGAAAGGCATCGCCTAACAGGTATTGTCGATTGCTCAAATGCTCTTCGAGTATTCCGAACGGGCCTTTCAGCTCCGCGAGAGCCTGGCGAGCAACCTCGGGATCGCGGCGCTCCGGTGGGTTCCGTATCCGATGCGCCATGATGGCTGATACGCGCGGTTCGATATCGTTCACCGCCCGGAGACTCCACTGATAGCACTCGCCACGCCCGGCAGCGCTCGCGGGCCAAAATGGATCGGCCCCATACTTGTCAGCCAGGTAGAGGTTTATCGCAATAGATTCCCATAAAATCTCGCCGTCGTCGTCGAGGGTGGGCACGCGTCCATTTGGATTTACTTTCAAGTAACCAGGGGTCTGCGTTTCGCCAGTGAACCCGATCGGAACGTGCTCGTAGCGCAACCCCAGCTCCTCCATCACCCACAGGCATCGGTTCGCCCGCGACATCGCCGTTCGGTAGAGCCGAATCATTTATTGTCACCCCGCTGAAGTTTCCGAGGGCAGGTACGCAACGCTATTGCGGCGAACATATGGGAGCAAGGCACCTGACCGGGTACGATCATTGTTCCTCTGGAATCCGATACCGAAGCAAACTACCCGAATCCAAGGCCTTGCTCTCTCCGGTGCGGTGAGTAGCCCGAAGGCGAGGTTTGAAGTGCTCGCGTATTTGATCGGCCAGATTTTGAATACGATCCTCAAGGCCTTGCCGGGGGCGATTGGGCACCGAGTTTCTGCTTTGCGCTTCCCTGAAGACTTGCCGAATCTCCAAAAAATCATCAACGGTGCCTAACGCGTAGGCGGATTTTCCTCAATTGCTGCCGAATTGATCTGCACGCGCCCCGAAACGACCTCGGATCGGAGTACCCACCTCGGGGAAATCCGCATGTTTATGGGATGTAGGCCAATTTGGGCCGTGGGCACAAATCTTGGTTGTATACAAAAGCTTGTGCTGCAGCTGGTCCGGGACCGGATTTTCCGGCCGCTTGGACGCAAACGCCCAGCGATGAGAGGACGACAAGGATGGCGTCGACGCGGCTGTCGAGTCTGCGAAAAGAGACCGAAAAAATAACGGACGTTGCCGAGGAATCGTACAGCCTGCCCGCGCGCTACTTTTTCGATCCCGATATATATGAGCGCGAGAAGGAGGCGATCTTCTTCAAGAACTGGTGGTTTGCGGGTCACGTCTCCGAACTGCCGCAGCCCGGAAGCTATTTCACCTGCCAGATTTTCGATCAGAGCATCCTGGTCATCCGCGGCATGGACGACGTCGTTCGTGCCTTCTACAACGTCTGCACTCATCGGGCCTTCGAGCTGGTTCAAGGCCGAGGGACCGCGAGGTCGTTCGTCTGCGCGTATCATGCATGGTCTTTCGATACGCAGGGATGCCTGCGATCCGCGAACCATGAGAGTTACGTCAAAGGATTCCGCAAGAGCGATTTCAATTTGCCTGAAGTCAGGGTCTGCGAACTCGGTAAATTCATCTACCTAAACCTGGACCCAAAGGCGGCCGACCTGGGCAAACTCGCGAGCGGTTTCGCACCGGAGCTCCGCGGTGTCATTCCCGGCTACGACGACCTGCAATTCATTCGCCGCGACAGGTTCGAGGTCAAGGCGAATTGGAAGGTGGTCATCGATAATTTCCTCGAGTGCTATCACTGTCCAGTAACACATCCGCTGTTTATGGGTACCAGGGATTCTCTATCGACGCGGACCTTTGACGGCAGCGAGCACGAATACTACTCGACCCACATCATGCGAAGCGGGCGACCTGACAACAAGGCATATAAGTTCAGCCCCACCGATGCTATCCAGGACGGTTACATCTGGGCGCTATGGCCTAACACTCTCTTCATGACCTGGCCGGCTCCCAGCAATCTTTTCGTCTTTCATGTGATTCCCAACGGACCCGAATCTACCCTGGAGAATTTCGATCTCTATTGCCTGGCGAATCCTCCCGGCGAAACCGAGATGGCAATGTTTGACTACCACGCACGCATCGTCAACGGCGAAGATGTCGGCGTCTGCGAAGGAGTGCAACGCGGAATTCGTTCCCGCGGTTACAACCAGGGACGCTTGATGGTTAATCGGGAAAGGCCTTGGTGGAGCGAACATGCCGTTCACCATTTTGAGCACAAGGTCTGGAGGGCGCTCAATCCTTAGGCGCTTGCTGTCCGAGATCGCGTGACCGATGGAATTACCGACTCATCATGTCCAATAGCTCGGCGGAAGATCAGTCGACCTACGGGGTTGAGCGACACTCGATCGATTACGTTTCCAGCGGCGAGCGACACGGCCACGTGCGCGACCAAGGTCCGTTCTGGTTCACGGTAAATTTCCAGTTCATGAGTGTCTCCCTAGGATTCGTTGGGCCCGCGATGGGCCTTTCTCTAGGCTGGACGACATTAGCCGCGGTACTCGGAATCCTGGTCGGAACCATTTTCATGGCGTTTCATGCCACTCAGGGACCGATCATGGGACTCCCGCAAATGGTCCAGAGCCGCGCGCAGTTCGGCTATCGCGGAGTTATCCTTCCCTTGTCCGCGACGCTGGTAAACTTTATCGGTTTCAACGTCATCTGCGCGCTTCTGATAATGGGAGGTCTGCACGATCTGTTCGGATGGGATCGCAACGCGGTACTGGTCGGCATCGCGATTTTGTCTGCGCTCCTAGCCTTCTATGGCTACGACTGGATGCACCGGGTGGTCAAGCTATTGTTCTGGACGAGCTTGCCTCTGTTCACGATTTTAAGCGTGGCCATCGCCGCGGGCATGGTTCCGCACGGGCCAGTACCGCAACTGCATTTTAGCGGTGTTGCTTTTGGCGTCGAGTTTGCCACCTGCGCTAGCTACAACCTGAATCTCGCAGTCTATGTCTCCGACTATTCCAGATATCTGAAGCGCGATACTCCGGCTGTGCAGATCGTCGGCTTCGTCTTCCTGGGAGCTATCTCTTCCGCGATTTGGTTGATCGCTCTCGGCGCCTGGCTTACTACTCGCCTGGGCTTGGCCGATCCTATGATTGCTGTTAGCAGGGCCGGCAATTCATTGTTTTTCGGCTACGGTGCCATCGTCGCTATCGATAGCGTTTTGCTGATGTTCGCGATGATCGCGATGACGTCCTACAGCGGCATGTTGACCCTCGCCACCTGGCTCGACTCTCTACGTCCGGTAACACCGACACTGACCATCCGTGCCATCCTTATCGCTGTGATAACCGTGCTGTGGGTCGGTGCAACTCTTGCGGCGGGACAGAACGCGATTAACGCTCTGATGCTTTTGCTTACTCTCCTGCTCTACCTGCTGGTTCCTTGGACCGCCGTCAATCTGGTCGATTATTTCTTTGTCAGGCATGGCCACTATGCAATCAGGGACCTGTTTAGCGCTGATGGCATCTACGGCAGTTGGGGATGGCGCGGCCTGCTCGCATATATTCTCGGCTGGGTCGTCATCGTGCCGTTCGGAGCCTTACCGGGAATGTACGTGGGACCAATTGCAAAGAAGCTGCATGGGATAGACATCGCGTGGCTTATAAGCCTCCTTACCGCGGGCCTCGTTTACTATCTCGCCTCGCTTTCGTTCTCGGCTGAGAGTGAGAAGAGCGCGATCGCCGCAAGTGAGCTTGCGCTTGAGGGCGCACTGCGAAAGTCGTCGCAAGTGATGGCCCGCGAAGAAAGTCAGCGCTTGGATCCCCGGGTGGCACAGAGCGTAGCCATTCGATGAGATTTTCTTTCGCCAGGGCGGAACACTCATTCGGACCGGGCCGGACTGCGCATACGATTGGAGTCTTAGCGGCTATCCTCGCGTTCGCATGGCTGTCAGCGGCGGGATGCGCATCGGTACCTCCACCACCGAAAGCTTCCTTCACACAAACCGCTAACTTCGACCGACCGCCCAAGCCTGCCGACTGCTACATGCCAGTCTTGCAGACGGAACCTCTGACCAACCATCGAGGTATCGCGATAGTCGAGGCGTGGGGAGCCATCGGTCAGGACGAGCAGGTCTTGGCAGCGCTGAAAAGCAGGGCATGTGAGACCGGCGCTGACGCACTGGTGATCGTCGAAGATCAGTCTCAGGCCGATTCCAAGATTGCCAAATTCGGTCTGCCCGAGTCGACTCTGGACGAGGAGGCTAAAATGGATCTAACACAAGGCCAAAGGTATAAGAAAGATCTTGTCCCTGAGATTGGTCAGGCGGGACACCCCGGCGTATATCTCGATTCAGTGGCTATCGTCTACGACAAAATAAAGGCCGATTCTGAGACCGCTAGCCATTAGATGGGCGCAATGCTCAGCGATGGCATCGACGCTCTGGGATGGATCGAGACCTACTAATGCACGAGCAATCGTAAGTACTCACGAGATTTCGTACTGCGGCGGAGAGTTATGAAACCTGTCTCCAGGCCAATACTCGAAAACTCAATTGCTATAAGGGGTCTAGCGTCGTCAGACAGAATCCGCGACTGACACTGATGGCATGTGCATTGCATCGAGCCTACCTCGAAAGGGCAGCGACGACATTGATCTATACAGTGTTAGTGGACGACATTGCCCAGTTCGCGCAACTCAGGGCCAAGCATGGAAATGCAAGAAAGGAATTTCTCATAGCGCTCAAAACTCAACGTCGGCTACTGCTGGAAGGCACTCTCGGAGAGCGAGGCTGCCTCATGCTGATCGAAGGTGAATCGGTTGAGGATGTGCTTTCGGTCCTGCAAAGCGATCCGTACATCGTCGAGCCAGTCCCCAGTAAGGTTCTGATCCGGTCGTTAGAGATAAACGTCGTGGGCAATACTCAACTTTTAGTTCGAGGCAAAACATGAAGGCAACGCTTGGAGCTATGTACCTATCGAAGTCGGAAAATGCCTCAAATCGAAGGATGAAGATTTTGCGCTGGGGAGGACTTATGCAGCAGGCGATAAGAGCCAACCTGATCATAGTTATGACGCTGGTTGTCTTGGCGTCCATGTCGACCTGGCTAATAAGGCGCGCCGACGCCTATCAGCTGACCGATGATTTGGAAGTCCGCGGCACCTACAAGATGGAGAGCTACTTTCGCCTTCCTCAAGGCACGCGGCAGGTGTTTAATCCTTCAACCGAGCAATTCAATACCGAACACCTTGATCAACTCATGAGTCAACGCAACGAGTTTCGGCTGGACCTCGAGTGGGCACCGAAAACCGAGCGCTGGGGTGATAATTTTCCGCAAATGAAGGCCATCTTGCAATTCCGCCCCTGGTATGACAGCGACTGGCAACTATCGAGCGAAGGACAAGGAAAGTATCAGCAGCAACTATGGTCGTATTGGGGCAACAACCTTCAGCATCCTTTTTTCGGCGATGCAACCGGCAATGATCCGGTATTTCGCGAATATTATCTGGATATCATGCCGAAACATTTTTTCTTCCGCATCGGCAGTCAGATCATCGCTTGGGGCAAGTCCGACGGCGTCTACATGCTGGACATCCTCAATAACTTCAACCTGCGCAACCCTACCATCTTCGAAGAGGAGAACATCAAGATTCCGGTTTGGGCGGCGAATATGAACTGGCAGCCATGGGTCGGCGCTAACCTGCAACTACTGTGGATGCCGCAATGGTTTCCGACCTATTGGCCCGGTTTGCGGCTCGCCAATAACCTTCCCGTGGAAGGCGGCTACCACGACTGGACCTATGGTATCGTCAGCGACTTCAACAACTTCTACAATGGTCAGTTTGGATTCAAGGTGCCGATTTTCCGCCAGACCCCGACGGTAAAACCGACCAACTGGATTGGTGGTGCTCGCTGGAGCGATGCCGTCGGTGGCCTGAACTATACGTTAAATTATCTGTATAGCTATACCACCGGCTATATCGACTACCCCAATACCGGCAGTTTCGCGACGGCGACCTCCGTCATCCGCGAGCCTCATCGGATGCAGGTGATTGGCGGTTCAATCGACTACGATCTCGAAACCGGCCACGAGTCTATCGATGGTACCGTTCTGCGAGTTGAATCATCGGAGACGGTCGGGGATCAGTATTATCAGGGCATAGTCGGGAATCCCAAGTATGTCTCTCACTGGGGCGTCCTGATGGGCGTCGACAAAACCATACTTGGCGACTACCTGGAACGGCCGGTCTTCGCGAGTGTCCAGTACTGGCACGACATGGTTACCAACCAGGACCGCTGTAACAACTGCGGCGCGGAACCCGGGAAGTTCGAGGACCTCGGCTTTACAGGAACTACTGCCGGCATGCGCGGCGTCTACAAGAGCTTGATGACTGTATTCATGGAGAAGAACTGGCTTGAAGGCGATACCGTGATAACGGATTTCTTCGCACTTTATGAAATTCAGTACCACGACTGGTGGATACGGCCCAAAGTTACTTACAAGTACAACAATGACACAACCGTCGCCCTGGGATTCAACATCTTTGCAGGATCAAAGCAAACTCCATACGGGCAGTTCACGAACAATTCGAATGCGTTTATCGAGTTGCGCCACCAGTTTTTCTAGGCCATGAGTCGGGCAGATCGAATCTTTAAGAAAGGCAGGCAAAGCGCTCCATCAACAGGCTAAAGAATCGCTCGACGTCTAGGTCGTAGAGGAAGTTCGCGTTGGTCAACCGATCGGTCGTGCGCCACCAATCGACCACCGTCGCTCCGCGAGTCAGCGCGCTCGTTGTCTCGATGCAGATGTTGACCATCTTGCCCTTGAACAGCCCGGGCTCCAGAAGATAGGCAAACGGACAAAGGTCCCACAGCGGTGCACCGATACCGCCCCATCGAGTGAGATCGAGGTGTTGTGAGAAGTCGAGGAGTCCAGCGATCACAGCACCGGTTCGATTGCCGAGGTTGGTGAACCCGGCTAGCCTCTCCCGGCTGGCCAGAACCAGGCCGGTCACGTCGAGTCTGCTACATGGAAAGCGATCATGAGCCGTACAACTGGAAGCAGGTGGACTTCGACGAGACGCATTACTGCCTCGAAGGGAAGATTCATCTGGTAGTCAGAGGACGCGGCGGGCCGCGGGGTGGTCCTCGAGGCGAGGCAAGGCGAGCACATCTACTTGCCGGCCGGCTACGACTACACCCTCGAAGCCAGTGGGGTTAAGACGGTTTTTTTCTGGTCAAGTGGGCGCTCGCCTCGCGCGGGCCTGGTTGAAAGCCCCGAGTACAGCCGGGAGCTCAAAAGCCTGAGGAAGTGACAGCTATGGGTACGCCAAAGGCCGCCATCGGAATATCCACTACTCCCAAGACGAAAATACCCCTTTACGGCGACAAGCGATGGGCCTATCTTGCGCGAGCGAAAACGATCCGCCTGGCCACCACTGAGGAGGATGGCTCCATCTATCTCTCGCCGCTCTGGTACCTCGTCGACAACAAGCGAATCTATATACCTATCGATGCCGCCGGGCGTCATGGTCGCAATGCGGAGGCGGGCCGGCCGCTGGCCGCGCTGGTGGATGCGGGCGACGAATTTTCCACCGTAACCGGAGTGCGGATCATCGGGCGAATGGTGTGGGTCAACGATGCAACATTGAGTGAGCGGCTCAACTCGATGCTCTTCGAGAAGTCACTTTGGCGTGGGTCATCCTTACGCGGAGGTATATTTCGAAATGGGCGTCGCGGCCGGCCGAAAGTTCTATGAACTCATCCCGGAGAAAATCGTAGGGTGGGACGCGCGGGAAATCGCCGCCTCGCCAGGCCCCGAGTCGCGGGTGTTACCTGATTTTGTGCGCGACCGCTTGCTGCCCTAAGCCCGCCCGGCTGCTCATTGTAATTGTGGGGTAACGACAAATGAGCGACACCAAGGCATCACTGAGCGTCCTCGTCGTCGGCGAGTCGTGGATCAAGCACACCATACATCAGAAGGGTTTCGACCAGTTCCACTCTACCGAGTATGAAGAGGGCGCGGGAGTTTTCCTGCGCGCTCTTGCGGACTCCGGCATCAGTGTAACATACGTCCGTGCACACGAAATCTCGAGCCGGTTTCCCAAGACTAAGGAAAGCATCGATGCGTTTGACGTCGTAGTGCTTAGTGACGTCGGTTCCAACTCCTTCCTGTTATGCGACGAGACCTTCCTACGATCCGAGCGCACTCCGAATCGGCTCTCGGTCCTCGCGGATTATGTCCAGCGGGGAGGTGGCCTCGTCATGGTCGGAGTCGGAGGCTACATGTCATTCACCGGAATTGACGGACGGGCCCGCTTCGGGATGAGCCCGCTCAGCGCAGTTCTCCCGGTGAGCATGCTCGATCATGACGACCGGATCGAAGTACCCGAGGGCCTCATGCCTAGCGTCGAGGTACCCAACCATCCGGTGCTGGGTGGGACGCCTCGAGAATGGCCCCATCTTCTCGGCTACAACAGGGTCGTCGCCAATCCCGACGGGACCGTCATCGCCCAGGATCGAGGCGATCCGCTACTGGTGGTAGGATTCGTCGGCGCGGGCCGGGTCGTGGCATTCACCTCTGATCTGGCTCCGCATTGGGCTCCGCCTGAGTTTCTTTCCTGGCCGCACTACCGGCAGCTCCGGACCTCGATCATCACCTGGGCGGGCAATAAACTGTGACCCGTCCGCGCCCGACCATGAAAGAGGTAGCGGAGCACGCGAGGGTTTCACTCAGTACCGTCAGCTACGTGGTGAACAACAGCGGGCCGGTCGCTGCTGACAGGCGGGCGCGCGTGCTCGCGGCGGTGCGTGAGCTCCGATACACCCCCAACGAGGCAGCCCGGCGTCTGAAGCGGCGCTCGGCCTTGGCCATCGGCATGTTCGTCCCCGACCTGATGAACCAGTTCTTTGCGCTTCTTGCCCAGGGCGTCGAGCGAGCGGCCTCTGAACGGGACGTGCTGGTGGTGTTGTCTGCTTCTGAAGGGAACGATGAAACCGAGTCGCGTAACGCCCGGCTGCTACGAAGCCAGCGCGTCGATGGGGTCATCTACATATCCGGCACCGCAGCCTCGACCAGCAGTCTGCTCGAGCTTACTTCGCTCGGCCCGGTGGTGCTCGTCGACGAGCGCCGCCCCGGACTCGATTTGCCGGCGGTTCTGTCCGATGGTCGGCGAGGAGCCCGCGAGATCGCCCGATACGTCCTCGATCAGGGTCACGCGAGTGTTGCCGTGATTGCCGGACCCGCATCGTCATGGACGGCGGAGCAACGTTTGGCCGGTTACCGTGAAGCTTTCGCCGCGCTCGGACATGATCCCGATCAGCTGGCGGTTTTCGTCGGCGACTACCGCCAGGGATCGGGCCGCGAGTTGGCTGCCCGCGCTCTCGATGGGCCCCCTTCCGAGCGCCCGACCGCACTTCTGTGTGCCAACGATCTCATGGCCATCGGCGCGATCGAATACTGCAAGGCGGCCGGATTGCGAGTGCCGGAAGACGTGAGCATCGTAGGCTTCGACGATATTCCGATGGCAGGACTCCTCACTCCTCGGCTAACCACCGTGAGTCAGCCTGCGCTAGAAATGGGTTATCAAGCTACCATCATGCTGCTCGAGCTAATCGGGGGAGGCGCGGTTCGCAACAATGACGAGTTCCTACCCGTCGTCCTGAAAATCCGCGACTCGGTCGTGTCACCGGCCCGGTAAGACCCAGCCGGTAAGACTTAGGAAAAGGAGTTGTTCCCGTGACGCCCGAGTCTGTCGGCGGTTCCCCGGAAACCAACAAGATGGTGGTTGTGGTAGGCGCCATCAACGCTGACCTCGTGATCGCTGCGGATCACCTTCCTCGGCCGGGCGAGACAGTCGTCGGCCCGCGCCTTCAGCGCCACGGTGGAGGAAAGGGGGCAAACGCAGCGGTGGCTGCAGCCCGCGCCGGTGCCGCAGTCCGGCTCATCGGAGCGGTCGGGGAAGACGATACTGGCAGCAGCTCTCTCGATGAACTGCGTCGCAATGGTATCGATGTAAGTCGCATTGCCGTCTTGCCTGGGGAGGCCACTGGAGTCGCCCTGATAGTCGTCGATCCATGCGGGGAGAACCAAATCGCCGTCGGAGCGGGCGCCAACGCGGCGGTTACCGCACAACAAGTATCGCTGGCTCTGTCGGAAGTCCTCGGCAGGACAGGTTGTGTGCTGGTCAGTACGGAAGTTCCCGAAGAGTCAGTTGTAGCCGCAGTCGAAGCCGCTGCTGCGGCGGGAGTTTTGTGCATCCTGAACCCGGCACCGGTAGTGCCCGCGGTCCTGCGACTCCTTGGAAGCGGTTCACTGCTCACGCCCAACGCGACCGAGCTCAAAGCATTGGTCGTCGGCCTCGAACAGACGCATTCCGGCGCACCCACGACTCCAGATGATTTCCGCCGCGAGGATTTCGCTGACGGTTTTGATGTGGTGACTGAACGCGCTCGGAGAATTGCCGCCCTGAGCGGAGCGCCTGTCGTGGTAACGATGGGGGGCCACGGTGCTCTGATCGTACGCCCGGGGCGACCTGCCGAGCATTTGCTGGCGCCGCGCACACGGTGGTGCGGGATACCACGGGCGCGGGTGATACGTTCAACGGGGTGCTGGCCGCGCGCCTCGCGGCCGGCGACTTCCTCGGGGTCGCGGTCCGGACTGCCATCATCGCGGCGTCAATCTCTGTCGGCCATATCGGGGCGAGAGCAGGAATGCCGAACGCCGATCTCATAGCCGCCGGCCTTCGCTCGTCGTAAACCTCAGCAGGACAACGTAGTTGGCTAATGAACTGAATGCATTCTGCCTCCATGCAGACGTCAAGCGCGATCCTCGTCGTCGAGGCGCTGCATCCGGGCTGAGCTTTGCAGTGAAGGATGTATTCGACGTCGAGGGCATAATTGCCTGTGCGGGCAACCCAAGACTGGCTTCGGACTCATCGTCCAGCGAATGAGACAGCTCCGGCGTTGGCGAAATTACTCGACTCGGGCGGATCGCTGCGCGGCCTCACTATCACCGATGAGTTGACGCTCGGCCTGAATGGAGAGAATTTTCACTACGGCACTCCCATCCACCCATGGGAGGGTAAGAACCCGTCTTCGTGTGACCGGCGCTCATTCGGCCCTCGCCGCATCCATGGGCCTAAGAGTCGCCGCCGCCAGTCCTACAAAGCGCTCAGGTTTGAAACCAAGCATCTGCTGATTATCGAAACTGGTAGCAGAAGCATCACCCAGCACAACACCGACTGCCCATGGCTCAGCGGTAGGACCGCGATACTATCGCTCCTGATCGTGTCCCTGGAGGGTCGTCGTCCGGATCGGCGGCGGCGGTTGCAGGAGGGCTGGTTGATTTCGCGCTTGGCACCGACACGGGCGGTTCGGTGCGGGTTCCCGCGAGCTACTGCGGAGTATTCGGGCAACGCCCGACTCATGGGCGAGTCTCCAATAAAGGCGTGGTTCCGCTCGCTCCGAGCTTAGACACGGTTGGATTTTTCGCGCACGATGCAAAGACGCTGAGGATGGTCGGCGAGATTTTACTCGATAACGCCGCTGAGCCCGCGCCTATCAGGAAGGTCCTGATCGTCGAGAATCTCTTCCGCGACATGGATGCGGCCGCTGCACGAACGATCCGCGCACGGCTCAGGGACATTTTTGACGATATCTCGATCGATTGCGGAGAGCTGTCGAACTTTCCCGGCGATTCGGTTCCTCTTGCCGATCTCTATCGAACGATCTCGGGTTACGAGGAATGGGTCGGCCATGGTCAATGGATCATGCAAAGCAGTCCCCGATTCGGTCCACAGGTCGCCGAGCGGTTCGCGTACGCGGCAAAGGTAACCCTCGCTCAGCGCGAGGCCGCTGAAAGCATCCGACGCGGTTTAATGAGAACGGTTCGCGATCTTCTGAAGGATGGGACGATTCTCTGCGCGCCCAGTGCGCCCGATGTCGCCCTCTCAAAGGTCACGCGGACATTCCCGACGTTCGCCTACCATTGCTGCGGGTAACCGCGCTCGCGGGTCTCGCAGGTCTGCCGTCGGTCAGCGTGCCGATGTGGAGATACAAGAACCTCCCGCTGGGATTGTCATTCATAGCAGGAACCAATCGCGAGCAAGATCTGCTTGCGCTCGCGGGCAGAATTCCAACGAATGTCCCAATTTGATCGATCTTTGAGATGGTCTTCCGGATTGGAGTGGCCCCGCGATTTTGAATACAGTTCTAACTTCCGGATGGTAACTAACCTCAACCAGGAATTACATCAAAAGGTCGCTAATTATTTAGGTTACTTGTTGATTTGTCGTTCAAGACGCGACCTGATCGAGGTGCCGAATTAAACTACAGATGCCTACAAAATAACGGCCCGTCGCACTGGTCCCCGGAGAAACGGCTTTCATTTAGCCTCAAGATTCTCAGTAGCATCGCGGCACAGAACTTGATTGTATACGGAAGTCCAATGGAACGAACTGAATTCGAATTCGAGTCGATGCGCTTCTCGGCCCTGACGGGCGGGACCGGCTTTCCTTTGCTAATGCTCCATGGATCCGGACCCGGCGTTTCCGCTTGGGGTAACTTTCGCCTCGTATTGGAAGATCTCGAGCGATCATTTCGGGTTCTTGCGATTGATCTCATTGGATTCGGCGAATCGTCCCGGAAACCCACCAAGCCCTACTTTGATCTCGGTCTGTGGATGCGGCAGGCGCAATTCGCCATGAATCTACTGGGCACCGGCGAGGTTGGTATCATCGGTCATTCGGTTTCCGCCGTGCTGGCGCTCAGATTAGCCGCAACCAATCCGAGAGTCCGGCGCGTGATGACTACCGGAGCGATGGGTGGCAGGTTTGTCGCGAATCACGACCTGGAGCTGACCTGGAGCGTCCCCCGCACGCGCGACGATCTACGAAAAGCCATGCAATCGCTAATCTACGATCATTCGCTGATAACCGATGCGGTGCTCGACAACCGCATGACGTTGCTCGGTTCCAACGGCTATGCCGGTTACTTCGGCGAAATGTTTGCGGGCGATAAGCAGCAGTATGTGGATGCCTGCGTGCTCGATGCGAACGAACTTCGCGGCCTTAAGTGCGAAGTCACGCTAGTCCACGGGCGCGATGACAAGCCGATCCCGGCGTTGGAAAACAGCGTCGCCTTCGGCGCCTTGATTCCCAAGGCGGATGTGGTGTTGCTCGGCCAATGCAGTCACAGCCCGGCGGTTGAGCATCCGGGTAAATTCCTTGACATAGCCAAGAGGGTTTTCGGCTGAAGACGGATTGATTCGGTCGAAAATCTTAGCTGAGGCGAATTATGAAAAAGTTCATAAAATGTGGAAAATTGTTCACCGGCAACACGATAGCGGCCGCCGCGCCAGGAGATCAGTACCTCGTCCTTGAAGGCAATTCGATTACTCATGTCGGATCACTGCGGCCCGGTCTTGAACCCGGTCCAGCCGATACCGTCATTGACTACTCGCGCTTCTTCGTTGCCCCCGGGCTAATCGACATCCACGTCCATCTCTCATACGGCAACGCGAAGACCGAAGAGGACATCGATCTTTACGCCTCGGTGGAGTTTCGGGCGCTACGAGGAATGGAAGCGGCGCAGAAAGTCCTGCTGGCCGGCTATACCTCCATCGCGGATCCCGCCACCACGGGTTTGGTGACGCCCGCGATTCGCGACGCGGTGGAAGCCGGTCTGTTCGTGGGTCCGAGAATAACTTCGTCAGGGCGCCAGATCACCGGGCGTCAAGGATTATCGGACTGGTATCCACGCTGGGTCGGAGTGCCGAGCACATCGATCGGCGTCTTGGTGCGCAACGCTGCCGAAGGGATCGAGGAGATTCGATGCCAGATCAAGGACGGCGTCGACTTCATCAAGATCGCGATGGACGGCGACGCGATGAATCCTGCCACCGGCTTGAGTGCCGGGTTCACCCAGGAGGAGGCCACCGCGATGATCACCGAGGCGCATCGCCTCGGACGCAAAGTCATAACCCACGCGCGCGGTGCGGAAGCGATCCGCTACGCGGCCAAAGCGGGCGCCGACATCATCTTCCACGCATCATGGATGGATGACGAGGGACTGGAGGCCATAGTCAAGAACGGCTGCTATTTGTGCCCCACTCTCAGTCTAATTGTCAACGATATCGATTTCACTCGAGCGACTGATGGCTGTTATCCAGACTTCCCCGACGCGCATAAACGCGAATTGGAATCGGCTTGCAAGGTTCTCCCCCAAGCCAAGGCGGCCGGCGTTCCTTTCATGGTGGGCAGCGATGCGGGATTTGCGGTCACTCCATATGGCGAATGGCACGCTCGTGAACTGGAGCACCTTGTCAGGTATCTGGGCTTCTCGCCTGAAGAAGCACTGCGCTGCACCACCAAGGTGAACGCGGAGGCGGGCTTGCTACGCGAGGGCGCGCGTACCGGAACATTGCAGGTCGGACGCTACGCGGACTTCGTCGTGGTAGATGGCGATCCTTTGCAGGATATCTCGATCCTGCAGGACAAGTCGCGATTCAAGGCAATCTACCTGGGCGGAGAGAAAATAGAGTTGGCGCTCAATCCGAATGTGAAGCGCCTGCGCTCGGAATTTTCCTATCAAATGTGGAGCGAAGTTTACACTCAAGAAAAAATCAACGAGTTGATGCCGCGCAAGCGTCGGCTGGCAGTATGAGGTCGGTGTGGAGAATCAATCGGAAGGCACTGTGAAAATCACCAACCCCGAAACTTTGGCCAGTCCGCTTGGACTCTACAGCCACATAAGCAGAGTCCGATGCTCGGAACTTGTGTTTATCGCGGGACAGGTCGCGGTAGATCGGCAGGGCAAACTGGTGGGCGGCGACGATCTGGTCGGGCAGGCGCGGCAGGTCTTTGCGAATCTGTCTGAAGCTCTCAAATCGGAATCGCTCACTTTCAGCAATGTAGTTAAGTTCAACACCTACCTGGTGGGCGCCGCCAACATTCCGAAGTTTATGAACGCGCGCCGCGAACTATTCGAGCAACTGTATCCAGACGGAAAGTGCCCGCCCAATACGCTCGTGGTGGTCGAGCGGCTGGTCGAGAAGGAATTTCTGGTCGAGATCGAAGCCATCGCCGCGACTTGATGAGTAAATCCACTCGCCCGGCGGCGTTCGAATCATTAGAGGATCCACTTTGAGCGCATCACAAGCGGTAGCAGTTGAGCCGATCGTCCGCCCTATGACCGGCAAAGAATATCTGGAAAGTCTGCGCGATGATCGCGAGGTCTACATTTACGGCGAACGCGTCAAAGACGTCACCGTGCATCCCGCGTTTCGTAACACCGCGCGTATGGTTGCCCGGATGTATGACGCGCTGCATGACCCGTCGACCAAGGATGTAATCACCTGCCCCACCGACACTGGCAGTGGAGGATACACGCACCGTTTTTTTCGGGTCCCGCGCTCTCCTGAGGAAGTTCTCGGCGATCGCGACGCGATCGCGCAATGGGCGCGGATTTCGTACGGCTGGATGGGCCGTTCGCCGGACTACAAGGCTAGCTTCACCGGGACCCTCGGCGCGAATTCGCAATTCTACAAACCTTACCAGGCCAACGCGGAGAAGTGGTACAAGCGCACCCAGGAACAGGTCCTGTTTCTGAACCATGCGATCGTGAACCCTCCAGTCGATAAGGGTTCGCCGCCCGAGTCGGTGCGCGATGTCTATGTACGAGCGGAAAAGGAGACCGACAAGGGCGTAATCGTCAGCGGCGCGAAAGTAGTCGCGACCAATTCGGCATTGACTCACGCGAACTTCATCGGTTTCTACGGACCGACTCCTTTGAATTCCCCCGATATGGCTATCTTCGCGATGATTCCTATGGGCAGTCCGGGCATGAAATTGATCTGCCGCACCTCTTACGAACTCACCGCCAGCATGATCGGCTCACCGTTCGACTATCCGTTGTCCAGCCGAATGGATGAGAACGACGCTATCTTGATTTTCGACAAGGTCCTTATTCCGTGGGAGGACTTATTCGTTTATCGGGACATCGGTGCGGCGAACAATTTTTACGCCGGCTCCGGTTTTTCCCACCGCTTCATGTTGCATGGATGCACGCGTCTCGCAGTCAAACTCGACTTTCTGACCGGACTGCTTCTCCACGGCGTCGAGATGACCGGCTCGAAAGATCTCAAGCACGTACAGGTGCTGATCGGCGAGATGCTCGCATGGCGACATCTGTTCTGGTCGTTGACCGAGGCGATGGCGCGAAAGCCGGAACCGTGGGTCAACGGAACCATGCTGCCAAATCTGGAAGCGGGCTCAGCGTATCGCGTCATGGCGCCGACCGCCTATCCACGCATCCGGGAAATTCTGCAACAAGCGATGGGTAGCGGACTCATCTACCTCAATTCGAGCTCAGCGGATTTCTTCAATCCAGAAATGCGGCCCCTGATTGACAAGTATATTCGTGGCTCGCACGGAACTACCGCGGAACAAAGAGTTAAGCTGCTAAAATTGATGTGGGATTCGATCGGGACCGAATTCGGCGCCCGTCACGAGCTATACGAGCGCAACTACGCGGGCAGCTTCGAGGCGGTAAGACTCGAGAACATACCCATGTCGACCGCATCAGGACGTATCGACGAACTGAAGGCATTCGTTGATAAGTGTCTGGAAGAATACGACCTCAACGGATGGACCGCGAGCGATCTGATCAATCCCGATCGGCCTGCTACCACTCGCAGTTGGAACTAGATGCGGTTTGCCACCTTCAGCCGTGGAGGACCTCCGGAAGTCGGCGCGGTGTGGCCAGCGGAAGGCATCATCCGGCCGCTTAGCGATGGACCGCTCACTTTCAGTGGCGACATGTCGGAGCTCGCAGAAAGCTATGCCGAGCTGCCCCGCGATCGCATAGCGCGTATCGAGCGCGGACCGGCGCTGAAACTGTCCGAGGTGCGGCTGCTCCCGCCAATCCTGACGCCGCGTCGCAATGTCTTTTGCGTCGGCAAGAACTACAAGGAACACGCAAAGGAGTTCAGCCAGAGCGGCTTTGACGCGAGCTCCTCGGAATTGCCGGAAGTACCAATCATTTTCACGAAATCCTCGGGCAGCATAATCGGACCTTTGGCGGACATCTCGAGTCATTCGGACCTGACACAGGCTCTCGACTACGAGGCCGAACTCGGCGTGGTGATAGGACGCGGCGGCCGCGCTATCAGTCGTGACGCCGCGCTGAGCCACGTCTGGGGTTACACCATCATCAACGATGTGACCGCGCGCGACCTTCAACGACGCCATCAACAATGGTTCATCGGGAAGTCGCTCGACACTTTCTGTCCTATGGGTCCGTGGATTGTGACCGCACATGAGATCCAGCCTCAGCGGCTCGACATCGCTTGCACGGTCAACGAAGAGCTTCGCCAGCACGCCAATACCGGCGAAATGATCTTCGATGTGGCCACGTTAATCGAAGTGATTTCAAAAGGGATAACGCTCCGAGCTGCCGACATCATCGCCACCGGAACCCCGGCGGGCGTGGGTGCCGGGTTCAAGCCGCCACGTTTTCTCAAGGCCGGAGATGTAGTCTCGATAACCATCGAAAGTATTGGGACTCTCGCGAATCGAGTCGCATAGTTCGGGGCATCTGTGGTGGCGGGTCATCGCGCAGCCGGTCAGAAGAACGAGTAATGGTTGGTTTTGGTCCCCTGAAAGTGCGTGTAAGTAAACAATGATCAGAAGGAGCGCCGGGTTCCCCCAACGCGGTGCTGATGGGATTCGTCTCATCGTCGCAGGCTGCCGCGCCTTACGTGCGCTTCCTGACGGAATCAGTGGGCTTGCCGCGGTGAGCGACGGCTAATCACGCGGCGAAACTGTACTTACTGTCGGCCAGCTCGATAACAGATCGCTTCGGTGCGCTGGAGCCACCCGTCGGATTCGAACCGACGACCTGCTGATTACGAAACATAAATTAGGCGAAACGCCAGCCGACAAAAACCAACAACAGCCAATGAAATCGGTTGGTTTTGGGGTCGCGAATTGGTCCGGTTGGGCTGGCTTCGGCTCCGGTTCCTGCACAGAACCTGCACAGTGGGACGGTTTTGAGGCCGGGGACTGCCACATCCGAGTCTCGGTTTTCTGGGGTCCGCCACGATGAGGTCAATCAACGGCGTTGCCGCGGTCCTGATGCGGCCCCCTCTCTGCGTGGGACATTGCAGTAGGTTTCATCCTGGGATCTCAACGCCAACATCCAACGTGATCAATACCCCGTGCTGAAGCGCAAACGGGCCTTCCCACCAATCGCGCGGCTCGTTTGGTATCGATAATCCTCCAACGGCAATTATTGCCGAGAGAGCCGCGCTCGGCGGTGAGGAGCATAACTCGCCTCAGAGCCGAAAGCGGAACAATCCAAATCATTTCTTGTAGCTGTTCCCTGACCAACTGCGGTGCGCTCTGTGCAGTTTGTTGTTTCCAATTTGACTCTATCTATATTGCGATAGAATCAAAACGCGGCCATCGTCGAGGCATAAGTGTTCTCGCGAGAACACAGTCGTGACACTGGCCATCAAATACCCTTGACGACTACCTCGTACCCCGCCCAGACTCCCTATGTCGGGATCGACAAACGAATTGAGTCCGACTTTGATCCGGCACGACAGTGGCCCTTCGGCTCGCCTTTGACCACGCTCCGCTAGACCAACACCAATCGTTCGACGGCAAGGCTTGAGGGAGATCCCAAATGGGACGACCTCGTCTCCATCCAATTCGGTGCACGGTGATCGCAATCATTGCAGCCGCAGCTCTTATCCCGGCATTGACCGTACCGGCCTTAGCTAGGCAACCGTGGCAGAAATCGTGGGGTGACTACGACAGCCACAATCAATGGCATGATGCCAATTGGTGGCTAAAACACCGCCACCATTGGGTCACCTCGCATCATCCGGAATGGACTGAAAGCTATGCTGACACCTACGGTCAGATAGGTGATTCCGACCGGCTCCACGCATGGCACTACGGCGATGGTTCGTTTGACCGCAATTCAACCGTTGACGAGCTCACCAACGAATCGCCGAAAGCTGTTTGATCGATCCATCGGCCAACATCAGTCACACATTCGAGAACCTTATGAAAACGACGAAATATCGAAAAGCACTGACACTGGGCGGGATTCTGGCGGCTACTTTAGCGGTCGGTTGTTTCGGCAACGGCCAAGGAAGCTCGAACAGTCCATACGGCTACAACGGCTCATTTTACACTTCTAGTCCCTACGACGGCGGCTACGGAAACCCCAATCCATACAACAGCGGGTACAACGATACACATTCGTTTCCGCAAAGCTTTGGGAACTCAAACTCATACAGTGCGGGGCTTCAGAATGGCGGACGAGTAGAGGCATCGCGGGACGACCAGCATTTGCGCGCGCGCGACCGTCATCTTCCAATCGCGACCAACCGGCCTCGGGATCAGGCGCAAAATGAGCGGCAACCTAGCACCGTCGAGCGTGACAAGAATTCCAAAAACGACTGAAACGGATCGCTTCTATGGATCCGTAGCCCCGCGATCTCCAGCGACAACTATAGAGATCACGGCCGCCAAAATGAATTAAGGGAATTAAGGAACAGAGCCGCGCGCTCACTCTGTCGGCATGTCCACGCCTTTCGGTGCATCTCAAGCGCACGACCTTAGGCGGGTGATGGAGAACTCTAATCACCTCGAGAGTTTGACAACAAGGGACAAAGGGTTCCCTGTGGCACCAAGTCGACTGAAAGCCGAATCGCACATCCACGACCCGGAACGTTAGGGCGCTTCTTCCGCCGTGTCGCGCCCCGCGAAGAAGCGCCGGGTTGTTTTTAATCGCCAACTACTCAAATGGCGATGCCATCAGTTAACCGCTCATCTTTCTCTACCTGTTGAATCTCAAGGCAGAAGGCGGTCCTCCAGGGGCTCCCTTCCCCAACTCCTGGGGAATGAGCCTAGTTATTTGAGGATTCGCCCTCGCAAAGTCTCGGTCCACGAGGTCAACGAGTTGAGATACTAAAATGTACTCGCGTCTAGGAGATCGAAATCGCGTGAGCCAATTGCCAGGTTGATTTGCGAAGTTGCCACGCCCACTTAGCGTGCTGGTTAGTCTATGCCCGCTCCAGATCCGGATTCGGTTTTAGCCAGAGATTCGGACTTCACTCCCAAGGCTGGCCAATCGATGACTGCGTTATCGATGTACCCAAACACCGAGATGTCCGGTAGCTTTGTGTTGTGCCCTTAGAGTACGGTCGGTACATCGGGATCGACTGGATAGTCGGGTCCGACTTGATCCAGTCCGACGGTGGTCCTTCCGCTCGCCTTTGGCCACTTTTCGCTTGACCAACTTAACACAACCCAAGCAAGGCCTGAACGAATGTCCTATTTTCTTCCCGTCCGGTGGGAAGTGTGTGAGGAACAAGAATGGCAATCGATGATGACGACGGAACTACCGCGAATGAAAGCCTCTCACTAAAGCCGGCGCTGGTGGCCGAATTGACATCGGCCAAACTGTACACCAGGGCGATACACAAGGACCTAACCGCGATTTCGACAGCTATTGGTAAGAGTCCAGCGAACAAATCTGGATCGGCCATGAAGAAGAGCGCGGAGCACCTACGCGATCAACTTCAGGACGCAAATTGCACCGTCGATGAACTCAGCGATCAGGCTGGGATAAGGCCACTACCCGTCAAGAAGTGACCAAAGGAGACCCAGACATGGAGGAATAATATTAGACCCGCTAATTTCGTGCTACAGTGGCCTCAGGCGAGACTAAGGGATTTCACCTCTCAGCTCGACGCCGATGTCCAACGTGATTCACTCCTTGCGATGAAGCGCAAACGGGTCTTCTCACCAGTCGCTCGGCCCTTTGGTATCTATAATCCAGTCGGCAAATGATCGATGGAGAGACCCAAGCTCAGAGCCGAGAGGCCTAACGCGCGTTAGACACAAAGATGGTAACCCCAGTGTAGAACGAGAAGGGGAGCCCGCACGTGCTCCCACAGCGAAAGCGATCTCACAGCAGTGCACTGGTGCCCGATTGTCTGGTTCGAACGTGGGTTTTGGGGAGTCGCCTAGGTCCTCATAGTTTCCTCGGCCTCAGTTGATACAGTCCCGGTCCGGGAACCTGATCTTGAGTTTTGGGGCAATCTCATTTGCGGTGACTTCGCGCGACTCGTTCGACCGCTCAAGAAGAAGAAAAGCCAACAAAACAGGCGAGCTCTAGCAGCGACCGTGTTCCGAAACCGCGACCCCAAGAAGATAGAAAGTCGAGGCGGAGTATATGAGCGCTGTGAAGGCGCGGCGAGCTTCGCTGCTAGACGGGTTCTTTCCCCACGGCTTGCACCGGCCTGCCGCGCCAAGTCTGTCGATCTTTCTACCACATCCACTAATACTAGGTCGCGGGAAAAGGCCGATTAGTCACGAATTTGTCCACTCCGGGTAGTTGTTGGTGTTACGGAACGAGCATCCTAAGGGCCGCATATTAGGAGTGCCGGCAGGCTTGCCTTCTCAAGTGGCAGTGGGCAAGAGGTTGCGCATCCTCACTAAGTCGTCTTGACTTTGTCTTGCCAAACTGCGAAGAAGTGTCAGCTCAGGGGTCAGCGACCCAAAGCGCCGATTTTCACAGGGTCCTCTACGGTTGGAGGTATCGTATGGATGCCCTTCTCAAGCAAGCAACTGCTTATTTACCCGACTTCCATAGTCCGACCGCTCAGGGTCTCGGTCATATCATCTCAGGTAGCGTTGAATTCAAAGTTTTTCTGGAAGGTGCTGGCGAATTGCTAGCGGAAGGTGGACTACTGGCCATAGGGAGTTCCACATTTGGTTTAGGTTTCGCAATTGCAGCGGTCGGTATAGGTATCGTCGAGATAGTCTCGCAACAAAAGATCTTAGAGACAACCCTTCGGGAGGTTGAGAAGAGTTCAGAAAGCCTACTCGGAAAAGAGCCGACCGAGTTTTATAAGGCAGAAAAAGAGGCTCTTGAAGCGGTTAAAGTTTTGGCAGGCATTGCAAATTGGGCTTCAGCCAGTCCTTTCGAGAAGCTCAGCACTACGATCGATCTCATAGGCATCCCGAAAGAGGCGCCATCCGGCACGGATATCACAAAAGGTGTGACAGCACCCGGTGGCTCCATGAGTTCCGGAAATATGGATGAGAGTCATGAAAAGTCTTCTGAAGACGAAGGTCACGACGAGTAGCGCTTCTACTAACTGCGAGTAAAGTCCAAAGAGTATATGGTTGTTTGAGTAGTCTCTGAGACTGCGAAGCGGATATGAGACGCAAGTTCCTAAGTGGAAGGAATCGGCTCCGAAGGAGAGCTCGAATGAGCAAAAAAGACTTGCCACCACAGTTTGACGAGCTTTTGCAGGCGCTCGCACAGCGGTTCGGGCTGAAAACGCCTCTGGCTCTTTTGTGGAATAAATCGGACGGTAGCCCGACCTCCGATACAGATCGAAAAGAAGCGCAGAGAGAAATTGAGGCGAAATTCACCGAGCTGCTGGACCTTAATTATGACATTTTAGCGGTGGAGATTTCGGAAGGAGAGGCAGAGTTCAAAGAACGCGATGTTGAACCGCTGCTAGAGCAAGCAAGTGCCTTGCTGGATCGAGCCCTCGCCGACCGCAGTACGGGACAAGCGGCTGGCGAGAAATATGCGACCTTCCTCATCGACGCCTGGAGGAGCATGAAGTTGGTAGAAATTGGATATAGGGAAGAATCGCAACGCAAGTTTGAAGTACCGGCAGATATGTCGAAGGCACAGCTAGACGCACAGACCGAGCTGAGCAATTCACTTCAGGCTAGCATTAGGAAGAGAAACGATCTGTCTGACTTTTTCAAAAGACAAGGTAATGCTTCAGACGCGATTGCTAGAAGATATATCCTTGCTCTCTTGGACAGAGAACAGGCCATGGGGAATGGAGACAAGGTCGGGCCATTCCCAAACCCGCAAAATCCTGTCTGGGGGAAAGACCAAGAACCAAGAGAACAACTGATCTTCGATCTGCGTCTCGCGCTTGAAGGAATTGAGACAGAGATTCAAACCCGCTTCCTTGATGTCGAAAATTCTGCCACGCAAGCGCAAGTGGACGCCGCCGACAGAGTGGGAGCCGGGCTACAAAGCCAAAACAATTGGGACAGCATAAATAGAGGTTTTCTGCATCAGCGGCTCGATCTCGACTGGGTTGTGCTGATGTTGAAGGAAATTTTTGGCAACATAGACTGGTTTCTCGATTTTGGCGCTCAGATCGAAAGCATCAAGCCTCGATATCAACAGTCAATCGTGGAGGCATATGCTCGCCTGGAAAAGGTGAACAGCGGCCTGCAGCTATTGTATGGTTTTTCGACGAAAGATTCTCTGCCACCGTTAACGAAGAACAAGAAGACCGTCAATATGGAAAGCGTTGACGCGATCGTTGCGTGGACTCGAAAAGTGACAACATGGCTAGCGGCATTCACACGAAACTGTCAGAACTACGTTCTACCCATATCGGTTAGAACAGTGATCGGTGAGACGGAATGGTCTGATGGTATAGGGAAGGGAAGCTGGGCATTTTCTTTGAAAGCGAATGACCATTTTCCGCATGATGCCCGAATACGGCTCCGCGGAATCGCGGCTTGGGTATCTGGAGGCGATAGCGACCGTCTTTGGACAGTGGATTTGCAGCTCCCCAATGACACTCATATTATTGATGAAAGTGGTAGCTCGTCCCACTACGGTCAGGGAACCATTCAGTGCCGAATCTCGAAGGTAACTCAACGGAGCGCAAACCGTTCGTCTGAGATTGCCGGAATCGTTTCCTGCTACAATGCTAGTCCAGTCGATGACTGGAAGGTGTCGATAGACGATGCGTTCGGGCGGAGGGACCCGCTTGGCAACCGATTCCAGCTGGACGATGTTCAGATGGACCTTTATCTCTCTGTCGTGCCGCGAATCTCAAAGCAACCCAAACTTCATTCAAAACGTAAATAAAGTGAGTTCATTCCATCAAACTCTCGCTCCAGTTTAAGGTCCGGAGCCGAGTCGGCTGGCTTCGGCTCCGGTTCCTGCACAGAACCTGCACAGTGACCCCAACATGCGACCCGGGGCGGCGAGGCCTGATGTCGGGTTTGTCGGGTTTCCGGAGTAGGAGACGCCAGCATCACGGCTCGGACTACTTAAACGCTCCTTTCGCTTCGAGCCCCCCCAAGTCGCAGCTGTAGCCCAGCGACCCTCGAAATTGCGTCGCAATTGTTCCACCGAAAGACGCGGAGACCGCGAGGCCTTTTCACAATTTTTCGCGTCTCTTCGCAATGCAAATGCCGAATCGGGCAAACGCGTTGCCAAGGCTCTCAATTCGGCCGATTTGCGCTCCAACAGTCGCCGATAAAACAGCACATCCCGCTTTTGACCTCTGCCCATAAATCACTCTCTGCGCACGGACCCGACCACTGTGGTTCCCAAAATCGATTGCGATCCTCGCACCCGCCGCCTTGATGGTGAACCAATGTGGGACCATGTGAGTCTCTGATGTCGGGTTTGTCGGGTTTTTGAAGAAATAGCAACGGGCCGAATTCTTTTACAATCGCCCTTCCCTTCGATACGCCAACGACGCGACCGCGGTTGGCCAGCATGATCGTGGGCCATCGATTAGGCGCAAACCGCCCTTCTCGCCAATTGCTGCACCCAGTTCGGTATCGATGTTCCTGAGCTGGAAATGGCGGGAATTGCGGCGCACCAAATCTCGCCCCTCCCCTCTGCGCCCGTACGTATGCCCTCGGATCGACCTCTAAGAGTTGATTTGGCTCCAAATGACTAAATAGCTGTCCGCGATCAAATTTATCGTCGTTTCCGAATTAAGCAACGGAAAATTGCAATCCTTCTGAAAAGCGCTGGAAAAGAGGGTCTTCAGAGCTCTGCCATGCGTGTCGAAGCTTGTTACCCGGTAGGTAAAATACAGATAGTCGAGTTTTTCTCCGCGTATAGTCGTCAAAGCGGTTAATAAGCTTTTCACGTCGCGTGAACGAGGCAGACGTCTCCAATGGTCCAGAGGCGCCTCCAACTCCTCCTTCCGCGGGAGGTTAGGTTCATTGTACAGCTTATAATACTCCGTTTTGAAAGCATTCATGTATTCCTCGAAACGCTGCGACCAGATCGCTCTTTCGCTACCGTCAAAGATGTAGATGAGCCAAAAGAAGCTTTCCAGAATTGAACGAAGAATAAGATGGCTAAAATCCCTTGGCATAGTGTCGATATTTGCGAGCGTAGTCCCTGCGAGAGAACGGAATCTCTTAAACTCCTCAACGGCAAAGTTTTTATAGTCCTCGGTGAACAACACTTTGGAAAATTCCGAGGACAATTTGTCAAACTCTTGAAATTGTCCCTGTAGTAGATTCACGTTCCTGAGTGCTCCTTCGTTTCGACAAATTTTTGCTAATTCTGCGCGATTGGACGTAAATAAGCGAGAGCGATCGCCTTTCAATATGGCCGCTCACAGTGCCGCAGTTCTTATCCACCGGCCTCAAGTCACTCGCGCTGATTGACGATGTCCCTTTTGGCGCCAGCACTATGTCCTCGATCCCAATATGTAAGGGGAAGCTGCGATCGAACGCAGCTCCAAAGAGGACACCATGGAGCGCAACAAAACCCAGAACTTCAATGACTCTTCACACTGTCCACACCCTGGTCCACTTTTCCGCGACCATGTAACAGGTGCCACCTTCAAAGGCGACTGCGGTGACCGGCGCAATTGCATTGCCGCCCGTACCCGCTTCCGCAGGGAATTTGAATCTCGCCTGGCCCGACTCATCTTGATTCCCGGCAGACCACTCGTACTCTGGACCTTCACAGCCCGAACAGCCGAACAAGACGCCGAATATCGCTCTGTCGAGAAAAGCATCGACCGAGGAAATCCATTGGACCCGGCGAACTGGAGAATCTTGGCCAACGGTATCAATCAGGTCGAAACCGCTGTCCTGCGGCAGCTGGAGCGCCAGAACCAGACCAAATATCGAGGCCCGATCTGGATCAAAGCTGAATCAGATTCTCGCCTCAGGTCAATCTCCGTGAGAGAGGTAGGCACCGAAGGTCGTGCCCACATCCACACCCTCAGTGATATCCAGTTCATCGACCACGACTGGATCACTGACCGTTGCCTACGCAATGGTTTGGGCTTTCCCGAGTATGAGCGGATCCACCCAGCGCAGCTTCGAGGCGGTCACCTTCCGGATCACCTCTCCAGCTATCTGTCGAAGTTCGCACCGGATGATCGACCTTGGCCTTTCCCCAAGAACCTGCGGCTTTACAGTGCGGTACACGGTCGCCTTCCTGAACTTGGTGCAGGCCACTCTTCGAGAAAGTGCGTTGGACCGAGTTCAACCAATCGACTTCCACCGACTCTGATGCGCCTCTGGTCCTAGTTCCTAGCAAGCGTCTTTAATTTGATAAGTAAAGAGAAACATCTTAGGCAAATTACATACCCTAACACATACTCTCAGATACACACTACTAACACGATCACACCGAACCTAAATCCCTCACCAGACATAAACCCTGATACCAGAGTTAGATTCAGACCTACACCTGAACCACACCCTAAGCACAGACCTCAGCCTCACCTGAATAATAAACCTGATCCTGAATATCCAACTTCTCAGTTCATTCAGTGCACTTACTCAGGCTCAGGTATGAGATGGATTCTAAAGGCGATCAGCGTAAGCCCATGAATCCATTTAACCTAGCCACCAAACACACCTATTTGCTGAAACATAAACAGACCTAGCTTTCATTCTCACAAGGTGTTGGTATCTTTCCCTGGATTCTTCCTTAGAACCTGAGAGAACCAGGGTATCGGGTTTAGTCACGATGGCTTGTTCATCCCCTTATCTTCTCGTGATCGTAGGTGCTTTAGATTAAAGTCCACTTCTGTACCTGAGCCATTCCTCGTCTGAAGCGTTCTAAGCTGTGAAATGGATTTGGCTGATGATGCGATGCTACCTCCGGGGTTCCGGGTTGAAAACACCTGATTGCTGAAGTACTCAACCGGTGAGAAGCGGTTTTTCACGGCCAGTTGGTATCTTCGCCTGGCTTCTTCTTTGGAACCTGCTAGAAACGGATTGTGGGCTCAATCACGTCATTGTACTCATCCCTTCGGGCGTGGAAGCGAGGCTACAACATTGATCACATTTTGAGGGCTAATCGGATGATCAGCGGCAAATTCATCGCTACTTATGGCTTACGAGACCGCTATAGTTTTCATCTCCTTCAAGACAATCAGGGTCTCATCTAGGCGCGGCTTAAGCCAAGTCTTGACAGCTTGGCTAAATCCCACCGGATCGGAATAGAAATCGGCGAGTGGACGGCAGGCAATCGCTCGAGGTGCCCGTTGTTCATGATTCGGCCACAACCAGCCCGAAGGACGTTGCGCTTCTGGGTATTTCCACAGAGGAAGATCCCCCTTGTCACTGCCTAGCACACAGAAAACAAGCTCCCTTCTGGGTGGATCGCTGAGGAGATCAGAGAAGAATTCTCCACCCGGGAACAAGACTCCCCAACCAGCGAACCAGTTTGGTCCGAGCCCCTCTCTATCAGGGTAGCACCAACCCCAGATGACGTGGCCCCCATCGTGCACGTTGAAGTCTGAAAAGCCTGTTCCTTTTGAAACCGTCTTTTGCACGAAGCTTCGGAGATCCAAAAAAGCGTTTCGAAGTTTTCCATCTGCCGTCAAATAGTAGTTCTGACTAATAGCGAAGTCGATCGCCAATGGCTCGTCGAAGCCCATGTTGCGCTCCTTTAAGAATTCAGAGAGTTCCGCTTTCAGGTATGAAGCGTCATTTCCAGAATTGTCATTTTGCTGGACTCGATTTAACCATTTGTACACCGAATTCCATCGGCATACAGACCGCACAGGAATGGTATACTCGCTCGAAAGTCGGAGAAAAGCCTGAGGTGCTTCAGTCCAATGTGTCAAGAAAATGAGAGCCCCCGATCGATTTCGTTCGAAAAGCCACTTATCGTATGCTAGTAGCTGCTGGTCCGAGGCGTCGCTGTCTACCTTGTTCTCCACTATCACCGTTGGCACGTTATCGACCAACAGAAGCAGATCCAAAATACGCGGGCCATCAGAGACCACCGGTCTTTGCGTGGCCCATTCGAGCGATCTTGCCACACTCACGGAATTGATTAGGTTGCTCTTCAATTCATCCGAACCGGCGCATCCCGATAAAAGTACGTCGCGGACGAATTCACCAGTTTTGACAGGCGATAATCGATCGAGAAGATGCGCGACACCTTCCGTCAGAAAGTTCTCCAACGGCGATATTTTCTTGCTTTCCCGATATTTGAACAATCTCGAATATAGGTTACGCATCATCGCGAACCGATTACGAAGGCCATTTGAAGGCTGACGAAAGCAGCAACGTTCGCATGGTTTACCATAAGGGCTGAGCTTTTTGAACCGGTATTTGCTTCCTTGATCCGAAACACCGACGATCCCGAAGGTACCTCCTCGAAGGCGTCCAGCGTCCAAGAAGTTCAGCAGATGCTTTGACTACCTTTAAGTGGTCAAAGGTGTTACACCGATCGAAGAGGAAAATGACCGGCCATGCAACCGGATGGAAGTTTGAATTGGCCAGAGGGAATGCGAATTTTCGAGGTTATTGAGATCACCCGGCAAGATGAGCGATCAATCTGGATGATCGGTGCGGCGAATGACGACGTAAGATTTCTGAGCGTCGAGAATTACATCAATGACGAGCTGGTTAACAGCCATCAGACAGGCATCGATTCGAGGCTGCCGATTGCGGATTTGATTGATCAGGTAGAAGGCGCTGCAAAAGCCGATGCCTCCGTGTCGGGAGCGGACTGTGAGTTTTTCCCGGTCGAGGCTCCTTTCGAGAAAGAGCAGTTTGAAGCCGTTCTTCATGGACGCGCTAAATCTTAGAACATTTACCCGATCCAAGTTGAGACAGCCCGTCTCCGTCGGCTGACCACTTGAAACACCTGATTGCTGACGTGCTCAACCAACGAGAAGTGGTTTTTCAAAGCCAGTAGGTATGCTTACCTACCTTCAGGCATCGAAGCCGTTAAATCCAGAATCTCATCTGAAAGCAGGATCTTACCCGAGTCGAGGCCTCAACCAGGAGTTCCCTGTTCGTATCGCTCTTTGGATACTGCAACTCGGGTTCTCGGGTTTTTAGGACGAATAACTGCCTTCCTCTGTGCCAGCAAGTTTCGCACCTCATTGATTGCTTCCCGGCGCTCCGTTAAACCGTCTGTCTGGGGGAGCGAATGAGCGCCTTTCATCGGGAATTGCAGATTCAACAAATCCAGTGGGCGGAAGGGAACGGTCTGGCTGATTGTCTAGAAATTGAAAATGGCAAGAAACGCTGGATTCTGCTTCCAGAGCACAAAGGTCGCAATCTTTACGACGCCAAATGGTTGGGCTTGACACGCGGCCGGTTTCACCGATGGTTCAGGGCCTTGAATTCCAGTCAAGCTTTTTCGGTGAACCTGTTCGCTCCGCTTGTCGAAGACCAGTTCCTCGCGAAGTCGGTGTTCCAGCAATTGTGCCCTCACCGTGCACTCGACCCGACTGATCGTGTAGAGGCGAGCTTCGAATATCACGCTCCTCTGGGAAGTGGCTGGCTCGGAGAAGCAACCGGAGAGCAGCCGACTCAGGCCGATGTGGTTTTTATTGCGAAACGCTACGAATGTCCGATCGGAATCTTGCTGATCGAAGTAAAATTGTCTGAAAAGCTTGGCTCCTGTCGCGGCTATAAGTATCAGGAGCGGCTATTGGGAAAGCTGTCTCCTTGTCTGGATATTTCCAAAATAACTTCGAATCCAAAGAACAATTGCTGGCTGGTTCGGGAGAAGGGGCGGCGGTATTGGGAGCTAATGGGCACTGAAGGGTCTGGTTTCGATTTTACCCGCCTAACGCCAGGCAGCGCGTGTCCGTTTCATTTGGGCGGCTATCAACTGATGCGAAATAGGCTTCTGGCGGACGCCTTTAAGAACAACACTGGAGCCGATTGGGCCGATGTTGGGCTTTGCGCTCATCCGGCCGGTCAGGCATCAAATAGCGTTACTCTCGAGGAGTTCAGAAGTTTAGTCGGGATGGAGAGCGTACTGGAGATCGAGCCTGACGACGTAATTTCAGCAGCCGAACGGGCCGATCCCAAACTAGCGAACTGGGTTGCATACTTGAGGGATAGATACCAACTAACCGGCGTAGGCTTTCGGGACCGGCAACAAGAAGCTGAAAATTCGACCTCTTCCTAACTCCGATTCAGCTACTCTTAAGGAAGGCTGAGAGCACCGAAGACAAAATCCCTCAATAGCAATCGGATAGACCGGTTGCGCC
>VFSW01001897.1_pt1 | contig 31682 bp, 23 predicted proteins | sample 5358111 | NCBI WGS metagenome assembly VFSW01 (sample SAMN11554181, study PRJNA540505) | mine drainage metagenome | isolation source: sediment from site ElyBrook_90M | place: USA: Ely Copper Mine, Vershire, VT | collected 2017 | reverse complement strand
GGGGGGCCGTTGCCGCGGGGGCTTTATTTCTGGGGGGGGGGTGGGGCCCGGCGGGCGGGCGGGGGGGCGGGCGCGTCCGGCAGACCGGTATGCTGGGTCCGAAAGCGATGTGGTGCCGTCCCGGGGCCCGCTGCCGGCCGTGCGCCACGCTGCGGCTGGTAGGCGGGCACGAGATGTTGTTTGCCATTGCCGATCAAATCGGCCCGCCCCAATCGCTTCAACGCCTCGCGCAGCACCGGCCAGTTGGCCGGGTCGTGATAGCGAAGAAAAGCCTTGTGCAGGCGCCGCACCTTGATGCCTTTCGGCACGATCACGTTCCCGGCGTCCCGCGCGACACGCTTCAGAGGATTCTTGCCGCTGTGGTACATCGCGGTCGCCGTCGCCATCGGCGCCGGCAGGAATGCCTGCACCTGATCGGCGCGAAAGCCGTTTTTCTTCAACCACAGCGCGAGTTCCAACATGTCCTCGTCGCGCGTTCCCGGGTGCGCGGCGATGAAGTAAGGAATGAGATATTGTTCCTTGCCGGCTTCGCGGGAATAGCGCTCGAACAGTTCCTTGAATCGGTAGAAGGTGCCGACGCCGGGCTTCATCATCTTCGACAACGGACCTTCGCCGATCGCCTCCGGGGCGATCTTCAAGTACCCGCCGGTGTGGTGCTCCGCGAGTTCCTTGACATATTCCGGCGATTCGATCGCGAGATCGTAGCGCACTCCGGATGCGATCAGCACCTTCTTGACGCCCGGAATCGCACGCGCCCGCCGGTACAGGCGGATCAGCGGCGTATGATCGGTGTTCAAGTTCGGGCAGACGCCCGGATAGACACACGAGGGCCTGCGGCAGGCCGACTCGATCAGCGGGCTCTTGCAGCGCAGGCGATACATGTTCGCGGTCGGACCACCGAGATCGGAAATCACTCCCGTGAAGCCGGGCACACGGTCGCGGATGGTCTCGATCTCACGCAGCACCGATCCTTCCGAACGGCTCTGAATGATCCGACCCTCATGTTCGGTGATCGAGCAGAACGTGCAGCCGCCGAAACAACCGCGCTGAATCGCCACCGAGAAGCGGATCATCTCGTACGCCGGGATCTTCGCCGAGCCGTATGCAGGATGCGGCCGCCGCGCATAGGGCAGTTCGTAGACGGCGTCCATTTCCTCCGTGGTGAGCGGCAAGGGCGGCGGATTCAGCCAAAGATCGTCCCGGCCGTGACGTTGTACGAGCGCGCGCGCGTTACCGGGGTTCGCCTCGAGGTGCAGTACGCGCGAGGCGTGCGCGTACAGGACCGGATCGAGACTTACCGCCTCGTAGGAAGGCATGCGGATGACGGTTCGGTCACGCAGGGCGTTCGGAACCTGCCGGGCGTGCTTGACGAGGTTTGCCGGCGCCGGTGCGGCGACGCCCTCGGCTACCACATACGGATTCTGGGGCGCGTTCAGCGGGCCGGGTTCGTCGATCGTCGTCGAATCGATCTCGATCCATCCATCGGCGATCCCCCGGCGCAACAGCGCCGTACCGCGCAGATCCGAGATCTCGCCGATCGCTTCGCCCGCATCGAGCCGGCGCGCAATCTCCAAGATCTGCCGCTCGGCATTGCCGAAGACCAGCAGGTCGGCCTTCGCGTCCACGATCACCGAGCGGCGCACCTGTTCCGACCAATAATCGTAGTGTGCGATGCGCCGTAAACTCGCCTCGATGCCGCCGATTACGATCGGCGTCCGGCGATAGGCCTCGCGCAGTCGCTGCGAATACACGATCACGCTGCGGTCCGGCCGCCGCCCTCCCTGCCCGCCGCTCGTGTAGGCGTCATCGCTGCGCACACGGCGATCCGACGTATAGCGGTTGACCATGGAATCCATGTTGCCGCCGGTCACCCCGAAGAACAGGCGCGGTTCGCCGAGCGCCCGAAAGGCGTCGACGCCCCGCCAATCCGGCTGGGCAATGATGCCGACACGATAGCCGGCCGCTTCGAGAACACGGCCGACGATCGCCATTCCGAAGCTCGGATGATCGACGTAGGCGTCGCCGGTGACGATGATCACATCACAGCGATCCCAGCCGAGCGCCTCCATTTCGGCGCGGCTCATCGGCAAGAACGGCGCTGGCGGGATCCGGGCCAGGGATTGCCCGGCAGGGCGGTCGAGGACAGGGAAAAGCGGCGAGGCAGTTTGCATCGCCGCGATTAAAGCCTATTCCCTAGTTCAAGTACACCGGCGGGGAGAATGTGCCACCCGCCCTACCCAACGTCGACCGGAATATAGATTTGCTCGTTATTGCGTTGAATCAGCAGCGCGACGCTGTTGCCGGAATGCGCGACGGCGGCCTGAAGCTGCCGGATCGTGTCGATACGCTCACCGTTCACCCCGAGCACGACATCTCCGGCTTGCAGGCCGGCGGTCAACGCAGGCCCGGAAACAGCCTCGATCACCAGATGTCCCTGGGTGTGCAGTTGCCGGCGCTCGTCCGGCTTCAGCTCGCGCACCGCGATGCCGAGCTTGCCGCCGTCGCTGGTCGCACCGTTGCGGGCGAGCTCCGCCCCCTTATCCACGAGCAACACCGTGCGAACGTTGACCTGAATCTCGTGATGATTACGCCATATGCCGAGATGCACGATCGAGCCGGGCTGCAGAACAGCGATGATCGAGGGCAGATCGATCGACCTTTCGATGGGTCGGCCATTGACGCTCAGAATCACGTCACCGGGCTTCAGGCCGGCCTGATGCGCCGGACCCTTCGGATCGACACCGCTGATCAGCGCGCCGCGGGGAATACCCAGCCCGAAGGATTCAGCAAGTTGCTGATTCACGTCCTGCACCTCGACACCGATGCGGCTGCGGCGCACCACGCCGTGGCGCAGCAACTGATCCTTGACGTTCAGCGCGATGTCGATCGGAATCGCGAACGACATGCCCATGAACCCCCCGGTCCGGCTGTAGATCTGCGAATTGATACCGATCACCTGGCCGTCCATGTTGAACAACGGCCCACCGGAATTACCCGGGTTCACGGCCGCGTCGGTCTGGATGAACGGCACGTAGTTATCCTCGCCGGGCAAGGCGCGCGCGGTCGCGCTGATCACGCCGGCGGTGACCGTGTTGTCGAACCCGAACGGCGAGCCGATGGCGACGACCCACTGGCCCGGCTTGATCTTGGACGGATCGCCGAAGCGCACCGCCGGCAGGCCGGTTGCCGCGATCTTCAGCAGCGCGACGTCACTGCGCTTGTCGAGCCCGATCACTTTCGCGGGAAATTCGCGCCGATCCGTGAGTTTCACCGTCACATGAGCCGCACCGGCCACGACGTGCGCGTTGGTCAGGATGTAGCCATCCGAACTGATGATGAATCCCGAACCGATCGCCCTCTCCGGAGGCATGTTCTGCGGCTGCATTTGAAATTGCCGGAAAAACTGCGACAACGGGTTGTCCTGGTTGCCCCACTGGACGGAATCGGCCTGACTCGGCTTCTCGATCACACTGATATTGACCACCGACGGTCCGTTACGGGTGACCAGCGCCGAGAAGTCCGGCAAGCCGGTCACCTCCGGCTTCGCCGGTGCCACGTGGGAGGCCGGGCTCGGGGGTGTGTTGCTCTTCAGCGTATCGGCAAACGCCGCGGAATGCGCGTGCGTGACCACGCCGACCAAAAAGCCCGCCGCAGCGGCGAGCGCCCATGTTCTGACATTGCCCATGCGTATGCGCCCCTTCCATAAGGTATTGCTGAGAACTCTTGCTAAGGACAGATGAAACCCCCGGTTGGTTTCAAATTTTCGCGACGTTCGGCGCATTTTTTTCGTGAAACTGCGGTTAGATTGTGCTTGCGCGCCCCATCATGGAGTGCCATGGACCTAAACCTGCCAAGGATTAGCCACCAGGTAGCCGAGCCGAGAATGACCGAGGATACGAACGCCCCGAACGTGCTGGTCGTCGGCAGCGACGCGAAGCGGATGCAATGGCTCACACACCACGTGACCAGCCGCTGGCCCGGCGCGGCCGCGACGATCGTCCCGGCGGGTGACTCGGCAACCCTGAACAGACTGCTCGAGGCCGGGGAACCGGACGCGCTGATCATGCAGATCGACTTCGGCAGCGACGGCGCCGCCGCCCACGGCATCGCCTCGATGGAGGAGTGGCTGCGCATCCGACCGGGCTTGTATTGCATCGTGATCGCCGAGAACGGCGGAGAACTGGCGGCGGTGCGGGCCATGAAAGGTGGCGCGCGCGATTATCTGCCGGTTGCGGGCCTGACCCGCGAGAGCGTGCTCGCGGCCATCACCGAGGCGCACACGCGCCGCGATGAGGCAATGCGTCAAACCGGGGTCATCCCCGCTAAGAGCGCGCCCGGGGGACTCATCGAAGTACCGCACTACTCGATCATCAAGGAACTGTCGATCAGCAACTTCTCCTCCGTGTATCTTGCGCGCGCAGAGCGCCTGCGCCGCAACGTCGTGCTGAAGGTCATGCATCGAGGAACGAGCCCACGGGAACTGGAGGACGCGGAACGCTTCCAGAGAGAGTACGAGATCATCTCCAGCGTCGCGCACCGTGCGATCGCGGAGATCCACGATTTCGGCAGTCTTCCACACCACCTGTACCTGGCGATGGAATATTTCCCCTGCGGCGATCTGCGTGATCGGTTGCGAAACCCCTTGAGCGTCGAGGAGAGCCTCTATTACCTGCGCACGATCGCCGAGGCACTGCGCGTGATTCACGTCTTCGGCATCCTGCATCGCGATCTGAAGCCCGCCAACGTGATGCTGCGCGAAGACAATGCGCCGGTTCTGATCGACTTCGGGCTCGCGCGTCGTTCACTCGACGAGGTGTCGATGACGGGCATCGGCCAAGTTTTGGGGTCCCCCTACTACATCAGCCCCGAACAGGCGCAGGGCCAGCGAGTCGACGCGCGCACCGACATCTACAGTCTCGGCGTGATGTTCTACGAGATGCTGACCGGACGCCGGCCCTATGTCGGCCGCAGCGCGGTGGCGATCATGTCGCAACACACCTCGGCGCCGATACCGGTGTTGCCGGCGCCGGCGGCGGCGCAGCAGGAATTATTGAACCGCTTGATGGCAAAACGCGTCGAGGAGCGCTACGGCTCGGCCGACGAACTGCTCGCCGACCTCGACCCGGCGCTCTGCGCGGTTGCGTGAGCCACGTGATGCGCATCACACCGAGCGCACCGTCGAGCGCCGGCGCCGGTGAACCGATCGCCCTGCCCGCGATCCTCGATTTGCTCGAACCGGGCATCCTGATTCTCGACGCGCAGGACCTCGTGCTGGCGCCGGCCTCACGCTCCGCGGCGGCATTGTTGCACTGCAGCGATCCGGTCGGCGAACGCTTCGGCGAACTTCTCAAACCACTCGCGAGCGAGCGCACCCTCGCCCTCATTCTCGGTGCGCGCGGCGATGGACAGGTCTTGCCGGAAGTGCCGATGCGGCTTCCCGGGCGCGGGGACGCGAGCGTGAGCGCCTATTACCGCTTCGAGTTTCACACCCTCGGCACGGGGAATGATCGGGGCCGGTGTTTGGTCGTGATCAGCGATACCACCGGACCGACGCAGACGGCACGGGAGGTCGCGGACCTGAAGCGCGAGTTGCACGCCCAGCAGCGGGTTCTACGCGGCGTGTTACGAATGGGGCGCAACCGATTCTCCTTGTCGTTGCAGAAAACGGAAACGGCGATGTCGCGCATCGACGCGATCCTCAAGAAGCCGGCGCGCGAGCAAGCGGCGTTCCGACGCAAGCTGGAAGAAACGATCGAACAAGTGGACCGAATCCGGCGCGAGGGCGCCGCACTGCAATTCGATTCGTTGGAAGGCGCCGCGCGCTCCTTTGAAGATGCCCTGCACGATCTGCGTGGACGCGCAAGCCTGAGCGGCAGCGATTTCCTGCCGCTCGCGATCAAACTCGATGGACTATACGGCGAATTCGCGTTGCTGCGCAGCGTCACGCAAAACGCGCTGCCGAAGGCAAACACCGATCAGGCCCACCCGATCACCAACAGCGGCACCCAGGTGATCGATGCGCCGCAATTCATCGAGAAGATGCGTCTTGCGACGGCGGGCGCCGGCGTAGCCAAAGCCCGCGCCGCGGGCAGCCTGGAGAGCACGCTGGCTAATCTAAGTGCCTTGATCGCCGAGGAGTATTCGAAGGAAGTTGCCTTGGAGTGCAGCGGTCTCGACGCGGTACCTGGCGTCTACCAAACGACGGTGAAAAATGTCGCCATTCAACTGATCCGCAATGCAATCATGCATGGAATAGAGTCCGCGGGAACCCGCGCGCGGGCCGCGAAACCGGCGCTTGCCGCGCTGCGACTCGCCTTTCAGCCCCTGGCCGATGGCAGCTTCGAATTTCGTTTCCAGGACGACGGCCGCGGCATCGATCCGCAGCGCGTGCGCCGAACCGCGGTCGCCAAGGATTTGATACCGGCGCAGGACGCCCAGGCGATGCCCGACCGGCAGGTCATCAAGCTGATTTTCAAGGCCGGCTTCACGACTTTGCGCCCCGGCCGGGGTGATATCGCGCATGGCGGCGGCCTGACGCTCGTGCGCCGTTACGTCGAGGAATCCGGCGGCAAGATCGCATTGGCGAGCGACGTGGGTCGCGGCACGCGCTTCAAGATCAGCCTGCCCGCGCTCATCGTTTAGGGCCTCAGAGAATCGTCTCGCGCACCGTGTCGGAGCCGCCCGGATCATGCGGTATCGAACTGAACGAGACGAGCACCATCGCATCCACGCCCGTGTTGCGGTACGCATGCACGACACCCGGCGGAATGCGCAATCGACGCACCTCCCGGGCAGGCACCTGCAAATCGTGCACGCCGTCGTCGTCCTTCCATCGCACGTGGCAAGGCCCGACGACCGCGGTCGTCTCCCACGCCACGCGATGCCAATGATTGCCGCGCACCTCGTTCGGACGCGTCAGCACGACGTGCACATTGTGCTGCTGCGCAAGGCCTTCATCGTCGAGCGGTTCGAACAGGGCGCCGCGGGGATCGGTATGCGCGCGGACCGTCTCGATCACCACGCGTGCGTCATTCATCGCGTGCCCGCCGCGCCGTTGGCCGCCGCCGCGACACGACGAGTATCACCGCGCCTACCAGCAAATCCGGCCATCCGACCTCACCACCGCCGCCCGGCGAGGTGACGGTCAAGCTCGCGGCCGCCGGCGTCATATTGCCCCCGGCCGGACCGGTCGAGAGCACGCCCGCACCGAGGTTGAGCGCATAACTGCCGGCCTGCGAGCTCACGACCGGTACTACGACCGAGCAACTACCGTTCACCGGAATCACGGCGCCCGTGATGGCGATATTGGTGGTCGAATAGCTCGCCGAGAGCTGCCCACCGGTACAATTCGTCGTGGTCTGCGGCGTTGCCGGGATCGTCAAATTGTTGGGCAGGGTGTAATTGAACGCCACCTCGGTGAGCGCGAACGGATTCGCATTGGTGAAGGTGATCGTCAACGTCGAGGTGACGTTCTCACCGACGCTCGACGGAGAGAACGCCGCGCCGATCGTCGGTGCGGCCGCGCTGAAGGCGAGCGGTGTCGGGCAGGCGGTGGCGGCGGAGCCCGCCGTGGGGAGCACGTCGGGCGGCGCGGTCGGCGCGCCGTTTGCGGGCACCTGGATCGTCGCCACGTCCGTTTGTCCGGCCGAATCCGTGACCGTCAGCGTCAAGGTACCCGCCGTCGTCCCGGGAATCACGCTGACCTGCGCGGCGTTCGCGCTGGAAGCGAGTTGAACGCCGCCGCTCACCTGCCAGGCATAGGTGGCAATCGTCCGGCCACAGGCCGCCGCACTGCCACTCGCATCGAAGCTTGCATTTTGGCCGGTGGCGACCGTCGTCGGCATCTTCACGGCGGCAATCGGTCGCAGCGCCGCGTCGACCGCGGCGAGCGCATTGACCATACCCGCACCGCATTGTCCGCTCGGCGGGCACGAGCATTCCCCGGTCGTCTGGTCCGCCTGCGGACAGAACGGCAGATTGCCCGTATTCGCCGGGAAGGGAGTGGCGCTCGAGGCGAGCCGTGCGGACAGTTGCGCGGGCGTCAGGTTCGCATTCACGGAGCGCATCAGAGCGGCGATGCCGGCGACAATCGGCGCCGAAAAGCTCGTGCCGAGATTCGGATTCATCTGATTCGTATAGGTGTTCTGGGTCAAATTCGGCGAGGTCGTGCCGCCATTCGTGGTCGTATCGAGCGTGCGCAGGCAGGCACCCGACAACTGCACACAATTGCCGGCGGGCGCCGAGATCGTGACCTCCGGTCCGTTGCTGCTATAACCGACCTTGGTGCCCACATTGCGCAGTCCGGCGACCGCGACGACACCTGGTATCGAACTGCAGACGGCCGGCGCGTCCACCGTGTCGGGCGTGCCCGGCGCCCCGCCGTTACCCGCGGACGCGACCACCAGCACTCCCATTTGGGTGATTTGCTGCAAAACGCTTTGATAGGAACTCGGGCAAGCGCCCGCCGCCGTCGGCGAACCGCCTAGACTCAGGTTGATGATGCTCGCGGGGTAAGGATTGCTCGGCACGGCGTTGCCGGCTGAATCGGTGACCGGCATGCCCGCGGCCCACTCGATTCCGGCGATGATGTCCGAGTCGTAACCGCCGCACTTGCCGAGAGCCCGGACCGGCAGCAGGTACGGCCCCCAGGTCATGCCGGCGATGCCCACGGCATTGTTGGTCAGCGCGCCGAGGATGCCGGAGACGCGGGTGCCGTGCCAGGAACTGTCGACCGGCAGGTAACTGCCGCTCGTTGCGCCGGGCTGGCCACAGCTTGCCTGCGGGAACAGGTTGTTACCATAAACATCTTTGTAGGCGAAATCCGTGCTGTCGACCCAATCACCGGGGTCGGATGGGTCCGGATCCCAGCCATCGCCGTCGTTGGCCACTTTGTAGGTGCCGAGCGAGTTGCCGTTGACCGGATCGAAATCCTGACCGACGAAATCGTAGCCTGGCAGCAACCGCCCGCCGAAGCCGGCCCGGCCGAGATCCGGATGCTCGAAGATCACGCCCGTGTCGACGTCGGCGATCACGACGCCCGAACTGCCGGTCGTGATGCCCCAGGCGTCGACCGCATCGGTGGCGGCCAGGTCATCGTCCGTCGAATTCGCCACCACCGGCGGCGCCCGCATGTACCACTGGCCACCGTAATAGCTCTGTGCCGGGCTGCAGCCGTCGGCGACGGTGCACAACGTCGGCGTCGCCGACGCGGCAAACAGCGGATCGTCGGGGCTGTTTGCCGCGAGCGCGTAGCGGCGATGATCGACGGCGGCGAACGCGACCGCCGGATCGGCGCGCAACTTCGCGAGCAACTCGAGCACGGCCTCGCCATACAGCCTCTTCGGCAGAAACAGCACGTGCATGTCGGGCGTCAACTGCCGCGAGTGCGCCAACGCGATTCCGGTGCGCTGTGCGAGCGCCGACACATCCGCGGGTGACGTGCGGGCCTCGACGATGCGCACGCTTTGCGCATGCACCCGCGCGTTGATCACCACGCTCTGGGCGTTCGCCACACTCGCCTTGAAGCCGACGATGATCCGCTCCGCCTGCGGGCCGATCGCGATCGGCTCGCGTCGCACAGGGTTCCATTCGGCGGCGCGGCCTGTCGGCGCACCGAGCAGACAGGCGAGTATCAAGCACCAGGATCCGAAACGCCGCATACTCAACTTCTCCCCACGACGCGCGCCGCGCCGAAGCCGGCTATTTTGTCGAGGAACGAGTCTAAACGCCAATACGGCATCCAGGCACCGCGACCGCTTTCGATGTCGGCAAGCGACGACAGGCCGGTTCTAGTACAATTGCCGGCCGTTTGCTGCCACTTTCCCGAGGATGCGAAGTCACCATGTACGACGAGCGTAAATTCTACATCGACGGTCGATGGGTCGAGCCGGCCAAGCCGGAGGAATTCAAAGTGATCAACCCGGCGAACGAGGAAGTCGCGGGAGTGATCTCCATGGGCGGAGCAGCGGACGTCGACCTCGCGGTCGCCGCGGCCCGGCGCGCATTCGAGACCTTCTCACGCACCACCGGCGCCCAACGCCTGGCGCTTCTCGAACGGATACTGGAGCGATACAAGGCCCGCTATGCCGAGATCGCCGAGGCGATCTCGGTCGAGATGGGCGCGCCGATCACACTCGCGCAGGGCTCGCAGGCCGGCTGCGGCACGGGCCACCTCGAAGCGATGATCGACGTGCTGAAGACCTTCAAATTCGAGGAAGTCCGCGGTTCGACCCGGATCGTGCTCGAACCGGTCGGCGTTTGCGCCTTGATCACCCCGTGGAACTGGCCGATCAACCAGGTCGCCGCCAAGGTGGTGCCGGCGCTCGCCGCGGGTTGCACGATGGTCCTCAAGCCATCCGAGTTCTCGCCCTTCAGCGCGATCCTGTGGGCGAAGGTCATGGACGAGGCGGGTGTGCCGAAGGGCGTATTCAACCTCATCAACGGCGACGGAATGCGCGTCGGAGCACCGCTCGTGTCGCACGCCGAAATCGACATGGTCGCGTTCACCGGTTCGACGCGTGCCGGAACCGAGATCGCAAAAAGCGCCGCGGCGTCGGTCAAGCGGGTTCAACAGGAACTCGGCGGCAAGTCGCCGAACGTCCTGCTGGAGGATGCGGATCTCGAACGCGCGGTGAAACGCAGCGTCCTGCACGTATTTCAAAACACCGGCCAATCCTGCAACGCGCCGACGCGCCTGCTCGTACCGGAAGGCAAATTGGCGGAGGTCGAGGAACTCGCAAAGCGCATCGCGGCGGCGGTCGTCGTCGGCGACCCGGCGGCGCCCGGGACGCAGATGGGGCCGGTCGTCTCGAAGATCCAGTTCGACCGAGTCCAAGGCCACATCAAGAACGGCATCGCCGAGGGCGCCAAGGTGTTGATCGGCGGCCCGGGCCTGCCGGAGGGAATGACGAAGGGCTATTACATCCGCCCGACGATCTTCTCGAACGTCAGCAACGACATGTCGATCGCGCGCGAGGAAATCTTCGGGCCGGTGTTGTGCATTCTGCCGTACAAGACCGAGGAAGAGGCGATTCGAATCGCCAACGATACGCCCTACGGCTTGTCCGGATACGTCTGGTCGCGCGACAACGTGCACGCGCGCCGCGTCGCCGACCGCATCCGCGCCGGGCAGGTGACCATCAACGGCGCCGCCGGCGACTGGAAGACGCCCTTCGGCGGATTCAAGATGTCGGGCAACGGCCGCGAGTACGGTGAATACGGCTTGCGCGATTGTCTCGAGACCAAGGCGGTCATCGGCGTCGACGCCGCCTGAGGCGGCGGCCCGCCTGTGACAGTTATCCTGCGGCTCGAGGCGGTCGCCAAACGCTATCGCAACGACCGGCCGGCGGTGCTCGAGGACATCGACCTGCAGGTCGCCGAAGGCGAGTACCTGGCGATCATGGGCGAGTCCGGGGTCGGCAAGACGACGCTGCTGAACCTGCTCGCCGGCCTGGACCGGCCCGATGCGGGCCGAGTGAGCCTCGATGGCGTCGACCTTGCGACCCTGGACGACGATGGCGCGAGCCTGTTGCGCCGGCGCGCGGTGGGATTCGTCTTCCAAGCGTTTCACGTCCTTCCTTACCTGAGCGTGCGGCAGAATGTCGAACTGCCTCTGCGCCTGCTCGGCGCCGCCGCGACACGTCGACGCGAACGCACCGACGAGATGCTCGCCGCGCTCGGCATCGCACACCTCGCGGATCGGCTGCCGCGTGAATTGTCCGGCGGGGAAGTGCAGCGCACGGCGATCGCGCGCGCGCTCGTGCACCGGCCGCGCATCGTCCTCGCCGATGAGCCGACGGGCAATCTGGACCCGCGCACCGCGACGCATACGCTGGAAGTCCTGCGTGAGCAGATCAAGGCACATGCGGCCGCCGCAGTCCTGATCACGCATTCGCACGCGGCCGCGCAAACCGCCGACCGGATTCTCATCCTCGATGCGCAAGGCATCGGCCCCGCCGAGAAACGCTGACGTGAATCACCGGCGCAGGTTGCGCGGCGCCGCGAGAATCTGGGGCGTGCTGCTGCGTTCGCAGTTGCGCGAGCAGCCGCTGCGCCTGCTCGCCGCCGTCCTGGCGATCGGCCTCGGTGTGGCGCTCGCGGCGGCCATCTTCCTCGTCAATCATGCCGCACTCGCGCAGTTCACCGCAGCCACGCGACGCTTGATCGGCACGGCGGACGTGATCGTGCGCGGGCCCGCCCACGGCTTCGACGAAACCCTGTACGCGACACTCGCTCGCGATCCGCGCGTCGCCGTCGCGAGCCCCGTGCTCGTTGTTCAGGCTGCGATCGCCGGTCGGCGCCAGCCGTTCACGATCCTGGGAATCGATCCGTTCCGCGCCGGCCGCTTGCAGAGCGCGTTGATCGCGGGTATTGCGACACGCGTGCCGTCGCTCTTCGGTGCGCACGCCATCTTGCTGAGCGCCGCCGCGGCCTCGCGATTCGGTCTGAACCCCGGTGAGGAACTGCACGTCGTGGTCGGCGATCGGCCGAGGCGGCTACGAATCGTCGGCATCCTGCCGGCGACGGCCTATCCACAGGCTCTCGGCCTGATGGACATCGCCTCCGCACAATGGGTCTTCGGCCGGATTGGGCGCTTGAATCGGATCGATTTGCGGCTCGCCGCCGGCATCGATGCGAAGCGTTTTCGCGCCGCGCTGAACGCCCGACTGCCGGCCGGCACGGTCGCCCTCGCGGCGCAGGTGCCGATCGATCGGGTCAGTGAAGCCTCGCTCGCCTACCGGGTGAATCTGAACATGCTCGCGCTGGTGGCCCTGTGGACCGGCGCATTCCTCGTCTTCTCGACGCAATCCCTGTCGGTGCTGAGGCGTCGAGCCTCCCTGGCGCTGCTGCGCGCACTTGGGGTCAGGCGTGGCGAGCTGCAGCTCGCACTGGCCGCCGAGGGGGCCGTCCTCGGCGCCGTCGGCTCCATGCTCGGCATTCTCGGCGGCGTGCTGCTCGCCGCGGCGATGTTGCGCCATTTCAGCGCCGATATGGGCACCAACGGGCGGCTGATCGTCGACACCTCGCTCGGCTCACAACCCGGCGCGCTCATCGGCTTCTTCTGCATCGGCGTGCTGGTGGCGACCCTCGGTGCGTGGCTGCCGGCCCGCGCGGCCGCCCGTCTGCCCCCGGCCGGTGCGCTGAAGGGCGGCGAGCCCGGGGGCAGCTCGCGCTCCCCCACCCCCACCCGGCTCGGCGCAGCGAGCGCCGCGCTCGGATGCGTGCTCGCCTTTCTGCCACCCGTCGCGCAGCTGCCGCTCTTCGGCTATGCCGCGATCGCCGCCCTGCTGCTCGGGGCCGTGCTGATGGTGCCGTTTGCGACGGTGGCGCTGCTGCGCGCGTTGCCGTCGACGGGCCGGCTGCTGTTCGACACCGCGATCGCGCAAATGCGGGATAACATCCGACCCTCGAGCCTGAGTCTTGCATCGATCATCGTCAGCTTCAGCCTGATGGTCGCGATGATGATCATGGTGCATTCCTTCCGATCCTCGTTCGAGGTCTGGCTCGGAAAAATGTTGCCTGCGGACATCGAGATGCGCGTGCCTCCCGGCAACGACACCGCGTTTTGGAGCGCCGGCGAACAGGCGAGGATCGCCGGCGTGCAGGGCATCGCGGCGATTCACTTTCGCCGCAGCCTGCGCGTCGCGCTCGACCGGAAGCACGCGCCGATCACCCTGATCGTGCGTAATCTCGATCTCGCGGACGCAGCTCATGTGCTACCGCTGGTGTCCTCCACGGTGCCCCCGGCGGCGGCTTTGCCGCCCGTATGGATCTCCGAGGGGCTTGCCGACCTATTCGGGTATCGTACCGGCCAGACGATCCAGGTGCCGCTCGGCGGACATTTGCGCTCCTACACGGTCGAGGGCATCTGGCGCGACTATGCGCGAAGTTCAGGCTCGATCGTCATGCCGCGATCCGTGTACGAAGCCGCGACCGGCGATGAGAGCGCGACCGAAGCGTCGCTGTGGCTTGCGCCGGGTTACGATGCGAGCGCGGTCGCGGCGGCGGTGCGCAGTCGCTTCGCGCCCGGCGATGCGGTGCAAATCACGACCTCGACCGCCGTGCGTTCCCGGTCGCTGCGGATCTTCGATCACGCGTTCGCCATCACCTACGCACTCGAAGCGATCGCGGTCGCCATTGGCCTGATCGGCATCGCCGTCGGCATGGGTTCGAACGTACTCGCACGGCGTGCCGAATTCGGGATGCTGCGACACATCGGTCTGCGCCGTCGCGACGTCATCGCGTTGCTCGCCGACGAAGGCCTCGTCTTGGCAACGATCGGCGTCGTTTACGGGCTGTTGCTCGGGGGCGCATTGAGCCTCATCTTGGTGTTCGTGGTCAATCGGCAATCGTTCCATTGGAGCATCGATCTGGCCGTCCCCGTGGCGAGGATTTTGGTGCTTGGTCTCATCCTCATCGCCGCAGCCACGGTAACGGCGGTCGTCAGCGGCGGCACCGCCGCCGGCGAGGATGCGCTGCGCGCGGTACGGGAGGACTGGTGAAGCCGGCGCCGACGGCGGCGCTCGTGATGGCGGCGCTCGTGATGGCGGCGCCCATCATCGCGCGCTTCGCGAACGCGACCGGCGGCACCCAGGACGCGCCGGACACCCGCTACGCGAAGCTCTCACCCGCTCACGTGCTGCGCTTTCCGGCCGACTACGGCAGTCATCCACCGTACCGCACCGAGTGGTGGTACGTGACCGGCTGGCTGCGAACCGCACGCGGCAGCCGACTCGGCCTGCAGATCACGTTCTTTCGCACCCGTCCTGATATCTGGCGGGAAAATCCGAGCGCCTTCACTCCGCGTCAGCTGCTGATCGCGCACTGCGCGCTCGCCGATCCGCGGCACGGCCGCCTCTGGCACGCACAGCGAATCGCCCGTGCAGGATTCGGCCTGGCCGGGGCGGCGACCGGCGATACCTCGGTGAGGATCGGACGATGGCGCCTGATTCGCAAAGACGGTGTCTATCAGGGGCGCTGCGCGGGTCGGCGGTTTTCCTTGAACCTCGCGTTCTCACCGACACAGCCGCCGCTCGCAAACGGCGCGGCCGGGTACAGCCGCAAGGGACCGGAACCGGGGTTTGCCAGCGAGTATTACAGCATTCCGCAGTTGCGCGTCGCCGGACATATCACACGGGCCGGCAAGGTCGCTCCGGTCAGCGGCCGGGCCTGGCTCGACCACGAGTGGTCGAGCGCGTATCTCGCTCCCGGCGCCGTCGGCTGGGACTGGATCGGCATCAACCTCGACGACGGCGGCGCACTCATGGCCTTTCGAATTCGTGGTGCTCACTCAAGGAGCCTGTGGGCCGGCGGCACGTGGCGCAGCGCCCGCGGCCGGGTGCGGGTGTTCGCGCCGGCGGACGTGGGTTTCACACCGCTTAAGTGGTGGCGTTCGCCACGCACGGCCATTGACTACCCGGTCGAATGGCGCGTCCGGGCCGGGACTCGAACCCTCACCCTTCGCCCGCTGCTCGATGATCAGGAAAACGACACGCGCGCGACCAGTGGCGCGATCTACTGGGAAGGAGCCGTGCGCGCCTTCGAACACCACCGGCTCGTGGGTCATGGGTATCTGGAACTCACCGGCTACGGCACCCCGCTGCTGATGCGTTGAACACCGCCGCCCGCAGAGCGCCGCACATGCCGTTCAGGTGCCGTCGAGCACGGCGCGAATTCGCTGCGCGAGTTCGCTGCGCCGATACGGCTTCGGCAACAAATGCACGCCGTCATCGAGCCGGCCATGGTGCACGATGACATTGTCGTTGTAGCCGGACGTGAACAGGACTTTGAGCCGCGGATTGCGGGCGAGCGCCGCGTCGGCAAGCTGCCGCCCGCTCAGCCCTCCCGGCATCACCACATCGGTGAAAAGCAGATCGACCTCATCGTGAGTCGCGAGCGTCTCGAGCGCCTCGACACCATTACCCGCCTGCAGAACCACATAGCCCATGCTCTGCAGATGATGGAACGCGAAGCGCCGCACATCCTCGTTATCCTCGACGAGCAGGATCGTCTCGGTGCCGCGAACCGAATCGGCCACCGCGCTGGTCCGCAAGCTCGTCTCGCCCGCGGAGGCACGTGGCAGATAGATGTCAACCGTGGTGCCCCGGCCGAGCTCGGATTGGATGCGGATATTCCCGCCGGATTGCTTGACGAAGCCGTACACCATTGCCAGTCCGAGACCGGTCCCGCCGCTCTTGTCCTTGGTCGTGAAGAACGGTTCATAGACGTGTGCCAACACTTCCGGCGGAATGCCGCCACCGTTGTCGGTGACCGTGATCACGACGAAGTCGCCCGGCTGCAGGTCGGCCGGGAGGGCCGTGGACGCGTCTTCCAAATGCAACTTCGTGGTCGCGATCGACAGGCGTCCGCCGCCGGCCATCGCATCGCGGGAATTGATGCACAGGTTCAACAAAGCATTCTCGAGCTCACCGGCGTCGACGAGCGCCCGCCAGGGATCCGCATCGAGCGCAAGCTCGATGTCAATGTGTTCACCGAGCGTGCGGCGCAGGAGTGAATACATTGCCGAGATCATGCCGCTCGGATCGACCGAGGACGGGTTCAACGCCTGCTTGCGGGCGAAGGCGAGCAGCCTCCTGGTCAGATCCGCAGCGCTGCGCGAGGCCTCGACGATCATGTCGGCCGACTCCCTCAACGCCCCTGCGTCGCCGAGATGCTCGCGGATCAGTTCCGCATTGCCGAGGATCACCGTCAGGAGATTGTTGAAGTCGTGCGCCACGCCGCCGGTCAACTGCCCGATCGCCTCGAGCCGATGCGCCTGGCGAAGCTGTTCCTCGAGCGCCACCCGTTCGGTGACGTCGGTGTGCGAGATCACCGCACCGCCGCTCTGCGTGCGCAGCGGTGTCGCACCGAACAGGATCCGGCGTTGCGATCCGCGACCCGGCAGGGGATATTCGAGCGTGAAACTGCTCTGTTTGCCACACAGTAACGCGCCGAGCTGCGAGCCGATGCTCGCCGCATATTCCGCCCCCCCCCCCGCCGCGGCGGCGGCGCAGGCAGCCAGGTAGTTGTCGCCAACCCGAAGCGTACACACCGGATTGTGGTTGGCGGCGTCATCCTCCGCGGCATACTGACGCCAGACCGCGTTGACGGCGACCAGCTTGCTCGTGCTATCGAGCACGGCGATGCCGGACGGCAGGGAGTCGAGAACCGCGCGATTGAGCGCTTCACTCTCCCGTACCGCCGCTTCCGCCAAGCGCTCATCCTCGAGAAGACTCAAGAGCGCACGATTGATCCGATTACGTTCCTGGGCACGTCGTTTCAGTTCGAATTGGGCCATCACGTGCCGGCTCAGCACGGACAAGGCGTTAGCCTGATCCGGGCTCAGGTCGCGCGCTTCCCGGTCGATCACGCACAGCGTGCCGAGCGCGGCGCCGTCCGGCGTGACCAGCGGTGCTCCAGCATAGAGGCGGATTTTCGGCTCCCCGAGCACCAGCGGATTGTTCGCGAATGCCGCATGCCGGGTGGCATCCGGCACCACGAACAGATCCGGTCCCTGGATCGCATGCGCACAGAAGGAGAATTCCCGCGCGGTCTCGACCAGGTTCGTCCCGTAGGCGGCCTTGAACCACTGCCGGCGCTCGTCCAACAGCGAGATCAAGGCGATCGGCGCCGCGCAGATCTGCGCGGCCAGCCGCACGAGGTCGTTCAGATCATCCTCCGGCGGCGTATCGAGAATTCCATACGCGCCCAGCACCGCCAGGCGCTGCGCCTCCGTGAGCGATTCCCGCTGGGTTCTCATTCGGCTTCGGCTTCGGACCGCGCGTCCGGATCGCTCGCGTAGCGCGGGGACCGTCCGGTCTTGGTGAGCAACGCGTTCACCTCGGCCTTCAGCGCCAGTATCCGCTCCTCCCGGTCGAGCGTGAGCGTGCGCCAGCGCTGCAATTCGGCCAACTGAGCGCGAACTTGTTCCTCGGTGAGTTTGCGCTCCGTGATGTCGCGCGTAATACAGATCGCCGCCTCGACCTTCTGCTCCATGTCCAGCAGGGGTCCGGCCTGGATCTCGAGCCAACGCCGGCGGCCGCGCAGGCCGACGACCTCGATCGCGCACAACTCGCTCGCGCCGCCGAGCACCCGTTGATGCATGTGCGTGAACACCGGCCGAAAAGGCGGCATAACCCAGCCGACGAACGGACTTGTACTGATTTCGGCGAGGCTACCCGCCTGCAGCATCGCAAGCCCGGCGGCATTCATCTCGCCGATCCGTCCATCGGGCATGACCACCATGATGCAATCCATCGTCCTTTCGACGATCGAGCGCAGTCGTTGATCGCTGCGGCGCAAGGCCTCGAGGGTGTTGCGCGCCTCGGCGCGCATGTTCTTGTCGAACAAGGCCCGTTCGACCGCGCTCGGCAGGCGTGCCAGCCGGTCCTTCAGGAGGTAGTCGGTCGCGCCGATTCGCATCGCCGCCACCGCCAGATCCTCGCCAACCGTGCCGGAAATGAGCAACAGCGGCACATCGCGACCACTCGCGCGCAGCAGCTCGAGAGCCCGCATGCCGCTGAACTGCGGCATCGAGAAGTCGGAGAAAATGATGTCGAGCGGGGTCTGCAGTCCGGCAAGAAAATCCTTTTCCGTCTCGACACGGGTCCAGCGCAGATCGTAGCCGGCCTCGCGCAAATCACGCACCAGGAGCTCGGCATCGTCCGCGCTATCCTCGACCACCAAGGCATTCAAATCCACCATGCCGAATCACCCCTCGCGTGCGCCACGCCCGCGGCAACGCCAACATCTCATCGTTCACAGCCGCAGAAGGCCTCTACAACAAGGGTTTCTGCTTCGCACCCGATCGAAACCGCGGTGCCTCCCGGTCCATCCAGGTGAATGCATCGCTCGCATACATCGGCCGGGCGATGTAATAGCCCTGCGCCAGGTCGCAACCGCTATCCCGCAGATAACCCAGGGTCGCCACATCCTCCACGCCCTCGGCAACCACACGCAAACCGAGACTGTGACCGAGATTGATGATCGACTCGACCACCGCCCGCGATTCGAGCGAACGGGTCGCCGTCATCACGAAGGACTTATCCACCTTGATCTCGGAGAACGGCAGCCGCACGAGCTGCAGCATCGATGAATAGCCGGTCCCGAAGTCGTCGATCGACAGCTGGAAGCCCTTCATCCGCAGGCGCGTCAACAAATCGAGGGATGCGACCGCATCCTCCATCGCGCTCGTCTCGGTCAGTTCGAGGATCACATTCTCCGGCCGCAGTCCGGACGAGCGGCAACATCTGGTGGCGCGTTCGACCAACGTACCGTCGCCACCGATGCCCGGCTCGCCGGTTGCCGGCACGACGGGACCTCGTGAGGACAGGTTGACCGCAATCGTCAGCTCCGTTCCGCCGAATCGCTGCGCACACCCGTGCAGCGCCATCTCGAGCACCTGATCGGTCAACGGTTCGATCAAGCCGTGAGTCTCGGCGCACGGAATGAATCGGTCCGGCGGCAAAACCCCGAGGGTGGGGTGCCGCCAGCGCACCAACGCCTCGAATCCGGCCAACCCGCCGTCGCTGCAGCGAATCTGCGGCTGGTAGGCGAGCACGAGTTCGCGGCTCTCGAGCCCACGCCGCAATTCCGCCGCGTCGATCGTCGGTGTATCCGCCCCGTCCGTCCGCGATGAGCCGTAGAAGGAGGCGCCGTGTGCGTTCATCTCCTCGCCCGGGCGGTCCCGCAGCAGGTCCCGCAGGGTATGCGGCGAGAAGGGTTTGGACAGGACACCGACGATTTTCAGACCATGCTCATTGGCCGAACGCCCGGCCGCGTCGAGCACACGAGTACCGACTCCGCTCGTAATGATGATCCCGGCCTTGCAGCCCCGCTCGGCGAGCCTGACGAGCACTTCGACGCCGTCCATCTCGGGCATCACCAGATCCACCGCGAGGTGCGTCGGGCACCATCGTTCGACGACCCGGAAAAATTCATTCGTATCGGTGAGAAAACGCGCCTCGACGCCGCTCGTCTGCGCGATCATTTGGATCAGTTTGCCGACCTGGGGGTCGTCGTCCAGGATCAACAGCCGGGCGTCGGACAAGACTGCCTCCGTACGCCTGCGGAGGCGCGGTTAGAAATGGCCGGGTCCCGGCTTTCCTTGGCAATAGCCATCGGCGTCGGTCATCTCCCTGGCGAAAGTCTACTACAGGCAGGTGCGCATTGCGCCACCAGGTGGTCGCGAAGCGCCCTTCTCCCCTCAGGTCGCCTTGAATGTGCCGGCGCTGGCCGTCTGCGCACCGCAGTACAAACAAGTAGCCGACTTGGCCGGAATCTTGCGCCGGCATTTGGTGCACTCGATCAACTCCGGATTGCGATCCTGGCCGACCGTGGCCGCCTCAGCCCGGAGCGCGTCGACCTGCGCAGCGAGATCGGTGTCGCTGAGTTGCAGACGGTCTTTCAAGAGGTTCCACAGCGCCATGTTGATCAGCCGCAACTGCTCATACCGTTGCTCGAGCTTGACGATGCGCGCCGTCGCATCGGTCGCGGCCCTGGCGGCATCGAGTGTCTTGCGGCCGAGATCACCACCGGACTTTCCCGAAGCAACATCGCGAAAATGATCGAACATGGGCAAACCTCTCGTGTACGCCCCGTTCTAACAGATGGGTTCCCGTGATTCCACCGATCCGGTCCGAGGTGGTTTATGCTGGCGCCTCGAATGAAGCGAACTGGCCGCATCGCCCTCGTGATCTTGATCGTCTCGCTAAGCCTCGGCGGCCGCTGGCTCATCGAACGTGCGCATCAACCGGGTTCGACGAACCGCGCCGCCGCCGCGACCCTCGCGCACTACCGTCTGGGCGCGTTGGACTTCACGCCCTGCGAACTCAAACAGCCGTTGTCGGGTGCCACGACCGCGGCCTGGTGCGCGCCGTTTCGGGTGCCGGAGAACTGGGCCGCGCCCGCTGCTCGCCAGATTGCGATGCGCCTCGCCCTGATCCGCAGCAAGTCGGCACGGCCGGCGCCCGATCCCGTGCTATTTCTCGCCGGTGGACCGGGCCAGTCCGCCGTAGACAGCTACCCCCTGGTCGCACCGGCCTTGGCACCCTTGCTGTCGCATCGCAACATCATCCTCCTCGACCAACGCGGCACCGGTGGAGCGGCTGCGCTGAGATGCCCTCAGGCCGACCAAGCGGCGCAGCGGCACGCGCCGACGCCAGGATTCCACGCCAAGCAAATCGAGGCCGACACCCGGGTCTGCCTGGCCGAGGTCGAACGTCACGCCGACCCGCGTTTCTATACGACCAGCGACGCGGTTCAAGACCTCGTGGCACTGCGCAAGGCGCTCGGCGAGCCGCGGTTGAACCTGATCGGCGTGTCCTACGGCACCCGCCTCGCCCAGCAGTACGCCCGACGCGACCCGGGCGGCGTACGCAGCCTCGTGCTCGACAGCGTGGTGCCCAACACCCTGGTGCTCGGAGAGGACTTCGCAGGCAATTTGGACGCGGCGCTGCAGGCCGATTTCGCCCTGTGCACAGCCAATCCCGCCTGCGCCAAGGCGTTCGGCAATCCCTGGACAGACCTGCTGCGCCTGCGCGACCGCTTGCGGGCGGCGGCGCCGATGGTGAGTTTTCCCGATCCGGCAAGCTTCGCGCCGACCACGCGCGCTCTGACGGTCGATCGTCTGGTCGAGACGGTGCGGCTGTACGCCTATTCGCCGCTGACCGCGGCGTTGCTGCCACAGGCCATCCACGCCGCGCTCGCCGGCGATTACGCGCCGCTGCTCGGCCAAAGCGCGCTGATTCAGCGTGAACTGGGCGGCGCGATCGACGGTGCGATGGGGCTGTCCGTGGTGTGCAGTGAGGATGCTGGCCTGCTCAAACCCGATCCGGGCGACGCCGGCACGCTTCTCGGCGCCGCGTTCCAGCGGCGGCTGGACGCGCAGTGCGCGATCTGGCCGCACGGCGCGATGCCGGCGGATTTTCACGCGCCGCTGAAGTCGGCGGTGCCGACGCTGATCCTCGAGGGGCAGTACGACCCGGTGACACCACCGCGCTACGGTGAGGCCGTGCTGCAGGGCCTGGCGAACGGCCGTCTGCTGATCGCCAAGGGACAAGGCCACAACGTCATCGCAGCAGGCTGCATGCCGCGACTGGTGGCGCGCTTCATCAAGGATCTGAAACCGAAAACCCTGGATGCGAAATGCCTCGAGGCGCTGGGTCCGACGCCGCCGTTCGTGAACTTCAACGGAGCTGGCCCATGATCGAGGTGACCAATTTGCACAAGAGCTTTGCGGCGGTCAGGGCCGTTGAGGACGTCAGCTTCAGCGCGCGCGACGGCGAGATCACCGGACTGCTCGGACCCAACGGCGCCGGCAAGACCACGACACTGCGCATGCTCTACACCTTGATGAAGCCGGAGCGCGGACGCGTGTTGATCGACGGCAACGACGCCGCCGCCGACCCGCGGGAGGTGCGCCGCAGGCTCGGCGTGCTGCCGGATGCCCGCGGCCTGTACAAGCGCCTGACTGCGCGCGAGAACATCGAGTACTTCGGCCGTCTACACGGCCTCGACGAGACGACGCTGCGACAGCGCTGCGACGGGCTGATCGGGGCGCTTGACATGGCGGCGATCGCCGAACGCCGTACCGGGGGATTCTCGCAGGGCGAGCGCGTGAAGACCGCGATCGCGCGCGCCCTGATCCACGACCCGAAGAACCTCATCCTCGATGAGCCGACCAACGGCCTCGACGTGATGGCGACGCGCATGCTGCGCGAGTTCCTGTTCCGGCTGCGCGACGAAGGCCGCTGCGTGCTGTTCTCGAGTCACATCATGCAGGAGGTGGTGGCGCTTTGCGATCGCGTGGTGGTGATCGCGCATGGACGGGTGGTGGCCGACGACGCGCCGCAAGCGCTGCGTGCACAAACCGGTGCGGACAGCCTGGAAGACGCGTTCGTGCAGATCATCAGCCGCAGCGGGAATCTCGCATGCACGCAGGGCTGATCGTCTTCCTGAAGGAGTTGCGCGAGAATCTGCGCGACCGGCGCACCCTGGTCAACGCCCTGTTGATCGGCCCGATGCTCGCACCGCTGATGTTCGTGGTGCTCATCAATACCCAGTTGCACGTCGAATTCGACAAAGCCAGGAAGCCGCTGCCGGTGCCGGTGGTCGGCGCCGCCAACGCGCCGAACCTGGTCGCCGCGCTGGTGCACATGGGCATGGTGGTCAAACCCCCGCCACGCGACCCCAAGGCCGCGGTCAGCGCGCAAAGGGCCGGCGTGGTGCTGCGCATCCCGGCCGACTACGGCGCGCATTGGAACAAGGGCGAACCGGCCCAGGTCGAGTTGATCTACGACTCCTCGCACCGGGACAACGCGGTGGACGTGAACAGACTGCGCGGCATGCTCGATCGGTACTCGAAGCTCGCCGGCGCTCAGCGCATGCTGGTGCGGGGCCTCTCGCCGGCGCTCGCTTCGCCTCTGCTCACGGCCGACCGCGATCAGGCCACTCCGCAGGCGCGCGGTGCCCTGATCTTCTCGATGCTGCCTTATTTCTTCGTGCTGACCGCTTTTCTCGGCGGCATGTATCTGGCCATCGACACCACCGCGGGCGAGCGCGAGCGGCAGTCTCTCGAGCCGCTGTTGGTCAACCCGGTGGCGCGTCGGGACATCCTGCTCGGCAAGGTGGGGGCAACAGCCACCTTTGCGCTCGCGAGCCTGACCTTGAGCATCACGGCATTCGCGATCGCCGGCCGATTCATCGACACCAGCCGGCTCGACATGACGCTGAACCTCGGCGCGCGCTTCGGGATTTTCGTGCTGCTGCTGATGCTGCCGCTGGTGCTGTTGCTGGCGACCCTGCAGACCCTGGTATCGGCCTTCGCGAAGAGTTACCGAGAGGCACAAACCTATATGTCGTTGCTGATGCTGGTGCCGCTGCTGCCATCGGTGCTGCTCACCGTCGTGCCGATCAAATCGCGGCTGTGGATGTACGCGGTACCTCTGCTCGGCCAGCAACTCGGGATCATGCGGCTGGAGCGCGGCGAGGTGCTCGGCTTGACGGCACTGACGGTGTGCCTGGGCGGCACCGCACTAGCGGCGCTGCTCGCGCTCCTGGTCACGGTGCGTGTCTATGCCTCGGAGCGACTGGCGATCTCGAACTAAGTGAAGTGCCTAGGGGCTAGTCCCTATTCAATTGCGTCGCGAAGATCCCTAACCTTGTCATCAGTGCCCCGGTTGGGCCGATCCCGTCCGAGGAACGAGGTGGTGAGTCATGATCGATGGAACGGTGGTTTACCTCTCCCGAGCACAATTTGCGGCGACTGCGCTGTATCACTATCTGTTCGTGCCGCTGACGCTCGGACTGAGCTTTCTGCTCGCGGCGATGGAAACGGTGTACGTCACCACCGGCAAACCGATCTACAAGGACATGGCCCGGTTTTGGGGCAAGTTGTTCATGATCAATTTCGCGCTGGGAGTGGCGACCGGCCTGACGATGGAGTTCCAGTTCGGCACCAACTGGTCGTTCTACTCGAGCTTCGTCGGCGACATCTTCGGCGCGCCGCTTGCCATCGAAGGCCTGATGGCGTTCTTCATGGAATCGACCTTCGTCGGTCTGATGGTGTTCGGCTGGGACCGCCTGTCGCGTGGCCAGCATCTGGCGGTGACCTGGCTGGTCGCGCTCGGCTCGAATCTGTCGGCACTCTGGATCCTGATCGCCAACAGCTTCATGCAGGATCCGCGCGGCGCCGCGTTCGACCCGATCACGCTGCGCATGGAACTGACGAGCTTCCAGCAGCTGATTTTCAATCCCGACGCCCAGTCGAAGTTCGTGCACACCAGCATCGCGGGCTACGTCACCGCGGCGGTGTTCGTCGCCGGCGTCAGCGCCTGGTACATGCTGCGCGACCGTCACATGGAACTGGCCAAGCGCTCCTTCCGCATGGCGGCGCTGTACGGCGTGCTCGCCACCATCGGCGTGATCACCCTGGGCGATGCGCTCGGCTTCGTGGCGGCGCACGCACAACCGACCAAACTTGCGGCGATGGAAGGTCAGTGGAAATCGGAAAAGGCACCCATGGCGTTCAATCTCGTCGCCTTTCCGGACCAGACCCGGCAGGAAAACCATGCCGCCATCCAGATCCCGGCGTTGCTGTCGCTGCTGGTGACTCATTCCCTCGACGGCACCGTACCCGGGATCGATGCGCTCGTACGACAGGCCGCGCAGCGAGTGGAGAACGGCATTCCGGCGGCGCAGGCGCTGAAGGTGCTGTCCCGGGATCCGACGAATGCGGCCGCACTGGCGCAGTTCAACGCCCATAAGCGGGATCTTGGCTACGGATTCCTCGCCCAGCGGTATGCTCCCAACCTCAGCAAGGTGACCGCCGCACAGATTCACCGCGCCGCGCTCGACAGCATTCCGCCGGTCGCCGCGGTGTTCTGGGCATTTCGCATGATGGTCGGACTCGGCCTGCTGATGCTCGCGTTTTTCGTGCTGGCCATGCTCTATACCCTGCCGAACATCGTGCAGACGAAAACCTGGTTCCTGAGGGTCGCGGTATGGATGATCCCCGTGCCGTTCCTCGCCAATGAATGCGGCTGGCTCACGGCCGAGCTCGGTCGACAGCCATGGACCGTATACGGCGTGCTGCCGACTTGGATGAGCGCATCGACCCACAGCGTCGGCTACATGGCATTTTCGTTGATCGGCTTCGTGACGCTGTATACCGGATTCATCATCGTCGAGATGTACCTGATGACGCGCGCGGTCCGCCAGGGACCGGAGGATATCTGGAGGGACGAGGCATGAATGCGTATGCGATGCTGCAGGTGACCTGGTGGCTGCTGCTCGGCGTCTTGCTGAGCGGCCTGGCGGTGATGGTGGGCATGGACATGGGCGTGGGCACCATTCTGCGTTACGTCGGTCGCACCGACCTCGAGCGCCGGGTGGCGCTCAACATCGTGGGGCCGCATTGGGACGGCAACCAGGTATGGTTCATCCTCGGCGGCGGAGCGATCTTCGCGGCCTTCCCGCTGATCTATGCCACCGCATTCTCCGGCTTCTATGTGGTGATGCTGTTGCTGCTGTGGACGATGATCGTACGACCGCTGGGATTTGAATATCGCAGCAAGATCGAATCGAACGCGTGGCGCAACGCCTGGGACTGGGCACTGTTCGTCAGCGGCGCGGTGCCGATGATCGTGTTCGGCGCCGCCTTCGGCAATCTTTTCCACGGTGTGCCTTTCCACTTCGAGTGGAACATGACGTCCGTGTACACCGGCAGCTTCCTCGGGCTGCTCAATCCGTTCGCGCTCCTCACCGGCCTGCTGTCGCTGGCACTGTCGGTGACGATGGGCGCACTGACCGTGATGAACGGCGCCGAGGGCGATCTGCACCGCCGGGCGCGCACCGTGGTGCAGGTGGGCGCGACGGCGGCCATCGTTCTGTTCGCCGCCGGCGGCTTGTGGGTCCATGCAATTCCCGGCTTCAGCATCCTGAGCGGTCCCGGCGCCGGGGTACCGCAGACCCCGCTGCGTCAGGTCGTACAGGCGATGCCCGGAGCCTGGCAGACGAACTTCAGCCTTGATCCGCTGCTTTGGCTGTTGCCGGTGAGCGGCTTCGCCGGCATGGCCGGTGCGCTATTGGCCGGCCGCGCCGGCCGCTCCCATCTGGGCTGGTGGCTGGGGGCACTCGCCTGGATCGGGGTGATCGGCACCGCCGGCGCCGCACTGTTCCCGTTCCTGCTGCCATCCAGTACCGATCCCTCGATGAGCTTGACCGTATGGAACTCGAGTTCCAGCCGCTTGACGCTGAGCTGGATGCTGGCAATGGCGCTCGTTTTCGTACCACTGGTGCTTTGGTACACGAGTTGGGCATTCTACGTGATGCGAGGCAAGGTGCGCGCCGAGCAGATCGCCGATGACGAACACGCTTATTGAGGAACCCGTCGTGAAAACCTTCGCCTATTTCGTCCTGTACATGCTGCTCGCCGTGGTGGTGATCCTGCTCGCCGTGCTCCTCGGGGATGATGGTGCCTGGTACTTCGCGTGGTTGATCGGAACGGCCATGATCGTGCTGATCGCGGCCGCGAGCGCGGCCTTGCTCGATGCGCAGGAAGAGCACGCGGCCGAACGCGCCGCCGGCAAATCCCGGCCGCGAACCTGAGCGTTCGGCCGATGCACCGCTGAGGATGCAGGCCGCCGACCGTCTGCGCGAGGAAACTCGGCTGCTGCGCCGGCCGCTACGCACCAGCGCGGCACTGACTGCGCTGCAGGCACTCGTGCTGGTGGCGCAGGCTTGGCTGCTCGCGGACATCCTCGACGCCTCGCTGCTGCGCAAGGCGCCTCTCGGCTCACTTTGGGCGCCGTGGCTCGGCCTGCTGCTGCTCGCACCGCTGCGCGCAGGCCTGCTGGCGAAGGCGCGACGGGTGGCGTTCGATGCCAGCCAGGAGTTGGGCATCCGTCTGCGCATGCGGCTGCTCGAGCGCACGCAGAGTCTGGGCGTCATCGGCTTGCGTGCGCAAGCCGGCGGCGATCTCATCACCCGCCTGGTCGAAGGCGTGGATGCGCAACTGCCCTACTTCGCGCGCTACTTGCCCGGCGTCACCACCGCGGCGCTGCTACCGCCGATGCTGGCCGCTTTCGTGCTGCCCGTTGACTGGATTTCCGGTCTGGTGCTGCTGTTGAGCGCCCCGCTGATCCCCGTGTTCATGGTGCTCGTCGGTGGCGCCGCGGAGCGAGCCAGTCAGCAACGCTTCGCGCAACTGCGGCGTCTCGGCGGCGCCTTCATCGACGCCCTCGGCGGTCTGTCGACACTGCGCCAACTCGGTGCGGCCGAACGCGTCGCCGGAGAACTCGAGGTCGAGGGCGAAGAATACCGCCGACTGACGATGCAGCTGCTGCGGGTCGCGTTTTTGTCGGCACTGGTGCTCGAGTTTTTCGCGATGCTTAGCATCGCCATGGTGGCGGTGCTCATCGGCTTTCGCCTCCTGTGGCGCGAGATGGATTTTCGCGACGGCATTTTCGTGCTGCTCCTGGCGCCCGAGTTCTATCTGCCCATGCGGGCACTGGGGGCACTACGGCATGCGCGCATGGATGCCTTGGCGGCGGCGAAGGACGCGCTGGCCTTGGAGGCGCCCGCGGTACCGATGGTGCCGGTACCGGTGGTGGTTCGCGCCGCGCACGTATCCCACCCGGCGTGCGGCGCACCGACGCTGCGGTTCGAAAAGCTGCATTTCACGCATGCGGGCCGCGGTGAGACGCTGCGCGGCGTCGAGGCAACGGTCGGACCCGGGATCAGCGCTCTGGTCGGCGCGAGTGGCGCGGGCAAGAGCACGCTCCTGGACCTCGTACTGGGTTTCGCCGCACCCGCGAGCGGTCGCATCCTCGTCAACGGCGCCGACCTCGGGCACTTGGATCTGGCGCAGTGGCGTGCACGGATCGCCTGGGTGCCCCAACAAGCACATGTATTCGCCGGCACGCTGCGCGAAAACCTGTTGCTGGCGGCACCTCAGGCTGAACCCGCGCTGCTCGCCCGCGCATTACATGGCAGCGGGCTCGATGTCGTCGCAGCGGGTTTGCCGCAGGGGTTGGACACCGTGCTGGGTGAACACGGCCTGGGCCTGTCCGGAGGCGAACTGCAGCGACTCGCGCTGGCGCGCTTGCTCATGCGCGAGCAGGCGACTGTCTGGTTGCTCGACGAACCCAGCGCGCATCTCGATACGGACAGCGCCCGCTGCATTGCGCGGGTGATTGACGGCGCCCGTGCCACGCGCACGGTACTGCTGGTCGCGCATCGGCTGGATGCCGCGCTGGCAGCCGATCAGGTGCTGGTTCTACACGACGGACGCGTCATCGAACACGGAGAGCCGCGAGCGCTGGCCGCGGCCGGCGGCGCATTTCAAGCCTTGCTGGCCGCGGAGGGAGACTGATGCGATTCTTACCGCCGGCCATTGTGCGTCTGCTGAAGGTCCTGTATCCGCAGCGTCGCTGGATGTGGGGCGGCGCCGCCTTGGCGGCATTGGCGGGCCTTGCGGCGGTTGGACTGATCGCGGTGTCCGGCTGGTTCCTCGCCGCCATGGCGCTCGCCGGCGTGAGCGCTGCGGCAATCAACTATTTCAGTCCCGCCGCCGCCATCCGCGCTCTGGCAATCATCCGCAGCGGCGGACGATATGGGGAACGCCTGATCACACACGAGGCGACCCTGCGAGGACTGGCCGGACTGCGCGCCTGGCTGTTCCGGCGCCTGATTCCGCTCGCGCCCGCACGCCTGGCCGCGTTGCGCAGCGCTGAACTGTTCACCCGCTTGCGCGCCGACGTCGATGCGCTCGAGCAGTTCTATCTGGCCGTGTTGGTACCGGTCACGGTCGCCGTCGTCGTGCTGCTGGTGGTGTTCTTGCTCACCCTGGCGGTGCTGCCGCCGGCCGCGCTCGTGTTGCTCGGCGCGGTGCTGCTCGCCGCAGTGCTGTTGCCACGGTGGGTAAGCCGCCGCGCTGCGGCGGATGCGGCTGCTGCGGTGCTTGAATCGGCGGATTTACGCGCGCTGCTGCTCGATGCGTTTCGCGGTCATGCGGAACTGCTCGCCTTCGGCGGGGTGGCAGCGCATGCCGCCCGCATCGATGCGATCAGTACCGCGCTCGCCGCGCGTCGACGCCGTCTCGACCGCTTGCAGGCGCTCGGCAGCGGCGGCGCGCTGCTGCTCGCCCATTGGGCGATGTTGGGCGTGCTGGTGATCGGTCTGGCCGCCGTGCGCACGGGCGCACTGGCGCCACCGCTGCTCGCGATGCTCGCCTTGCTCATCTTGTCGGCGTTCGAGGTGATCGCACCGGTGTCCGAGGCGCTGGCCCAGTGGCAGGCAATCGTGGTCGCGGCGCAGCGCGTCTTCGAACTCGCCGACACGCGCCCGGCGCTGGCTGAACCGTCCCTCTCGGCACCGATTGCATCGCCACCGAGCATCCGCGTCATACAGGCCCGGATGCGCTACGGCCCCGACGCACCCTGGGCTCTGGATGGCTTGAACCTGGACATCGAGCCTGGCTCACGCCTCGCGATCGTCGGCGCTTCCGGCGCGGGCAAATCGAGTTTGCTGGCCGTGCTGCAGAAATTCTACCCACTCGATGCCGGACAGATCCGCTTCGGCGGGCAGGCACTCTGCGCATTGAACGGCGACGACCTTCGGCGCCAGATCGCGGTGATCTCACAACGAACCACCTTGTTCAATCGCAGCCTTTGGCAGAACCTGCGGCTCGGCGCCCCCGATGCCAGTGCGACGCAGGTCGAACGGGCGGTGCATCTGGCGCAGTTGGATGGATTCGTCGCGAATCTGCCGCAGGGTTATGCGACGGTCATCGGCGAGGCCGGCGCCCAGGTCTCCGGCGGCGAGGCGCGACGCATCGCGATCGCGCGCGCGTTGCTGCAGGACGCGAGCGTGTTGGTGCTCGATGAACCCACGGAGGGTTTGGATGCGCGCACCGCACGCGAGCTATACGGCGCGCTCGATGCCGCCGCCGCCGGCCGTACCTTGCTGCTGATCACGCATCGACTGGGCGGCCTGGCGGGTCTGGTCTACGAGGTGGCGGTGATGCAGGCCGGGCGCATCCGCGAACGAATGCCGGCGGCTGAATACCTGCAACGCGAAGCGGCGCGCAGGCTGGCCTGACAGGTTCACAGCCGGATGCGTTCGCTTTTGCCACTGCGTTCGGAATAGCGCACCTGCGCATCCTGGGTTTGCAGTTGGACCTGCGCATCGGCGCCGCCGTAGATCTTCTCTTTCAGGTAAGCCAGTTCTCCCGGCAGCTCCGCGGCATCGAGTTCGCGTGCCCACACTCTGCCCTCCGCCTCCCAGCGATACCCTCGCCGCTTCAGCAAATCCTTGCTCTCAAACGGTGAGTTCAGGGCAAATAACTTGAAGTTATTCTCCCGGGCGCGCTCGAGCAGGGCCTTGAATGCGGGCGCGGCGTCGGCACCTTCCACCGGCCGCTTAAGGACCGCAAGCACGGCGCGACAGTCCGTTTCCGCGCGATGGCCATCGTAAAAAAAGCCCGCCCGATAGCCGAGAAACTCGAGCGCCGAACTCGCATAGCCCCACTGCCTCCAGGGCACGTCCCGGATGGAGCACGCCCAGGGCAGATTCGCAAAGAGCGCGAATCGCCGCTCCAAAAACGGCCGGTCGAATTTGGCGTTGTGGGCGATCACCAAACTGACGCCCTCGAGAAATGTCGAAACCGCCGCCTCATCGAATCGCCTGCCCTTCACCATCTCGTCGCTGATGTGATGAATGGCCATCGCTTCGGCCGGAATCGGTCGCCCCGGATCCTCGAGCGCGTTCAAATGCCCGACGACCGTTCCGACCTCGGCGGTCTCAGCGGCGTATTCGAACACGACGATGCCGATCTCGATGATCCGATCGAGCTTGGAGTCCATCCCGGTCGTTTCGGTGTCGACGATCGCCGCGCGCCGCACGGTGCCTCGAGTCAGTGCGGGACCTGAGAGCGAATCCGGATCGAGCCGCTTGAGCACGCGATAATCCGGGTGCTGCGCCAAACAACTCAAGGCGTCCGGAACCGATATTCTCATCTAACCGCCCCAAAGCCGAGCTTGCACGGCCCGCCATCCACACACTGGTGCATCGTGAGCAGCCGCAGAAAATCTCCTGCGGCGGTTGCGGAAAACATCGCAAGCAATTGATTTAATTGGTCGGGGCGACAAGATTCGAACTTGCGACCCCTTGCACCCCATGCAAGT
>VFSW01001896.1_pt1 | contig 31684 bp, 29 predicted proteins | sample 5358111 | NCBI WGS metagenome assembly VFSW01 (sample SAMN11554181, study PRJNA540505) | mine drainage metagenome | isolation source: sediment from site ElyBrook_90M | place: USA: Ely Copper Mine, Vershire, VT | collected 2017 | reverse complement strand
CGATACCCTGACCGAGCGCACCGGCGTGTTCCGCGATCTTCAGCATCTGGCCATCGCCTTCTGCCGCGGTCTGAACATCCCCGCCCGCTACGCCACCGGCTACCTCGGCGACATCGGCATCCCCTACGATCCCAACCCCATGGACTTCAGCGCCTGGTTCGAAGTCTATCTCGGAGGCCGCTGGTGGACCTGCGACGCCCGCCACAACCACCCCCGCATCGGCCGTATCCTCATCGCCACCGGCCGCGACGCCGTCGACGTCGCCATGACCACTTCATTCGGCCCCGTCGTCCTAAAGCAATTCACCGTCATCACCGACGAAGTCCCCGGCGCGGTGGGCGCGCCGTGATCCGCGCCTACCGTGGCGCCGTCCCCCAGGTCGCGGCCTCCGCCTACATCGATCCCAGCGCCCAGGTCATCGGCCGCGCCTTTCTCGGCGAGCGCTCCAGCGTGTGGCCCAACGTCACCATTCGCGCCGACGTCAACACCATCGCCATTGGCGAGGAGTCGAACGTTCAGGACAACTCCTGCCTCCATTGCGACGAAGGCCCCTTCGCGTTGGTCATCGGAAACCGCGTCACCGTCGGCCACTCCGTTTCCCTTCACGGCTGCGTCGTCGAGGACGAATGCCTCATCGGAATCGGCGCCACGGTTCTCAACGGCGCCCGCATCGGCCGCGGCTCCATCGTCGCCGCCGGCGCCCTCGTCCCCGAAGGCATGATCGTCCCTCCCGGAAGCCTGTTAATGGGCGTCCCGGCCAAAATCCGCCGCCAAGTCACCGCCGAGGAACAGGAGCGCTTCCGCCTCAATACCCAGCACTACGTCGAGGCTTGCCGCATCTACCGCGAAGAGCCGTCATGACCCACCGCCGGGTGCGCGCGCATTGCCGGAACCCGGTTGCAGGCCGGGACCGTCTCGGGTACACTGTGCAACGACGGAATAGAAAATGTTGGCCTCCTCCTCAAGGGCCGGCTGCCTATTGCTTCTGTTCGCGGCCTGCGCGCCCGCGCAACGAATGGCCGGCACTTACCCCAGTCTCCAGTCGTTCCTCGATTCTTGCCCTCAGAACGATCCCTACCTCGCGGTTATCCGGCGCGATTTTCAGATCCTGAGAGATGGAACTCCGGCCGGCGACATCGCCTGCACGGAGCCGTACTCGAAACTGCCGGCATCTCAGGTGACCGAGGAACTCACAGCCATCCAGGCGCTCCGATTCGCTTATTACATGGACATGGGCCAGTCGGGATATCTTCCGTGGACGCACTTGCGTCTGTACGACTGGATCAAATCGCGCGTGGCGGGGATCAATATCGACACCACCTTGGGTCCGGACTCGGTCGCGGCGCTTTGCTGCGAGATAGTCGCTGGACGTCGGTACATTGTAGAGTCGACCATCACGGATGTTTCGAATCGGATGTACCGCCAGACTCCCGACGGTATGGCCGCGCAGGTCGCCTTGATCGCCCATGAGACCCGCCACAGCGAAGGGAATGGCTACTCCCATGTGAGCTGTTGCGGGATTGCAGAGGGCTGCGACCAGACTTATGACGAGAATAATCTGTCGCCGTACGGGATTCAATACTATCTCGCCAAACAATGGCTCACTGGAGCGATAAATCTTGGATACTCTTGCGATCCTGCCCTGCGCGCCCAATTGGCAGGCCAGTTTCTCCGGCTCGCGAATGTGTATCCGGGCCGCTTTTGCGATCAGCCGCCTCCCGCGCTGAGCCTGCCGCCATCGCCGGGCGGGGCCTGCATCGCCGCCTGCGTCTTCGCCCAAAGCAACTCGCCCGCGCCTCAACCATCCGCCGTAGGTGGGATTTCCTCGCTCGGAATCGATGCTTCCGCGCCGTCGTGTGGTTGGACCGCCGATAGCGCCGGCAGTTGGATTTTTCCGGCTTCCGGATCGAACTCGATGGGAACTGGCGTCACAACCTACGGGTTCGAACCGAACCCCGGCGAAACCTCGCGCCCTGGAACTTTGATCGTCGCCGGCCTTACCGTGCCGGTTACCCAAGCCGGCTGTTCGCCCTGTACCCCCGAGGTTCACATCGACGCGGTGGTGAGCGGCGCCCCGTTTGTTCCCGGCATCGCCGGCGGCTCCTGGGTGACCGTCTACGGCCGGAACCTAGCGACGACTACCCGCCCGTGGAACAGCGCGGATTTTTCGGGTGACAACCTGCCACTCTCGCTCGACGGCGTCAGCGTCCGGATCGATGGCCAAGCCGCCGCAGTCGGCTACATTAGCCCAACCCAACTGAACGTCCAGAGTCCCGATGACGGCGCGACAGGCGTTGTGCAAGTGCAGGTAGCGAACCGGCAGGGCGCAGCGGCGGCAACCGCCTCTTTGCAGACATTCGCTCCAGCCTTCTTTACGTTTGGAGCCAAATATGTCGCGGCGGTTCACGCCGATGGAACCTACGTCGGACCTCCCGGCCTGCTCGGTGCATCCGTTACAACACGGCCCGCCATTCCTGGCGAAGTCGTCGAGCTTTACGGAACCGGATTCGGTCCCACGAATCCCCCGGAAGGCGCCGGAGTCGTTTTCTTAGGCGCGGCACCGCTCGCGTTCCCGGCGCAGACCTCGATCCAGATCGGAGGGACGATCGTCAAGGTGCAGTTCGCCGGACTCACCGGGGCCGGCCTCGATCAGATCAACGTTACGATTCCGGACCTGCCGGACGGAGACTGGCCGGTCGTTGCAAATGCATTCAACGGCCAGTCCGCCGGAGGGATCTTCATTACGATTCAGCGTTAGGGATCGATTCCTGAGTTACGGCGCCACCCGCTCCCGATTCGTTTTGCCGCTAAAATGCAATTTCGGCGGCCATCATGAAGATTCTCATCGTTTACGCCCATCCCGAACCTCTCTCCTTCAACGGCGCGTTGAAGGACCAGGCGGTAGAGGTGTTAACTGGAGCCGGCCACGAAGTCGTCGTGTCGGATCTCTACGCCATGCGCTTTGAAGCCGCCGGAGGCCCGGTGGATTTCCTGGAGCGCGAGGACCCCCAATGCTTCCGCTATCAGAGCGAGCAAATTCATTCGGCTTCCGCTGGATTGTTCGCCCCCGAGTTGCAAGCCGAAATGGACAAACTGGTTTGGGCCGAGACCGTCATTCTCCAGTTCCCCCTGTGGTGGTTTTCGCTCCCCGCGATTCTTAAAGGCTGGGTCGACCGCGTCTTCGCCATGGGCTTCTCCTACGACCTGCGGCGGTCCTACGACACCGGAATCTTCCGCGGCAAGCGGGCCATGCTTTCCCTCACCACCGGCGGCCCTCCGGCAAGCTACGCTCCTGGCGGAAGATACGGCAGCATCGACGAAGTCCTCCAGCACATTCATTTCGGGATGCTGCGCTACATCGGCATGGACGTCCTCCCACCCTTCATCGCCTATGGCGCCGCGCGCGTCCCCGCCGAGCGCCGCGCCCAATACCTGGACGAGTACCGCGAGCGGTTACTGACGCTGGAAACGACCGCCCCCATCCAGTTCCACCGCTAAGAGCGAAAGGCGGTGTATTCTTGCCGACGTGTATACTAGACACTGTATAGCAAACATGTCTCTAAACGGGGCGGTTTGGAAAGACTGCGTCGCTCGTCGCCGGTTCGTCGTGGAAGGTCAAAACAGCGAGGAGATTGGGCGATGCCGCTATCAACACGTCATCGATCTCTCCACCGGAGCCGAAAAGCTTCTTTGGAATCTGCCGGCCGACACCGGAAAAGGCCGGACGGCGTGCGCGCCGCCAATGGTAACCTATTGCTTGCAGCGAATGGCAGCGGCAAGATTTCCGTCTTTACCGTGAGTGGCGATCGGGCCGGCGTCGCGGTCAGCATGAAAGGACTCAAGACGCCAACCGCGGCCGGCACGATTTGGATCGCCGCACGGCGCGCTGGCAACGCGGTGTCGATTCCGATACCGGGATGATTCCTTTCCCCGTGCTCAGGTGGGTGGCCCAAGGTGTTGAGCGGCTCAATGATAGTGTGAGATCAACGACGGCGCCCCGGATCGCTTCCAAGCCGGACGCTTCAGAATCAAGGAGAGAAATGACGATGAATTTGGCGAAAGCGCCGCTGCTTTTCACCCTGGTATCGATGGCGGCCTGGGCCCAGGTCAATATCGGCGAACTGAAGCCCGAACCCAGCCGGCCCTTCACCATGACGACGGTGGCCACGTTTGCCCTGCCCTGGCGCCTGGCTTTCCTTCCCGATGGCCGCATGCTGATCACTGAAAAACCGGGACCCGTTTGGTTGGTGACCCAGCGGGGCGAGAAAATCCAGGTCGAAAACACGCCGAAAGTCTATTTCGAGGGCCAGAGCGGGATGCACGGCGTCTTCCTCTCACCCCATTACGCCACCGACCACAGCATCTATCTCACCTACGCCGCGCCGGGTGACTACGGCGGAGGCCTCGCGCTCGCGCGCGCCAAGCTGAATGCCACCGCAACCTCGGCGAAACTCGAAAATTTCGAGGTGCTCTGGCGCCAGTTGCCCACCGGCAAAGGCGGTCAGGAGGGCGCGCAAATCGCCTTCTCGCCCGATGGCAAGTATCTCTTCCTCACCGTTGGCGATCGCCAGCGCATGACGCCCGCCCAGGATCCAAACCAGCCTGAGGGCAAGATTCTCCGCCTGACCCTGGATGGCAAACCCGCGCCCGGCAATCCCAACTTCGGCAAAACCGGCGCCGCCACCATTCCCCTGATCGACCCGCCCCGTGACACCGAAGCCGCCAAGACCGCGCCGGTCGTCAGCACCTATACCTTTACCGGCCCCAATCTAACGCCGGCGGAAACCTGGGCCAGCGGCGTCCGGACTCCTTACGGCCTCGCGTTCGCCCCCAATGGCGAATTGTGGGAGGTGGAGCATGGCCCGCGCGGCGGCGACGAGCTGAACCTCGTTCAGAAGGGCAAGAATTATGGCTGGCCGCTCGTCTCTTATGGCCGGAACTATAACGGCGTGCCCATTCCCAATCCCGCCACGCGGCCCGACCTGGCGAAGCCGGTGCTCTATTGGGTGCCGGTGATCGCGCCGGGCAATCTGATGTTCTACCATGGCTCCCGGACCTTCCCTCAATGGGACGGCAACGGCTTCGTCAGCGGCCTGTCGACCATGTCGCTCAACCGCATCGTCTTTGACGGTCACGGCGGAGCCAAAGCGGCCGAGCGCTGGGAAGTCGGCCACCGCATCCGCGATGTGGAAGAAGGCCCCGATGGCTCGCTGTGGATGCTGGAGGATGCCGATCCCGGCGCCTTGATTCACGTGACGCCCAAGTGATCGCTTCCCGCCAGGTGAACCCCAAGCGAGATGGCCGGAGTGGGCGCGCGCTATTTTTCGCTTGGGCTATCGTCGGCCTTTAGATCGCCGAGCGCATACTGAATCCCCGCGAGCATGTGGGCCAGAAAGGGCCGCGAATAGTAGATCTTCTCATCGTGGCCGTGCGCTTCGTAAAACACGCGGCCATCGCCCACGCGCTGGATATAACTCAATGCGTAGTCGCCATCGGTGCGCCTCGTAGCGGCCGGTTCCTTGGCCTTGTCTTCCGCGCTCATCTTTTTGTAGTTGATGCTCGTCAACACGTGAACCCGCTTGCGGCTGAACGAGTCCTGCGCGAAGGTATAGGTCTCATCGACAATCTCATAACCTCGAGCCGGAAACATGGAAGTCAGGGGACTATTCGGATCGTCGATCTTGACCGGAATCAAAGTCGGGTAAGTCCAATGAAACTTGAAAAAGCCGCCGATCATTTCGTTGAATTCCGGCCAAGTGCCGGTTTCCGCGGTGGGTGCCCCGCCGGGCGATGCCGGCCGGCCGCTGGTGTGGTAGGAATCGGTCGCCGCGTGAATACCCGCCAGACCCTTGCCACCCTTCACAAAAGCGAGAAGCGCTTGCCGCCGCGAGTCCGTCGCCGCCTTGTCGTTCGGATCGTCGAGAAATTCGCCCGTCGTGCTGTCGAGAAAGATCGCATCGTAACGCTGGAGATTCTCCGGCGTGATCGCCGCGGCATCATAAGTGATATCCGTCATCCACGCGCCCGTCTTGTCTCCCAGGTACTCCACCATCTTCGCCGCCAATGGAATCGAAGTATGCACCCAGCCCACCGCCCGGCACAATACGAGCACATGGCGCAGCCCTTGCGGCGTTGCGAACGGCTTTTCCGGCAGCGCCGCCATCATCGCCGAGATGTCCGCTGGGTTGGCAAACTGTTTCTGCGGACAACCGCGGCTGAACCCGCCGCTAAATCCCTCCGGCGGGCAAGGTTTGGGCGTTGCCGCCTGCTGCGCGAATGCGAATCCGCCTAGCGATACAACTCCAATGCATATGGCATCTCTGAATTTCTTCAGCATGGTAGAAACTCCGGTCCTGGAATACTGTCTCGATTTCCGCTGTTGAGCGCGACTGAAAGTGCGGGGCGCCGGCAATGCGATACCAGTGTAGTCTATCGCAGCAAGTGGCCTCGATCCATTTGTCCTCGCAAGCCGGCGCGGGTCCGGAACGGTTGGCGCAAGGCCTGTTGGCCCCGCTCCCGCTCGCAATGCGGATCCTTCGGATCGGCAACAGGCGGATGCGATGACGAAAGGAGTCTACAGGAACCAGCGCGCCAGTTTCAAGGTACGGTTTTGCCGTTTGGATTGCGCGGAGCACGATATCGCCAATGGCCCGCGGTAGAACGTCCTGGGAGCGGACTTGAACGGCACTGGGGCCGTTCGTCTGCAAGGCCGCCAGGAGCATGCCGAAGTCCAGATCGTGCGTGAAAACGATCCAGTCGTTTGCCGCGGCGAAATCGAAGATCTCAGAATCGGCGGCCCCTGGTTGACCGGCCGTCGACCAGTGGACCGATTCGAAGCTGTGTTCCGCCAGGAAGGAAACCCACAGCGGGCTCAGGTTCATGTCGATGAGAAATTTCACGCAGCCGGAAGCGGCACTTCGATTTCTTCGTCACGCCACGCGGCGTATGCCAAAGCCTGCCGGATGTCCTCGTCTTCAAGATACGGATAGGCAGTCAGAATCTCGCTGAATCCGTGGCCCGAGGCGACCAACCCCACGATCATCCCGACGGTCACGCGCATACCGCGCACGCAGGGCTTGCCTCCCATGACGGCGGCGCTTCTCGTAATCCGATCCAAGCCGGGCATAGGATCTCACTTCCACTGTAAAAAGAAACAACCGTTCCGCGAGGAGCTTGTACCCGCTCCGCTAGGCGCCAGGAACCTTAGCCGGCGCCTCGTTCGCTCTTCTACCCGTTGCGGACCGCCTCCATCGGCGGAGCGCTTGGCGAGCGAAGGCTCCGGATGTCCCGCATCGGCGGTTGGCCGAAGAAACGGTTGTATTCGCGGTTGAACTGGCTGGCGCTTTCGTATCCTGTCTCGAAAGCCGCGCTTGCGGCGTCCAACCCGTCCAGAAGCATCCGCCCCCGCGCCGCCTGCAACCGAAGTTGTTGCTGATACTGAAGAGGACTCATGGCGGTCAGCGTCCGGAAATGATGGTGCAGCGTGGACACGCCCATGCCCGCAATGTCCGCCAGATGTTCCACCCGTAGAGGCTTCGCATAGTTCGCCCGGATCCAGGCGATCGCTTTTGCCGTCCGCTGGCTCTGCTCGCCCAGCGTTGCAATCGCCCGAAGGCGCGCTCCCTCCCCGCCGCGAAGGATCCGGTAAACGATCTCGCGTTGAATCAGTCCGCTCAGAAACGGGATGTCCCGCGGCGTCTCCAGCAGGTCCACCAGCCGGCAGCAGGCGCTGAGAAACTCAGCCGTGGTTTCGCCCGTCGCCATGCCAGGCCGGTCGCAAGGCGCTTCGGCTACCCGAATCTCCTCCCGGCTGAGAAGCTCCCGGACCATCGGCATTTCCAATTTGAGCGACAACGCGAGACAGGGCACTTTTTCACTCGCCTCGATCACGCGGCTCACCACCGGCAAATCGACCGACGTCAGCAGGAATCGCGACGCGTCGTAAATAAAAGTGGTCCGGCCGAGATCCACCCTCTTTCGCCCCTGCGCGATCACCGTCACGCCCGGCTCGTAGGTCCTGGAGCACGGAGCGGTGGGCGCGTTCCTCCTGTGCAGCGTCAGCCCCGGAATCTCCGTTGCCCGGTCCTCTCCGGAGCCGATAAACAAGGCAATCTTGCGAGCCAGCTCCGCGCGGAGGTCACCGGCGTCTCCCCTCGGTTTCTTCATGGTAACGGTGTCGCCCCCTCAACCCCAGGATAACCGCTGACGCTGCGCATCGCGCAACAGTGCAAGAGAAATAGGCAAGAACTCGGAAGAATCGGGATACCGCTTCAACGGCCCGCGATACTAACCTGAAGTCAAGGGAAACACTTCCCAAGGAGAAACGATGCAGAAGCGCAAACTGGGAAATAGCGGCCTGGAGGTTTCGGCTCTCGGGCTTGGCTGCATGGGGATGAGCTTTTCTTACGGTCCTGCCAAAGACAAGCTGGAGATGATCCCGCTGATCCGGGCTGCCGTCGAACGCGGCGTTACGTTCTTCGATACCGCCGAAGTCTATGGCCCGTTCATCAACGAAGAACTCGTCGGAGAGGCGCTCGCTCCGTTTCGCGGGCAAGTGGCGATCGCCACCAAGTTCGCCTTCAACCTGGATCCGCACACCGGCAAACCGGCCGGGCTGAACAGCCGCCCTGAGCACATCAAGGAGGTCGCCGAGGCCTCGCTCAAGCGGCTCAGAGTCGACTCCATCGATCTTTTCTACCAGCACCGCGTCGACCCCGCCGTGCCGATCGAAGACGTCGCCGGAGCGGTGAAGGAGTTGATCCAGCAAGGCAAGGTCAAGCACTTCGGCCTTTCCGAAGCGGGCGTGCAAACCATCCGCCGCGCGCACGCCGTTCAACCGGTCACGGCGCTCCAGAGCGAATATTCGCTCTGGACGAGGACTCCCGAGAAGGAAGTGATACCGGCGCTTGAGGAGCTCGGAATCGGCTTCGTCCCGTTTAGCCCACTGGGTAAGGGCTTCCTCACGGGCAAGATGGATGAAAACACCAAGCTCGATAGCTCCGACTTTCGCAGCACCATTCCCCGATTTACGCCGGACGCTATGCGCGCGAATCGTGCGCTGGTGGATCTCCTCGCCGGCATCGCCGAACGGAAGAAGGCGACACCCGCGCAGATCGCGCTCGCTTGGCTCCTGGCGCAAAAGCCCTGGATCGTGCCGATCCCCGGCACCACGAAGCTGAATCGCCTGGAGGAAAACCTCGGCGCCGCCTCCGTCGAACTCACGCCGGACGATCTCCGCGACATCGACAACGCCGCCTCGAAGATCACGGTGCAAGGCGCCCGGTATCCCGAGCACATTGAGAAAATGACCGGCCTGTGAAGGCCCACGCGTTCCGCCAGCCCGGACCAATAGGAGAATCAATCCATGAAAAGCACAAAGGCCTACTCATCCAGCAGCGCAACGTCGCCGCTGGCCCCCACCACGATCGCCCGGCGCGAGCCCGGCGGACACGACGTCCGGATCGAGATCCTCTTCTGCGGCGTCTGCCATTCCGATCTCCACTCGGTGCGCAACGAGTGGAGCGGCGTCATGCCCACCACCTATCCGATTGTCCCCGGCCACGAGATCGTCGGCCGTGTTACCGAGGCCGGCCAGGAAGTTACTAAGTTCAAGCCCGGCGACCTCGTCGCGGTCGGCTGCCTGGTCGACTCGGACCGTACCTGCCCCGAGTGCCAGGCCGGACTCGAGCAGTTCTGCCCGAACTTCACTCTCACTTACAATTCCCCGGACAAACATCTCGGCGGCGTCACCTACGGCGGTTACTCCGATAGCATCGTGGTCGATGAACGCTTCGTTCTGAAAGTCCCATCGAACCTCGATCCCGCCGGAGCCGCGCCTCTCCTCTGCGCCGGAATTACGACTTACTCGCCCATGCGCCACTGGGGCGTCGCTAAAGGCAAGAAAGTCGGCATTGTCGGTCTCGGCGGCCTCGGCCACATGGGCGTGAAGTTCGCGCATGCCTTCGGAGCGCATGTGGTGGTCTTCACCACCTCGCCCGGCAAAAAGGAGGACGCGCTCCGCCTCGGAGCCGACGAAGTCGTCGTCTCCCGCAACGCCGGCGAGATGCAAAAGCATGCCGGCAGTTTCGATTTCATCCTGGACGCCGTCGCCGCCGATCACGACATCAATGCCTACATTCAGCTCCTGCGGCGCGACGGCAACATCACCATCGTCGGCGCGCCGGAGAAGCCCCTCGGCGTCGCGGTATTCGGACTCATCATCGGGCGCCGAAGCCTGTCCGGCTCGCCGATCGGCGGCATCCCCGAGACCCAGGAAATGCTGGACTTCTGCGGCGCTCACAACATCACCGCCGATGTCGAAGTCATCCCCATCCAGAAGGTCAACGAAGCTTACGAGCGGCTGCTCAAATCCGATGTGAAATACCGCTTCTCCATCGATATGGCGTCTCTCAAATAAGCCAGCGGCTGGCCAGAATCCCGATCGCCAGCGCCAAGCCAAACTGCGTATGCAGCACGACGCCGCGTAGCCACACTTGATGCAGCGCGGCCGCGCTCATTTCCCCAAACGCCAACCGGAGCTGGCGAATCGCTTGCGGAATCGCCGCCATCGCCAGCAGCGCTCCCCACGGCAGAAGTTTCGTCAACACCGCCGCCGCGACGACGCCGAAGGCCGCCGAGTCCATCGCCAACAGCAGGTATCGCGACCCTCCGCGCCCCAGCAGCGTCGCCAGCGTTTGCTTGCCATGCAACAGATCGGCATCGTAGTCGCGCAGATCGTTGACGTGCATGATTCCCGCCGCCACCAACCCGATGGGAATCGCCGCCGCGAGCGCGCGGAGTGAAAAATGCAGCGCCATCGCATAGTAAGCGCCGCACACCATCACCGGTCCCATGAATAGAAACACCGAGACCACTCCCAGCGCGACATACCCATAACGGATGGGCGGCCCGGCATAGAAATACCCCGCCGCCACGGCCGGAAGTCCAAGCCAAAGAATCGCCGGCCCGCACAACCACGTCAGCGCCAGCCCGCACACGACGCCGCCCGCAAACGCCAGCAATCCCCCGCGCCGCACCTCCTCCGGCGTAAGCAGCCCGTGGCGGATCACCGCGCTCGACCCGCGCGGATCGTAAGCGGCCGCATCCCCCGATGCGCTCGCCGCTTTGTAGTTGTAATAGACGTTCGTCAGATTCGTGCCCGCCTGGATCGCCACCGACCCAAGCCACGCAAGTAGAAATCTCGTAACACTAAAATGCCCGCTCCACGCCGCGACCGACGTTCCCGCCATCACCCCAATCGAAGAAATCGCCAACGAATTTACCCGGCAGGCCTGAAGCCAAACTTTCATTTTCATCGCCGCCCCTTCTCGTCCCGCCGTCGTAGCGTAACATGCGGATCGCGGCTCACAAGATTGGATAGAACCCGCTACGGTTTGCCGGCTGAACGCGGGTACCGGAATGGGAAGGGGGTTGAGACTCGAGGTGTAGACCCTCCCGCCCTATCGCCAGCAGGGCGTAGTTCCCGGCCGGGCCGCGACTACTTGGGATGCGGAATGACATCCTCGATGCGATACGTGTCGCCGGCGATCGTAAAATAAAACCGCCATGCGCGGTTGACTCTCCCCTGCCATAGGTCCTTCGATGCATCGTACTTTTTGGCGTGGAGAGAAGGATGAAGTAGGTTCTCGCTCGGAAACCCGACTCGTTTCTCAAATGCTCGCCGAACCGCGGGAGGAGCTAAGCGCAAGGATTCAATCGCACGATCGGACAAGACAATACGCATTCTCTCGGCAGCCGGTTTGTCAGATCGCAGTGCGGCTGCCCGGCTTCGGCCGTCGGGCCGTCACTTCCGCGCGCATGAATGCAATCGCCTCTTTGGCGCTTGCGAACGGCCCATGATAGGGGCCTTTGCGGGCTTCAGCCAGCCGCGCGTCGATCACGCTCCGCTGTTCCGGCGTGAACTCACCGGCGGCGTCGGGGAGCTTGGGAACGATCGCGATCGCGCCGTCCGGCGCCATCACTTCCAACTCCTGGCCGCGCTTGAAACCCGCCCGGCGCAACGCGGATCCAGGAACGATTACCGGCTGGTTGTTTTTAACGGCAACGGTCATGGTGATAACTTCCGGAACTCAGGCGAAAGGATTCCACATTCACGATACCAAACCGGCGTTATCCGCCAACCAACGCGTGACCGCATCACCGCGGTCACGCTCGCGTTCGCGGACGCCTGTGTATTTCATCTCCGCAGCCGCACCACGAAGTACGGCTGATTCGCCAGGTCCTCATCGAAACCCGGATAGAGCGCAGCTCCGCCGGACTGTACGCGCACTTCGAAATAATACTGCAGCGGGTACGGAGACCGGGTGTATTCGCCGGGGATCGCCGCGCGATGTGCGCCGCCGCGCGCCTCCATCGGCGCGGATAACCACGGCTCGGCTTGATTCACGCGCCGGTAATGGAGCCGCACCTTCCGCTCGTCCGAGGCAGCGAAGGAAATTTCGATCGGCAGCGGTTCTCCCGCGGTAACCTGCGCGGGCGGAGTATGAGCGGCGCTCGGCGCGCGGACCGGCACATGCGAAAGCGCGCGCCCGATCGCCGAAGCCACAACCGCCCCTCCGGCCCCCGGCCGAATCCGCCGCTGCATGTCCGCGATGTCTTCGTCGATCGCCGGCAGCCGGTCCGCCCAGTTTCCCCGCAAATGAGGCTGCGGTCCGTACGTGATGTCGGCGGCGTAAACGGGTTTCGCAGCCGCCGCGAGCGCGGCCCACGCCTCCCGCGCCTTCCGGTACGACTTCAACGCCTCTTCGCCCGCCGCCGCGTCGCCGCTCTTCTCATAGATTGTCCAGAACAGGGCGCCCAATATCTTCCACCCGAAGAAATGCCCGATGCCCGCTTGAATCGAAAGGTCGGTGGCGATCCCCAAACCGCCCACATTCTTCCCCGCCGCATTCGCCGCGTTCTCAAGCCACACCGACACATCCAACGGCGAGTACTTACCGCTTGCCTCGCCTCCCAGTAACTCCTCCGCACATTCGGCGATGGTCGAGAACAATTGCGGATCGAACGAACTCACATTGGCGAACACCTTCGGCGCGGGCGTATCGCCATAGGGGTGATCGCGCCCCGCATCGACGATCGGCATGTTGGTGTTTATCTCCGGCCAGTAGGCGTTGTTCGACGCCGAGGCCCCGTGCGCCGTCGTGATCAACGGCAGAATGCGGCTGGCGTTGGCGAGCGCCGCTTCCACCGCCGCCGCCGAGCCCTGGAACCGATTCACCAGATAACGCCGCCATCCGTAAGGATTCGCCGCCGGATCGTAAGTCAGCCGTCCCCACACCCGATACGTGTACTCGAATTTTTGCCAATCGTATTTCGGATTCAGCGCCGCGTACGCGTAAGCGCAGCGTCCCCCCGGAACGCCGGATCCCATGCGCCCCTTGAACGACAGCGGCTCGCACAATTCCACGCCGTCGCTGCCGCAAAAACTCGCCGTGCGCCCGTAGCCTGAAGCCAGCGCCGCGTCGCCCCAAAGCAGAGTCCGCTGCGTCCCCGGCCAGATGCGATAGAGAATTCCGTAGCGGCGATCTTCCTTCAGCAAATCGCCATATCCATACCGGAGAAACTTCCTCGATCCGTTGCTGAGCGAAAATTGTCCTCCCCCCTTGCTCTCGCGCGGAGGCATCTCCAGATCGCGAATGGAAGCCTGCTGATACCCCAGCCCCATATGCTCGGCCCAATACTTCGGCGACAGCTTGACCGGCATCCCCGTGCCCAGCGCGACGTCGATCATCGGGAAGTCCATCCCCTTGGCGTGCATATCGATCTCGATCTTGCGTCCGGACTTCACGATGCCCTGAAACACCATACGCCAGAAATCGTAATCGCCTTCGGGGATGCCGCTCTCGCCGTGAATCCGCAGCGTGATTCCTCCGATCGCCGGAACCGCCTCGAGCAGCGAATGCAAAGCGTCGCGGCAATACGCCGCGTGATTCTCTTTCGACAGGCCTTCGATCGTGTAGTTCGGCTGCGATCCGGGAGGCACGTCGTAGGCATGGGTCCAAAGCCCCACTTGAAATTGCAGCCCGCGCCGCGCCGTCTGCTCGCCGATGAATTGGAGCGTTTCCAGATTGCGGTCCCGCTCGGAATCCGGCAGCCCCTTCACGCGCGCGTCATAGCCGGGAACTTTCAGTAAGTACGGATAAGTGAAATAGAAATACACGTCGCTGACGCGCATCGGCCAGTTATAGCCGATGCCGAAGGTCATGCTGAAGCGATTGAACCGCTGCGCGGCCAGCATGTCGAGATACTCGCTCCACATCGACCGGTCGTAAAACCAGGATTTGTCTTCGACCTCGCTCACGAAGCAGCGCGCGACGCTGCGAATCCGGTTCGCCGGCCGTTCGCTCTCGTCGTTCGCGATTTGGAGCGCCGCCATCGGATTCGCGGCGTACCGCACGCGGTCGGCGAGCTCTAGCGCCGCATAGACCAAACCGAGCGCATCGCCGCCGGAGGCCACGAGCACCGGCTTCCCGCCGGCCATCGACCGATTCAGCGAGAACGCCTCAGCGACCCCGTTCCCCGAAGGCCCCGCGAGGCGAATCGTAACGTCGCCGCCCGCGCGCCTGCGCACTTCAATCCCTTTCGCCTCAATCGACCGCCGCAATTGCTCCGCCGCCCACCGGGCAGGCGCGGACGAGGCGGCCGCATCGTGGGGATCGGCGACAATCGACACACTCCGCCCCGCCGCCCGCGCCACGGCGGCCGCCGCTCCCGCTCCCGCTAAGAACTCCCGCCGATTCACGGATTCTTGTCTCTCCAGCCGTAAACAAGAATACTTGATCTCACGGCGTCACGGTCAGCAAAATACTCTGAGAAATCGTCGAATCGACCACCGCCGTAGCCACGATGTACAAACTCGTCGGGCTTGCTATGGACGAAGGCGCCGTGTAGAGCCCGGTCGAGTCCATCGTACCAATACGCGAGCTTAAGCTCCAGCCGACCCCATTGTTACTCGTGTTCTGAACGGTCGCATAGAACTGCTGTGTCTGTCCCGCCGGCAGCGGGGCGGGGTTCGGCGGACCCATCAGGATCGACACATCTCCGGCGGTCACCGTCAGTGTCAGAGTAAGCGATTTTCCGACGACGCCGCTCGAATAGCCGACCGGGATGGAATACACCCCGGTGGGCGTCGTAGTTGCCGTCGTCACGTCGAGCGGGAAGATTCCCGAGCCTGGCAGCGAAGCGATCCCGAGCACGCCGCTCGCGTCCTGGGGAAAGCTGGTCGCCGTGAAATTGACGATTCCCTGGAATCCTCCGAGCGCCGTCAGGTTCAGCTTGTACTCGACCGTCTCGCCTTGAGCGATCGCCCGGACCGCGGGCTGGCCGTTCAGCAGGAAGTCCGGCGCGGCATAAGTGAACTGGCTCACCGCGAACGCTTGCGTCGAGAATGGCGCCGGCAGAAACAAGTCGACCCCGTCACAATGCAATCCAACGCCCGAGAGGACATATGGGCCAGCGATGCCGGACTGCGCGATCCGGTTCCCGTTGAAAACGAGAGTGATCGCCTGATTGCCGGACGAGAACCCGGCCGAATACGCGGTATTCCCGGTCGCGAAGTCGAGCTGCGCGCCGGTCGAATCGGAGAGCGTCCCTTCCCAAGAGCAATTCCATTGGGAAGTTCCGGGCGGCGGCGGCGCGAACGTGACGCCGAGTTGTACGCGCAAAATGTCGAAGGTGCTTCCTTGCCCAGTCACGATTCCGGTCGCGGAATTCTGCCCGTTGAAGTACATCGGGCCGCGATCGAACGACGACAAAGGATAGCCCTGCGTCGCGCCCGCGTCCGCCGAATAGCCCGCCACCGCCTCGCTCGCGCCCACCTCCTGGAGCAGCAGCGCCGAAACGCGCTCATAAGGGCCGTCCACTCCCATGCCGATGAAGCCGGACGCCGGAAATCCCACGGTGATCTGCTGCGGCCCGGCAGCGAGCGTCGTCGTGCCGCTCGCCGATATCGTCATTCCATTGCTCGCCCGAAGATTCATCGCGAGCCGGTAAGACCCCGCGCTCTGAACAGTGACGGCGGCGGTGACGTTCACTGTATCCGTAAGACCGTTTCCATTGGTGTCCACCGGTACGTCGGAGAAAGCGCCCAAGGTGGCGTTCGGAGCGTTCACCTGAAATTTGGTGGTGGCCGTGCGGGAAAAGGCGGCGCCGCCGGAATTGCCGTTCGCCTGGAGCGACGCCGTGTACTCGCCCGATGTTGGCGGCACGAACGAACCCGTGTAAATCCCATCGCCCGTCGCGGCGTCGTATTGCCCGGAGTCCAGGAGCGAAATTTGTACTGGCGTTCCGACAGCGCCCGAATTCCAGTTGAGAACGGAGGGGTCGAACGTCGCCTGCGAGCTTTGTTGGATCGTGAAAGTGTTTGCGCTGGCTCTTGTCCCGCTCGCGTCGACGGATCCGAAAACAAGCGTCCCCTCTATAATCAAAACGGAAGACGAGGAGCTCGTTACATCGGAGGTGACGCCCAGTTCCGCGGGACCGTTGTTAGTAATCACGGCCGAGTAGGTATACTGCGAGTCGGTAGAAGATACCTGCTGTTGGCTTACCAACGTATAGCTGCCGATGGTCGCTTGCGAACCAAGCTGAAGCCGGGTCGCGAGAGTCGCTGCCATCGTCGCTCCCGCGACCGGGTTCGTCCCGTCGAATAGAATGCCCGCGAGCACCACCGTATCGCCCACCTTGTAATCCGGCGCACTCACGGCAATCGCCGCGCCCAGCGGCGAGGCCGGAAAGTACGCGACGTTCAGGGCCGACTCCGCACTTACGGAAGTCGAATCCGCTATGACCTGATACGTTCCCGTAGCTTGAACGCCCGTGAATTCGATCAGCGTATGCGTGCCCGGCATCGAAAACGACGGAACGTCGCCGGAGCCGTCGCTGGCAAACGTGCTGAGCGCAAAGCCGAGCGAAGATGCGTTCGCGGCGGTTACCGCGGTTCCCGAAGGAAGAGTCAGTGAGACGGCCACATTCGGATCGGAGGTCAGAATATCGATAAAGTCCCCAACGGCGCCCGAGTCCACCACCACCGAGATCGGGGTGGACGCGGTGGAAGGCGGAATCGCGGCCGCCTGCGTATTCGAAGCTCGCAGGGGGACGTCGCCGGAAGCGTAAGGAATGGTCTGCGCGGACGCGCCAGCCGCGGCGATTAGAATTAATAAAACGGATGCCAGTTTCATCGCAGTTTCTTCTCCTCGGGCAACAGATCTTTCATGTCGCAGACCAGCAGTTCCTTGAAATGTTGTTGGATCGGGGCGACGAAGTATCGCGATTTCAGCCACATCGCCGCGTCCCCAGGCGTGCTCCCGTCGCCTCGGATCGACCCGTAAATTGCGATCACCTTTTGCGCGGTCGCGAACGCGTAGATGTCGAGGAAGAAGGTTCCGTGTGGAGACATGAAAATATCGGGCTTGATCTGCCAGAAATCGCCATTCCCCCAATTGCGTTCCTTCGTCCTCTTCCCGCCGAAGCTTTGCACCATCACCCATTGCTTGTCCTGCGACGCCCGTGTGAGCTGGTAGGCGGACGGCCACAGCGATCCGGATTTTTTGAAGGGCCTGCCTTGCAGCACCAAGTCCTCGCTATCCTTCGGAGGATCAGGCATCGAAACGCCGTTCAAGAACGGCGTGCTCAAGGCGCCGAGGCGGAATCCGGCATTCCATTCCTCGTCTGTGGCCCGGCGGGCGCGTCCTCCGTGGCGCATGTCCACCCAATATTTTGTCGGGCTATAATCTTCTGGAAGCGTCTTCGGCCCGTAGTCGCGGTAAATTCCGGTCAGCAGTTCCGTCGTGTCGGCTTGCGCGCTCCGGAACTCTAGTCTGCTGGAGCCCAATTCAAAATTGCTGTGCTCGGTCTTCATCCAGCGCGTTCCGCCCCAACCCCGCGGAAAGCTCGCAACGCGGCAGTAATTCTGGCCCATGGTGACGGTGGCTGAAATACTCGCGGCCGATAGCTGACTGACAGCCGCGAGCAAAACTACGATCCAGGGCAGCTTCATGCGGCCGATCGTTTGCCGGCCCATACTTACGTCCTGCTGAGCCGACTTCGCAATTGTCCTGTAGTTATACTTCAAAAGTTCACGACCGGACGAATCGCACGCGGGATCGGCCAAACGGACAAAGAGAATCCAGTGCTCATCGCAGCTTCTTCTCCTCGGGCATAAGATCTTTCATGTCGCAGACCAGCAGCTCCTTGAAATGTTGTTCGATCGGGGCGATGAAGTAACGCGATTGGATCCACAGCGCCACGTCGCCAGGCGAATACTCGTCGCCGCGAATCGACACGCGAATCCCGATCACCTTTTGCGCGGTCGTGAAGTTATAGATGTCCATAAAGAACGTTTCGTGGTGAGGTATGAAAAGATCGTCCCTCGTCGCCCACATGTCTTCGTTCCCCCCGCCACGCTTCTCGCGCAGCGTCCCGGCCGCGCTATGCACCATTAGCCATTGCCCATCCTGCGAAGCCCTGGTGAGGTCAAAGGCTGTTGCCCAGAGGGCCCCGGATTTCTTGAAGCTTCTGCCATTCAGGACCAGATCTTCGCTGTCCCTAGGGGGATCGGGCGGAAACGATTTGTCCGAGTACGCCTTGCTAAGTGCTCCGAGCCGGAATCCAGCATCCCATTCCTTGTCCGTGGCACGGCGGGCGCGCCCTCCGCTGCGCAGATCGACCCAATATCTATCGGGGCTGTAGTCGCAAGGCCGCGTCTTCGGTCCGTAGTCTGCGTAGATCCCTACCAGCAATTCCGATGTGTCGGACTCCGTCGCGCGGAACTCCAGCCTATCGGGCCCGAATTCAAAATGGTCGAATCCGCTTTTTTTCATCGCCGGAGCGATCTTCCAGCCCCGGGGAAAGCTCACCACGTGGCAGTATCTCTGGCCCATGGTGACGCTAGCCGAGATGCTTGCAGCCGATAGCTGACCGATCGCCGCGAGTAAAATCAAGATCCAGAGATCCGGCACATGGCCGATAGTTCGCATTCTCATTTCTAAGACCTACTGAGTCGGCTGCGAAGTTCGGATCGCCTGGATTACGAGCTGGGCGACGTCCGGCATGCCGATTGTCTTATGGTTGTACTTCAACAGATCGCTGCCATTCGAAGTTATCGGCTGGAAAGGGACATACTTCGAACTATCCGCGGTGACAGCGAAGTCGTTCAGCGCGAGCGGTTGATTCGCCACGCTTGTCGCACGCGGGATCGGCCAGCCCGAAAGCGTGATCTTCTGATACCGCTGAGTCGCCCGGTATGCCGATTGATAAATCTTCGTGTTTAGCGCTGCCGGATAGGGCAGATCGGCGAAGCATGCCTGATTTGGGTAGACCTCGTCGGCGGTGATGATTCCCAGGCCCGGAGGGTTCGAGTTCGGATCGGTGTCGCCGTTGAGATTCGCGTCGGCCGAAGTGGAAAAATATTGCACTGTTATCTTCTCGCCATCCACAAGGTACGACACCGGAGGCGCGCGGTCTCGGCATTGAATCTCTCCACTTCGTCGACCGTGAGATCCTGCGTTCCCGTCAATGGAACGAACCATCCCGCGATGAGGTAGGGATTCCGAAGCACCAGCAGCCCGAAGTACTTGCGGGAGTTGACGACGACATCGGCGCCATAGGAGCCGTGATGCGGCGTTTCGAGCGTGGTCGCCGAGTACACCGCAAAGTTGTCGGGGAGTTCCGTCAGGTACCGCCGGATGTACAAACCGCCCTTGTTGTGCCCGACCATCTGAACGCCCTTATTCATCGCAGCTTCTTCTCCTCGGGCAGCAGATCTTTCATGTCGCAGACCAGCAGTTCCTTGAAATGTTCCTGGGTCGGAACGACAAAGTAACGCGATTGCAGCCACATCGCGTGGTCCCCCGGCGAATCCTCGTCGCCGCGGATAGATACCCGAATCGCAATCGCCTTTTGCGCAGTCTTGAAGTTGTAGATGTCCATAAAGAACGTTCCATGGTGAGGTATGAAAAGATCGTCCCGTACTACCCAGTCTCCATTCCCTCCCCCGCGTTTCTCCTTCCGCGTCCCGTTCGCGCTTTGCACCATCAACCACTGCCCGTCCTGTGAAACTCGCGTGAGGTAAAAGTCCGTCGCCCAGAGAGCCCCCGATTTCTTGAAGCTACTGCCGTGTAGGACCAGATCTTCGTCATCCATAGGTGGCCGAGGCATAAGGGCGCCATTCAAGAACGGCTTGCTCAAGGCTCCGAGGCGGAATCCGGCATTCCATTCCTCTTCCGTGGCAGGGCGAGCGCGCCCTCCGTGGCGCATGTCGACCCAGTATCGATCGGGGCTGTAGTCTCCAGGGCGCGTCCTCGGTCCGTAGTCCGCGTACATCCCAACTAGTAATTCCGTGGTATCGGACTCCGTCGCGCGGAACTCCAGCTTGTCGGGCCCGAATTCAAAATGGTCGAATCCGCTTTTTTTCATCATCGGCGCGATCTTCCAGCCCCGGGGAAAGCTCACAACGCGGCAGTAATTCTGGCCCATGGATACGGTGGCCGAAATGCTCGCAGCCGATAGCTGACCGATCGCCGCGAGTAAAACCAAGATCCAGAGAACCTGCGCATGGCCGATAGTTCGCATTCTCATTGCTAGGACCTACTGAGTCGGCTGCGAAGCTCGGATCGCCTGGATTACGAGCTGGGCCACGTCTGGCATGCCAATTGACTTGTGGTTGTACTTCAGCAGGTCGCCTCCGTCCGAAGTAATGGGCTGGAAAGAGACGTACTTCGAGCTATCCGAAGTGACGATGAAGTCGTTTAAAGCGAGCGGCTGGTTCGCTACGCTGATCGCACGCGGGATTGGCCAGCCGGATAGCGTGATCTTCTGATACCGCTGCGTCGCTCGGTATGCCGATTGATAAATATCCGTATTTAGCGCCGCTGGGTACGGCACATCGCCGAAGCATGATTGATAAGGGGCGACCTCGTCCGCGGTGATGATTCCCAGCCCTGGAGGGTTCGAGTTCGGATCGGTGTCGCCGTTTCGGATCGGTGTCGCCGTTGAGGTTGGCATCAGCAGAAGTGGAGAAATACTGCGGCGATACGTCAATCCCGTCCACGTGGAACGAAAGCGGAGGCGCGCCGTACAGGGCATTGAATCCCTCCATCGCCTCGACCGTGAGATCCTGCGTACCCTTCAACGGAACGAACCATCCTGGGATGAGATAGGGATTCCGTAGCACCATAAGGCCGAAGTACTTGCGGGAGTTGACGACGACATCCGCGCCATAGGAGCCGTGATGCGGCGTTTCGAGCGTGGTCGCCGAGTACACCGCGAAGTTGTCGGGAAGTTCCGCTAAGCACCGCCGGATGTACAAGCCGCCTTTGCTGTGCCCGACCATATGAACGCCGTGGACGCCAAATTCCGTCGCGATCCCCAGCACGCGGGCCGCCAGCGTTACGGCCCCCGTGTCTATATCGGAGGTCTTCCTCGTCCCACCCATCCGCCCTTGCCTCAAATCAATGCTCTGATACTCAAACGACATCTTCCCGTCGGCGAACGGTTGCGCGAAGTTCAACCCGGACGGGACACATGGATCGGTGCCCGGCGGACCGAACCATTCCGGCCCCTCGTTGTAGCCATGCACCATGATCACCGGCTCCAGCGCCTTGAAGGAAAGAGAGCCAAGGCTAACGACGATGCTGCAGTCGTCGCAGACGTCCCAGGGATCGGCAATGGTTGATTTAAGCTCAATTACGTTGTCGCCCGGCGTAGGGATTCCGCCCAGGTTCCTCGCGGCGAATCTTACTAACGCTACAGGTACGTCATAGCATCGGCTAAAGCTTCCGTCGCCGCGATTTGGATCGGTGCCCGGAACATCGCTCGCGCCAAGGATATGCTCGGCTGCTATTTGGTTCCCGTTTAGAGACACGACGATGTCTGTCGATAGCCATAGGGCGTAGTCGAACTGAACCGAGAGGTGGGCGTTAGCGGAGACCACACCGTTTGAAACATATACGCTCGGATTCACCAGGGTCCCGTCCGGGTTAATCGAATCCACCGTCCCGGTTGAGTTCATCCCCGGCCCTACTACGCGACTCACCTGCACATGGGGGGAAACGTCCACCGGACAAGCGCTGGAATCGCCGGTCGAGCAGTCGATGAAGACCTGAGAACCGTCCGGCAGGAACGCATGGTCCGAGGCGGTCTCATCGCAGGCACTTCCGGCCGAAAGCCGGTAGGCCGGGAAAACGAGACAAAGACCGAGTAGGTAAGCGGCGTCGTTAATTCTTGGCATCGGATGACTCCATTGGCCAAGGTAGTGGGTGCGCTCCAAGGAACGTCTCCCGGAATCGCCGGCGATCCTCGATCCGGGCCGCTCCACTCCGTATGTTACCCTCAAGGTTTCCCTTGATCTTCATAAATCGCGCCTGTTTAGGCGTTTCCCCGCCCTCGAAATGATGAAAGCCGTAAAAGGAATGCGGGACATTCTCCCGCCCGCCAGCGCCGCGTGGAACCACGTCGAAACGGCGGCGCGCGCCGTTTTTCATTCCTTCAATTACCAGGAAATCCGTACGCCGCTGCTGGAGGAAACCGCTCTGTTCGCCCGCGGCGTCGGCGAGGACACCGACATCGTCGGCAAAGAAATGTACACCTTCGCCGACCGCGATGGATCGTCGCTGACGCTTCGCCCGGAGAACACCGCCTCCGTCATCCGCGCCTACATCGAGCACAGCCTGAACCAGCGCCCGGGCCTGCAGAAGCTGTTTTACATCGGGCCGATGTTCCGCCGCGAGCGGCCTCAAAAAGGACGATACCGCCAGTTCTATCAGATCGGCGCCGAAGCCATCGGCTCGGATTCCCCGGCCATCGACGCCGAGGTGATCGAGATGGTTGTCGCCATTCTTCGCCGCGCGGGCCTCGACGGTTTTCAACTGCTGATCAACTCCGTTGGAGATCCCACCTGCCGTCCGGCATACATCGCTCTGCTCAAGGAAAAATTGAAGGACGTCGCGCCCACCATGTGCGGGGATTGCCGCCGCCGCGCCGTCACCAATCCGCTGCGAGTGCTCGATTGCAAGGTTCCCGAAGATCAGCCCATCATCGACGCGCTGCCTTCCATCCTCGATCATCTCTGCGACGGCTGCGATGGGCACTTCAAAAGCGTCCAGCGATTCTTGAGCGAACGCGGGATTCCCTATGAGATTTGCCCGCGCATGGTTCGCGGCTTGGATTACTACATGCGCACCACATTCGAAATCACCCACGGCTCGCTCGGGGCGCAGAATTCCGTGCTCGGCGGCGGGCGATACGACGGACTGGCCGAAGCGTTGGGATCGAAGACCGCCGCGCCGGGCATCGGCTTTTCGATCGGCGAAGACCGTTTGGTGATGAGCGTCGAGGAGCGGCATCCGGACTTGCACCGCCACGCGCTGGACCTTTATATCGCTCCCCTGGGCGCGGCGGCGCTGAGCGAGTGCGGCAAGCTGGCGGGCGATTTGCGCGCGGCGGGGCTGGCGGTGGAAGTGGGTTTTGAAAACAAGCTGAAGCGGTCGCTGGAGTTGGCCAATAAACTCGCCGCGCGCTTCTGCCTCCTGGTCGGCGACAACGAACTCTCCACCGGCCTTTACATCTTGAAAGAAATGGCGACGGGCGAACAGAGCGCCGTCCCGCCTTCCCAACTTCTCGAAAATCTTCTCAATCGGCGAAACTAAGAATTGACAATGGAAAACGTACCTCTCGATTTTCTGGGGGACTTGCGCCGCACGCACACCTGCGGCCAGCTCCGCGCCTCCGACGCCGGCTCCCGCGTCGTCCTGATGGGCTGGGTCCACCGCCGCCGCGCTCTGGGCGGGGGCTTCTTCATTCATCTGCGGGACCGCGACGGAATCACCCAGCTTGTCTTCCGCTCCGACGGCAACGCGGAGGCGCACCGCAAGGCCGAGTTGCTGGGGCCCGAATACGTGATCGCCGTCGAAGGCCTCGTCGAGCGGCGTGGCGCCGATACGGTGAACCCGGCCATCTCCACCGGCGAAGTGGAAGTGGTGGTCGAGACGTTGTGGATTCTGAACGAATCCCGCACCCCTCCGTTTCCGATGGAAGAGAATGTCGACGTCAAAGAAGACGCGCGGCTGAAGTACCGCTATGTCGATCTGCGGCGCCCGCAGATGCAGCGCAACATCGCCTTGCGCTCGAAGATTTCGCTCGCCGTGCGCCAGGTTCTTTACGCCCAGGGATTCCTGGAAATCGAAACGCCGTTCATGACGCGCTCGACGCCGGAAGGCGCGCGGGATTTTCTCGTTCCCAGCCGCGTGAACCGCGGCAGCTTCTACGCGCTGCCGCAATCGCCGCAGATCTTCAAGCAACTGCTGATGGTGAGCGGCTTCGATAAATATTTCCAGATCGTGCGCTGCTTCCGCGACGAGGATCTTCGCGCGGATCGCCAGCCGGAATTCACGCAGATCGATCTGGAGATGTCGTTCCCGCAGCAGGAGCGCATCTTCGAGGTGATCGAGCCGCTGGTGCAGCAATCCTGCCGCGAGGCCGGGTTCGAGATCGCCGCGCCGTTTCCGCGCCTCACCTACGATCAGGCGATGCGGATGTACGGCATCGACAAGCCCGATCTGCGCATCCCCCCGTTCCGCACGCTCGACGGCGATTTCGCGGCGCTCGGCCTGCGCTACGCGCCGGTGGCGATCCATATCCCGAAGACCGGCGCGCTCAGCCGCAAGGAGCGCGACGAGTTGAAAGCCTTCGGGCAGGAGCGCGGCCTGCGCGTCTACGACGATCTGAAGCGGCTGGATCCTGCGCTGGTCGAAGCGGCGCGCGCGGCCACCGGCGCGGCCGAAGGCGATCTGTTGATCCTGGCCGGATGGCCGGGCGAGCCTACGGGTCAACGCCCCGAGCACACGTTCCTCCAAGCCTGCGGCCAGCTTCGCCTGTTCGCCGCGCAAAAGTTCAACGACCGCCACGGGCTGCTCGATCCGCGCGATTTCCATTTTCTGTGGGTGCTCGATTTTCCGATGTTCGAATGGGACGCTGAGGAGAACCGCTGGAACGCCGCGCACCATCCGTTCACTTCCGTTCTCGACGAGGACATCGACAAGCTCACCGCGGACCCGGCGGCGTGCCGGGCGAAATCCTACGATCTGGTTCTGAACGGCGTCGAGCTTGGATCGGGTTCCATCCGAATTCACCGGCGCGATATTCAATCGAAGGTTTTCTCCGCGCTCGGATTCAGCGAGGACGAAGCCAAGCGGCGCTTCGGCTTTTTGCTCGAGGCGCTGGAGTACGGCGCGCCGCCGCACGGTGGCATCGCGCTGGGGCTGGACCGATTGGTGATGATCCTGGCCGGGGAAACCTCGATCCGCGAAGTGATCCCCTTCCCCAAGACGGCCAATGGGACCGATCTCATGTGCGAAGCGCCTTCCTCCGTCCCCGCGCGCCAGTTGAAAGAACTCGGCATCCGCCTGATCGGCGCGGAGTAGCCGCTGATAACCCCCATCGAGATTTTCCATGCGAAGGCATGGAACAATTTGATAAACTCTTGTTTGTAAGCGCATTTTACCGGCCCGCCCGCAGGACTCCCCGTTGTAGTCTTTTGCCGCTGGAAGTGTCTGTGGGCATATCCGAATCTTCAGGAGGTAATCGAAATGGCAACCAAGAAGAAACTGGTCGAAGAAACCGTGGCTCCGAAAGCCGCCACGAAAGCGGCGGCTCCCAAGCGCCACTCGAAGGCGATTCCGGCGACGGAGCAGTCCGCCGCATCCGTTCCGGCGAACTCGCTGGACTCGCGTGAAGTCGCGCAACTCGCTTATTCCTACTTCGTCGCGCGCGGGTACCAGCACGGCTCGCAGGCGGAGGATTGGTTCCGCGCCGAACGCGAACTGCGCCAGCGCCACATGCGTTAACCTGGAAACGGGAAACGCATATTACGGATTCCAACTCCGCTCCTTCCGTTCCGCACCGTTCGCGCCTGGGCGCAGTCGCCGCCTGGCTGCGCGATTTATCGCTTTCGGTGGTCATCGCCATCGCGGTTATTCTCTTTCTCTACCAGCCGGTGAAGGTGGAAGGCACCAGCATGATGCCTGGGCTTCAGGACCAGGAGCGCATCTTCATCAACAAATTCGTCTACCGGTTCGGCATCGGCGACGTGAACCACGGCGACACGGTGGTCTTCTGGTACCCCAACGATCCGACGAAGTCCTACATCAAACGAGTCATCGGCGTTCCGGGCGACCGCATCGAACTCGATGACGGCACCGTGATTTTGAACGGGAAGCCGTTGGTGGAGGTGTACGTTCCGCCGGAATACCGCGATCAACAATCGATGCCGGCGACGACGGTTCCCGCCGGCGAATATTTCGTGCTGGGCGACCATCGCAGCTCCTCAAACGACAGCCGGGCGTGGGGGATGGTGCCGCGGCGGTTTATTTACGGCAAGGCGGTGTTCGTTTACTGGCCGCTCGATAAAATGGGCCCACTGCGTTAGCCGGGCATGGAAAACGTCCGGCCGCGATGCGGTCACTTCACCCAGATGACGGCGGCCTGATCGCGGAACGGGATCGCGCCAAAATTGAGGTTCACTTCGGAGAAGTAATAGTTGGTGCCAAGGGGTATCGTCAGTTGGAGTTGGACCAGCCCGGAGATCGATCCGGGAAGCGTCCGGACCGCCGTTACAGTGGCGGGTATGTCGAGCGTGTCGATGTTCGACATCTCGAGGTTTAGCGGGACGGCCGGTTGCGGGGCGATTCCACCGGTGGTTTCCGGGATGCCGAGCGAGCCCGCGCCGTTTACATATAAAGTGATCGTGGAGCCGTAGGCAGCCGGATTGCATGCGGAGTTCATCGAGCCGTCCGCATTGCGGGCCAGCGGCACAACAACCTCGACATTTTGCACGTAAGAAGGCCCGCAGAGCGCAGTGGTCTCGGTCGAGCGGAATATCGCGGGCGAGGAAGGCACGACGCGCAGCCTTTGCGTTTCGTTGACGCCGGGCTCGCCCGTCGTCTGGCTGGTGAAGTTCATCGTAACCGTATCGGCCGCGGAGACTTCGAAGGGGACTTGGGCGTTCACCTGGTTGGCGGCTGTATAGAGCAACGGCGCGGGGATTCCGTTGAAGGTGACCTTTACGTTGCAGAAGCCGGTGGGGAACGAGGACTGCGGAGCGTTGCAACCACCATCGAGACCCCGACCCAAAATCGTGATCAATTGGCCAGGGGCGACGCTTGCGATCGGCGCGGTGTCGGCGGCATCGACGATGCAGGACATTGCGGTCGAGGCGTCGAGGTCGAGAGAAGCGACTTCGGCGCCGCTGTTGTTCTGCCCGAGCGTGGCAGCGACAGTCTGGCCAGAGGGCGCCGCGACGACGGACGGCCGTCCGGAAAGCACGGCCAGCGTGTCGCCGAACAGCGCCGCGCTGAAGATCGCCGAGGCGTCCGCGCCGAGGTGCGCGACGTAGGGCACGAACTGGAGAAACTTGGGACGGCAGCGCCCGGGCGCACCTTGCAGGCCGGGAAGATCGGCGGAGCCGGCAAGCCCTGCGAGGTAGATGCTTGAATCCGGAGCGATGCTCAATGAGGAGATGCTGTCCTCGCGGGTTCCGCTGAAATATGTGGACCAGAGAAGATCGCTGCCGGAGGCGTTGAGTTTGGTAATGAAGCCGGAAATCGGCGGCGGAGGGCTGCCGCCAAAGAAAAGACCAGGCTGCAGAGTGTAAGTTCCCATGGCCGTGCTGGTGGTTTGGAGGGCGCCCGGCGTAACGGGGAAGTCGCTCGAGTAAGTGGTTCCGGCGAGGATGGCGTTGCCGTTTGAATCGACCGCAAGAGCCGATGGCGTCGCACCGAAGGTTCCGTCGAGGAAAGTGGCGTAGATGAGTTTGGTTCCGGAGGCGCTGATCTTGGCGGCGTGCTGATAGACGCACGAGACGCCGAACATGCCGGCATAGGAGCATGGCTGCGAGTTGTGTTGTGTCTCGAAGGCTCCGGGTGTCATCGCGGGGTCGTACTCGGAGGTCGCCCCGGCGACATAGATGTTCTGTTGCGAATCGAGAGCGATGGCCATGCCGCCATAGTTAGGAAACGTGAAGAGGACGCGGGTTCCGTCCTGGCTCAGCTTCGCAACGAACGGCGACGTTCCCCCCATGCTTTGGTAACCCGTGACGACGGCCTGGCCTTGATCGTCGACGGCGAGCGCGGCGAAGGTCGTGCTCAGTCCGTAGACCACCGAAAAAACGGTTGCGCCCGAAGCGTCGAACTTGGCGAGAAACGGGCCGCCGGAACCGGGCGCGGGAGGAAGCTGGGCCGTAGCGGTGGTGGGGAAGTCGGCGGACGCGGTATTGCCCGCCGCGTAAATGGCGCCGTCGCTTCCGATGGCGAGGGCGGTGATGCTGTCCGAGTTCAAGCCGCCGAAGGTTTTGAAGAACAGCGGATCGCCGTTGGGCGAGTACTTGGCGAGGAACGCGTCGCTAGAGTCGTTCGCTCCCTTCGGACTCGGGGGCGGGAGTTGGCCGGCGACGTAGATGCCGCCCAGCGCGTCGGCTTGGATCGAGGCGATGTTCGCGTTCGAGGGCAGGAACTGCGCCCACCGCGGGGGATTGGCATAGAGCGCCGAGCCGAGGAAAAGGAACGGCGCGAGGTAGGTGAGGATTTTCACGTTAATCGGGGATGGAGAACGTCCGGCCGCGATGTTGGCCGACTAGAATTTGCACCAGGCGATGGGCGATCAGCTCGTGCAGGGTGAGCAGGTCGCGATTCGATGCCGCGATGGCCGCGGCGTCGTGCGCGGCGGCGGGCGGGCCACCGGCTTTGAGCGCTTCGTAAGCTTCGGCGAGGATGGGGTCGGCGATCGCCTCGCCGGCCATTTCCCATAGCGTGATGAAGCGGTCGACGGCGGTGGGAAAGCTGACGGCGAAGACGCCGTGGTTGCTGGTGGTGCGCGGCGGTTTGTAGTCGAGATTGAATGGGCCGTTGTAGCCGTGGCTGCGCAAGAGAACGAGCACGTTCAGCCAATCGAGCGGGTTGACCAAGCCGACCCCGATATCGACGTCGTGCTTCAAACGATAGCCGTCGTTGATGTCGAAGTGCCAGAGCTTGCCGGAGAGCAAGGCGCGGGCGAGGGAGGCGCGGGGCGCGGCGCCCCACATGAGCTCGTGCAGATACTCGGGGTTGAGTCCCACCATTTCGGGATGGGTTAACAAGCCGGAGGCGATGAAGGCGAGCATGGCGTCGCTGGTGGGGAGAAGAATTTCAGCTTGCGGCTCGAAGGGCTTGGCCTCCAGGCAATGCTTCAGCGTGGGGCGGCCAAGCTTGGCGGCGACTGCGATGTCGGCCTCGCAGGCGGCGTTCAGGCCTTCGGCGTACCAGCGCAGCGTCTGCGTTTCTTCGATCGCGCCCTGCACGGAGTAGCCGAGCGAGCCGGGCCAATAGACGGCGAATTGCGCGCCCAGCTCGTGGCCGATGGCGACGGTGTTTTTCAATCGCCATGCCGCGTACTCGCGCACTTGCGGCGCTTCCGCCGCGGGACTGGCGGCCCAGACGGCGTGATGGAACGTTTCGGTGGTGACCATAGAACAGGCGACGCCGTTGTCGCGCAGCGCTGCGCCGATGCGGGCGACGATGGCGGCCTGTTGGTCCTTGCCCAGCGCCTCGGCGGGGATGACGTCGGTATCGTGCGTACACCAATAGCCGATGCCGAGCCGGCCGTATTGGCGGATGACTTCCTCGAAGCCGACGGGGCTTCGGGTGGGGGCGTGGAAGAGCGCGTGGCCTTCGTAGGCGGCGGCCCACTGCGGGCCGGTGATGAAGTACTTGCGGCGGGTGGCGGGAGAGTAGGCCCCTCCGCAGGCTTGCATCAGGCGTTCGACGAGGGATTGCTGTTGGTCCAAAGGAACGGGCTTCATCACCCAAGATTATCCGCTATGCTGAGAGGCAATGGACGGCCTGCGCTTCTCCTGCCTGCCGGGTTGCACCCGCTGTTGCACGAAAAAAGGCTTTATTTACTTGACGGAGGCGGATGTGGAACGCGCCGCCGAATTCGTACAACTTCCGGTGACCGACTTTGAGTCGCGCTACATTTACCGCACGCGGCATCTGCGGCGGCTGCGCACGGGGCGGAAGGGAAAATGTCCGTTTCTGCTGGAGGGCGGATGTTCGATCCATCCGGCGAAGCCGACGCAGTGCCGGTTGTTTCCATTCTGGCCGGAACTGGTGAGCGAGCAGGGCAATTGGCGGAGGGTGGCGCGGTATTGTCCGGGCATCGGTACGGGGAAACTGGTGCAGATCGGGACGGCGCTCGAAAGGGCGTCGGAGATGCGAACGGCATATCCGACGCTATACGACGAAGCCCGGTAAAGCCGGGGGATCATGTCCGGCGCGATTCCGCCGATTAGACACGACAGGAGGCCGAGTGTCGATTGAGATAGCGCGTCCGGCGATTCCAAAACGTTTGGCGAATATTCCGGCGTTTCCGCCGGTGGCGGCGAAACTGCTGGGGTTGCTGGCCCAGGAAGACGCCGACCTGGGATTGGCGGCCGAGCTGATCTCGACGGATCCGACCTTTTGCGCGCGCATTCTGCAATGCGCCAACTCGGTGGAGTTCGGGCTTCGCTCGGAGGTGACCAGCATCCGGCAGGCGCTGCTGTTGCTGGGGGTGACGCGGACGCGAGAGGTGACGATGACGCTGGCGACGGCGTCCTATGCGCGGGTCTCGATGCGGCGGGCGGGGCTGCGCTGTTGCTGGCAGCACACGATCGCCTGCGCGATTCTGGCGGAAGAGATCGCGCAAGCGTGCGGGGCGTTCACCGACCAGGCGTACACGGCGGGAATGATTCACGACATCGGGCGGCTGGGGCTGCTGGTGGCGTACCCGGAGGAATACCAACGGGTGATTCAGAACGCGGCGGAGAAGTGCATCGACCTTCTGGATTACGAGCGGGAACAATTCGGCGCCGATCACGCTGAGGCGGGGCGTTGGCTGGCCGAGCGCTGGGGATTGCCGGAATCGTTCCGGGTGTTCGCCGGGAGGCATCACGATCCGCCGGACGGGGCGGAGGCGGATCTGCTGACGATCGTCCAGGTGGCGTGCCGCTTGTCGGACTTCTTGGGTTATTCGGTGACCAAGCCGCTCAAGACGCCGACACTCGACGAGATCCTGGCCGACCTTCCGGCGGCGGTGGCCGAAGCGCTGCGGGATCGGGCGCATTACTGGCCGGAGAAGATCGATCAACGGCTGTCGGCGAGCGACGATAACAAGGAGATTCCTCCTCCGCCCGACGTGCCGGCGGTGGAAGTGAAGGAGATGGACTTCGCGTTGATTCCCAACGTACCGGCGCCGGGGATCGGGCAAAGCAGCGTGTTGTGGGCGATCGGCATGGCGGCGCTGGGGCTCGCGATCGCGCTGGGAATATTCTCGCTCTGGCATTAGCGCGCCTGGGTCCGCGCCGGTGGCATAATCGAGAACATGGCAAGGCGAAGAGACATATTGAAACTGGCGGCGGCGCCGGCGTTGCTGCCGCTGGCCTCGGCCGCTCCGAAGATTCCGAACGCGGTACTCGATCCGGCGCTGGCATCGCTCCAGCATCTGGACTTCGGGGACCAGCGGGTTTATTTCGACGGCGCGACGGATCAGTTGCGCTCGCTGACGATCGGGAGCCTGGCGCTGAATCCGGGGCGCGAGCCGCATCCGCCGCACCAGCATCCGGAGGAAGAGATCATGTCGGTGGCGGAGGGGACGGGAGAGATTC